>Ga0160459_100088_pt1 | contig 102895 bp, 105 predicted proteins | sample HID1973K_E6MG_FD_108208 | JGI IMG/M metagenome (GOLD analysis project Ga0160459, IMG submission 108208) | Enriched mosquito-associated microbial communities from UW Madison campus, WI, USA - HID1973K_E6 MG | ecosystem: Host-associated > Arthropoda: Insects > Digestive system > Unclassified ...
CTTGAAGGCTTGCAGACCCTGAGCGACACTGCGCCCACTCGGCTGTCCGCTGTGGCTCGCTGAGTACCGTGCATCTCAGCTCTGTCCGGGCTGAAGACTTACACCATGCGCTGGGACGTGACCGCGGCCATGAGCGGACGTCGTCGCCGGGCCACCACAAAGCGGTCGTCGGTGTGTGCGCGCTGATAGTCTGTGCGCCCAGAATTGATCTGATCTATGCAAAGCGTCTTCATTGCTCTGTACGACATCCATCCATTGCTGCCCGCCGTTTGGTTGGCAGTCTTTGGCCTGGGCGTGCTCGCCCTGCCAATCTATTGCGCAGTCCAACGACTGCCTTACAGCATTGGCGTGATTTGGGGTAAGGCACAGAACGGGCGGTTAGGAGCGAGGCTGGTGATTGCCTCTTGGCTCGCGAGCGCAGTTGCGGGCATTTCTGCGATTGCAGCGATGGTGCTGAGATAGCTGCTACCGGCCAAAAGCAGAAGTAGAAAGAACTGTATGCATCGCGCCCCCGAACTGAATTCAGGCTTCGTCGAGCTAACCACTGTCCCTGCGGACGAGCATTTTGACTAGCAAGGCGTTGCCGTGCGCGTTGAATTCTCTTACGACGAATCTGGTTGTCGGTCGGCCGAATACTGGAGAAGCGCCACCCATGCCATGCAGTGGATGGAGCGTGGGACCGCCTCGTCGATTCGAGTTGGACCGGCTACGCCGTTGAAGCAGGATATGGCCGTTTCCCTGTTGAGCTTGATTCGCTCGGCAACGATTGGCATCGTTGTCGAAGGGCGCTATGGCTACGTCCATGCCACCGCTTTTCGATTGACGGTTTCGTCATGGGAGTTCTCGTGCGACCTCTCGTGGTCTGCCGAGCTACCGCCCGAGTGGCGCTCACTTCACGAAGTTGTTCAGTTGCTCATGTCGATAGGCAACGAGACTGGACCGAACTGAAGGCGAGGCGTACGGCTGCTTTGGAGCGTCCTGTACAGCCGGTATGGGCCCAAAGCTGCCGCCCCGCGAACCCTTGAACCGGTCATTCGTGAGATCACCAAGCTTGGCTCCAACGGCACGTCGGCGCAGAACTTGTGAGCTTCGCGGTTTGTGAGTTTCTCGGTGGGTGCTTCAGTGTCGGCCGCACGATCTCAGGGTGGCGAGAACTCCGCCTTCGGACACCGGGCCAGCGCAGCGCCGGGGTTTCCACGGGCGCCGCCGGCGCGGCATCCCCGGTACAACGCTAGGCACCCGACCCGCGCGCCATGCCGCGGCGATCCGTTCGAACATCCCCTTCAGGAGACACCATGACTTTTCACCCGACCCGCCGCCGGGCGCTCACCGCTGCCGCTGCTGCCGCACTCAGTTTGTTCGCGGCCACCGGCGTGCAGGCGCAGGAGCATTGGCCGAGCAAGGCGGTGAAGATCGTGGTGCCTTTCGCGGCGGGCGGCACCACTGACATCCTGGCGCGCGCGATGGCGCCCGAACTGTCGAAGGCCTTCGGCCAGCAGTTCATCGTGGACAACCGTTCGGGGGCCGGCGGCAACGTCGGCGCCGACATCGTGGCCAAGTCGGCGCCCGACGGCTACACGCTGCTGATGGGCACGGTGGGCACGCACGGCATCAACCGCGCGCTGTACGCCAAGCTGCCTTTCGATCCGATCAAGGATTTCGCGCCGATCACGCTGGTGGCGGCGGTGCCCAACGTGATGGAAATGAACGCCGACAAGGCGAAGGCGCTGGGCATCCACAACGTGGCCGATTTCATCCAGTACGCCAAGGCCAACCCCGGCAAGCTGAACATGGCCTCCAGCGGCAGCGGCACCTCGATCCATCTGGCCGGCGAGCTGTTCAAGAGCATGACCGGCACCTACATGATCCACATTCCCTACCGTGGCTCCGGGCCGGCGCTGCTCGACATGGTGGGCGGCAATGCCGACGTGATGTTCGACAACCTCCCGTCCTCGATGCCGCAGATCAAGGCCGGCAAGCTGACCGCGCTGGCCGTGACCAGCGCCACCCGTTCGGCCGCGCTGCCTGACGTGCCGACGGTGGAGGAGGCCGGTGGCCCGGCGCTCAAGGGTTACGAGGCGAGCTCGTGGTTTGGCCTGCTGGCGCCGGCCGGCACGCCGCCGGAGGTCATCGGGCGCATCCAGCAGGCGGTGGCCAAGTCGCTCACCACGCCCGACATCAAGGCCAAGCTGGAGGCGCAGGGCGCCATCCCGAGCGGCAACACGCCGGCCGAGTTTGCGCGCCTGATCGAGAGCGAGCACGCGAAGTGGGCGAAGGTGGTGCAGGCCTCCGGCGCCAAGGTCGATTGATGGGGCTTGCGCAGGGGTGAAAGGGGGTGAAAGGCCGCCGCCAGCGCGTGCCGGCGAATTGCGCCATCATCGCGCGCCTGCATGCGCGCCGCTCCCCGGCCGCTGCCAACGCATTGAAATGGAACGCCACGTGAGCACTTCCGACGACCCCGTATTGCCCAAGATCTGGACCTGGAACAAGGACAACGGCGGCAAGTTCGCCAACATCAACCGGCCGGTGTCGGGTGCGACGCACGACAAGGCTTTGCCGGTCGGGCGCCATCCGCTGCAGTTGTATTCACTGGCCACGCCCAACGGCGTGAAGGTCACGGTGATGCTGGAAGAACTGCTGGCGCTGGGCCACGCGGGTGCGGAATACGACGCCTGGCTGATCCGCATCAACGAGGGCGACCAGTTCGGCAGCGGCTTCGTCGAGCTGAATCCCAATTCGAAGATCCCGGCGCTGATGGACCGCAGCGGGCCGGTGCCGGTGCGCGTGTTCGAGTCCGGCGCGATCCTGCTGTACCTGGCGGAGAAGTTCGGCGCGCTGGTGCCGACCGAGCCGGCGCGGCGTGCCGAGTGCCTGGCCTGGCTGTTCTGGCAGATGGGCAGCGCGCCTTACCTGGGCGGCGGCTTCGGCCACTTCTATGCCTACGCGCCGAGCAAGATCGTGTACGCGGTCGACCGCTTCGCGATGGAGACCAAGCGCCAGCTCGACGTGCTCGACCAGCGGCTGGCGCAGCACGAATTCCTGGATGGCGCCGCCTACAGCATTGCCGATATTGCCGTCTGGCCGTGGTACGGCGCGCTGGTGCAGGGCGCGCTCTATGGCGCCGGCGAATTCCTGCAGGTGCAGGAATACAAGAACGTGCTGCGCTGGAGCGATCAGATCGCGCAGCGCCCGGCGGTGCAGCGCGGGCGCATGGTCAACCGCGCGTGGGGCGAGCCCGCGCAGCAACTGCACGAGCGGCACGACGCGAGCGACTTCGAGACTCGCACGCAGGACAAGCTGGGGGACGGCACGCCGGCGTAGCCACGCCGGGAGCGCCTGCTCAGAACACCAGGGTGGCGGTGGCCATCACCGTCTTGCGGCTGTCCAGCCGGTTCTTGCTGCTGATGGTCGGCACCCAGCGCAGGCTCATGGACAAGGGCGCGCCGCCCGACAGCTTGGTGTCGTAGCTCACCACCGGGCCGAGCGCCCAGTCGTTGCCGCGAAAGCCGTTGAGCCGGTCGGCGGTCGGCCCGCGGTCGTCGCCCAGTTGCTGGACGGTGCCGAGGATGAGGCCGGCGCCCACGCCATTGGCGAACTTGCGCGTGCCCATGACATCGAGCGTGAACAGCGGCGCGTTCTGGTAGTCGGTGTCCTTGTTGCGCGTGTAGAACTGCAGGTTGGCCACGGCGTCCAGCTGCCAGCCGCTGGCCGGGTCGATGCGGGTGTAGGCCACCTGCGGCACGAAGGTCCAGTTGTTCAGGCTGGGGTTGGCCAGCTGCGTCGGATCGTAGTGGCCGGTGGGCGCCCAGATGTTGAAGCTGAGCGCCAGGTGCTCGGTCTGGGAGAAGTGGTAGCCCGCGATGATCGGCGCGAAGTACAGGTCGAACAGGTTCGACGCCGTGTCCTGCACGGCGCCTTGCTGCCCACCCGCGGCCGCGTTGGCGTTCACCTTGGTCCAGACATAGGGCACGGTGATGCTCGACGCATAGTTCCACGCGCCTGGGCCGGTGTCCCAGACCTTCATGAGGGTGGCCAGCGTAAAGGAAATCTCGGCGTCGATGCCGTTGGAAATCCGCCCGATCACCGGCACCTGGCGGCTGCCGTCGATGGCGCCGTCCAGGTAGATCTGGCTGAAGTTGACGACCAGGCCGGGCTCCGGCGGCACGATGCCGCCGTTGGCCTGCACGGTGGTGCCCGAGACCGGCCGGCCCAGGGCGCCTTCGGTGGCCTGCGCCGGCGCGGCCAGCAGGCCAGATGCGATGCCGATGCACGCGAGGCCGATCTGGCCAACTCGGCCGATGGCAGGCCTGGCGGCCCGATTCAGTCCTTGATTCTTCATGTGACCCTCTTCTGGCGACGCGGCGAGTCTGCACGCAGATGGGGCCGCGTGCACGCGCGCGGCAAAATCCTGCACCAAGGTGCAATTGGCAGCGGGGCAGGCCAAATGCAGCATCCGCCGCAGGGGCGCCACGGCGCCACCTAAAAGGGAATCAAGCAGGTTCACAAGGCCCCCCACGCTGCGCGGCGTGCGGGTGCCGTCGATACAACGCGCGTGCGAGGTTGCAGATGTTGGTATTCAAGGCGGGTGGGAACAGGGCGATGCGATGGATTGGCCACAGCCTGACGGTGGCTTTGCTGGCCTGGGGCCTGGGCGGGTGCGCGACCGGCGTCGGCGCCTCCGGCGATCCGCTTCCCTCGTGGAACGACGGCGCTGCCAAGCAGACCATCCTGTCCTTCGTGGACGATGTGACGCGCGACGGTTCGCCCAACTTCGTGCCGCCGGCACAGCGCGTGGCCACCTTCGACAACGACGGCACGCTGTGGGTCGAGCAGCCCATCTACACGCAGTTCGCCTTCATGATCGACCAGGTCAAGGTGGCGGCGCCCCGCCACCCGGAGTGGGCCAGCAACCCGGTCTACAAGGCGATCGCCGCGAACGACCTGAAGGGCGCGCTGGCGCAGGGCGAGAAGCCGCTGCTGCAATTGCTGCTGCAGGCCAACAGCGGCATGTCGGTGGACGACTACCGCAAGGCGATCGACCAGTGGCTGGCAACGGCGCGCCACCCCACGCTCAAGCGCCCCTACACCGAAGCCATCTACAAGCCGCAGGTCGAGCTGCTGACCTACCTGCGCGCCAAGGGCTTCAAGACCTTCATCGTCTCGGGCGGCACGATGGAATTCATGCGGCCGTGGACGCAGGCGGCCTACGGCATTCCGCCGGAGCAGGTGGTGGGTTCGACCCAGGGCCTGAAATACGACACCAGCAGCGGCTTGCTGATGCGCGAGCCCAACCTGTTCTTCAACGATGACGGCCCCGGCAAGCCGGTGGGCATCGAAATGCACATCGGCCAGCGGCCGATCCTGGCCTTCGGCAACTCCGACGGCGACCTGCAGATGCTGCAATACACCATGGCCGGCCCGGGCCGCCGCCTGGCGCTGCTGGTGCACCACGACGACGCGCAGCGCGAGTTCGCCTACGACCGCCAGTCGCCCTTCGGCAAGCTGGACAAGGCGCTGGACATTGCCCAGCGCAACCAGGGCCAGGGCTGGGTGGTGGTGAGCATGAAGGCGGACTGGAAGACGGTCTTCCCCGACGCCAAGTCCAAGTAACCCAACCAACCCAGGTAACGCGCCGGGCTCAGGCTCTCAGTGCCAGGTTGAGCTGGTCGACCTGCTCGGCCCAGTCGGCGTCTTCGGCGAATTCCTCGGACAGGAACTGCTTTTGTGCCGGCGTCCAGAAGGGCGCGTCGGCCAGTGCCACATCGCCCGCCAAGGGGCGGTGCTGCGCAATGAAGGCCTGGATCTCGGCTTCGGAATCGGGCAGGCCGAGCTGGGCGAACAGGCCGGCGAAGTGGTGTCGTGTCAGGTCCATGGCGGCAGTCCTTTGCGTGGGTCGATAGCGGATGCGCGCGATTGTCGTGCGTCCGGCGCGGCCGTGGCGTCGGCCTGCAGCCCGACCTGGCCCGCCGCCCGGTTCAGCCCAGCGTCTGCGCCACTTCGCGGATCAGGTCCAGCGTGGCCTTCTGCGTCAGCGTGGCCGGGCGTTGCGAACTCATCGCCACCTGCAGCTTGCTGTGCAGCGGTGGCGTGCCAATGGGGCGCAGCGTGAAAGCCTGCGGCCGGGCCGAGGTGGCCACCGCGTTGCGCGAGAGGATGGCGCTGCCCGCGCCTTCTTCCACCAGGTCGAGAATGAGCGCAATGCCGTCGATCTCCAGCGCAACCTGCGGGCGTAGGCCATGGTCGGCCATGGCGGACTCGACCAGCATGCGGATGGCGTTGGGGCGGGTGGGAATGACCAGCGGCACCTCGGCGACTTCGGCCAGCGTCAGCGTGCCGGCGGCGGCCTTGGCCTTGGGCGCGCGGCGCTGCACCAGGAACAGCGGCTCGTCCATCAGCGGCATTAGCTCGATGCCGGGCGAGGCGCTCATGTTGTAGAGCAGGGCGATGTCGAGCCGGCCGTTGGACAGCGCTTCGTGCATGGCGTGCGTCAGGCCGATGTTGACCGACAGGTTCGCCTCGGGCATGCGCTGGCGGAACGCGCGCACCAGCGGCAGCGTGAGCGCCTTGGCCATGCTGGGCGGCATGCCGATGGCGACGCGCCCGTCCAGCGCGCTGCGCACGCGGCCCAGGTCTTCGCGCGCGCGCTCCACCTGGTGCAGAATGCCGCGCCCGTGCTCGAGCAGCAGCTTGCCGGCCTCGGTCGGCGTGGCGCCGCGCCCGTTGCGGATGAGCAGGTTCTGGCGCAGCTCCACCTCCAGCAGGCGCACCTGTCGGCTCAGCGCGGGCTGCGCCACGTCGAGCGCGATGGCGGCGCGCGTGAAGCTGCCTGTTTCGGCCACGCGCACGAAGTATTCGATCTGCTTGAGGTCCACTGGCGTTGCTTCTGGAATATCGACGGGTGGATTATGCCGATTCGTTATATCTGATAGCGCGCCCGGGCGCTTGTCCCAAGTTTTCAGCGCCGGACAATCACGGCATGAATTCGAGCGAAGCCCTGCGCGGCATTTCTTCCATGGCCACGCGCCAGCTGCTGGCCGAACTGATCGCTGCCTGGCAGGCCCAGTCGGGCCGCACGGTGGCGATGGAATCGGTCGGCGGCGTCGACGCCGCCAAGCGCGTGCAGGCCGGCGAGGCCTTCGACGTGGTGGTGCTGGCCGCCAATGCCATCGACAAGCTGATTGCCGATGGCAAGGTGGTGGCCGGCAGCAAGGTCGACCTGGTGAATTCCGGCGTGGCGGTTGCCGTCCGCCAGGGCGCCCAGGCGCCCGACGTCGGCAGCGAAGACGCCGTGCGCGCCGCCGTGCTGGCGGCGCCCACCATCGGCTACTCCACCGGCCCGAGTGGCGTGGCGCTGCAGCAGCTGTTCGCGCGCTGGGGCATCGCCGATGAAGTTGCCGCGCGCACGGTGCAGGCGCCGCCGGGCGTGCCGGTCGGCGCGCTGGTGGCCCGGGGCGAGGTGGCGCTGGGCTTCCAGCAGCTGAGCGAGCTGATGCACCTGGAAGGCATCGACGTGATCGGCCCGCTGCCCGACGCCATCCAGATCAACACCGTTTTTTCGGGCGGACTTTGCGCCAGCTCGGCGCAGGCCGATGCGGTGCGCGCGATGCTCGCCTTCATGGCTTCGGACGCCGCGGCCGATACCAAGCGCCGCAATGGCATGGCACCGGCTTGAATCCTGCCCAACCTCTATCGACACGACCCCAAGGAAGACAACCCATGATCATCGACTGCCACGGTCACTACACCACGGCGCCCAAGGCGCTGGAAAACTGGCGCAACGCGCAAATCGCCGGCATCAAGGACCCTTCGGTCATGCCCAAGGCGTCGGATCTGAAGATCAGCGACGACGAGCTGCGCGAGAGCATCGAGCAGAACCAGCTGCGCCTGATGAAGGAACGCGGCAGCGACCTCACGCTGTTCTCGCCGCGCGCCAGCTTCATGGCGCACCACATCGGCGACTTCAATGTCTCGTCGACCTGGGCCGCCATCTGCAACGAGCTGTGCTACCGCGTCAGCCAGTTGTTCCCCGACAGCTTCGTGCCGGTGGCGATGCTGCCGCAATCGCCCGGCGTCGACCCCAAGACCTGCATTCCCGAACTGGAGAAGTGCATCAAGGAATACGGCAACGTCGGCATCAACCTGAACCCCGATCCTTCGGGCGGGCACTGGACCTCGCCGCCGCTGTCGGACAAGCACTGGTACCCCATCTACGAAAAGATGGTCGAGTACGACATCCCGGCCATGATCCACGTGAGCACCAGCTGCAACCCGTGCTTCCACACCACCGGCGCGCATTACCTCAACGCCGACACCACCGCCTTCATGCAGTGCCTCACCTCGGACCTGTTCAAGGAATTCCCGACGCTGCGCTTTCTCATTCCACACGGCGGCGGCGCGGTGCCTTATCACTGGGGCCGTTTCCGCGGCCTGGCGCAGGAGCTGAAGAAGCCGCTGCTGTCCGAGCACCTGCTCAACAACATCTACTTCGACACCTGCGTCTATCACCAGCCGGGCATCGATTTGCTGAACACCGTGATCCCGGTGAAGAACGTGCTGTTCGCCTCGGAGATGATCGGTGCGGTGCGCGGCATCGACCCCGAGACCGGCAACTACTACGACGACACCAAGCGCTACATCGAGGCCTCGAAGATCCTCAGCGCCGACGATCGTCAGCAGATCTATGAAGGCAACGCCCGGCGCGTGTTCCCGCGCCTGGACGCCCAGCTCCAGCAGAAAGGACACTGAACCATGACCACGAACGCAAGCCACGTTGGAACCACCCTGGGCATCGTCAAGCGCGGCATCGTGCGCGCCGACCGCGCCGCCACCGACCAGCTGGCCCAGTACGGCGCCGCCACGGTGCACGAAGCGATGGGCCGCGTCGGCCTGATGAAGCCCTACATGCGCCCGATCTACCCCGGCGCGCAAATCTCCGGCACGGCCGTCACGGTGCTGCTGCACCCGGGCGACAACTGGATGCTGCATGTCGCGGCCGAGCAGATCCAGCCGGGCGACATCGTGGTGGCGGCGATCACCGCCGACTGCACCGACGGCTACTTCGGCGACCTGCTGGCCACCAGCTTCAAGGCACGCGGCGCGCGCGGCCTGATCATCGACGCGGGCTGCCGCGACGTGAAGACGCTCAAGGAAATGGACTTCCCGGTGTGGAGCAAGGCCATCAGTTCCAAGGGCTGCATCAAGGCGACCATCGGCTCGGTCAACATCCCCGTGGTGTGCGCCGGCGTCAACGTGAACCCGGGCGATGCAGTGGTGGCCGACGACGACGGCGTGACCGTGGTGCCGGCCGAGTGGGTAGTCCGCGTGGCCGAAGCCGCTGCCGCGCGCGAAGCGAACGAAGGCGCCAAGCGCGCCAAGCTGGCCTCGGGCGTGCTGGGGCTGGACATGTACAGCATGCGCGAGCCGCTGGAAAAGCTCGGCCTGAAGTACATCGACTGACGAACAAGACATGACTGAATTCACCAAGACCCCCGGCTGGCTCGACTGGTACGCCAACCCCAGCAAGCCCGCCTTCCAACTGCCGCCCGGCGCCGTCGACGCGCATTGCCACGTGTTCGGCCCCGGCGCGCAGTTTCCGTTCGCGCCCGAGCGCAAGTACACGCCGTGCGATGCCAGCAAGGCCCAGCTGTTCGCGCTGCGCGACCACCTGGGTTTCGACAAGAACGTGATCGTGCAGGCCACCTGCCACGGCGCCGACAACAGCGCCTTGCTCGACGCGCTGGCGCATTCGAACGACAAGGCGCGCGGCGTCGTCACCGTCAAGCGCGACGTGACCGATGAACAACTGCAGGCCATGCACGCCGCCGGCGTGCGCGGCGTGCGCTTCAACTTCGTCAAGCGCCTGGTCGATTTCACGCCCAAGGACGAGCTGATGGAGATCGCCGCGCGCATCGCCCCGCTGGGCTGGCACGTGGTGATCTACTTCGAGGCGGTCGACCTGCCCGAGCTGTGGGACTTTTTCACCGCGCTGCCGACCACGGTGGTGGTCGACCACATGGGCCGCCCCGACGTGAGCAAGCCAGTCGATGGCCCCGAGTTCGAGCTCTTCATCAAGTTCATGCGCGAGTACCCGAACGTGTGGTCGAAGGTGAGCTGCCCGGAGCGCCTGAGCGTGTCCGGCCCGCCGGCGCTCGATGGCGAGCGCAACGCCTACCGCGACGTGGTGCCTTTCGCGCGCCGCATCGTCGAGACCTTCCCCGATCGCGTGCTGTGGGGCACCGACTGGCCGCACCCCAACCTGAAGAACCACATGCCCGACGACGGCCTGCTGGTCGATTTCATTCCGCACATCGCGCCCACCGCCGAGCTGCAGCGCAAGCTGCTGGTCGACAACCCCACGCGCCTGTACTGGGGCTGAGAAAGAAACTCCATGTCACTCGACAAACCCTATCTCGACGTGCCGGGCACGACCATCTTCGACGCCGAGCAATCGCGCCGGGGCTACCACCTGAACCAGTTCTGCATGTCGCTCATGAAGGCCGAGAACCGCGCGCGCTTCAAGGCGAACGAGCGCGCCTATCTCGACGAATGGCCGATGACCGAGGAGCAAAAGCTGGCCGTGCTGGCGCGCGACCTGAACCGCTGCATCCAGCTGGGCGGCAACATCTATTTCCTGGCCAAGATCGGCGCCACCGACGGCAAGAGCTTCCAGCAGATGGCCGGCTCCATGACCGGCATGAGCGAAGAGGAATACCGCAACATGATGATTTCCGGCGGCCGCTCCGTCGAAGGTAACCGCTACATCGGGGAACAAACCGGGGAGAAGAAGTAATGGCCCATATCAGCGCCAGCGTCTACACATCGCACGTGCCGGCCATCGGCGCGGCACTCGACATGGGCAAGACCCAGGAGCCGTACTGGCAGCCGCTGTTTGCCGGCTACGAGTATTCCAAGCAGTGGATGAAGGACAACAAGCCCGACGTCATCTTCCTGGTCTTCAACGACCATGCCACGGCCTTCAGCCTGGACATGATCCCGACCTTCGCCATCGGCACGGCCGCCGAGTTCACGCCGGCCGACGAGGGCTGGGGCCCGCGCCCGGTGCCCAAGGTGATCGGTCATCCGGAGCTGGCCTCGCACATCGCGCAGTCGGTGATCCAGCAGGATTTCGACCTGACCATCGTCAACAAGATGGACGTCGACCACGGCCTGACCGTGCCCCTGAGCCTGATGTGCGGCCAGCCGCAAGCCTGGCCCTGCCCGGTGATTCCCTTCGCCGTGAACGTGGTGCAGTACCCGGTGCCCAGCGGCCAGCGCTGCTACAACCTGGGCAAGGCGATCCGCAAGGCGATCGAGAGCTTCGACGACAAGCTGAACGTGCAGATATGGGGCACCGGCGGCATGAGCCACCAGCTGCAGGGCCCGCGTGCCGGCCTGATCAACAAGGAGTTCGACAACGCCTTCCTCGACGAGCTGATTGCCGACCCCGGTGCGCTGGCGCAGAAGCCGCACATCGACTACGTGCGCGAAGCCGGCAGCGAGGGCATTGAACTGGTGATGTGGCTGATCGCGCGCGGCGCGATGGACGACGCGGCCGGCGGCCCGAAGGCGCAACTCAAGCACCGCTTCTATCACGTGCCCGCGTCCAACACGGCGGTGGGCCACCTCATCCTGGAGAACGCAAAGTGACAAAACCCATCAAGGTTGCGCTGGCCGGCGCCGGCGCCTTCGGCATCAAGCACCTGGACGGCATCCAGCTGATCGACGGCGTGGAAGTGGTGTCCATCGTCAGCCGCGACATCGAGCAGACCAGGAAGGTCGCCGAGAAGTACGGCATTGCACATGCCACCACCGACCTGGCCGAGAGCCTGGCGCTGAAGGAAGTCGACGCCGTCATCCTGTGCACGCCGACGCAGATGCACGCCGAGCAGGCCATTGCCTGCATGCAGGCGGGCAAGCACGTGCAGGTCGAGATCCCGATGGCCGACAGCCTGAAGGATGCGCAGGCGGTGGTCGCCAAGCAGAAGGAAAGCGGCCTGGTCGCCATGTGCGGCCACACGCGCCGCTTCAACCCCAGCCACCAGTACGTGCACAAGAAGATCGCGGCCGGCGAATTCAACATCCAGCAGATGGATGTGCAGACCTACTTCTTCCGCCGCACCAACATGAACGCGCTGGGCCAGGCACGCAGCTGGACCGACCACTTGCTGTGGCACCACGCCGCGCACACGGTGGACCTGTTCGCCTACCAGTGCGGCAGCCCGATCGTGAAAGCCAACGCCGTGCAGGGCCCGATCCACCCGCAACTGGGCATTGCGATGGACATGAGCATCCAGCTCAAGGCCGCCAACGGCGCCATCTGCACGCTCAGCCTGAGCTTCAACAACGACGGCCCGCTGGGCACCTTCTTCCGCTACATCGGCGACAGCGCAACCTACCTCGCGCGCTACGACGACCTGTTCAACGGCAAGGAAGAGAAGATCGACGTGAGCCAGGTCGACGTCAGCATGAACGGCATCGAGCTGCAGGACCGCGAATTCTTCGCCGCCATCCGCGAAGGGCGCGAGCCCAATTCGAGCGTGGCCAAGGTGCTGCCGTGCTACCAGGTGCTGCACGACCTGGAGCAGCAGCTGGCGGCCTGAGGAACGGCTGGCGATCAGACCAGGGTTTGATGCGTGATGCTATGATTCACTGCATCAAACCGGACCGAGGAGGTCGCCATGCGCACCACGATCGAACTGTCTGCCGAACTGCACGAAGCCGTGCGGCGCCAGGCGCTGCGCCAGAACACCTCGCTGGCCAAGCTGCTCGGGCAACTGGTCGAGCAGGGCCTGCGCTCTGCTGCGGACGAAGCGACGCCGAGCGCGCGCAGCGGCCGTTTTCAGGTCATCGCGCCCGCCACGCCCCATGCGCACGTGACCAGCGAGCGGCTGCACAAGCTGATCGACGAAGAAGGCATTCTTTGAGCGCGGGCACCGGCAAGGCGATCAAGGCGCCCAGGGCGCCCAGGGCGATCAGGGCGACCAAGACGCGCGAGCGCCCGGGCCCCTGGACGGTCGGCCCCCAATCTGTGCTGCTGGACGTCAACGTCCTGCTGGCGCTGGGGTGGGCCGAACACGAGGCGCACAGCGCCGTGGTGCGCCGCCTCGACGCTTCCTTGCGCTGGGCCACCTGTCCGATCACCCAACTGGGCTTCGTGCGCCTGTCGGCTACGCCCGGCATCTTCAGCCGGACGCTCACACCCGCCCAGGCGCATGCCGCGCTCGTCGCCCTGTGCGCGGATTCTCAACACCAGGCGCTGAGCGAGCACCTCGCGGTGACCACCTGCGATTTCAGCGCGCTCACCGGCGCGCGCCAAACCACCGATGCCTACCTGCTCGCTCTCGCCGCGCAGCACGGCATGCGGCTGCTGACGCTGGACAAGCGCCTGGTGCAGGCCTTTCCCGATGCCATGCACGAGTTGCTGCTGGCGGACGGCGGCAACGTTTAACGCCCTACCTGAACACATGAACCAACGCAACATCGGCCCCTTCAGCGTCAGCGCCATCGGCCTGGGCTGCATGAACCTCAGCCACGCCTACGGCACGCCGCCCTCGGCCGAGCAGGGCGAGCGCGTGCTGCTGGCCGCGCTCGACGCCGGCGTGACGCTGTTCGATACCGCGGCGCTGTACGGCTTTGGCGCCAACGAGACGCTGGTCGGCCGCGTGCTCAAGCCGCACCGCAGCCGCTTCACGCTGGCCAGCAAGGGCGGCATGGCGGGCGTGCAGTTCGACGACGGCGTCAAGCGCGTCATCGACGGCCGGCCCGAGACGCTGCGCCAGAACTGCGAAGACAGCCTGCGCCGCCTGCAGACCGATGTGATCGACCTGTACTACCTGCACCGCTGGGACAAGAAGGTGCCCATCGAAGACAGCGTGGGCGCCATGAGCGACCTGGTGCGCGCCGGCAAGGTGCGCACGCTCGGCCTGTCCGAAGTGTCGGCCGCCACCGTGCGCAAGGCGCATGCGGTGCACCCCATCAGCGCGGTGCAGACCGAGTATTCGCTGTGGACGCGCAACCCCGAAATCGCGGTGCTCGAGGCCTGCCGGGAGATCGGCGCCGCCTTCGTTGCGTTCAGCCCGGTGGCGCGCGGTTTCCTGTGCGACGCGCTGCATGACGTGGGCACGCTGGAAGCCAAGGACATCCGCCGCGGCATGCCGCGCTTCGCGCCCGAGGCGTACGCAAGGAACCTGGCGCTGCTGCCGCCCTACAAGGCGCTCGCGCAAGCGGCCCGCTGCACCCCGGCGCAACTGGCGCTGGCCTGGCTGCTGCACAAGGCGCCGCACATCGTGCCGATTCCAGGCACCACCAGCGTCGCCCATCTGCACGAAGACCTGGCGGCGGCGGACGTCGCGCTCGCGCCGGAAGTCATCGACCAGCTCGAAGCGCTGATCAACGAGCAGAGCGTGAGCGGCCCGCGCTACAACGCGCAGAGCGCGAGCGAAGTCGATACCGAGACGTTCTGAGCGGGCAGGTCTCTCTTTCGTTTCATTACCGTCACCGGGTTGCTGCCAGCCGGCCTCCCGGCGCATGATGCGGCGGCCGCCAGGTGGCCCGCCTGGTTTCATGCAGGGAGCTGCGCGTGATCAATTCGGTGTTCGTCGAGATTCGCTTCTGGCTGCTGGTGGTCATTTCCTTCGCCACGCCGGCCGCCATCTATGCGCTGCTCATGCGCCGCGCCAGCATCTCGCGCGGTGCGGTGTTCGGCCTGGGCGTGCTGCTGGTGCTGATCTCCGCCGTCGACGTCTACCTGCTGCAGGCGCTCAACGCGTTGGCGCTGCACAGCCTGTCGCGCGTCGACGACGTGGTGTTCTCCTCCGAGCTGACCATCGCGCTGTATGCCTTTCCGGTGCTGTACGGCGGGGTCGGGGTGAACGTCGTCTCGCATTTGCTGATCGATCACCTGCTCAAGGCGGAACGCCTGTCCGACCGCCAGCACGATGCGAATGCTGCGCGGCGTCATCGCGACGCCGGGTGAACGCCTAGGAAGCCGGCGCAGCGACAGGAAACTTCCAGCTGCCGTTCAACACCTCGGCATGCGGGCGGTACATGCGCACCATGTAGTTCCAGCCCGGCGTGATGGGCAGGCAATTGACGACCTTGGCGTCGTCGCAGCCGCCGAACTGGATGTTCACCGTGCCGTCGGCGGCCTTCTTGCCGGTCAGGCTGTTGAGCGTGTAGGCGTTCTGCGGGTTGGGCTCGTAGTAGCCCTTGGCGTTGTAGACGCTGACCGACCAGAAGCCGTCCACCGGGACCTTGCCGACGCTCAGCCGATGCACCGTGCTGCCGTCGTTCTTCGCCGGCACCACGTTGAGGTAGGTTGCGTCCTTCTGCGGGTTGCCGCCCCAGGCCGATGCCGCGCCGATCAGGCGGCGCACGGGGTCGACCTTGCCGCGCGGGCCGAACATGCCGTTGGTGTCGGGCAGGGTGTCGGCCAGCGACACCAGGGCCTCGCGCACCTTCTTCTGGCTGACCGGGTCCCAGTCGGGGTGTTCGAAGCGGCCGGGGCCGCCTTTCTGGCTGACCTTGATGGCGTCCTGCAGCGCGCGGGCCGCCGCCAGGTCCTGCGGATCGGCGGGATCGACCAGCGTGCGCACGGCCATGGTGACGTAGCGGGTGCCGATCTTCTGCCGGGTGAAGGTGTAGCTGCCGCCCTTGTAGATGACCTGGGACGTGTACTGGTCCTGGTCGATGACCTGCATCGACATGAAGCGGCGTCCCGGATCGGGCAAGGTGATCGTGACCGGGCCGGCGTCCAGGTCGAACAACGCGGCGGCGTACAGCGTGTCGCGGTTCAGGCGAACGACGTTCTGCTTTTGCACGTCCTGCACGTCGCGGTGCAGTTCGAACTTGCCGAAGCCGTCGCTCTTGACGATCGCGCCGAAGTACAGATCGGTCTCGGCCCGCACGAAGTTGTCGGGCGTGACGAGCGTCTTGGCTTGCGCAAGGACCAGGGACGGGGCGAGGAGCGCGCCGACCAGGCCAAGGAGATGGGATGAACGCATGGAGGATTCCTCTTGGACAAGTGCTGATCAATCGGCCTTCTGCAGCTTGGGCACCGGCCAGGTGCCGTCCTGCACGGAGGGCTTGGGCTCGTAGATGCGAAGGACGGCGTAGAACGGTCCGTCGGGCGCCGGCAGCCAGTTCGCTTCCTTGCCGGCAGCGGGCGGCTGGGCCTGCACGTAGAGCGACAGGCCGCCGTCCGCATCGCGCTGCAGGCCGGGCGCCATCGACGAGTTGATCAGGTAGCGCTTGAGCGGGTTGGCCACCAGCAACTGGCTCTTGCCGTCGTACATGGTGAGCGACCAGAAGGCGTCGTTGGGTGGCAGGCCGCCCTGCGGGAAGCGCAGCACGTAGCGGTGCTTGGAGGCGTCGGCCGGCTGCCCGTCGGCGTCGACGAAGTAGCCGGTGTAGATCGCCTCGGCGCTGGAGTTGCCGTAGATCCCCAGCCGCGCGCCGGCGAAGCGGTACATGTAGTTGTTCTTCAGGTGCGAGCGCGTCCCGAAGAAGTCGGCGCTGGAGACTTTCTTGGTGTCCACCTGCGTCTTCTTGAACTCGGCGAACTGCTGCTTGGCGTCGGCGATGCCGGCTTCCAGTGCCGCCTTCATGTCGGGCGAGAGCGCCGCTGCGTCGAAGGGCTTGGCCGGTGCAATGCCGATGCGGGCAAAGCGTTTCATGAGCGCCGTCTCGCTCGGGTGCGTCGGCGCAAAGCCGAGCATGAAGTTCAGGTAGCCGAACAGGGCCGGCGAATCGGTCATGTCCGCCACCGGTGCGGGCCAGCTCACCGGCGCGGCCGCCGGCGGTGCCTTGGTGCCTGCAAACTCGGACAGGGGCTGCACCTTGTAGCCGGCCTGCACCTGGCGCACGGCATCGATGTCCTGCGCATCGAACAACTGGGTGCGATAGAGCGCGTACACGATGTCCGATTCGGAGCGGATCACCTTCTTCACGCCCTTGGGCATCTTGCCTTTCCAGTGCGGCCCGGCGATCAGGTAACTCCCGCCGCCGGCGCCTGTGGCGCGCCGTCCCAGGTAGGCGAAGTTGTGCGTGTAGATGTCGACCAGTTGCACGGAGTAATAGCGCTTCGGGTCGACCGGGGGCAGCGTCAGCACGATCGGTTCGGCCCGCAGGTCCAGCCACGCAAAGGAATAGGGCGTGTCGGAGTTGGGCGTGATGATGGCCTTGTCCTCCGGCGTGAAGACATTGGCCGTGTTGCCGATGTGATTCAGCGGGGCCTTGAAGTCCGGGCTGTTCGGATCGAGCGCTTGCGCATGGAAGGTCGAATAGCTCGACACCACCGGAAAGCCGTAGAGGTAGGCCTGCCCCGCAATCTCGCGCGCCTGCGCCGGGGAGGCCGGGACATCGGCGGCCTGCGCGTTGCCCGCAGCGATGCAGGCCGCGGCCAGAAGAAGAGGGCCTGGAAGAAGTCTGCGCAACAAGGTCATCGGTACTCCACTCTGTTGAGCGGAGGATGCCACAGGGATGACCAGAAAGGACGGTGCCGGGGCTGCCCATAGGTGCAGCCGACCGGGTCGGATCGGGCGGCGTCGATTCAGGACTCTGCGGACAGCGCCTGGCGCGCTTCCGCGATCGGATGATGACTGTCGCTGCCGACGGCCAAGACCAGCGCCCGCCGGCCTGCGCGCATGTGCGCGAAGGCGAGCGGGCTCAGGTGCTGCCTGCGCTGGCCGCAACCGCGCGCTTCAGCGGCGGCGCGGCGCGCTCGCTCAGTTGTGGGTCTGCGGCAGCGGCAGCGAGGTCGAGCTGCCGATGGCTTCCGAGCCGCCGCCGTTGTGCGCGTGGGCAGAGGCCACTGCCGATTGGTAGGCGGCGTCGCCGCCGTTGCCGGTGCGCGCTGCGGGCGCGGTCGAGCTGCCGATGGCTTCCGAGCCGCCGCCGTTGTGGGCGCGTGCCGACGCCACCGCGCCTTGCTGCACTTCGGGGCGGTCGACGCTGGTGATCTGCATCGGGCGGTAGTCGGAGCCGTCGCTGGTCTGTTGGGCCAGTGCCGCGCCAGCGCCGAGCGTGGCGACGGCGCCAATCAGTGCGGCGGCGATGTGGGTGCGGGTGGTGTTCATGGTGTATCTCCTCGGGTGGATGGGAACAGCGCGGGCCGCACAAGCACGGCCTGGGACGCGTCCCCTGCGGCCACTCTAGGCAGGATGAATGAGGGCAGCCTGAGGGAAAAATGAGCCGGGAATGAGGAAGGGGACGGTGCGGGTGCGGCGCGTGCCGTGCGCGCCGCCACGTCGGCCGTTCAGCCCGATTCAGCGCGCCGCGTCGACCCGCACGCGCGCCACTAGGCCCGGCCCGTCGCTGCGGTTGCGCAGCGCGATCGCCAGGCCACAGCGCCGCGCCGCCGCCTGCGCAATCGCCAGGCCCAGCCCGCTGCCGCCAGCCGGCGCGCCGGGCACGCGGAAGAAGCGGTCGAACACGCGGCCCAGCCATTCGGGCGCGATGCCCGGCCCGCTGTCGATCACTTCCACCACCGGCCGGCCGCGCTCGGCCAGCAGGCGCACGTCCACCACGCCGCCCTCGGGCGAATAGCGCAGCGCGTTGTCGATCAGGTTGTCGAACACGCTGCGCAGGTCGGGCGCGGGCGCTGCCACGCATCCCTGCGCCGGCGTGGCGAGCGTGCCCTCGAAACCGATGTCGATGCCGCGCTGGTCGGCCAGCGGCAGCAGTTGCGAGATGCTCTCGCGCAGCACGGCGGCCAGGTCGGTCAGGGGGGCGGCTGCCGGGTCGGGCAGTGGCGCGTCCTGGCGCGACAGGCGCAGCAGTTGCTCGGTCAGGTGCTGCGCGCGCACCACGCCGGCTTCGAGCTGGGCAAAGCGCTCGGCCGCTTCGCTGCCGGGCGGAATCAGCGCGCGCAGGTTCTCGATCTGCAGGTTGACGGCGGCGATCGGCGTGCGCAGTTCGTGCGCCGCGTCCTGCACGAAGCGGCGTTGCCCGGCGAGCGCCTCGCGCAGGCGCGCCAGCAACTGGTTGAAGGCGGCCACCAGCGGGCCGATTTCTTCCGGCACGCGGGCCAGCGGCAGCTCGGCCGGGCTGCGCGGATCTTGCGCCGCCACCTCGCGCGCCACGCCGCGCAGCTTGCGCGACGCCGACTCCACGATCAGCCACAGCACCAGCAGCGACACCGGCAGCAGCAGCACCACCGGCAGGCTTTCCAGCAGCGCGCGCTGCGTGGCGCGCTGCTGGCGGAAGGACATGCTCTGCAGCACCTGCACGCGTGTGTGCGCGGGGTACATGCTGTCCGGCGGCGCGGTGTAGATGCGCCATTCGCGCTCGCCGGCGCCGGCCAGCTGCAGCGTGCGAAAGCCCGCCGCGCCGGGCTGCAGCGGCGGCGCCAGCGGCGGCCACGAACTGGCCTGCAGGGTGTCGCCGTCGGCACTCCACAGCTGCACCATGAAGGCGCCGGCGTGCAGCGCCTGGGCCGAGGCCAGCGGCTGCAGCGCGCGCGGCTTGCTGCCGGCGTAGGAGTCGGCCACCACGCGCATCTGCTCGTCCATGAAGACGTCGATCAGGCGCGTGTAGGCGCGGTAGGAATAGGCGGCGGTGAGCGCCGTGGCGGCCAGGTGCAGGCCGACCAGCGACCACCACAGGCGGCGCCGCAGCGCATGCGGGCGCGGCGTGTCGCGATTCATGCGCGGCCCGCCGGTGCCGACGCCGACGTGGCCTGCACCCGCCAGCCGAGGCCGCGCACGTTGCGGATGACCTCCGGCCCGAGCTTGCGCCGCATGCCGTGGATCAGCACGTCGATGGCGTTGCTGGTGACTTCCTCGCCCCAGCCGTAGATGCGGTTCTCCAGCTGCTCGCGCGAGAGGATGGCGCCGGGCCGCTCCAGCAGCGCGTGCATCAGCGCGAACTCGCGCGCGGTGAGCGCTTCGCAGCGGCCCTCGACATAGACCTCGCGCGTGCTCAGGTCCAGCCGCAGCGCGTCGTTGCCGATCAGCGAATGCGCGCTGCCGTCGCGCCGGCGCACCACCGCGCGCATGCGCGCCAGCAGTTCGCGAAAGGCGAAGGGCTTGGGCAGGTAGTCGTCGGCGCCCAGGTCGAGGCCGAGCACGCGGTCGTCCAGGCCGTCGCGCGCGGTCAGCACGATCACCGGCGTGGCGTCGCCGCGCTGGCGCGCACGGCGCAGCAGTTCGGTGCCGTCCAGGGCGGGCAGGCCCAGGTCGAGCAGGACGCAGGTGTACGCGCCGTCGGCCAGGGCGCTGGCCGCCAGCGCGCCATCGCGCACCCAGTCGACGGACCAGCCGGCACCTTCGAGCGCCTGCGCCAGTCCCTTGCCGAGCATTTCGTCGTCTTCCGCCAGCAGGACGCGCACCGCGCCGCCTTTCTCCGGGTCTGACCCGTTTGCTTGCCATGCGCGTGCCGGGATCGGTCGCGCGGGCGAGAGCATAGTCCGGCTTTCTTAGGCCTGCATGAGAAAGTGGGCGGGGCAGCAGCGCGACGCCGCGGCAGACGCCGCTGGCCAGGGCCACAGGCTGTTCACGATGGCGCTCGGTGTGCGATGGCGTCAGGCGTGCGAAGCGCAGCAGGACGCGCTGGCCGCCGCGCTCGGCGGGTAGCGGTCGTGGTGGCGCACCCACTCCATCTTGTGCGGCACGTCGCGTTCGCCGCGGCCCTGCGGCGTGAGGTCCATCAGCGCGTAGGCGCCCATCATCACTTCCACGCCGCGCCCGAAGGTGGAGTAGGTGTGGAACACCTCGCCGTCGTCGTCCTTGTAGAACACGCTCAGGCCGGGTGCTTCCTCGGCCGGGAAATCGACGGCGTGGTAGTTGTAGTACACGGCGCCGCTGGCCCGCTCCTTCGCGCTGAAGGAGACGTGGAAGTCGAAGTTGAAATCGCTGCCGGCCGACGAGACCCAGCGGAACTGCCAGCCCATGCGCGCGCGAAAGCGGGCGATGTCGGCCAGCGGCGCGCGCGACACCGCCACGAAGCTGATGTCGCGCTGCGCCAGGTGCACGTTCATGCCGTCGGTGTGGTCGGCCATGTACGAGCAGCTCGGGCAGCCCTGTTCCCAGTCGGGGCCGAGCATGAAGTGCTGCACCAGCAACTGGCGCCGGCCGTCGAACAGCTCGGCCAGCGTGCGCACGCCTTCGTCGGCAACGAACACGTAGTTCTTCTCCAGGCGCTGCCACGGCAAGGCGCGGCGCTCGCGCGCCACTTCGTCGTGCAGGCGCATGAGTTCCTTCTCGCGCTGCAGCAGCGCTTTGCGTTGCGCGAGCCATTCGTCGCCGGCCGCCACCGGGTGGCGGGCGAGGGCGGGGCGGGTCAGGGTGTCTGGGGTCATGGCTGTTCCTCTGGGGTGATGTCGTGCGGGCACTCAGCCCTTGGGCCGGCGCACGGCGCGCACCTTGCCGCTGCCGCCGCCACCGCAATAGAAAAGCTCGGCGCCATCGGATTCGAGCCCGCTGACGCCGATGCCGGCCGGCATCTCCAGCCGCGCCAGCACCTCGCCGCTGGCCGGGTCGATGCGGCGCAGCTCGCTCTCGTCGTTCTCCCAGGTGCCGTGCCAGAGCTGGCCGTCGACCCAGGTGACGCCGGTGACGAAGCGGTTCGACTCGATGGTGCGCTGGATGGCGCCGGTGGCCGGGTCGATCTGGTGGATGCGGCGATCGCGGTACTGACCGACCCACAGGCTGCCCTCGGCCCAGGCCAGGCCGGAATCGCTGCCGTGGCCGGGCGCCGGGATCGAGCCGAGCACCTCGCCGGTGGCCGGGTCGATCCTGTCGATGCGCGCCTGTGCAATCTGGTAGAGGTGCGTGCCGTCGAAGGCCGTGCCGGCATCGCCCGCGCGCGCCAGGGTGCGGGTGGTTTCGCCGCTGGCCGGATCGAAGGCCACCAGCTGCGCGCCGGTGGCGGCCCACACGCGCTGGCCGTCGTGGCTGACGCCGTGCACTTGCGTGGCGCCGCCGAAGGGGCCGTACTCGCGCACGATCTCGGCGGGGCGCACCGGCACGGGCGCCGGCGATCGGAGGGTGGCTGTGCTCATGGTGGTTCCTTTGCGGGCACCGGACAGTGGCGCCGTGGGGGAACTCTATTCAATCGGCAGCGCAGCGGGGAGTAACAAGATCGTCGTGAATTCGGCCAGCGGCGGCGCCAGCCAGCGGCGCGCGCGGGTGTTGCCGATGGCGCGCACGCGGCCTTCGGCTTCCAGCTCGGCCAGTGCGCGCTGCACGGTGCGCTGGCTGGCGTCCAGCGCCAGCGCCAGGGCCGAGGTCGACCAGGCCGCGCCGTCGGACAGCAGCGCCAGCAGGGCGCCCTGGTCGCCGTCGATCGGCGGCGCCAGCACGGCCACCGCGCGATCATCCAGCGGCGCCAGCGCGAAGCCGCGCGGCGTGGCCTCGACGCGCGCCAGCGGCTTGAGCAGCGCCCGCAGCCGGCCGATCTCCACGCGCAGGCGCGCACGGTGCGTCTCGTCGGGGTCGCGCGTGCGGAAAGCCTCTTCGATCAGCGCTTCGCGTTCGGCATCGCCAGGCCAGGCCTGCGCCAGTGCGCGCGCCAGCGTGAACAGCAGCGGGCGCCGCGCCAGCGAGAGATGGGTGGCGCCGGCGCGCACGCCGCGCCGGCAGGCATCGACGACCAGGGTGCTGGCCTTCAGCAAGGCCGCTACTTCATGGAGCCGCAGCGCCTGCCCGCCTTGCGTGCCAAGCTGACGCGCGGCAGGGCGATCGAGCGCGCTGCGGGCCTCGGCGACTTCGGCCGACAGTGCCGCCAGGCCAGTGCGGGCGGCGGCAATGTGAGCGCGGTTCAGGGCGGTGCGGGCGGTGTCGACGTTGAGCGAGCGCAGCGCCAGTTCAGCCGCCGCCATCTCGGCCATCGCCGCCAGCGCGGGCGGCAGCGCGTGGCCGTTCAGCAGCGCCAGCGCGGCACCCGCTTCATCGAGGCGCCCGAGCAGCAGCAGGCGGCGCGCCGCGATCAGGCGGGCCTGCAACGCGTTGGCGCTGTCGCCATGCGCTTCCAGCGTGGCAGCGGCCAACAGCAGCGGGCGCGGCGAGCCGCCCAGCTCGCGCATGGCCAGCGCCACCTCGGCTTCGGCCACCTGGCAGCGCGCCCGCGCCAGCGCCTCGTTCGGACCAAAGGCGCGCGCCGCGCGGCGCAGCAACTCGCGCGCCTTCGGGTGCTCGCCCAGCTGCGCCATGGCAATGCCGCGCAACGCCAGCGCAGGCGGGTCGCCCCGCAGCGCCACCTGCTGCAGCGCGCCCAGCACGTCGTCATTGGCGAGCGCGCGGGCGGCGGCGGCGATCAGGGAATCCATGCGCGCGAAGAATACGCGAAGGCCGTGCCCTTCGGAGTCAGCGTTCGCGGCTTGCGCTCAGGAGAACAGCCGATGCAGCGCGTTGATGGATTCGGGTCCATAGGCCACCACCCCGACGGGCACGGCATGGTCGATCGCTTCGATGATCTTGCCGGCCCAGACGGGGCTAAAGCCGCCGCACAGTTCGATCAATTGAATGCCGTCGCGCACCATCTGTTGCGCCGCCTCGATGCCTTCGGAAGGATCGGCAACGCCGACCACTTTCATCTGGAATTTGTCGGTGCCCTGATGTTGGACAAACCTGTCGCCCGTCACGATGAAGCCGAACTGTGTCAGTGCCATGTCTCGCTCCCTTTGCATTGATGAGTGCACAGCGTAACGCGTGGTTCCAGGGAAGGCTCGTAGTTGGGTGCGTGCCGTCCTGATGCAATCGCAACTAGACGGGCGGGGATTCCGCCTCCAGGTGGAACAGGCTGGTCGCCACCAGGTCCAGCACCTGCGCCTCGCGCTGATTGAACAGCTGCCAGCGCCATTCAAGAATGCCCAGCGTGCGGCGGGTGGCGGAGCGGCGCACGTCGGTCACCTCGGCCAGCAGGCGCAGGCTGTCGCCGGGGCGCACCGGGGCCGGCCATTTCACGTATTGCAGGCCGGGCGAGGCGAAGGATTCGGAACCTTCCAGCGCGGCCTGCGCGACCAGCCGCATGGCGATGCCGCAGGTGTGCCAGCCGCTGGCGATGAGGCCGCCGAACAGGCCCTGCGCAGCGGCCTCGGGATCGGTGTGGAACCACTGCGGATCGTAGGCGCGCGCGAACTGCAGGATCTCGGCTTCGCTCACGTCGTAGGGGCCGGCCTCGATGCGTTGGCCTGCGTGGAACTGGGCGAATTTCATGCCATCGATCCCTTTGCGCTGGCGCGTTGTTCGCATTGCACGACGCGGAACATGCGACGCGATTCAAAAGGCCGCGGAGCAGGCCATGCCAGGGCACTCGCGGAACTGGCTTCGCCAGGCCGCTGAGTGCGCCCCCCGGTGGGGGGTATGGGACGATTACACGAAGTGAATCGGCCAAACGGGGGGCGTTTCATCTCAGTACGTCTCAAGGTGCAGCCGGCCTTCGCGCTGCAGGCTGGCGCCCAGCGCATCCCAGTCCTGGCCGGCCTCGCGCGCCACGTCGCGCAGCGCCAGCACCACGCCTTCTTCCATGCTCTTGAGGCCGCACACGTAGAAGTGGCTCTGGCCATCGGCGAGCAGTGCCGCCAGGTCGGCGGCGCGTTCGCGCAGCAGGTCCTGCACGTACTTCCTGGGCTGGCCGGGCGTGCGCGAGAAGGCGAAGTTGATGTCGATGAAATCCTTCGGCAGGCTCTGCAGCGGGCCGAAGTAGGGCAGCTCCTGCTGGGTGCGGGCGCCGAAGAACAGCATCAGCTTGCCGCCCTCGAACTTGCCGCTCTTGCGCAGGCGCCGGCGCCACTCGGTCATGGCGCGCATGGGGGCGCTGCCGGTGCCGGTGCAGATCATGACGATGTTCGACTTGGGGTGGTTGGGCATCAGGAACGAGGCGCCGAAGGGCCCGATGACCTGCACCTTGTCGCCCACTTTCAGGTCGCACACGTAGTTGGAGGCCACGCCGCGCACCGGCTTGCCCTGGTGGTCGGCCAGCACGCGCTTGACGGTGAGCGAGACGTTGTTGTAGCCCGGCCGTTCGCCGTTGCGCGGGCTGGCGATGGAGTACTGGCGCGCAAAGTGCGCCTTGCCGTTGGCGTCCTGCCCGGGCGGGATGATGCCGATCGACTGGCCTTCGAGCACCGGGAAGGGCATGGTGCCGAAGTCGAGCACGATGTGGTGCGTCTGGTTCTCGAAGCCGGCTTCGGTGCAGTTGACGTTGCCCACCACGGTGGCGGTGGTCGGCGCCTTGGGGCCGAACAGGTTGGTGTAGGCGTGCGCGGCCGACCACGGCGGCAGCGTGGCGCCGTACTGCGCCGAGTTGAAGCTTTCGGTGCCGGGTTCGGCGACCGGTGCGGCAGCATCCGCGATGGCGGCGCCGGCCTGGGCGCTGGCTTCGGCCGAGACGCCTTCGCGTTCCAGTTCGTCGGCCGAGAGTTCGCCCGGCAGTTCGTCCCAGGTCAACTGTTCCTCGATGGAATAGGCGCGCACCGTGGGCATGGTGCGCCAGTTGTCGATCGAACCGGTCGGGCAGGGCGAGATGCAGGCCATGCAGCCATTGCACACATCGGCGCGCACGACGTAGTTGCGGTCGTCGTGCGTGATGGCGCCGACCGGGCAGGTGGCTTCGCAGGTGTTGCAGCGGATGCAGATCTCGGGGTCGATCAGGTGCTGCTTGATGACGCCGGTGGGGGTGACGGCCATGTCCATGTTGTTTCTCCTGAGGCCCTCCCCTTTGGGGGCGGGTTGGGTGGGGGCATGTGGCGGTGGATTGTGGACCCGCCGCTTGCCCCCATCCCAGCCTTCCCCCAAAGGGGGAAGGAGCAATGCATCAGCCGAAGCGGACGTACTCGAAATCGACCGGCTGGCGGTTGATGCCCATCACCGGTGGCGCGATCCAGCCGGCGAACTTGCCGGGCTCGACCACGCGGCCCATCAGCGAGGCGACGAAGGCGAAGTCTTCCGCCGAGGGCAGCCACTCGTTCTTCTTGGCGGCCCATTCCTGCTCGCTCACGACGCGGCCGTCGGGCGACATCTTGATGCCGGCCAGCGCACCGATCTGACGGTTGAAGGCCTTGTGCGGCACCGTCAGGCGGGTCGGGATGCCGGCTTTCTCCAGCACCTTGTTCCAGCGGTTCACGCCGGCCACCGAGTCCTTGATGAAGTCGTCGCGCAGCACTTCGTTCAGCGCGTTGAGCATCGGCACTTCCTTCTCCAGCAGCTGGCCGTCCTTCACTTCGAGCACCTTGTAGGTGTTGCCCTTGAGCACGTGGTCGTCGTCGCGCTTGCCTTCTTCGTAGCGGCCCTTCAGGCCCGAGCTGTAGAAGATGGCGGCGTTGCTCGACTGGTCGGCGCCGAACAGGTCGATGGTGACGCTGTAGTGGAAGTTGAGGTAGCGCTGGATCGTGCCCAGGTCGATCGCGCCGGCGGCACGCACCTTTTGCGCGTCATCGGTCTTGAGCTCGTTCATCACTTGCGCGGTGCGCGAGAGCACGCGCGAGACGCCCGACTCGCCCACGAACATGTGGTGCGCTTCTTCCGTCAGCATGAACTTGGTGGTGCGTGCCAGCGGATCGAAGGCGCTTTCGGCCAGCGCCGAGAGCTGGAACTTGCCGTCGCGGTCGGTGAAGTAGGTGAACATGAAGAAGGCCAGCCAGTCGGGCGTCTTCTCGTTGAAGGCGCCGAGGATGCGCGGGTTGTCCTGGTCGCCCGACTGGCGCTGCAGCAGCGCCTCGGCTTCCTCGCGGCCGTCGCGGCCGAAGTGCTTGTGCAGCAGGTAGACCATGGCCCACAGGTGGCGGCCTTCTTCCACGTTGATCTGGAACAGGTTGCGCAGGTCGTACATGCTGGGCGCGGTCAGGCCCAGGTGGCGTTGCTGCTCGACCGAGGCCGGCTCGGTGTCGCCCTGCGTGACGATGATGCGGCGCAGGTTGGCGCGGTGTTCGCCCGGCACGTCCTGCCAGGCCTTCTCGCCCTTGTGGTCGCCAAAGTGCACTTCGCGGTTGGCGTCGCCCGGGTTCAGGAAGATGCCCCAGCGGTAGTCGCGCATCTTCACGTGGCCGAACTGCGCCCAGCCCTGCGGGTCGACGCTCACCGCGGTGCGCAGGTAGACGTCGTAGTTGGTCGAGCCGTCCGGGCCGACGTCATCCCACCAGTTGATGAAGTTCGGCTGCCAGCCTTCGAGCGCGCGCTGCAGCGTGCGGTCTTCGCCGAGGTTGACGTTGTTGGGGATCTTCTCGCTGTAGTTGATCGTGCTCATCGTTGCTCCTTGGGTTGTTCGTCGTGTGGTGCGGGCGGGTCAGACGCGGTTGAGGTCGAAGCCGGCCTTCTCGCCGGTGCCGTAGACCTTGAGCGCACCCTTTTCGCCGACGGCGTTGGGGCGGTTGAAGATCCAGTTCTGCCAGGCGGTCAGGCGCCCGAAGATGCGGGTCGCCATGTTTTCCTGGCTGGCGAAGCGCAGGTTGGCTTCCAGCCCGGTGAGGGCGTCGGGCGACATCGCGGCGCGCTCTTCCAGCACGATGCGGATCTCGTCGTCCCAGTCGATGTCGTCGGGCGCCATCGTCACCAGGCCAAGCTGCAGCGCCTGGTCGGCGTCGAGTTGCTGGCCGGCGGCGCCGCGGGCGGCTTCCATCGGGCCGGCTTCTTCATAGAAGCGGCGCTGCAGGCGGCTCTGGTCGTTCACCAGCGGCAGCAGGCCGAAGCTGAATTCGTCGAGCTGCAGCCTGGGCGCCTTTTCCGGCGCGTCGGGCAGGGCCAGCATGTAGCTGCGGTCGGCGGCGAAGGCCAGCTCGGCCAGCAGGCCGGCGAAGCAGGAGCCTTCGTCGAGCAGCGCGAACAGGCTGCGCGAGGACACGTCCAGCCGCGCGAAGCTGCGGCGCAGCGCGCCGATGGTCTCGCGCACGAACCAGTGGTTCTGGTGTTGCAGCATCAGCGCGTCGCAGGCCAGCACGGCCTGCGCGTCGCCGCGCGTCTTCAGGATCCAGGTGCCGATGTCCAGTTCGTTGGTGCGCAGCGAGAGGATCGCGTCGTCGAGCTGGCGCGCCATGGCCAGCGGCCACCAGCCGGCGCCGGCGGCTTCGATGCCGGCCAGGTCGCTCGGCTGCGCGCCGGCCGGTGCGCTGACGGTGAGGGTGGCGGTGCGCTTGCTGCGGTCGATCGCCACGTCGACGAATTCGTAGCGGATGCCGTCGGCGCTGTCTTCGCGTTCGAGGCGCGGCAGCTTCACGCCCTTGCCGTCGGCCGGCCGGTCGCTCTGCGCGGCCAGTTTGGCGGCGCGTTCCTGCACCGCGCCGGCAAACTGCGCCGGCTTGGCCACCGCGTCGACCAGGCGCCACTCCACCGCGCGCTGGCCGCGCACGCCTTCGACGCTGGTGCAGAAGATGTCGGCCAGGTCATGGCGCACGTGGCGCTTGTCGGTCACCCGGGTCAGGCCGCCGGTGCCGGGCAGCACCCCCAGCAGCGGCACTTCGGGCAGCGAGACGGCGGAGGAGCGGTCGTCGACCAGCAGGATCTCGTCGCAGGCCAGCGCCAGTTCGTAGCCGCCGCCGGCGCAGGCGCCGTTCACGGCGGCCAGGAATTTCAGGCCCGAGTGCTTGGACGAATCCTCGATGCCGTTGCGCGTCTCGTTGGTGAACTTGCAGAAGTTGACCTTCCAGGCGTGGCTGGAGACGCCCAGCATGAAGATGTTGGCACCCGAGCAGAAGATGCGGTCCTTGCCGCTGGTGACCACCACCGTGCGCACCGCCGGATGCTCGAAGCGCACGCGGTTGAGCGCGTCGTTCAGCTCGATGTCCACACCCAGGTCGTAGCTGTTGAGCTTGAGCTTGTAGCCGGGGCGGATGCCGCCGTCTTCGGCGATGTCCAGCGACAGGCGGGCGGTCTCGCCCTCGACGCTGAGCGACCAGTGCTTGTATTGCGTCGGGTCGAGGCGGTAGTCGACGCGGGCGGGGGACGAGGTGTCGGTCATGGGGTCTCCGTCAGGGCTGGGGGGGTGAACTGAAGTGCATTATGCTGCATTGTGTACATGCATCATCGTGCATGTTTGCGGCGGCGTCAATCCATCCACGCCACTTTTTGTGAGCAGCTGTGCGTTGAGGGGTGGCGCCCGGCCGGGCGGGGCCGGCCGGGCGGCGGCGCTCAGGCCGCCTTGAACTGCGCGTCGGCCTGCGCGAAGCGGCGCGCGATGGAGGCCGAAGGCGGCGCACCGGCCAGGCTGACGGCCCAGATCGCGAGCGAGGCGAAGGCGAAGCCGGGGATGATCTCGTACAGGCCAAGCCAGCCGTACTGCTTCCACACCAGCACGGTGACCGCCCCCACCACCATGCCGGCCAGCGCGCCGTTGCGCGTCATGCGCGGCCACAGCAGCGAGATCAGGATGACCGGGCCGAAGGCGGCGCCGAAGCCAGCCCAGGCATAGCTCACCAGGCCCAGCACGCGGTTGTCCGGGTCGGCCGCCAGCGCGATGGCCACCGCCGCCACCAGCAGCACCATGGCGCGGCCGATCCAGACCAGTTCGCGCTGGCCGGCGCCCGGGCGCAGGAAGGCCTTGTACAGGTCTTCGGTGATGGCGCTGGAGCACACCAGCAACTGGCAGCTGAGCGTGCTCATCACAGCGGCGAGGATGGCGGACAGCACGATGCCGGCGACCCAGGGGTTGAACAGCAGCTTGGCCAGTTCGATGAACACGCGCTCGCCGTTTTGCGACACGGCACCGGCCAGCTCGGGGTGCTGCGCGAAATAGGCGATGCCGAAGAAGCCCGCCGCGATGGTGCCGCCCAGGCACAGGATCATCCAGGCCATGCCGATGCGCCGCGCGCTGTGGATGGCGCGCGGCGATTCGGCCGCCATGAAGCGCGCCAGGATGTGCGGCTGGCCGAAGTAGCCCAGGCCCCAGCCCAGCAGCGAGACGATGGCGACGAAGTTCAGGCCCTTGAAGACGTTGGTGTAGTCGGCGTTCTTCGCCTCGATCACCAGCAGCGAGGCATCGACGCCGCCCACCGCGAGGACCACGAAGACCGGCGTGAGCAGCAGCGCGAACAGCATCAGCGCGGCCTGCACCGTGTCGGTCCAGCTCACCGCCAGGAAGCCGCCGATGAAGGTGTAGGCGATGGTGGCGGCGGCGCCGATCCACAGCGAGCTGGCGTAGCTGAAGCCGAAGGTGCTCTCGAACAGCCGCGCGCCGGCCACCACGCCCGAGGCGCAGTAGATGGTGAAGAAGACCAGGATGATCAGCGCCGAGATGATGCGCAGCAGCCGGCTTTCATCTTCGAAGCGGCCGGTGAAATAGTCCGGCAGGGTCAGCGCGTTGTGGTTGGCCTCGGTGTGCACGCGCAGCCGGCCGGCCACCAGCTTCCAGTTGAGGTAGGCGCCCACGATCAGCCCGATCGCGATCCACGATTCGGACAGGCCGGACAAGTAGATCGCGCCGGGCAGGCCCATCAGCAGCCAGCCGCTCATGTCGGAGGCGCCGGCCGAGAGCGCGGTGACCAGGCTGCCCAGGCTGCGCCCGCCCAGGATGTAGTCGTCGAAATTCTGGGTGCGCAGGTAGGCGACCAGGCCGATCAGCGTCATGCCGACGATGTAGACGCAGAAGGTGATGAGCGTGGGTGTGGCTGCACTCATGTGGGACTCCCTGTGGTGCCGGGGTGGCCCCGGTCGTGTCGTGGATGCGGCACGTGGGAATGCCTTCCCGCGTGCCCGCGTGGACGTGCCGTGCGACACGTCGCCAACGATCTTAGGGCCCTCGCCCGGTGCTGGCGAGGGGTGTGGGTCAGGGCGCCGGCGTGCGCCGGCGGCTCAGCGCCGTGCCCAGCCGAACCACAGGCCGGTGGCGGTCACCGCGCCCAGCGTGACCCAGGCCACGATGTCGCCCAGGCCGCCGTCGCTGAACAGCGCGGAGATCAGGCCGATGGCCGTCAGCAGGCCCAGCGCGATGGGCCAGCCCCACAGCGCGCGGAACGCATGCGGGTGCGAATGGCCATGTCCGTGGTGGCTCATGGCGTGCCCTCCCAGCGGGCGGCGGGCGCACCGTCGGTGGTTGCGCCGCTGCGCCCCATCGCCGGTTGCGGCGAAGGCGAGGCCGGCTGCGGCGTCGAACCCGCAACGCCCGCGGCCGCGGCGTGCGGCTTGTGCTGGCCCTCGGTCTTGCCCTTGCGCAGCCACAGGTACAGGCCGCTGCCCAGCACGATGATGGTGGCGATGTCCAGCAGCGCCCAGATGATCTGCATCGGCATGCCGCCGTAGTCGCCGAAGTGCAGCGGCTGCGACACCAGCAGCGCGGTGAGATACCACGGCAGGTGCGGCGCCGCCGTGACCTGCGTGGTCTTGGCGTCGACCAGCACCGGCTGCAGCAGGCGCGAGGTGAAGGGCTCGTTGCCCTTGAAGAAGAAGGTGGTGTGGTGCGGGCTGGAGAAGGCGGTGCCCGGGAAGGCGATGAAGGAGACCCGCGTGTCAGGCGCCTGCGCGCGCGCCGCCTCGAGCGAGCGCTGCACCGAGCCGCGCTCGGCCAGCGGCACGGTCTGCTCGCCCTGGTAGGGCGCCAGGATGGCGGTGAGCTGGTCGTACTGCCAGTACTTGATGACCAGGTCGGCCCAGGTGTTGATCATGCCGGTGGCGCCCACCACCAGCGCCCACACCAGCGTCACGATGCCCAGCAGGTTGTGCAGGTCGAGCCACTTCAGGCGGGGCCGCTTGTCGCGCCGCACGGTGCCGAATTCCAGCTTGCGCATGAAGGGCGAATACAGCACCACGCCCGAGACGATGGCCACCAGCAGCAAGAGGCCCATCAGCCCGAGGAACAGCTTGCCCGGCAGGCCGGCGAACAGGTCGACGTGCAGCTTGAACATGACGTACATGAAGCCTTCGTCGAAGCGCGGCTGCGCCAGCACCTGGGCGGTGCGGGCATCGACCGCGACCGAGCGGAAGTCGTCGGTCGGCGCCGGCGTGGGCGTCATGGTGACGAACCAGATGTCGTCGTTGTCCTCGGGCGGCGAGGCGAACTGCACGACCCGGTCGGGGTGCTGCGCGCGGGCCACCTCGAGCACCTTGTCCAGGCTGGCGCGCGGGGTGCCTGCCGGCATCGGCGGGGCGTCCACCTCGGTGCCCAGCAGGTGCCCGATCTCGTGGTGGAAGATCAGCGGCAGGCCCGTCAGGCACAGCAGCAGCATGAACACGGTGCAGACCAGGCTGCTCCACTTGTGCACCCAGGCCCAGCCCTTGATGGCGCTGGAAGTCATTGGCGGTTGTCCATTAAGTCAAGTTGTGAAAGGCCGCGGCGGGGTGCGCTCAGAAGCGGTAGGTTGCGCTGGCCACCACGTCGCGTCCTGCGCCGTACCAGCAGTCGCCGCGTGAGAGGCAGGTGCTGAAGTAGGTCTTGTCGGTCGCGTTGTTGATGTTCAGAGCGTAACGCCACTTGGCCGTTTCATAGGCAAAGACCAGGTCGAGCAGTGTCACGCTGGGCACCAGCGGGCCGTAGCCGCCATAGGAAGTGTCGCGGAATTCGCCCATGTAGCGCACGCCGGCACCGGCCGAGAAGCCGGGCGTGCCGGCAATCGCGAAGCGGTACTTGGCCCACACGCTGGCCTGGTTGCGCGGGTTGCCCTCGATCTGCGGGTCGAGGTCCATGTAGTTGTAGTTGGCGATCAGGTCGAGGTTGCTGCCGATGGTGCCGCGCGCCTCCAGTTCCACGCCGCGGGTCTTGGTTTCGCCCAGCTGGGTGAAGTCGGCCGGGTTGATCAGGTTGCTCTGGATCTGGTTCTTTTCCTTCAGGTCGTACACCGCCGCGTTGAAGGCCATGGCGCGGCCGGCGGGTTCGTACTTCAGGCCGGTTTCCCACTGCTCGCCGCGCAGCGGCTTGGCGTTGCGCCCGTTGATCGCCGCCTGCGGCGTGAAGGATTCGGCGTAGCTGACATAGGGCGAGATGCCGACCGGGAAGGCATACATCAGGCCGAAGCGCTTGGTGGTGGCCGAGGTGTCGGTGTCTTCGCTGCCTTCGGCGCCCTGCGTCACGCTGTCGTGGCGCAGGCCGGCCATGAAGATCCAGTTGTCCAGGCGCATCTGGTCCTGCAGGTAGAAGCCCAGTTGGCGCTGCGTGGTTTCCGGCACGCGCTCGCGCACGCCGACCACGTCGGTGCCATACACCGGCGCGTACGCATCGATGGTGGTGTAGCCGTCGTAGCTGACCCAGTTGTTTTCCTTCTGCCGGGCGAAGTCGGTGCCCAGCAGCAGCGTGTGCTTCAGGCTGCCGGTGTCGAACTTGCCGACCACGTTGGTGTCGACCGTGGTGATCTCGTTTTTCGTGAGCGAGGTCGAGGTGTAGCGGCCCAGCAGGCGCTTGTTGATCGGGTCGACGCTCCAGCCGCCGGCCCCGTTGTCCACGCCGTTGCCGTAGAAGTCGCCCCAGTGGTAGAGGTTGTCGTTCTCGTTGCGTGCATAGCGCAGGTTCTGGCGCAGCGCCCATTCGCTGTTGAACTGGTGCTCGAACTGGTAGCCGAAGGTCTTGCGCTCGCTGTCGTAGTAGTCGCCCGGCTCGCCGATGAAGCGGTTGCGCGGCAGTTGGCCGTTGGGGTTGGGCAGCAGCGTGCCTTCCCACGGGAAGAATTGCGAGCTGCTGCCGGTTTCGTCTTTCTGCCACAGGCCCTGCAGGGTCAGCGAGGTGGCGGCGCTCGGGCGCCAGGTCAGCGAGGGCGCGATCACGCTGCGGTTGTCCGGCACGTAGTCGACCTGCGTGTCCGACTTGCGCGCCAGCGCGATCAGGCGATAGGACCAGTCGCCGTCTTCGGTGAGCGCGCCGGTCAGGTCGGCCTGGATCTGGCGGCGGTTGTGGCTGCCGTATTCCACGCCCACTTCGCGCTGCGTCTGCACCTGCGGCAGCTTGCTCACCATGTTCACCACGCCGGCGGCGGTGCCGGCACCAAACAGCATGCCCGAGGGGCCGCGCAGCACTTCGATGCGCTCCAGCGTGTAGGGCTCGGGGCGCGTGTTGCTGGTGTAGTAGCCGTAGGGGAAGCGCAGGCCGTCGAGGTAGTTGTCGGGGTAGCTGCCGCGGATGCGCACGTTGTCGGTGCGCGAATCCACGCCGTAGGCGTCGGAGCGCACGCCGGCGGCGTAGTTCAGCGCGTCCTGCAGGCTGCTGGCGCCCTGGTCGACGATCTGGTCGCGCGGCACCACGGTGACCGATTGCGGCGTTTCCGACAGCGGCGTGTCGGTCTTGGTGGCGGTGCTGGCGTTCTTGGCGCGGTAGCCGATCACCGGGGTCTTCGCGGTTTCCGGCGTGGCGAAGGCGTCAACGCGCACTTCCGGCAGCGTGCCGCTGGAGGCGGCGCCGTCCTGCGCCAGGGCCGGGCCGGCAAAGGCGAGGGCAATGCTGCCGGCCAACAGGGTGGGGACGTGGCGCGACGCGATGGGATGGATCATGTGGGATGAGATTTCGAACACAAATGAGAACAACTCGCATTCTATTTCTGAACGAAAAATGAACGCAAACCCCCTGTCGGGGATACGCGTCAGTTGCGGCGCCCGCTGGCGCCTGGGGGGAACGAGGCAGGGCCGCGGATCAGCCCGCCGAGGTCGCCGCCGCCGCGCCGCGCACGGCGCTGCGCAGGCTCTCAAAAGCCTGCTTCAGCGCCTTGCCGCTGGTGTCGACGCGCAGGTCGGCCTTGGAGTAGAAGGCGGCGCGGCCGTCGAGGATGCGCCGCAGGTCGTCCATCGCCTCGGGGCTGGCGGCCATCGGGCGCGTGTCGCCCTGTGCCACCACGCGGCCCATGTGCTCTTCCGGCGCGGCCTGCAGCCACACCGTGGTGCAGTGCGCCAGCAGCTGGTTGAAGGTGGCCGGGTCGGACACGATGCCGCCGGGCGTGGCGATCACCACCTCGCTGTAGAGCTGCACGGTTTCTTCCAGCGCGCGCCGCTCGTAGCGCCGGTAGGCGGTGGTGCCGTACAGGTCGTGGATCTCGCGCACGCTGCAGCCGGCCACGTCCTCGATGGCGCGGCTCAGCTCGATGAAGGGCACGTCCAGGTCGTCGGCCAGCATCTGGCCCAGCGTCGACTTGCCCGCGCCGCGCAGCCCGACCAGCGCGATGCGCCCGCGCCGGGCCGGGTCCACCGCCGCGGTGCCCAGCAGTTCGCCCAGCGCCAGCCGCGCGCGGCGCAGGTCGGTCTCGCTGCGGTCCTGCAGGAGCTCGCGGATCAGCAGCCATTCGGGCGAGCTGGTGGTGACGTCGCCCACCAGCTCGGCCAGCGAGCATTGCAGGGCGCCGGCCACCTGCTGCAGCACCAGGATGGAGGCGTTGCCGGTGCCGTATTCGAGGTTGGCGAGGTGGCGCTCGGACACGTCGGCCGCCAGCGCCACCGCCTTGCGTGTCAGGCCGCGCCGCGCCCGCAGGCTGCGCACGCGCTCGCCCAGCGCGGCCAGCAGCGGCTGGCGCACCGCGCCGCCGTTTTCCGCGGCGGCGGCGTTGTCAGCGGGGTTCAGCACGGCATCCTGGCGGTCGTTCATGAAGCTCCTTCAAGGGTGGCCAATTGTCGCTGCTAGGGTAAACGAGAGCCATGCACTATATTGCTTGACAGCAGTTCATTGCATGCTTATGGTCCATCGGAACGCACAATACTGCACGTTGAACCCGCTGGCAAGCCGCCAAAAGTTCTGTGCACACACCACGATGACCCAAGACGGCTTTCACGAACTCCTGGCCGGCCTCACGCGCGAAATCGCCGGTCGGCCGCTCGATGCGCAGCTCGACGCATGGCTCAACGCCCAGCACGGCGCCGGCAGCGAGAACTTCGAGCGGCTGCGCGCAGCCTGCATCGAAGGTGTGGCCGCCGGCTGGCTGTGCGAGCGCGAGGGCGGCGGCATCCGCTACGGCCGCGTGTTCAAGGCCGAGGACGCACTGCACCGCTTTTCGGTCGATGTGGTCGACATGCGCGACATCGCCGGCCCGCACCACAGCCACCCGAACGGCGAGATCGACCTGATCATGCCCATCGAGGGCGAGGCGCAATTCGACGGCCGCGCCGCCGGCTGGTGCGTCTACCCGCCGGGCAGCGCCCATTTCCCCACGGTCAGCCAGGGCCGCGCGCTGGTGCTGTACCTGCTGCCCGAAGGAAAGATCCAGTTCACCCCCACGCCGCCCGCGCCCTGACGCGGCGGACCCAGGAGACCCCCGATGAGCCTGCCCGACCGATTCAATTTCGCCGACCACCTGTTCGCGCTCAACCGCGCGCGCGCCGGCAAGCTGGCCTATCTCGACGACCACGGGCCGCTGACCTACGGCGAGCTGGAGTCGCGCGCGCGCCGCCTGGCCGCAGCCCTGCTGGCGCAAGGCCTGCAGCGCGAGGACCGGGTGTTGCTGCTGATGCTCGACAGCAACGACTGGCCGGTCAGCTTTCTCGGCTGCCTGTACGCCGGCGTGGTGCCGGTCGCCGTCAACACGCTGCTGACGGCAGACGACTACGCCTACATGCTCGGCCACAGCGCGGCGCGCGGCGTGCTGGTGTCGGGCGCCTTGCTGTCGACGCTGGAGGCGGCCATGAAGGGGGCGCCGAACGAGGTGCGCACGGTCTGGGTGTCACAGCCGACCGCACCGCTGGCCGCAGGCAGGCTCGACCTGGAGAGCGCCATCGCCGCGCAGGCACCGTTGCCCGCGCCGGCGCCCACCACGCCGCAGGACCACGCCTTCTGGCTCTATTCCTCGGGCTCCACCGGCAAGCCCAAGGGCACCGTCCATTCGCACGCCAACCCCTGGTGGACCGCGGAGCTGTTCGGCAAGCCGGTGCTGGGGCTGAAGGAAGACGATGTCTGCTTCTCCGCCGCCAAGCTGTATTTCGCCTACGGCCTGGGCAACGCGCTGACCTTTCCGCTCACGGTCGGCGCCAGCGTGGTGCTGATGGCCGAGCGGCCCACGCCGGCCGCCACCTTCAAGCGCTGGACCGGGCCGGTGCGCCCGACCGTGTTCTTCGGCGCGCCGACCGGCTTTGCCGGCATGCTGGCGTCGCCCGAGCTGCCGGCGCGGGACGCGGTGGCCTTGCGCATGTGCTCGTCGGCCGGCGAGGCGCTGCCGGGGGATCTGGCGCAGCGCTTCAAGCAGCACTTCGGCTGCGACATCGTCGACGGCATCGGCTCGACCGAGATGCTGCACGTGTTCATCTCGAACCGGCTGGGCGACATCCGCTACGGCAGCACCGGCAAGCCGGTGCCGGGCTACGAGATCGAGCTGCGCGGCGAAGACGGCAAGCCGGTGGCCACCGGCGAGGTGGGCGACCTGTACATCAAGGGCCCGAGCGCCGCGCTGATGTACTGGGCCAATCCGGAAAAGACGCGCGATACCTTCTCCGGCGGCTGGACCCGAAGCGGCGACAAGTACTCGGTCGATGCCGATGGCTACTTCACCTACGCCGGGCGCAGCGACGACATGCTCAAGGTGAGCGGCATCTACGTCTCGCCGTTCGAAGTCGAGGCGACGCTGATGCAGCATCCGGCGGTGCTGGAAGCCGCCGTGATCGGCACGCTGGACGCCGACGGCCTGACCAAGACCAAGGCCTTCGTGGTCTGCAAGGCGGGCCAGGCTGTCAGCGACGACGCCCTCAAGGCCTTCGTCAAGGAACGGCTGGCGCCCTACAAGTACCCGCGCGTGATCGAGTTCGTCGACGAACTGCCCAAGACCGCGACCGGCAAGATCCAGCGCTTCCGCCTGCGCGAGCGCGAAGGCGCGCAACCGGTGGTGGCCAAGGCATGAGCACTGCATTCGCGGAAGTGCGCTGGCGCGGGCGCAGCGTGCGCATCGAGTACCAGCGCATCGCGCCCGAGCGGCGCGATGCGCCGCTGCTGGTGTTCCTGCACGAGGGACTGGGATCGGTGGCGATGTGGAAGGATTTTCCGCAGCGCTTGTGCGAGGCGGGCGGCTTTCGCGGCGTGGTGATGTCGCGCCCGGCCTATGGCCGTTCCACGCCCCGCGCGGCCGACGAAACTTGGGCGCCCGATTTCATGCACCAGCAGGCGCACGAGGTGCTGCCGGCCTTCTTCGAGGCGATCGGCCTGCGGGAGGCGCCCTGGCTGTTCGGCCACAGCGACGGCGGCTCGATCGCGCTGCTGTACGCCGCGCGCCATCCGCAGCGCACGGCCGGCGTGGTGGTGCTGGCGCCGCACCTCTTCGTCGAGGACGTGTCGGTGGCGAACATCGAACTGGCGCGGGGCGCGTACCTGCAGGGCGACCTGCGCGCGCGCCTGGCGCGCTACCACGACGATGTCGATTCGGCCTTCTGGGGCTGGAACCGGATCTGGCTGGACCCGGCCTTTCGCAGCTGGAACATCGAGGCCGAGATCGGCGCCATCACCTGTCCGGTGCTGGCCATGCAGGGGCTGGACGATGAATACGGCACGCTGGCGCAGATCCGCGGCATCGCGCAGCGCGTGCCTGGCACCGAGCTGCTGGAGATCGCCCAATGCGGGCATTCCCCGCACCGCGACCAGGCGGAACAGGTCATAGTGGCGACCGTCGCATTTGTAAGTGCAAAGAAACAACTGGCGGAGGCCGACGGCACCCGCAGCGCGGCACAATTGCTTGAGAAGTAAACGGTTCACCTTTAAATTGCTGGTGGCGACGAAACCAGCCAATTCAATTCATCAACGGTAGGAGAGAAGAGCATGAGCAACCGCATCACACGCCGCACCCTGACGGCACTGGCCCTGGCCTGCATCGCGACCCTTGGCCATGCCCAGCAGGCGCCGCTCAAGGTTGGCCTGATGCTGCCCTACAGCGGCACCTACGCGGCGCTGGGCGTCGCCATCGAGAACGGTTTCCGCCTGCGCGTGGATGAACTGGGCGGCAAGCTGGCAGGGCGCGAGATCGAGTACGTCAAGGTCGACGACGAATCCGATCCCTCCAAGGCGACCGACAACGTGAACAAGCTGATCAAGCGCGACAACGTCGACGTGATCATCGGCACCGTGCACTCCGGCGTGGTGATGGCGATGGCCAAGGCCGCCAAGGAAAGCGGCACCGTGCTGATCGTGCCCAACGGCGGCGCCGACGCGGTGACCGGCCCGATGTGCGCGCAGAACATCTTCCGTAGCTCCTTCTCCAACTGGCAGCCGGCCTACGCCATGGGCGTGGTGGCGGCCAAGGAAGGCAAGAAGACTGCCATGACGATCACCTGGAAGTACGCGGCCGGCGACGAGTCGGTGGCCGGCTTCAAGGAAGGCTTCGAGAAGGGTGGCGGCAAGGTCACCAAGCAGCTGACGGTGCCGTTCCCGAACGTCGAGTTCCAGGCCCTGCTGACCGAGATCGCAGCGGCCAAGCCCGATGCGGTGTATTCCTTCTTCGCCGGCGGCGGCGCCGTCAAGCTGGTCAAGGACTACGCCGCGGCCGGCCTGAACAAGACCATCCCGCTGTATGGCCCGGGCTTCCTGACCGACGGCACGCTGGAAGCGCAGGGCGAATCGGCCCAGGGCATGCTCACCACGCTGCACTACGCCGACGGCCTGGACACGCCGCGCGACAACAGCTTCCGCACCGCCTATGCCACCAAGTTCAAGCTGCAGCCCGACGTGTACGCGGTGCAGGGCTACGACGCGGCGCAGATGCTGGTGATCGGCCTGAACGCGACCAAGGGCGACGTCAGCAAGAAGGCCGAGTTCGCCAGCGCCATCGAGAAGGCGAAGATCGACAGCCCGCGCGGCGCCTTCACCGTGAGCAAGTCGCACAACCCGGTGCAGGACGTGTACCTGCGCAAGGTGGTGGGCACCGAGAACAAGCTGGTGAACGTGGCGGTGAAGGGGCTGGCGGATCCCGCGCGCGGCTGCAAGATGTAAACCCACCCCCGTTCCTCGCTCACTTCGTGTAGCCGATTCCCCCTCGAGGGGGCGACACCCGCGGCCCGGCAAAGCCGGTTCCGCGGTGTCACTTGAAACTGTCTCGACGCGTGTGGCGCGGCAATTGCTGCGTCCGCTGCGTCGCTTGTTCGTGGCCGTGTGGCTTCAACCTTTCTGATCTGAAAGAACCTTCCAAGTGGAAATCGGCACATTTCTTGTGCAGTGCCTGAACGCGGTGCAGTACGCGTTGCTGCTGTTCCTGGTGGCCTCGGGGCTGACGCTGATCTTCGGGATCATGGGCGTGATCAACCTGGCGCACGGCAGCTTCTACATGCTGGGCGCGTACATGGCGTTCGCGCTGTCGCCGCTGTTCGGCGACCGCTTCATCGTGATGCTGCTGGCCGGCGTGGTGCTGGCGGCGCTGTTCGGCTACCTGCTGGAGTGGGCCTTCTTCAGCTACCTCTATCAGCGCGACCACCTGCAGCAGGTGCTGATGACCTACGGCCTGATCCTGGTGTTCGAGGAATTGCGCTCGATCCTGGTGGGCAACGACGTGCACGGCGTGAAGGTGCCGGCCTGGCTCGACGGCAGCTTTGCGCTGGGCGACCTGATGAGTTATCCGTGGTATCGGCTCTTCGCCTCGGCCGCCTGCATCGTGCTGGCGGTGGGGCTCTACCTGGTGGTCAACAAGACCCGGCTGGGCATGATGGTGCGCGCCGGCGCCAGCAACCGCGACATGGTGCGCGGCCTGGGCATCGACGTGCGGCGGCTCTACCGCATCGTGTTCGCCTCCGGCGTGGCGCTGGCCGCGCTGGCCGGCATGATCGCCGCGCCGATGACCTCGGTCTACCCCAACATGGGCGCCAGCGTGCTGATCATCTGCTTCGTGGTGGTGGTGATCGGCGGCATCGGTTCCATCACCGGGGCGCTGCTGGCTTCGCTGCTGGTGGGCTTCGTCGACACCTTCGGCAAGGTCTTCTTCGCCGAGTACAGCGGCATGGGCATCTACGTGCTGATGGCGGTCATCCTGATCTGGCGACCGGCCGGCCTGCTGGGGCAAAAGGCATGAGCGCCCAACCCATGTCCCGTTTTTCGTCCTCGCTCCCGCTGCTGTGCGTCATCGCACTGGCGCTGGGCGGACCCTTCCTCGGTCCCTACCTGTCCGACCTGGTGGTCAAGGTGATGATCCTGTCGATCTTCGCGCTCAGCCTGGAACTGCTGGTCGGCATGACCGGGCTGGTCAGCCTGGGCCATGCGGCCTTCTACGGCATCGGCGCCTACGTCACGGTGCTGGCTTCGGGCAGCGACGGCGGCTCGATCGCCTGGCTGCTGCCGCTGGCCATGCTGGCGGCGGCCGGCTATGCGCTGGTGGTCGGCGCGCTCAGCCTGCGCACGCGCGGCGTGTACTTCATCATGGTCACGCTGGCTTTCGCGCAGATGGCCTTCTTCGTCATCCACGACACGCCGCTGGGCGGCGGCAGCGACGGCATCTACATGTACGTGCGGCCGGCGCTCGGGCCGATCGACCTGGAGCAGCGCAACACCTTGTTCTACGTGGTGCTGGCCGCACTGGTGGCGACCTACGGCGTGCTGGCGCTGATCCGCCGCTCGCGGCTGGGCGCGGCGCTGGCCGGCATCCGCGTGAACGAGCAGCGCATGCAGGCGGCCGGCTTTCCGACCTTCTTCTACAAGCTGGCGGCCTTCGTCATCGCCGGCGCGCTGGCCGGGCTGGCCGGCTTCCTGCTGGCCGCGCGCGACGGCGTCGTCAATCCCGAACTGCTGGCCTGGCACAACTCGGGCGAGGTGCTGCTGATGATCATCCTGGGCGGGCTGGGCCGGCTGCGCGGTGCCGTGCTCGGCGCGGTGGCCTTCACCCTGCTCAAGGAGGTGCTGTCCAGCCATGGCATCGTCGGCCCCATGGCCGACCACTGGCAGCTCACGCTGGGGCTGGTCATCATCGCCTTCGTCGCCTTCCTGCCGAAGGGCTTGATGGGCTTGGTCGAACGCAACGCCAAGGGGGCCGCATGAGTGCATTGCTTGCTGTCGATGCGCTGACGCGCCGCTTCGGCGGCCTGGTGGCGGTGAACGGCGTCTCGCTCGACCTGCATCGCGGCGAGGTGCATGCGGTGATCGGCACCAACGGCGCCGGCAAGTCGACCCTGATCAACATGCTGTCCGGCGAGATCGGCGCCAGCGCCGGCACGGTGCGGCTCGACGGCGTCGACATCACGGCGCGCCCGCAGGCGCGGCGCGCGCTGGCCGGTGTCGGGCGCAGCTACCAGCGCACCACCATCTTTCCCGAGTTCAGCGTGCACGAGAACTGCCGGCTGGCAGCGCAGGCCGCGCATCCGCGGCCGTGGGCAATCTGGGAATCGGCATCGGCCTGCGCCGCCAGCAACGCCGCCGCCAGCGAAGCGCTGGCCGCCGCCGGGCTGGAGACGCTGGCGCAGCGCACCGCCGGCACCCTGAGCCACGGCGCCAAGCGCCAGCTGGAAGTGGCGATGTGCCTGGCAACGCGGCCGCGCGTGCTGCTGCTGGACGAACCGCTGGCCGGCATGGGCGCGGAGGAAACCGAGCGCATGCTCGCGCTGCTCGAGCGCCTCAAGGCGTCGCACGCCATCCTGCTGGTCGAACACGACATGGACGCGGTGTTCCGCATTGCCGACCGCATCACGGTGATGGTCAACGGCACGCTCATCGCCACCGGCGATCCGGCCGCCATCCGCGCCAACCCCGAAGTGCGCCTGGCCTACCTGGGCGAGGAAGACTGACGTGATCCGCATCGAAGGCATCAACACCTACTACGGCGACAGCCACATCCTGCACGGCGTCGACGTCACGCTGCCGCAGGCGCAGTCGGTCGGCCTGCTGGGGCGCAACGGCATGGGCAAGACCACGCTGATCCGCACGCTGATGGGCTATGTGCGCCCGGCCTCGGGCCGCGTGCGCTACGACGAGCGCGACGTGACCGGCTGGGTGCCGGAGAAGATGGCGCGGCTGGGCATCGGCTACGTGCCCGAAGGGCGCGGCATCTTCCCGAACCTGTCGGTGCGCGAGAACCTGCTGGTCAGCGCCCGACCGGGCCCCGACGGCCAGCGCGACTGGACCTTCGATCGCGTGATGGCGCTGTTCCCGCGCCTGACCGAACGCCTGTCGCATGGCGGCCAGCAACTCTCGGGCGGCGAGCAGCAGATGCTGTCGATCGGCCGCGCCCTCATGACCAATCCGCGCTGGATGGTGCTGGACGAAGCCACCGAGGGGCTGGCGCCGCTGGTGGTGGCGGAGATCTGGCGGGTGCTGGGCGAGATTCGCGCCACCGGCATGGCGACGCTGATCGTCGACCGCGACTGGCGCAAGGTGCTGGCCCACACCGACCAGGCGGTGGTGATGGAAAAGGGCCGGATCGTGCTGGCCAGCGCGTCGAGCGAACTGGTGGCCGCGCCGCAGCGGGTGGCCGATCTGCTGGGCGTCTGAACGGCGCCAGCGGCGCCGCGCTTCAGCGCTTGGTGCCGTTGAGGTAGGGCTCCGGATCGACCGGCTTGCCCATCTCGCGGATCTCGAAATGCAGCATGACGCGGGTGGCGCCGCTGTCGCCCATGGTGGCGATCTGCTGGCCCTGGCGCACCACGTCGTTTTCCTTGACCAGCATGGTGTTGTTGTGCGCGTAGGCGGTCAGGAAAGTGTCGTCGTGCTTGACGATGACCATGTTGCCGTAGCCGCGCAGTTCGCCGCCGACGTACACCACGCGGCCATCGGCCACGGCAAAGATCGGGTCGCCCGGATTGCCGGCGATGTCGATGCCCTTGTTCTGGTTGCCGTCGTAGCGCTGGATGATCGTGCCGTTGGCCGGCCGGATGAAGCGCGCCGAGCCCACCACGGGCGGTGGGGTGTTGGGCGGCGCGACCATCGGCGGCGGCGAAGCCGGCACCACCGGCACGGGGCGCGCGGTTTGCGCGGGAGGCAGCGGACCCAGCGGCACCGAGGTGCAGGCGGCCAACGTACTGGCGGCCAGGGCAATGAACGCGGCCTGGAGGGATGAAGAGGGGCGGGTTGTCTTGTCCATGGCTCCTATTGGAACGCATTCGCGCTCGCTAAATCCGAAGTCGAACACCGAAGCGGCTTGCCGCTCCGCGAAAAGGGTACTAATTGATGTCGAAAGCGTGCACTCGGCCCAGGGTGTTGGCGCGGCGGTCTTCGAAATACAGGCGCAGCGTCTCGCGCACCGTGCGAAATGCAATTTCATCCCAGGGGATTTCGTTTTCCGCGAACAGGCGCGCCTCAAGCGTCTCGTGGCCGGGATCGAACTGCTCGCTCAGCAGGCGGGCGGTATAGAACAGGTGGACCTGGCCGACACGCACCACGCTGATGACCGAAAACAGCTCGCCCATCTCGTAGCGGGCACCGGCTTCTTCATCCGTTTCGCGGGCCGCGCCCTCGCGCAGGCTCTCGCCGAGTTCCATGAAGCCGGCCGGCAGCGTCCACTTGCCCCAGCGCGGCTCGATGTTGCGCTTGCACAGCAGCACGCGCTCGCCCAGGACCGGAATGGTGCCCACCACGTTGGTCGGATTTTCATAGTGGACCGTGGCGCAGGCCGGGCAGACGCCGCGCTCGCGCGTGTCGCCGTCGTCGGGCAGGCGATAGACCACCGCGGTGCCGCAGTTGCGGCAGTGCTTGATGGGCACCCGGACCGGCATCGCCGGCGCGGTGGCGGCCGGCGTGCTCACGCGACGCGGACCTTCAGCGTTGGCAGGCCGGCCACGCCGCCCACCATCAGGTCGCCCGAGACGACCGGGCCGACGCCTTCGGGCGTGCCGGTGAAGATCAGGTCGCCCGGCTGCAGTTCCCAGGCGGCGCTCAGGTACTCGATGGTTTCAGCGATGTTCCAGATCAGCTTGGCGACATTGCTGCGCTGGCGGTCGGCACCATTGACCTGCAGGTAGATCTCGGCCTTCTCGACATCGCCGGCCTGCGCTGCCGGCACGATCGGCCCGATCGGCGCCGATTGCTCGAAGGCCTTGCCGATGCACCAGGGCCGGCCCTGTTTTTTCGCCTCGCCCTGCAGGTCGCGCCGGGTCATGTCCAGCCCGACCGCATAGCCGAAGATGTGGCGGTGCGCGTCGGCCGCCTGGATGTTCTTGCCGCCGACACCGATCGCCGCCACCAGCTCGATCTCGTAGTGCAGGTTCTGCGTCAGCGTGGGGTAGGCCATGGTGCCGGTCTGCTCGGCCTCGACCACCAGCGCGGCGTCGGCCGGCTTGGTGAAGAAGAAGGGCGGCTCGCGGCCGGTGAAGCCCATTTCCTTGGCGTGGTCCTCGTAATTGCGGCCCACGCAGTAGATGCGGTGCACCGGAAATCGGCTCGCCCCGCCGGTGACGGGGATCGACACGACGGGAGCAGGGTTGAAAACGTATTCGGAAGCCATCTCGTCTCTTACTTTCCTGGATCAGTGGTTGCGCCGGCAAACGGTCGCAGTGTGCCAGAGACGCCGCCGGTGGGGCGGCGCGCGCTATCCTCGAGCGACCATGAAGCTCTACAACTATTTTCGGTCGTCGGCGTCCTACCGCGTGCGCATCGCCCTCAACCTCAAGGGCCTGCGCTACGACTACGTGCCGGTGCATCTGGTGCGCGGCGAGCACCGCAGCGATGACTTTACGCAGAAGTCGCCCGACCGGGTGGTGCCGGTGCTCGAGAGCGACGATGGCCAACTGCTGACGGAGTCGATGGCGATCATCGAATACCTGGACGAAACCCACCCGCAGCCGGCGCTGCTGCCGGCCGACGCCTGGGGCCGCGCCCAGGTGCGCGCCCTGTCGCAAGCCCTCGCCTGCGAGATCCATCCGCTGAACAACCTGCGCGTGCTCAAGTACCTGGTGCACGAACTGAAGGTGAGCGAAGACGACAAGAACGGCTGGTACCGCCACTGGGTGCGCGAAGGCCTGCTGTCCTTCGAGCGCCAACTGGCGCACCACCCCGCCAGCACCTTTTGCTGGGGCGACACGCCGAGCATGGCCGACTGCTGCCTGGTGCCGCAGATCTTCAACGCCCAGCGCTTCCACTGCGATCTGGACGGCCTGCCGCGCACCATGGCCGTCTACCAGGCCTGCATGCAGCTCGATGCCTTCCAGCGCGCCCAGCCGTCCGAGTGCCCGGACGCCGAGGGCTGAAGGCGCATGCATCCCGACTGGATCGTTCCCGACTGGCCCGCGCCTGACCGGGTGCAGGCGCTGTGCACCACGCGCGCCGGTGGCGTGTCGCGCCCGCCCTACCAATCCCTGAACCTGGGCGACCACGTGGCCGACGCGCCGGCCGACGTGGCGCGCAACCGTGCGCTGCTGGCGCAGGCCGTGCAGGCGCGCCCGGTCTACCTGCAGCAGGTGCATGGCAATGGCGTGCTGGAACTCGCTGGCGAGACGGCCGACGGCCTGGCGGCCGATGCCTGCAGCACCGCCGCGCCCGGCGTCGCCTGCACCATCATGGTGGCCGATTGCCTGCCGGTGCTGTTCACCGACGCGCAGGGCAGCCGCGTGGCGGCCGCCCATGCCGGCTGGCGCGGCCTGGCCGGCGGTGTGCTCACGAGCGCCGTCGCCGCCTTCGGTGCATCGCCCGGCCCTTTGCTGGCCTGGCTGGGGCCGTGCATTGGTCCGAGCGCCTTCGAGGTCGGCGCCGAAGTCAAGGCCGCCTTCGAGGCGCAGGATGCCGCGGCCAGCGCCTGCTTCGTGCCTGCCGCCGCGCCCGGCAAATGGCTGGCCGACCTGCCGGCGCTGGCGCGCCGGCAGCTGGCGCAACTTGGGGTCACGCAGGTCTACGGCAACGACGGCAGCGACGCCTGGTGCACGGTGCGCAACGCCTCACGTTTCTTTTCGTACCGGCGCGATCGTGTCAGCGGGCGTTTCGCCGCCCTGGTCTGGCTGCGCTGACGGCGTGGCCGCCACGCTGCCGGCCTGATGCGCCGCGATGGCCGCGGCACGCTCGGCCGCCTCGCGCTCACGTGCCCTGCGCCGCCGTCCGGGCGCACCCATGAGATAGACCACCAGCGCGATCGGTGCCAGCCCGTACAGCACGAAAGTGACAATGCCGCCGAGCACCGTGCCGGTGGTGTTGGTGGCTTCGGCGATGCCCATCATCAGGGCGACGTAGAGCCAGGCGATGACGACGATGTGCATGGAGGTCTTGAGCGTTGCGCGCGGGGCCTTCATTGTCGGCCCTGGGCGAATGCAGCATACTCAATCGGACCATTCGTCGAGGCGAGGAACAGGAGACAGCATGACGCAGCGAGTCAATGAGACTTTCGGGATGGAGGCCATTCAGCAGGCGCTGGCCCAGGGTTGGAACCAGGCGCTCGAGTCGATTCAGTCGGTTGGCATGGGGGGCGGCAACGGCGGCGCAAGCCTTCCGCAGATCAGCTTTGCGCCGGACAAGTTGCAGGCCATTCAGCAGAAATACCTGGCCGAGGTGGGCGAGCTCTGGCGCGAAGGCATGGGCGGCGCCAGCGGTGGGCGCGACCGGCGCTTTGCCGGCGAAGCCTGGGGCAAGAACCCGATGGCCTCCTTTGCCGCGGCGGCTTACTTGCTGAACACGCGCACCCTGATGGAACTGGCCGAAGCGGTGGAAGCCGACGAGAAGACGCGGGCGCGCATGCGCTTCGCGATCGAGCAATGGACGGCCGCCGCCGCGCCGAGCAATCTGCTGGCGCTCAATCCCGATGCGATGCAAAAGGCCATCGACACGCAGGGCGAGAGCATAGGCCGCGGCATCCAGAACATGCTGCAGGACATCCAGCAGGGCCACATGAGCATGACCGACGAGAGCGCCTTCGAGGTCGGCCGCAATGTGGCGACTTCCGAAGGCGCGGTGGTGTTCGAGAACGAGCTGTTCCAGCTCATCGAATACAAGCCGCTCACGGCCAAGGTGCACCAGCGGCCTTTCCTGCTGGTGCCGCCGTGCATCAACAAGTTCTACATCCTCGACCTGCAGCCGGAGAATTCGCTGATCCGCTATGCGGTGGAGCAGGGCCATCGGGTGTTCGTCGTGAGTTGGCGCAACCCCGACGAATCGCTGCGCGAGGCCCGCTGGGACGACTACATCGAGAAGGCCGCGATCCAGGCGATTCACCTGGTGCAGGAGATCGGTGAGAGCGAGCAGATCAACGCGCTGGGCTTCTGCGTCGGCGGCACTATTTTGGGCACGGCGCTGGCGGTGCTGGCCGCGCGCGGCGAAGACCCGGTGGCCTCGGTCACCTTCCTGACCACGCTGCTCGACTTCACCGACACCGGCATTCTCGACGTGTTCATCGACGAAGGCATGGTCAAGTTCCGCGAAATGCAGATGGGGCAGGGCGGCTTGCTGCCCGGCGGCGATTTGGCGTCGACCTTCAGCTTCCTGCGGCCGAACGACCTGGTCTGGAACTACGTGGTGGGCAACTACCTCAAGGGCGAGACGCCGCCGCCCTTCGACCTGCTCTACTGGAACAGCGACGCCACCAACCTGCCGGGGCCGTTCTACGCCTGGTACCTGCGCAACACCTATCTGGAGAACAAGCTGGCCGAGCCCGGCGCGCTCACGGTGTGCGGCGAGCAGATCGACCTTGGGCGGATCCTGGCACCTTCGTACATCTATGGCTCGCGCGAAGACCACATCGTGCCCGTGGGCGGGGCCTACGCCACCACGCAACTCATCGGCGGCAAGAAGCGCTTTGTCATGGGCGCCTCCGGCCACATTGCTGGCGTGATCAATCCGCCGGCCAAGAAAAAGCGCAGCCACTGGATTCGCGACGACGGCAAACTGCCGGCCTCGCACGCACAATGGCTGCAGGGCGCGAGCGAGCACCCGGGCAGCTGGTGGACCGACTGGTCGCAGTGGCTGGCCTCGCATGCAGGCAAGATGGTGCCTGCACCCAAGGACTACGGCCTGACGCGCAAGTACAAGCGCATCGAGGCCGCGCCTGGCCGCTACGTCAAGGCGCGGGCCTGATTTTCAGATTCATCTCTAGAGGAGTTCAACATGGAAGACATCGTCATCGTTTCGGCCGCGCGCACCGCGGTGGGCAAGTTCGGCGGTTCGCTGGCGGCCATTCCGGCCACCGAACTGGGCGCCATCGTCATCCAGGACGTGCTGGCGCGGGCCAAGCTCTCCAATGACCAGATCGGCGAAGTGATCATGGGCCAGGTGCTGGCCGCCGGCGCCGGGCAGAACCCGGCGCGCCAGGCGCTGCTCAAGAGCGGCATCGCCAAGGAAACGCCGGCGCTGACCATCAACGCGGTGTGCGGCTCCGGCCTGAAGGCGGTGATGCTGGCGGCGCAGGCCGTGGCCACCGGCGACAGCGAGATCGTGGTGGCCGGCGGCCAGGAAAACATGAGCCTGGCGCCGCACGTGCTGCCCAACTCGCGCAACGGCCAGCGCATGGGCGACTGGAAGCTGGTCGACACCATGATCATCGACGGCCTGTGGGACGTGTACAACCAGTACCACATGGGCATCACGGCCGAGAACGTGGCCAAGAAATACGACATCAGCCGCCAGGCGCAGGACGAACTGGCGCTGGCCAGTCAGACCAAGGCCGCCGCCGCGCAGGACGCCGGCAAGTTCAAGGACGAGATTGCCGCCGTCAGCATTCCGCAGAAGAAGGGCGACCCGGTCGTCTTCGACAAGGACGAGTTCATCAACCGCAAGTCCAGCGCCGAAGGCCTGGCCGGCCTGCGCCCGGCCTTCGACAAGGCCGGCGGCGTGACGGCAGGCAATGCCTCGGGCCTGAACGACGGCGCGGCAGCGGTGGTGGTGATGACCGCCAAGAAGGCGGCCGCCCTCGGCCTGACGCCGCTCGGCCGCATCGCCAGCTACGCCACCACCGGGCTCGATCCGGCCTACATGGGCATGGGGCCGGTGCCGGCTTCGACCAAGGCGCTGCAGCGTGCCGGCTGGAAGGCGGCCGACCTCGACCTGCTGGAAATCAACGAGGCCTTTGCCGCCCAGGCCTGCGCCGTCAACCGCGAGATGGGCTGGGACGTGAGCAAGGTCAACGTCAACGGCGGCGCCATCGCCATCGGCCACCCGATCGGCGCGTCGGGCTGCCGCATCCTGGTCACGCTGCTGCACGAGATGCAGCGCCAGAATGCCAAGAAGGGCATCGCCTCGCTGTGCATCGGCGGCGGCATGGGCGTGGCCCTCACCATCGAGCGCTGAGGCGCCTGGCGCGTACCGCCGCCCACCTGATCAGGAGACACCATGAGCAATCACGTCTACAAGATCCTGGAGCTCACCGGCTCCTCCACCGAGGGCAGCGACGACGCGGTGCGCCGGGCCATCGCCAAGGCCAGCGAATCGGTGCGCAACATCCAGTGGTTCGAGGTGGTGGAAACGCGCGGCCACGTGAAGGACGGCAAGATCGGCCACTGGCAGGTGACCATCAAGGCCGGCTTCACGCTGGAATAGCCGCCCGCCGGGGCCGCTCGCCCTCAGCCGAATTCGACCAGTACCGGCTGGTGGTCGGACGCCCGGGTGGCCGTGTCGACCTCGATCCGGCGCAGGCGCGGCGCCAGGCCGTCGCTCAGGAAGACGAAATCGCAGGCCACCGGATCGGTGCCGAAGCGCTGGTCGTACAGCCGGAAGGTAGGTGGCTGCGGCGTTGCGCCGTGCGCCACCTGCCAGGCATCGTGCAAACGCCTCTGCGTGCCATCGATCGAGCCGAACGGCGCGAGCAGCTCGGCATAGGCAGCGTCGCTGGCGGGCATGTTGAAGTCGCCGCACAGCAGGGCTTCAGGCGCGTGCAGCTTGGCCTGGAATGGCGTGCCGGCCGCCTCGGCTTGCGGCGGCGCCAGCGCCTGGTCGACCGCCTCGGCGTGCCATGCCCGCAGCGCCCGTGCCTGCGCCAGGCGCTGCGTGCCCGAGTGGTATTCCAGGTGCGTCGTCATCACCCGCAGCGGCAGGCCGAGCGAAGGGCTGATCAGCGTCAGGCTGGTGCACATTCGCGGCATGCTGGACGTGCCCGGGTCGGCCGGCCAGGGCAGGGCCTGGTGCTGCACCCGCGCCACCGGCAGCCGGGTGGCGATCAGGTTGCCGAAGCGCTGGCGCCGGCCCCGGCTGTCGAACTCATCGACCGCCGCGCCGAAGAACAGGCGAAAGCCCGGCAGCAAGGCCTGCAATTGCGCCGGCTGGTCGCCGGGTCCGCCGTCCAGGCCGTCGAAACCCTGGGCAATCTCCTGCAGGCACAGCACGTCGAAGTCGGCCATGGCGCGCGCCTGGTCGACGATGCGCTGCGGGCTGACGCTGCCGTCGAGGCCGCAGCACCATTGGGTGTTCCAGGTGATGAGTTTCATGGGATGCCTGCCTACAGCATGGCAGCTTCGCGCCGATGCACGGTGCCAGGCTCGGCACGCGCCTTGCGTATCGACGAACCGAAAGCCACTTCGAGCAGCGCGATGGACGGCATCGGCGGAACTATAGGATTTCTGCGTGACACATCGTTGCAATGTCGGGTCAGTGTTTTCCTGCACCGGGCCTGTCACGTATTCTGGCTACAGTGATATCGCCCGCACAGGGCTCAACAAAAGAAGGAATGAGCATGAGCAAGAAAGTCGCATACGTCACCGGCGGCATGGGAGGCATCGGAACGGCCATTTGCCAGCGCTTGCACAAAGACGGTTTCACCGTCATCGCAGGCTGTGGACCGACGCGCGACCATGCCAAGTGGCTGGCCGAACAGAAGGCAGCCGGCTATGAGTTCTTTGCCTCGGTGGGCAATGTCGGTGACTGGAATTCCACCGTCGACGCCTTCTCCAAGGCCAAGGCCGAGCATGGCAGCATCGACGTGCTGGTGAACAACGCCGGCATCACGCGCGATCGCATGTTCCTCAAGATGTCGCCCGAGGACTGGAGCGCGGTGATCGAGACCAACCTCAACAGCATGTTCAACGTGACCAAGCAGGTCGTCGGCGACATGGTCGAGCAGGGTTGGGGCCGCATCATCAACATCAGTTCGGTCAACGGCGCCAAAGGGCAGGCCGGGCAGACCAACTACTCGGCCGCCAAGGCCGGCATGCACGGCTTCACGATGGCGCTGGCGCAGGAACTGGCCAGCAAGGGCGTGACGGTGAACACCGTGAGCCCGGGCTACATCGGCACCGACATGGTCAAGGCGATCCGCCAGGAAGTGCTCGACAAGATCGTCGGCACCATTCCCGTCAAGCGCCTGGGCGAGCCGAGCGAGATCGCATCGATCATCGCCTGGTTGGCCACCGACGAAGGCGGCTACTCCACCGGTGCCGACTTCTCCGTCAACGGCGGCCTGCACATGCATTGAGCGGGTGCTGTCACACGCAGGAAGGCCCGCCTCGGCGGGCTTTCTTGCGTCAGGCCGACACCATTGCGCAACTCAAAGGTCTTCGATCACCAGGCGCCGATACCGCTGCGCCATCGAATAGGGCACCGTGCGCACGACGGCCATCATCTGTTCGGCAGCGTCCTCGTTCGGGGTGCGCACCAGCAGCGCGGCATGTCCCTCGCGTGCCAGCTGGGTCAGGGCACGCACCACCGCGCCTTCGGTGCCGGCCGAAGGCAGGGGGTTGTCGGCGTCGCTCACCGTGGGCGAGATCTGCGCCAGCACCTGGTCGGAGGGGATGACGTAGACCTCGTCGCCAGTGGCGACTTGCCGTGCAACCAGTGCCCGTCCGATCTTCAGGGCGTCCTCGCTGTCCGGAAACATCACGATGGAATGCCCCGTCGGATAGAACACGCCGCCGATGCTCGAGAGCATCTCCTTGTCCATCGCAAAGTTCTTCATGGTGTCCTCGCTTGCCTGAGCCTCAGATGGCGCATTGGAGGACGCCGAGCAGGCGCATGGCGTAGGAGAAGGCTTCGACCGTGCGAGAGGGGCCGGCCATCAAGGGCAGGCATGCGCCCGGAATTTGTGCCAGAATTTGAAACTAATGGTCACATCTGAGACCAGGCGTGTGAAAGTTACTGGGCAACCTGAGGTGGTCTGACTAGCATCCTGTCTATATCAACAGTAGAAGGAGGACCACATGTCGAGGTTGAGAAACATTGCGTTGACGGTTCACGAGCTCCAGGAGGGCGAGTTCTACTGGGTCATGATGGAAGGCAGCGAGCATCAGTTCAAGGATGTGCTGCCCTATGTCGCGTTGCAATCGGCCACCGCACCCCAGGCGACCTATTCGAATGCGCTGGTGGCCGGTGTGGCGGCGATCCGAAGATCGTTCGGCGGCGACGGGCCGCGCAGTTAACGCGTGCGAAGCGGCGTCGAGTTCGACGCCAACCAAAAGGGCGAACATGGCGAAGAAGCAGGCGGCGCTGGCCGCGTTGATCGGGGCGCTGCTTTTTTGCGCCTGGCGGCTCCATCCGCTCAGTTCGGGTGAATGGGCCGCGTGGGTGCAGACCTTGGGCGTGCTGCTGGCGATCGGCTGGTCGGTCTATCTGCAGTCGCAGGCGCAGAACCAGGGCGCGCGCCAGGCGCACCAGGTGGCCAGCGTGTACGCGTCCAACATGCACTGGGTGTTTCGTGAGCTGAACGACGCCTGCGCCAAGGAAAGCTGGCTCGACTACCAGGTGAATCGCCGCATCCTGCAGGAAGTCCTGATGCAGGGGCGCGAAGTGCCGCTGCAGTTGCTCGACGGTCGGGCCTTGGCCATGGTGAGCAGTCTGCGTGCCATTGGCGTCGAGGCCCTCGAACTGACCGAAGGCCACCACGTCACCGGCAACTGGCGCCAGCTGCACGTCTATTTCGATCGGCGCCTGCCCAATATCGCAGCCTGGATGAGCGCCACCGGGCATCCCCCGGAAAGCAGCGGCCCCACCGACTACGCCGGCCTGCGTACCTCGTTCGGCCAGCTCGGCGGCCTTTGAACACGGTGGAGCGAGCCTGCCGGCCCGCTCCACACGCACCCTTGCTCCTCCCACGCTCCCTCCTTTCGATTCGTTCTGTGGCCGTCGCCTAGTTCCCCCCGATGGCAGCGTTGCCGGCCAGCGCCTGCGAAGTCGTGCCGTTGATGCGATCGAGCTCGGCGCGGTATTCCGGCCCATTGCGCATGCGCTGGTAGTTGGCCAGCTGCGCGGCGTGCGCCGCGCTGGCCGGGTCGTCGTTGTCGCTGTAGGCCGTCTGCTGCATGCCCGAGCGCAGCCACACGTTCCGGTCGGCCTCGGCCTCGGCGCGGCTGACCGCGCCGACCGCAGGGTCGGCCGGCCCGACGCGCAATTCCTGCGGCGCCTGCGGGCTCTTGTTCGACGCGATGAAATCTGCGACAACTGCCTCGCGGCTCGTGCTGCTCGTGAACTGGATCGGGGGACCGACCCATGCTTCGGCGGGCACCGTCTGAGCCGAGACTGCGCCGGCAAGCGCGAAGGCAGAAACGCCGATGAGTTGCATGGCATTCATGATGGAACCTCCTGTCGTGGTGTGTGGCCAGCGGGGATCGCGGCCATCACGGGAGGGACTGTGGCGCTCGGCGGCCGGCACGTCTGTGCGCTAGCGCACAGCTTTTTGCATATGTCGCACGACCGTTCCACCCTCGCGCTGGCCTCGGTCGCGTTGCTCGAGGGCCTCGACACGTCCCGCCTGGAGGAACTGGTGGCGCGCTGCACCTGGCGCAGCGTCGATGCCGGGCAATCACTGCTGCACCGCGACGAGCACAACTCGGACGTGTTCTTCGTGGTGGCCGGGCGTCTGCGCGTGACGGTGTACTCGGCGGCCGGCAAGCAGGTCACCTTTCGCGATTTGACCCAGGGCGGCCATTTCGGCGAGATCGCCGCGATCGACGGTCAGCCCCGCTCGGCCGACGTGCAGACGCTCGCGCCGAGCGTGGTGGCCAGCCTCGACCGGGCGGCCTTTCTGGCCTTGCTGCAGGCCGAGCCGCTGGTGGCGGGGCGCATCATGCGGGGCCTGGCGGCGCTGGTGCGTCAACTGTCCGAACGGGTGATGGACCTGAGCACGCTGGGGGTGCAGAACCGGCTGCATGCCGAACTGCTGCGCATGGCGCGCGCGGCGGGCGTGCACGAGAACCGCGCGCGCCTCGAGCCGGCGCCGCCGCATGGGGCACTGGCCAGCCAGATCAGCACCAACCGCGAGCAGGTGACACGCGAACTCAATGCGCTGCGACGCGACGGCCTGCTCGGCAAGGACGCCGGCGCGCTCGAGATCCTCGATGTCGCGCGGCTGGAGCGCATGGTGGCGCTGGTGCGCGGCGAACGCGCACGCTGAAACGGACGTGTGCCGCTGGACCCGGCCTCAGCCGAGCATGGTCCGGTGCGTGTGGATGGCGTCGGTCACGATGCCGCGCAGGCCTTCGCCGTGGTCCTGGTCGATGTGCGCCAGCAGCGCATTGCGCATGCGCGGCTCCCAGAACTTGTGGATGTGCTGCGCCAGGTCGTGCATCGCCTCGGGGCGATCCGGCATGGCTTCGAAGAACTGGCCGATCTGGTTGGCCATGCGCACCAGGGTTTCAATATGCATGACGCACCTCCGTGTCCGATTCAAGGGGCAGCCGGTCCGCGTGGCTGTAGACCACCAGGTCCTGATTGCGTGCAAAGCCGACCAGCGTCATGCGGGCCTGCTCGGCGGTGGCGACGGCAAAGGAGGTGGGTGCCGACACGGCCGCCAGCAGCGACACGCCGGCCATCGCCGTCTTCTGCACCATCTCGAAGCTGGCGCGGCTGGTCACGGCAATGAAGCCGCTGGACGCATCGATGCCGTTGCTCGAGAGCGCGCCGATGAGCTTGTCCAGCGCGTTGTGGCGGCCGACGTCCTCGCGCAGCCACATCACTTCGCCCTGCGCCGAGCACCAGGCGGCGGCATGCACCGCGCCGGTGGCCTGCTGCAGCGTCTGGAATTCGCGGAACTGCGCCATGGCGCGGCTGATGGCCTCGCGGCTGAAGCGGGCGTCGCCCCGCAGCACCGGCAGGTTGTGCGACACGTGCTCCAGGCTCTCGGTGCCGCACAGCCCGCAGCCGGTGCGGCCGGCCAGCGTGCGGCGGCGCTCCTTCAGGCGGGCGAAGGGGCCGCTCGCCACATCCAGGTGCAGCGTGATGCCCAGCGCCGACTTTTCCTCTTCCACGCTGTAGAGCTGGTCGGCCGAATCGAGGATGCCTTCGTTGAGCGAGAAGCCCAGCGCGAAATCCTCCAGGTCGAGCGGCGTGGCCAGCATCACGGCGTGCGAGACGCCGTTGTACTCGAAGGCCACCGGCACCTCGTCGGCAACCCAGTCGTGCACGGCAAAGGCCTTGCCGCCGCGCACGCCGCGCACCGGCAGATGGTGCGCGCCTTCGCAGAAGAGGGCGTCGGCCGTGTCGGGTGTGTGCTTCACCTCGGGCTCCTTCACTTGGCGGGCACCGTCTCGTTGACGTCGGCGCGGGCGTTGAGCAGCTGTTGCTGCACTTCGTTGAAGCGGCTGTACTCGCGCTGCCAGGCCGAAGGCTGCATCACCGGCAGCACCTGCACCGCCGTCACCTTGTACTCGGGGCAGTTGGTGGCCCAGTCGGAGTTGTCGGTGGTGATCACGTTGGCGCCGGACTCGGGGAAGTGGAAGGTGGTGTAGACCACGCCCGGCTGCATGCGCTCGGACACCGTGGCGCGCAGCACCGTCTCGCCGGCGCGGCTCTGGATGCCGACCCAGTCGTTGTCCTTGATGCCGCGCTCTTCCGCGTCGTGCGGGTGGATCTCCAGCCGGTCCTCGCTGTGCCACTCGTTGTTCGGCGTGCGCCGCGTCTGCGCGCCCACGTTGTACTGCGACAGGATGCGCCCGGTCGTCAGCAGCAGCGGGAACTTGCGCGTGACCTTCTCGTCGGTCGCCACGTACTGCGTGATCAGGAACTTGCCCTTGCCGCGCACGAAGTGGTCGATGTGCATGGTCGGCGTGCCCTCGGGCGCCTCGTCGTTGCATGGCCACTGGATGCTGCCGAGCTGCTCGATCTTCTTGTAGCTCACGCCCTTGAAGGTCGGCGTCAGCGCGGCGATCTCGGCCATGATCTCCTCGGGGTTCTTGTAGTTCATCGGATAGCCCAGCGCGTTGGCCAGCAGCACCGTGACTTCCCAGTCGGCATAGCCGGCCTTGGGCGGCATCACCTTGCGAACGCGCGAGATGCGGCGCTCGGCATTGGTGAAGGTGCCGTCCTTTTCCAGGAACGACGAGCCCGGCAGGAACACGTGCGCGTACTTGGCGGTCTCGTTGAGGAACAGGTCCTGCACCACCACGCATTCCATCGCCATCATGGCCGCGGCCACGTGCTGCGTGTTGGGGTCCGACTGCACGATGTCCTCGCCCTCGCAGTACAGGCCCTTGAAGCTGCCGGTGATGGCCGCGTCGAACATGTTCGGAATGCGCAGGCCCGGTTCGGGGCTGATCTCGACATTCCAGGCCGATTCGAACGTGGCACGTGCGGTGCTGTCCGACACGTGGCGGTAGCCCGGCAGTTCGTGCGGGAAGGAGCCCATGTCGCACGAGCCCTGCACGTTGTTCTGGCCGCGCAGCGGGTTCACGCCGACGCCTTCGCGCCCGACGTTGCCGGTGGCCATCGCCAGGTTGGCGATGCCCAGCACGGTGGTCGAACCCTGGCTGTGTTCCGTCACGCCCAGGCCGTAGTAGATGGCGCCGTTGCCGGCGGTGGCGTACAGGCGGGCGGCGGCCCGCATCTCGGCGGCCGGCACGCCGGTGGCGGCTTCCGTCGCTTCGGGCGAATGTTCCGGGCGTGCCACGAATTCGCGCCATTCGCCGAAGGACTTGGCGTCGCAGCGCTCGGCCACGTAGTCCTCGGCCACCAGGCCCTCGGTCACGATCACGTGCGCCATGGCCGTGACCACCGCCACGTTGGTGCCCGGGCGCAGTTGCAGGTGGTGCGCAGCGCGGATGTGCGGCGACTTCACGATGTCGATGCGGCGCGGATCGACCACGATCAGCTGGGCGCCTTCGCGCAGGCGCTTCTTCATGCGCGAGGCGAATACCGGGTGGCCGTCGGTCGGGTTCGCGCCGATGACCATGATCACGTCGGCCTTCTCGACCGACTTGAAGGTCTGCGTACCGGCCGATTCACCCAGCGTGGCCTTCAGGCCGTAGCCGGTGGGCGAGTGGCAGACGCGGGCGCAGGTGTCGACGTTGTTGTTGCCGAAGCCGGCGCGCACCAGCTTCTGCACGAGGTAGGTTTCCTCGTTGGTGCAACGCGAGGAGGTGATGCCGCCGATGGAATCCTTGCCGTACTTGGTCTGCAGGCGCTTGAATTCGCTGGCCGCGTAGTTGATGGCGGTTTCCCAACTCACTTCCTGCCACGGGTCGGTGATCTTGGCGCGGATCATCGGCTTGAGCATGCGGTCCTGGTGGGTCGCGTAGCCCCAGGCGAAGCGGCCCTTCACGCACGAATGGCCGTCGTTGGCCTTGCCGTCCTTCCACGGCGTCATGCGCACGACTTCATTGCCCTTCATCTCGGCCTTGAAGGCGCAGCCCACGCCGCAGTAGGCGCAGGTAGTGATCACGCTGTGCTCGGGCTGGCCCAGCCAGATGACCGACTTTTCCTGCAGCGTGGCGGTCGGGCAGGCCTCGACGCAGGCGCCGCAGCTCACGCATTCCGATTCCATGAAAGGCTGGTCCTGGCCCGGCGAGACGCGGGAATCAAAACCGCGGCCGCTGATGGTCAGCGCGAAGGTGCCCTGCGTTTCCTCGCAGGCGCGCACGCAGCGGTTGCAGACGATGCACTTGGAGGGGTCGTAGCTGAAGTACGGATTCGATTCGTCCTTCGCGCTGTTCAGGTGGTTGGCGCCGTCGGTGCCGTAGCGCACGTTGCGCAGGCCGGTCACGCCGGCCATGTCCTGCAGCTCGCAATTGCCGTTGGCCGAGCAGGTCAGGCAGTCGAGCGGGTGATCGGAGATGTACAGCTCCATCACGCCCTTGCGCAGGTCCTGCAGCTTGGGCGACTGGGTGCGCACCTTCATGCCGGCCTCGGCCGGGGTCGTGCACGAAGCCGGGTAGCCGCGGCGGCCTTCGATTTCCACCAGGCACAGGCGGCACGAACCGAAGGGCTCCAGGCTGTCGGTGGCGCACAGCTTGGGCACCTGGATGCCGGCGTCGACCGCCGCACGCATCAGCGAGGTGCCGGCCGGCACGGTGACTTCGTTGCCGTCGATCTCCAGCGTGACTTCGCGTTCCGATTCGCGGCGCGGGGTACCGTAGTCGAGTTCCTTGAGATGGTCCAACATGTCTCGTTCCTTCTAATGTGGCTGGGCCGCTCAGGCGGCTTGGCGATCGGGCGGCGCAATGCCGAAGTCGTCGGGGAAGTGATTCAGCGCGGAGAGCACGGGGAAGGGCGTCATGCCGCCCATTGCGCACAGCGAGCCATTGACCATGGTGTCGCACAGGTCGCGCAGCAAGATGACTTGCTGCGGCCGGTTCTGGTTGGCGCGGATCTTGTCGATCACTTCCACGCCGCGCGTCGAGCCGATGCGGCAGGGCGTGCACTTGCCGCACGATTCGATGGCGCAGAACTCCATCGCGTAGCGCGCCAGCTTGGACAGGTCGGCCGTGTCGTCGTGCACCACCATGCCGCCGTGGCCGAGCGTGCCGCCCATGGCGGCGTAGGCTTCGTAGTCCAGCGGCGTGTCCCATTGCGATTCGGGCAGGTAGGCGCCCAGCGGGCCACCCATCTGCACCGCCTTGATCGGCCGGCCCGAGGCCGAGCCGCCGCCGAAGTCGTACAGCAGTTCGCGCAGCGTCACGCCGAAGGCCTTCTCCACCAGGCCGCCGCGCTTGATGTTGCCGGCCAGTTGCAGCGGCAGCGTACCGCGCGAGCGGCCCACGCCGTAGTCACGGTAGAAGGTGGCGCCGCGCGCCAGGATGATCGGCACGCTGGCCAGCGTGATCACGTTGTTGATCAGCGTCGGCTTGCCGAACAGGCCGGTGATGGCCGGCAGCGGCGGCTTGGCGCGCACGATGCCGCGCTTGCCTTCGATGCTTTCGAGCAGCGCCGTTTCCTCGCCGCACACGTAGGAGCCGGCGCCCTTGCGCACTTCCAGCCAGAAGGCGCGGCCCGAGCCGAGCACGTCGGCGCCCAGGTAGCCCGCGGCCTCGGCGTTGGCGATGGCTGCGTTCAGCGCGGCGATGGCGTGCGGGTACTCGGAGCGCACGTAGATGTAGCCGCGCGTGGCGCCGGTGGCGATGCCGGCGATGGTCATGCCCTCGATCAGCATGAAGGGGTCGCCTTCCATCGTCATGCGGTCGGAGAAGGTGCCCGAGTCGCCTTCGTCGGCGTTGCAGACGATGTATTTCTGCGTGGCCGACGTGCCGGCCACCGTCTTCCACTTGATGCCGGCCGGGAAGGCCGCACCGCCGCGGCCGCGCAGGCCGGAGTCGAGCACGGCCTGCACCACCGCGTCGGGCGCCATCTGCAGCGCGGCGCGCAGGCCGGCGTAGCCTTCGTGCGCCTCGTAGTCGGCAATCGACAACGGGTCGGTGATGCCCATGCGCGCGAAGGTCAGGCGTTCCTGGTTCTTGAGATAGGGAATTTCCTCGGTCAGGCCGAGGTAGAGCGGGTGTGCGCCGCCGTTGTACAGGCCGGTGTCGAGCAGCGAAGGCACGTCGGCCGGGGTGACCGGGCCGTAAGCGACGCGGCCTTCGGGCGTTTGCACCTCGACCATCGGCTCCAGCCAGAACAGGCCGCGCGAGCCGTTGCGCACGATCTTCACGTCGAGCTTGCGTGCGCTGGCCTGCTGCTCGATGGCGCGCGCCACGCGGTCGGCGCCGACCGCCAGTGCGGCCGAGTCGCGCGGGACGTAGACGGTGATCGTCATTGCGCACCTCCGGCCTGGGCGATGAGTGCGTCGAAGGCGCGCGGCGTGACGCGGGCATGCAGCTCGTCGTCGATCATCATGGCCGGCGACGAGGCGCACAGGCCGAGGCAGTAGGCCGGCTCCAGCGTGAATTCACCGTTCTTGGAGCGGCCGTGCAGGGCGCAACCGAGGTGATTCTGCGCATGCTCCACCAGCGCATCGGCGCCCATCGATTGGCAGGCTTCGGCCCGGCAGATGTGCACCACGTGGCGTGCTGCGGGTTCGCTGCGGAAGTGGTGGTAGTAGGTGATAACCCCATGCACCTCGGCACGGGAGAGATTGACGGCATCGGCGATGGCCGTGACGGCGTCGGCGGGCACATGGCCCAGCGTGTCCTGGATATCGTGCAGGATCGGCAGCAATGCGCCCGGCTCCTGTGCGCGACGCTGCAGGATCGCTGCGATCGCCGCCTGCGGGTCTTGGGCCCGCGGCCGTTCTGCAAGTTCTGTCATGCCTGTCTCCTTCTTCTTCATCATTCACCGTATCGATGGGGTGACATGAGTGTCGGGAGCGGCCAGCCGCCTGTCTAATTTATTCGTGGAATGGGACGATCATTTTTCGGAATCATGAATGTGTCGACTCATGCGAAGGCCGGCGGCAGGCGGCCCGCTGATGCACGGTACATCGCTTCGCGGCGGCGCGGGTGCGCGCCCAGAATGTCAATGCTGCTCTATCGGCTTGAGCCAGTCCGAGGCCGCTTCGGCCGGCGGCATGGCGCGCCAGCGCGCGTCGCGCCAGAGGCTGCTGGCGACTTCTTTCAGTTCGATCAGATCGACCATGCGCCAGTGCTGCTGGAGACGTTGCGCGCAGTCGGCGATCCAAAGGTTTTCGGGGTGCGGAGACATCGCGTAAGCATATCGGTTGACTGTATGAATTGCCAGTACAAAATCACGGTCGGTGCGGCCGACCCGGCCTCGCCCGGCGGGACAATGCGCACTATCCGCGGCCTGTGTGACATTCGCACGACGCAACCCGCGCGGGTGCCGCCGAAAGCCACTTCGGGAACAGACATGGCCAGTCAGAAACCGACCACCATCGCCGAGTACATCGCCGCCGCCCCTGCCGCCGGCCGACCCCATCTGCGCCGCCTGCACGCCTTGCTGCGCAGCGTGGCGCCGCAGGCGCAGGAAGTGATCAAGTGGGGCACGCCTTTCTTTGTCGAGCCGCGCTTCCTGTTCGCCTTTTCGGCGAACAAGGCGCACCTGAACTTCACGCCGTCGCCCGAAGGCCTGGCGCCGTTCCAGGAGGAACTGGCCGCCTACAAGACCACCAAGAACATGCTGCAGGTGCCCTACGACCAGCCGCTGCCCGAGGCGCTGATCCGCAGGATCGCCGAACGGCGCGTGCGCGAGCTGCAAGCCCGCCCAGGCGACGCCTTCTGGTAGCCCTCTACTTTTTCTTGGCGCGGCGTGCGGCCAGCGCCTCCGAATTGGCCGCCACGGCGCGCAGGAACAGCGCCTTGAGCGCGGCCGCATCGACCTGCTCGCCCTCACGGATGTCGATCGCGCGGCGCACGTTGCCTTCGAGGCTGGAATTGAACAGCTTCTTCGGGTCCGCCAGCGCGGCGCCGCGGGCAAAGGTCAGCTTCACCATCTGCTTGTAGGTCTCGCCGGTGCAGACGATGCCGTCATGCGACCAGACCGGCGTGCCCGGCGAGGTGGCCTTGGCCCATTTCCATTCCTCCTGCACCTCGGGGTCGGCCGCCCGGATCTGCTCGCGAACCCAGGCGAGGGTTTCGCCGCGCCAGTCGTTCAGGGACGCGATCTTTTCGGTGATGTGTTGCGAAGCGTCCGCTTCGCTTGGTGCCGGTGGGGTGGTCATGCAGTTCTCGAATGGCGTTGGGCGCGCAGCGTAGGTACTTCGCCCGGCGGCGTCAATGGCGCACGCCGATGTCCGTACGTGCACGGCGCCTGGGCGGCATCGGCGAAAATGCGGGCCGCCTCGCCCTTGCCGGGCGCAGGCCCCTTTCGCAAGCCCAGACAACACATTGGAATCCATGACGTTCACAGGTCGACTCTCGGTGGCTCCCATGATGGACTGGACCGACCGCCATTGCCGCTACCTGCATCGCCTGTTGAGCCGCCACGCCTTGCTCTACACCGAGATGGTGACGACCGGCGCGCTGGTGCATGGCGACGTGCCGCGTCACCTGCGCTTCAATGCCGAAGAACATCCGCTGGCGTTGCAGCTGGGCGGCAGTGAGCCGGCCGACCTGGCGCATTGCGCCAGGCTGGGCGAGCAGTGGGGTTACGACGAGATCAACCTGAACTGCGGCTGCCCGAGCGAGCGGGTGCAGCGCGGTGCCTTTGGCGCCTGCCTGATGAACGAGCCGCAGCTGGTGGCCGATTGCGTCAAGGCGATGGTGGATGTGACGCGGCTGCCGGTAACGGTGAAGCACCGCATCGGGATCGACAAGATCGAGCGCTACGAGTTCGTGCGCGACTTCGTCGGGACCGTGAGCGAAGCGGGTTGCCGCACTTTCATCGTGCATGCGCGCAATGCCTGGCTCAAGGGCTTGTCGCCCAAGCAGAACCGCGAGATTCCGCCGTTGCGCTACGAGCTGGTGCACCGGCTCAAGCACGACTTTCCGGCGCTGGATTTCGCCATCAATGGCGGTTTCACGCAGGATGAGCAGGTGCGCGAGCACCTGCGCCTGCTCGATGGCGTGATGGTCGGGCGCGAGGCCTATCACAACCCCTGGTGGCTGGCCGGCTGGGATGCGGCTTTCTTCGGCGACGCACAGCGCGAACTGTCGCGCGAAGACGTCGAATTGCAGATGTGCGACTACATGGTGCGCGAAGCGCGCGAGCACGGCACGCCTTGGTCGAACATTGCGCGCCACATGCTGGGCTTGCGCAACGGCCTGCCGGGAGCGCGCCGCTGGCGTCAGGTGTGGAGCGACCACCGGCTGAAGGACACGGCGCCGCACGAGGTGATGCGGCTGGCGCACGAGGTGGTGCGCGCCGACGTGGCGGCCTAAGGCCAACTACTGCATAGCAGTGATCTGCGCGCCGCCCACGAAACTGAGTGGCCGCGGAGCAGGCCATACCAGGGCACTCGCGGAACTGGCTTTGCCAGGCCGCTGAGTGCGCCCCCCAGTGGGGGGTATGGGTCGGCTACACGCAGTGAACCGACCAAACGGGGGGCGTTTACTTTCAGGCGGCCGCGTCGAGTCCGCTGCGGAAATGCTCCCGCATGCGCCGCGCCGCAGCGTCCGCATCGCGCTGCACCAGCGCATCCATCAGCGCCCGATGTTCCGCCAGCGACTCCTCGATACGGCCCGACTTGAGCAGCGAGTTGTGCCGGTTGAGCTTCATCACCTTGCGCAGGTCGGCCACCATCTGGTTGCGCCAGCGGTTGTTGGCGATGTCCAGCAGCCGCATGTGAAAGCGCTCGTTGATCGCGAAGAAATGGTCGCGGTCGACGTGGCCGGGCGTGGCAGCCGCTTCGAGCTCCCCATGCAGCGCGCGCAGTTCGTCGATCTGGGCCGGGCTGGCCTGGCTGGCCACCACGCCGGCGGCATCGCTTTCCAGCAGCGCCAGCAGGTGGTACACATCGACCAGGTCCTGTTCCGACACCTCGGTGACGTAAGCGCCGCGCCGCACTTTCATGGTCACCAGGCCCTCGGCGGCCAGCACCTTGAGGGCTTCCCGCAGGGGCGTGCGGCTGATGCCGTATTCCTCGGCCAGCTTGAGCTCGTCGATCCAGCTGCCGGGCTCCAGCTCGCGGCGGAAGATGCGCTGGCGCAGCAGTTCGGCCACTTCTTCGTAGAGGGCGCGCGGGGTCAGGGGGACGGCGGACATGGCTCCAATGTAACGCCAAAAGACTTATAAATTAATAATTACAGATCGAGTAGACTGCGGCATTCGCCTTTTTTGGCACAGATCCAGCCCTGCCGACGAGCCCCGACCCCATCTACGCCACGCCATGAGTTCCTTCGACCAACCCTTCGATTCCGCCCACCTCGACGCCTGGAAAAAGGCCGCAGCCAAGTCCGCGCCCGGTGGCGACCTGCAGGCGCTCGACTGGATCACGCCGGACGGCATTGCCGTCAAGCCGCTGTACACCGCGGCCGACCTGCAGGGGCTGAAGTACACCGACACCTTGCCCGGCTTTGCGCCGTACCTGCGCGGCCCGCAGGCCACGATGTACGCGGTGCGGCCGTGGACCATCCGCCAGTACGCCGGCTTTTCCACCGCCGAGGAATCGAATGCCTTCTACCGCAAGGCGCTGGCGGCCGGCGGGCAGGGCGTGTCGGTGGCCTTCGACCTGGCCACGCACCGCGGCTACGACAGCGACCACCCGCGCGTGACCGGCGACGTCGGCAAGGCCGGCGTGGCGATCGATTCGGTCGAGGACATGAAGATCCTGTTCGACCAGATCCCGCTGGACAAGGTGAGCGTGTCCATGACGATGAACGGCGCCGTGCTGCCGGTGCTGGCCGGCTACGTGGTGGCGGCCGAAGAGCAGGGCGTGGCGCAGGACCAGTTGAGCGGAACCATCCAGAACGACATCCTCAAGGAGTTCATGGTCCGCAACACCTACATCTTTCCGCCCGAGCCGAGCATGCGGATCATCGGCGACATCATCGAGTACACGGCGCACAACATGCCCAAGTTCAACTCGATCAGCATCTCGGGCTATCACATGCAGGAAGCCGGCGCCAACCAGGCGCTGGAACTGGCCTTCACGCTGGCCGACGGCAAGGAATACGTGAAGACGGCGCTGGCCAAGGGGCTCGACGTCGACGTGTTCGCCGGCCGCCTGAGCTTCTTCTGGGCGATCGGCATGAACTTCTATCTGGAAGTGGCCAAGATGCGCGCGGCGCGCCTGCTGTGGTGCCGCATCATGAAGGAGTTCAACCCCAAGAACCCCAAGAGCCTGATGCTGCGCACGCATTGCCAGACTTCAGGCTGGAGCCTGACCGAGCAGGACCCCTACAACAACGTGGTGCGCACCACCATCGAGGCGATGGCCGCGGTGTTCGGCGGCACGCAGAGCCTGCACACCAACGCGCTGGACGAAGCGATTGCGCTGCCCACCGAATTCAGCGCCCGCATCGCGCGCAACACGCAGCTGATCATCCAGGAAGAGACCCACATCACCAACGTGATCGACCCCTGGGCCGGCAGCTACATGATGGAGAAGTTGACGCAGGACATGGCCGATGCGGCCTGGGCGATCATCGAGGAAGTGGAAGCCATGGGCGGCATGACCAAGGCCGTCGATTCGGGCTGGGCCAAGCTGAAGATCGAGGCCGCTGCCGCCGAGAAGCAGGCACGCATCGACTCGGGCAAGGACGTGATCGTCGGCGTCAACAAGTACAAGCTGAAGAACGAAGACGCGATCGACAGCCTGTCGATCGACAACGTGAAGGTGCGCGAAGGCCAGGTGGCGCGCCTGAAGAAGATCCGCGCCGAGCGCGACAGTGCCAAGGTGCAGGCCGCGCTCGACGCGCTCACGGCCGCGGCCGAAGCGGGCACCGGCAACCTGCTGGCGCTCTGCATCGACGCGGTGCGCCTGCGCGCCACGGTCGGCGAAGTGTCCGACGCGCTGGAAGAATCATTCGGGCGCCATCGCGCCGACACGCAAAAGGTGACCGGTGTGTACGCTGCCGCTTACGACTCCGCCGAGGGCTGGGACAACCTGAAGAAGGAAATCGGCGAATTTGCCGAGGCGCAGGGCCGCCGTCCGCGCGTGATGATCTCCAAGCTGGGGCAGGACGGCCACGACCGCGGCGCCAAGGTGGTGGCCACCGCCTTTGCCGACCTCGGTTTCGACGTCGACATGGGGCCGCTGTTCCAGACGCCCGAAGAGTGCGCGCGCCAGGCGATCGAGAACGACGTGCACGCGGTCGGCGTGAGCACGCTGGCGGCCGGCCACAAGACGCTGGTGCCGGCCATCATCGAAGAGCTCAAGAAGCAGGGCGCGGACGACATCATCGTGTTCGTCGGTGGCGTGATCCCGCGCCAGGACTACGACTTCCTGTACGAGGCGGGCGTGAAGGGCATCTACGGCCCGGGAACGCCGATTCCGGCGAGCGCCAAGGACGTGCTCGAACAGATCCGCGCCGCAACCGCCTGAGGCCACCGTGAGCGATCTCCTGTCGCGGCTGTCGCTGCAGCCGGTGGCCTCCGGCGACTTCGAGGCCATGCTTGCGCTGCGCGTCGATGCCATGCGCCCCAGCCTGGAGCGGGTCGGCCGCTTCGACCCCGAGCGCTCGCGCGAGCGCCTGAACGCCACCTTCGTCGTGCCCTACATGCACCACATCGTGCTCGATGGCGACCAGCGCATCGGCTTCGTCGCACTGCGCCCGGAAGGCACCGATGCCTTGCGGCTGGAGCATCTCTATCTGCGCACCGGCTTCCAGGGCCTGGGCATCGGTGAATGGGTGTTGCAATGGGCCAAGGCGCAGGCGCGCGCGCAGCAGCTGGACATCAAGCTCACCGCGCTGCAGCAGAGCGATGCCAACCGCTTCTACCTGCGCCACGGCTTCGTGCTCGAAGGCGAAGAGGGCGTCGACCTGCATTACCGCTGGAGCGCGTCGCAGGAGGACGCGGCGTGAGCGCTGGCGGCGTGCTCGCCGATGCGGTGCTGCAGGCCCAGGGCATGGCGCAACGGCGCGCCGTGGCCAAGGCCATCACGCTGCTCGAGTCGACGCGAACGGACCACCGCGCGCAGGCCGACGACATGCTCACGGCCTTGCTGCCGCGCACAGGAAATTCGTTTCGCCTCGGCATCTCCGGCGTGCCCGGTGTCGGCAAGTCGACCTTCATCGAGACGCTGGGCTTGCGCCTGATCGGCCAGGGCCACCGCGTGGCGGTGCTCACCATCGACCCGTCGTCCACCGTATCGGGCGGCTCCATCCTGGGTGACAAGACGCGCATGGAGCGCCTTTCCGTGGAAGAGCGCGCCTACATCCGGCCCAGCCCCTCCAGCGGCACGCTGGGCGGCGTGGCCGAGAAGACGCGCGAGGCGATGCTGGTGTGCGAGGCCGCCGGTTACGACATCGTGATCGTCGAGACGGTTGGCGTGGGCCAGTCCGAGACGGCGGTGGCCGGCATGACCGACATGTTCGTGCTGCTGCAGTTGCCCAATGCTGGCGACGACCTGCAGGCGATCAAGAAGGGCGTGATGGAACTGGCCGACCTGGTGGTCATCAACAAGGCCGACATCGACCCCGATGCGGCCACGCGAGCGCGCGCGCAGATCACCTCTGCGCTGCGCCTGTTCGGCCACCAGGGCAACCCGGAACACGCCCATGCGGCGCACGATGCACACAACGGGCGCGAGGTGCGCTTCTGGCTGCCGCAGGTGCTGCAACTGAGCGCGCTGGCCGGCACCGGGGTCGATGACTTCTGGGCCGCCGTGACGCGCTTTCGCACGCTGCAGACCGACAATGGCCGCCTGGCCCAGCGGCGCGAGAAACAGGCACTGGCGTGGATGTGGGAACGCATCGACGCCGGACTGAAGCAGGCTTTCAGGCAGCACCCGCAAGTGCGCGACCTGCTGGCCCGACTGAGCAACGACGTGGCACACGGCACCGTGCCGGCATCGAGCGCGGCGCGCACGCTGCTGGCCGCCGCCGCAGGGCCCGCGCACTGACGCGCAACGAATTCAACGAGCCATTTTTTCGGAAGACACCATGCAAGAACTCATCGACGACCTTGAAAAGCGGCGTGCCCAGGCGCGCCTGGGCGGAGGCCAGAAGCGCATCGACGCGCAGCACAAGAAGGGCAAGCTGACGGCGCGCGAGCGCATCGAGCTGCTGCTGGACGACAACACCTTCGAAGAGTGGGACATGTTCGTCGAGCATCGCTCGGTCGACTTCGGCATGGCCGAGCAGAAGATCCCCGGCGACGGCGTGGTCACCGGCTACGGCATGATCAACGGCCGCCTGGTGTTCGTCTTCAGCCAGGACTTCACCGTGTTCGGCGGCGCGCTCAGCGAAGCGCACGCCGAGAAGATCTGCAAGGTGATGGACCAGGCCATGAAGGTCGGCGCACCGGTGATCGGCCTGAACGATTCGGGCGGCGCCCGCATCCAGGAAGGCGTGGCCTCGCTCGGCGGCTATGCCGACGTGTTCCAGCGCAACGTCATGGCTTCTGGCGTAGTGCCACAGATCAGCATGATCATGGGCCCCTGCGCGGGTGGCGCCGTGTATTCGCCGGCCATGACCGACTTCATCTTCATGGTGCGCGACAGCTCCTACATGTTCGTGACCGGCCCCGAAGTGGTGAAGACGGTGACGCACGAGGAAGTGACGGCCGAGGAACTGGGCGGTGCCTCGACCCACACCACCAAGAGCGGCGTGGCCGACATGGCCTTCGAGAACGACGTCGAGGCGCTGATGATGCTGCGCCGCCTGTACAACTACCTGCCGCTGAACAACCGCGAGAAGCCGCCGGTGCGCGTGAGCGGCGACCCGGCCGAGCGCGCCGACCTGTCGCTCGACACGCTGGTTCCGGACAACCCGAACAAGCCCTACGACATGAAGGAGCTGATCACCAAGGTGGTCGACGATGGCGACTTCTTCGAGCTGCAGCCTGACTACGCGAAGAACATCGTGATCGGCTTCGCCCGCATGGAAGGCCAGACGGTGGGCATCGTCGCCAACCAGCCGCTGGTGCTGGCCGGCTGCCTGGACATCAAGAGCTCGATCAAGGCGGCGCGTTTCGTGCGCTTCTGCGATGCCTTCAACATCCCGGTCGTGACCTTCGTCGACGTGCCTGGCTTCATGCCCGGCACCAGCCAGGAATACGGCGGCATCATCAAGCACGGCGCCAAGCTCTTGTACGCGTATGCCGAATGCACGGTGCCCAAGATCACCGTCATCACGCGCAAGGCCTACGGCGGCGCCTATGACGTGATGGCCTCCAAGCACCTGCGCGGCGACGTCAACCTGGCCTGGCCGCGCGCCGAGATTGCGGTGATGGGCGCCAAGGGCGCGGTGGAAATCATCTTCCGCGAGGACAAGAACGACCCCGAGAAACTGGCCGCCCGTGAAGCCGAGTACAAGAAGCGCTTTGCCAACCCCTTCGTGGCCAGCGCGCGCGGCTACATCGACGACGTGATCCTGCCGAGCGAGACGCGCAAGCGCATCTGCCGCAGCCTGGTGATGCTGCGCGAGAAGAAGCTGGACAACCCGTGGCGCAAGCACGGCAACATTCCGCTGTGAACTGCATCGGGAAGGAGATTCCATCATGTCCCTGAGCCTCTATTACCACCCGTACTCCCGCGCCGCCGGAACGATCTGGGCACTCGAGGAAGTCGGTGTTCCCTACGACCTGAAGGTCATCGACATCCTCAAGGGCGAGCAGAAGTCGGCCGAGCTGGTCGGCAAGAACCCGATGGGCAAGCTGCCGACGCTGGTCGACGGCGATGTGGTCGTGACCGAAGGCGCGGCGATTTCGCTCTACCTGGCCGACCGCTACGCCAGCGGACGGCTGGCGCCCGCGCTCGACGCGCGGCAGCGGGGCACGTATCTGCGCTGGTCCTTCTTTGCGCCGAGCGTGATCGAGCCGGCCGTGATGGCCAAGCTCTCGGGCTGGGAAGTGAAGGAAGTGGCCGCCGGCTGGGGCAACCACGCCTCGATGCTGGCCGCGGCCGAAAGCGCCATTGCGAACCAGCCCTTCGTGCTGGGTGATGAATTTTCAATGGCCGACGTGGTGCTCGGAGGCACGCTGCGTTTCATGATCGGCTTCAAGCAGATCGAGCCGACGCCCGTGTTCTCGGCCTACATCGAACGCCTGGATGCTCGCCCGGCCTTTCAGCGCGCCGAGGCACGCAACGTGGCCATGCGCAAGGAACTCGGGCTCCAGTAGCCCGGAACAGAGAAAAGAATATGTTCAAGAAGATACTCATTGCGAACCGCGGCGAGATTGCCTGCCGCGTGATTCAGACCGCGAAGAAGATGGGCATCGCCACGGTGGCGGTGTACTCGGACGCCGACAAGGAGTCGCGCCACGTCGAGCTGGCCGACGAGGCGGTGCACATCGGCGCCGCGCCCTCGCGCGAGAGCTACCTGCAGATGGACCGCATCATCGCGGCCTGCAAGCAGACCGGTGCCGAAGCGGTGCACCCGGGCTACGGCTTCCTGTCGGAGAACGAGGCCTTTGCCCGCAAGGCGGAAGAAGAGGGCATCGTCTTCATCGGTCCCAAGCACCATTCGATCGCCGCGATGGGCGACAAGATCGCCTCGAAGAAGCTGGCCAACGAAGCCAAGGTCAACACCATTCCGGGCTGGAACGACGCCATCGAGTCGGCCGAGCGCGCGGTGGAGATCGCCAGGGACATCGGCTACCCGGTGATGATCAAGGCCTCGGCCGGCGGCGGCGGCAAGGGCCTGCGCGTGGCTTTCAACGACAAGGAGGCGCTGGAAGGCTTCACCTCCTGCCGCAACGAAGCCCGCAACAGCTTCGGCGATGACCGCGTCTTCATCGAGAAGTTCGTCGAGGAGCCGCGCCACATCGAAATCCAGGTGCTGGGCGATGCGCAGGGCAACGTGATCTACCTGAACGAGCGCGAATGCTCGATTCAACGCCGCCACCAGAAGGTGATCGAAGAGGCGCCGTCGCCCTTCATCAGCGATGCCACGCGCAAGGCCATGGGCGAACAGGCGGTGGCGCTGGCCAAGGCCGTGAACTACCAGAGCGCGGGCACGGTGGAGTTCGTGGTGGGCAAGGACCAGAGCTTCTACTTCCTGGAGATGAACACGCGCCTGCAGGTGGAGCATCCGGTCACGGAATGCATCACCGGCCTCGACCTGGTCGAGCTGATGATCCGCGTCGCGGCCGGCGAGCCGTTGCCGCTGACGCAGGCCGACGTGAAACGCGACGGCTGGGCGATCGAGTGCCGCATCAACGCGGAAGACCCGTTCCGCAACTTCCTGCCGAGCACCGGCCGCCTGGTGCGTTTCCAGCCGCCGAAGCAGAGCATGTTCGCGGCGGACACCGAGCACCTGCAGGGCGTGCGGGTCGACACCGGCGTGTACGACGGCGGCGAGATCCCGATGTACTACGACTCGATGATCGCCAAGCTGATCGTGCACGGGCGCGACCGCGCCGAAGCGATCGCCAAGATGCGCGAGGCGCTCAACGGCTTCGTGATCCGCGGCATCAGCAGCAACATCCCGTTCCAGTCGGCGCTGCTGGCGCACCCGCAGTTCGTCGCCGGCGACTTCAACACCGGCTTCATTGCCGAGCACTACGGCCAAGGCTTCCATGCCGAGGACGTGCCGCACGCCGACCCCGATTTCCTGGTGGCGCTGGCCGCCTTCATGCATCGCCGCTACCGCGCGCGCGCCTCGCGCATCAGCGGCCAGCTCGAAGGGCACGGCGTGAAGATCGGCGAGAAGTTCGTGGTGGTCACGACGGACGCGCAAGGCAACCAGACGCACGTGCCGGTGACGGTCAGCGACTTCGAGGCAGCCAGCGGCTCCAGCGTCGTGACCGTGAGCGGCAAGGCCTACACGCTGGCCAGTGACGCCCTGCTGGGCGCGGTGCGCGTGCAGGGTACGGCGGGCGGCAAGCCCTTCACGGCGCAGGTCGAGCGCGGTGCCGGCAAGAACCCGCTGGCGCTGCGCGTGGCGCACAACGGCACGCAGATCGATGCCATGGTGCTCTCGCCCAAGGGCGCCCAGTTGCTGCAGTTGATGCCCTACAAGGCGCCGCCGGACCTGAGCAAGTACCTGATGTCGCCGATGCCCGGCCTGCTGGTCGAAGTCTCGGTGCAGCCCGGCCAGCAAGTGCAGGCCGGCGAGAAGCTGGCGGTGATCGAGGCGATGAAGATGGAGAACGTGCTGTTCGCCACGCAGGACGGCGTGGTCGGCAAGATCTCCGCCGGAAAGGGCGAATCGCTGGCGGTCGACCAGGTCATTCTGGAGTTCAACTGATGGGTGCCAACGACATGCAACAGGCCGTGACCTTGCACCGGCCCGCGCCGAAGCCGGCGGTGCCGCAAGGCCCGTGGTCGGTGGAAGCCATCCAGGCGCTGCTCGACAAGCCGCTGATGGACCTGCTGTTCGAAGCGCAGACGGTGCACCGCCAGCACTTTCCCGCAGGCGACATCGAGCTGGCGACGCTGCTCTCGGTCAAGACCGGCGGCTGCCCGGAAAACTGCGGTTACTGCCCGCAATCGGCCGAGTTCGACACTGGCGTGAAGGCACAGAAGCTGATGGAGGTCGATGAGGTGCGGCGCGCCGCGCAGGCCGCCAAGGACGCCGGCGCCACGCGCTTCTGCATGGGCGCCGCCTGGCGCGCGCCGAAGGACCGTGATGTCGAGAAGGTGGCCGAGTTGATCGGAGCCGTGAAAGGCCTGGGCTTGCAGACCTGCGCCACGCTCGGCATGCTGGAGCCGCACCATGCGCAGCAGCTCAAGGCGGCGGGCCTGGACTACTACAACCACAACCTCGACACCGCGCCCGAGTACTACACCGATATTGTCGACACCCGCACCTATCAGGACCGGCTCGACACGCTGGCCCACGTGCGCAGCGCCGGCATCAGCGTGTGTTGCGGCGGCATCGTCGGCATGGGCGAGCAGCCGGTGCACCGTGCCGGGCTGATCGCCCAACTCGCGAACATGAATCCCTACCCGGAGTCGGTGCCGATCAACAGCCTGGTGCGCGTGCCGGGCACGCCGCTGGCCGATTCGGAGCCGGTCGATCCCTTCGACTTCGTGCGCATGATCGCGGTCGCGCGCATCACCATGCCGACCGCGCGCGTACGCCTCTCGGCCGGCCGCCAGCAGATGGGCGATGCGGTGCAGGCGCTGTGCTTCATGGCCGGTGCCAACTCGATCTTCTACGGCGACAAGCTGCTGGTCACCGGCAACCCCGACGTGGAGGCGGACGTGCAATTGCTGCGCAAGCTCGGCCTGCAATCGCACCGCATCACCACAGCCGAACAGGCGGAGGCCTGCGCATGAGCAACACCCCACGTCCCTTCAAGGTGCTGGGCATCCAGCAGATCGCCATCGGCGGGCCCGACAAGACACGCCTGCAGAAGCTGTGGGTCGAGATGCTCGGCCTCGAAGTCACCGGCACCTTCAGGAGCGAGCGCGAGAACGTCGACGAGGACATCTGCGCCATGGGCCGCGGGCCGTACAAGGTCGAGGTCGACCTGATGCAGCCGATGGACCCGGAGAAGAAGCCGGCGGTGCACGCCACGCCGCTGAACCACGTCGGCCTGTGGATCGACGACCTGCCGCTGGCGGTGCAATGGTTGAGCGCGCAGGGCGTGCGCTTTGCGCCGGGCGGCATCCGCCAGGGCGCGGCCGGCTACGACATCTGCTTCCTGCACCCCAAGTCGAACGACGAGTTCCCGATTGCCGGGGAGGGCGTGCTGATCGAGCTGGTGCAGGCGCCGCCGGAAGTGATCGCGGCGCTGGGCTGAGCGCGGGTCAGACGCCGGGCCGGCGCCACATCGCCAGCGTGGCGGCCAGCAGGCCCATGGCAACCGCGCAGCTGCGGTTGATGATGTGCACGCTGCGCCGCGAGAGCCAGCGCATGGCCTGCGTGCCGGCTGCCGCGTAGCCCACCATGATCACGCTGTCCAGGCCAATGAAGATCGCGCCCAGCAGCGCGTATTGCGGCGCCTGCGGGTGCGCCACGTCGACGAACTGCGGCAGGAAGGCCGCGAAGAACAGCATCGACTTGGGGTTGGACAAGGCCACCATCAGGCAGCGCGCGAAGGTCGCGAAATCGGACTTCGTGCGCAGCGTGCTGGCGGCCATGGCGGCGTCCAGGTTCAGCGGCGGGCTGCGCCAGATCTTCACCGCCAGCCACAGCAGGTAGGCAATGCCGGCGTAGCGCAGCACTTCGAACAGCAGGGTCGATGCCGCCAGCAGCGAGCCGAGGCCCAGCGCCACCGCGGCGATCACCAGGCTGCTGCCCAGCAGCGCGCCGGCAATGCCCCACAGCGCGCGCTTCATGCCGATCGAGATGCCGTTGGTCAGGGCCAGCAGCATGGTCGGGCCGGGCGTGACGGCCAGCACGAAGGAGGCGGCGGTGTAGAGGGCGAGGTTGTCGAGCGTCATGGCTTGGTGGCTTGCGGGGTGCGCTGGCGCGCCTTGGCCAGCGCAGCCTCGATCACGGCGCGCTTGCGTGCCGCGGCGTCGTCGGGCGGCACGGCTGCCGCAACAGGCGCGTCGGCCGCGGTCCGGGTCTTGGCATGCGGGCGTCGTTCCAGCCGCGCATTGTGCACGCCGTAGCGCTGGCGTGCATGGCTGGCCTGCGTACCCGACCAGGCCTCCCAGCCGGTGAGGGCCGGTGCCACCGGTTCGAGCGCGATGCAGTCGACCGGACAGACCGGAATGCACAGCTCGCAGCCGGTGCAATGCGCCTCGATCACGGTGTGCATGCGCTTGTTGACGCCGGCAATGGCGTCGGTCGGGCAGGCGTCCAGGCACAGCGTGCAGCCGATGCACCAGTTCTCGTCGATCACCGCCATGAAGCGCGGGCCTTCGGTGCCGAACTGCGGGTCGAGCGGCAAGGCCGGGCGGCCCGTCAGTGCCGCCAGCCGGGCGATGCCTTCGGCGCCGCCGGGCGGGCACTGGTTGATGCCGGCCTCGCCGCTGGCAATGGCTTGCGCATAGCCGGCGCAATCCGGGTAGCCGCAGCGCGTGCATTGCGTCTGCGGCAGCGCGTCCTCGATACGCGCGGCAAGAGGGGTCATGGCAGCCGGGTCAGTGGGCGGCGCTGCGCGGGCGGCGCGAGGTGGCGGCGGCCTTGGCCCGGGGCTTGGCGGCGGCCTTGCGCGCGGGCACGGTGTCCTCGGCGCTCACCGCCTTGCTGCTGCGGGCGCGCTGGTTGGGCTGGTCGTGCTGAAGGATGAAGCTCTTGACTTCCGGGTACACCTTTTCGCGCCAGCGGCGTCCGCTGAAGATGCCGTAGTGGCCGGCGCCCTGCACCTCGTAGTGGCGCTGGCCGGCGGCGGCGATGCCGGTGCACAGCTCGTGTGCCGCGCGGGTCTGGCCGGAACCGGAGATGTCGTCGAGCTCGCCCTCGACGGTGAGCAGCGCGCAGCCGTGGATGTCCTGCGGGCGCACGCGCTCCAGCGTGCCCTCGGGGCTCTTCACGTCCCAGGTGCCATGCACCAGGCTGAAGTCCTGGAACACGGTGCGGATGGTCTCCAGGTAGTAGTCGGCGTCCATGTCGAGCACGGCGTTGTACTCGTCATAGAAGGCGCGGTGGGCCTCGGCGCTGGCATCGTCGCCGCGCAGCAGGTCCTTGAAATAGTCGAAGTGGCTCTTGGCGTGGCGGTCGGGATTCATCGCCACGAAGCCGGTGTGCTGCAGGAAGCCGGGATAGACGCGGCGACCGGCGCCCGGAAAGTTTTCCGGGACGCGGAAGATCACGTTGTTCTCGAACCATTCGAAGCTCTTGTTGGTCGCCAGGTTGTTCACCGCGGTGGGCGACTTGCGGGCGTCAATCGGGCCGCCCATCATCGTCATCGACAGCGGCACCTGTTCGCCGCGGCTGGCCATCAGCGAGATGGCGGCCAGCACCGGCACGGTCGGCTGGCAGACGCTCATCACGTGGCAGTTGCCATACGAGGACTGCAGGTGGCGGATGAAGTCCTCGATGTAGTTGATGTAGTCGTCGAGGTGGAACTCGCCGTCGGCCAGCGGCACCAGGCGCGCGTTCTTCCAGTCGGTGATGTAGACCTTGTGGTCCTTGAGCATGGTGCGCACGGTGTCGCGCAGCAGCGTGGCGTAGTGGCCCGACAGCGGCGCCACGATCAGCACCACCGGCTGGCCCTTGAGCGTGTCGAGCGTTTCGGGCGTGTCGGTAAAGCGCTTGAAGCGGCGCAGTTCGCAGAACGGCTTTTCCAGCTCCACGATTTCCTGCACCACCACGTCGGTGCCGTCGACTTCCACCGTCTTGATGTTGAATTCGGGCTTGACGTAGTCCTTGCCGAGCCGGTAGACCAGGTCGTAAGCGGCGGCCACGCGCTGCGCCATGGGCAATTGGCTGAAGCCGGCGGCGGAGCCGTACAGCTTGGAAGTGGCCTGGGCGAATTCGGCGAACGGTTCCATCAAGGACCGTTGCGCTTCGTAGAGTTGGTAGAGCATCGTGTGAAAGCGCTGTTTTGCTGCAGTGCAATGTAACAGACGGCCTCTTGCCAGAGGGGGTGTTTGCACCAATATGGCGCGATTAGGCGCCTTATTCGTGCAAATGTCATCTAACTGCAAAAGCCACGCAGCGGCCTCATCCGCCTGCGTAACGTCCCGGCTTGTGGTTGACCCACAGGAAGCCGCCGGTCATGGCTGCGCCGAGCACCGACCAGGCCACGCGCGAGGGCTCGACCACCGCCAGCGCCAGCACCACCACGCCCAGGTCGATCGCCAGTTGCACCTTGCCGGCGCGGATGCCGCGCCGCTCCTGCAGGTAGAGCGCCACCACCGAGGCGCCGCCGAGGCTGGCGCGATGCCGGGCCAGGAACAGGCAGCCGGTGCCCATCAGCAGCCCGCCGAAGACGGCGGCAAAGGCCGGGTGCAGCGACTGGATCGCGACGAAGCGTGGCCCCAGGTCGGTCATCAGCGACAGCATGGCAATGGCGCCGAAGGTCTTGAGCGAGAAGGCGCGGCCCATCTGGCGCCAGGCAAACCAGTAGAAGGGCAGGTTGACCAGGAAGAAGAGCTTGCCGAAATCGACGCCGCTGGCGTAGTGCAGCAGGAAGGCCAGCCCGGCGGTGCCGCCGGTCAGCAGGCCGGCCTCCTTGAACAGCATCATCGCCATGGCGACGAAGAGGGTGCCGGCGCACAGCGCCTGCATGTCCTCGAAGTTGCTGTGGGCCAGGGGCGTCGCGACAACGGGGGCAGGGCTGGGCGGGTTCATGGGGTAAACCCTAGGCAAGGAACGCGCCAGCCTGCAGCGGCCCCGCTGGGGGCCGCGCCGGGCATCAGACCACCTTGGCGATGCTCGCGCAGACGTAGTCGATGTTCTTGCTGTTGAGCGCGGCCACGCACATGCGGCCGGTGTCGGTGCCGTACACGCCGAACTCGTTGCGCAGGCGCACCATCTGGTCCTTGGACAGGCCCGAGTAGCTGAACATGCCGATCTGGCTGGTGATGAAGCTCATGTCCTGCTGCACGCCGGCGGTCTTGAGGCCTTCGACCAGGGTCTGGCGCATCGCCTTGATGCGGGTGCGCATCTCCGCCAGCTCGGCTTCCCACACGGCGCGGCGCGAGGGATCGTTGAGCACCGCGGCGACCACCGCACCGCCGTGGATCGGCGGGTTGCTGTAGTTGGTGCGGATCGTGATCTTGAGCTGCGACAGCACGCGCGAGGCTTCTTCCTTGTCCTTGCACAGCACCGACAGCGCACCCACGCGCTCGCCGTACAGGCTGAAGCTCTTGGAGAAGGAGGTCGAGACGAAGAAGCTCAGGCCGGCGTCGACGAACTTGCCGATCACCGCGCCGTCTTCGGCGATGCCGTGGCCGAAGCCCTGGTAGGCCATGTCGAGGAAAGGCGTGAGCTGCCTGGCCTTGACGGCGGCGATCACCTGGTCCCATTGCGCAGCGGTGATGTCATAGCCGGTCGGGTTGTGGCAGCAGGCGTGCAGCACCACGATGGTGCCGGCCGGGGCGCTGTTGAGCGCCTCGAGCATGCCTTCGAAGTTGATGCCGCGCTTGGCCGCGTCGTAGTACGGGTAGCTTTCGACCGTGAAGCCGGCGTTGGTGAACAGCGCGCGGTGGTTCTCCCAGCTCGGGTCGCTGATCAGCACCTTGGCGGCGGGGCTGAGCTTCTTCAGGAAGTCGGCGCCGACCTTCAGGCCGCCGGTGCCGCCGATGGCCTGGATGGTGGCCACGCGGCCAGAGGTGACGGGCTCGCTCTCGGCCCCGAACACCAGGCCCTTGACGGCGCTGTCGTAGGCGGCGATGCCGTCGATGGGCAGGTAGCCGCGCGCGCTGGGCGCCTTCATCATGTCCTGCTCGGCGTGCTGCACGCACTTGAGCAGCGGCAGCTTGCCGTTGTCGTCGTAATAGACGCCCACGCCCAGGTTCACCTTCTGCGGGTTGGTGTCCGCCGCGAATTGTTCGTTGAGGCCAAGAATCGGATCGCGGGGCGCCATTTCAACGGCGTTGAACAGTGACATGGAAAAATTCCTAAGGATGGACGGTTGGCCCCAAATGTGTCCGGGGCTTTCTGCGGGCTGGGCGGCTCGGTTACGCTGCCCAGTTGCCTTGAATTTTAACGTTTGCGGCGCACCTATCTGGGGAACACCCTATGTCAGCCACTTCCCAAAGCATCACCGAAGCAACAGTTCCGGCCGAAGAAGGCGCCGCCCGGCCCGGCCAGTTCATCACCTACCCGGGCTCGCCCTTCGAGCTGTTCCAGCCGTACCCGCCGGCCGGTGACCAGCCGAGCGCCATTGCCTCGCTGGTGGAAGGCGTGAACGACGGCGAGGTGTTCCAGACCCTGCTGGGCGTGACCGGCTCGGGCAAGACCTTCACCATGGCCAACGTGATCGCCCAGCTGGGGCGCCCGGCCATCGTGTTTGCGCCCAACAAGACGCTGGCGGCGCAGCTCTACAGCGAATTCCGCGAGTTCTTTCCGAAGAACGCGATCGAGTACTTCGTCAGCTATTACGACTACTACCAGCCCGAAGCCTACGTTCCGCAGCGCGACCTGTTCATCGAGAAAGACAGCTCGATCAACGAGCACATCGAGCAGATGCGCCTGTCGGCCACCAAGAGCGTGCTGGAGCGGCGCGACACCATCATCGTGGCGACGGTGAGCGCGATCTACGGCATCGGCACGCCCGAGGACTACACGCAGATGCGCTTCATCATGCGCACCGGCGACAAGATCGGCCAGCGCGACGTGATCGGGCGGCTGATCCGCATGCAGTACACCCGCAACGAGCAGGATTTTTCGCGCGGCACCTTCCGCGTGCGCGGCGACACCATCGACGTGTTTCCGGCCGAGCACAGCGAGCTGGCGATCCGCATCGAGCTGTTCGACGACGAGATCGAGAGCCTGCAGCTGTTCGATCCGCTGACCGGGCGCATCCGCCAGCGGATCCCGCGCTTCACGGTCTATCCGTCGAGCCACTACGTGACGCCGCGCGACAAGGTGATGAACGCGGTGGAGACCATCAAGCTGGAGCTGGCCGAGCGCCTCAAGCAATTGCTGGACGGCGGCAAGCTGGTGGAGGCGCAGCGGCTGGAGCAGCGCACCCGTTTCGACCTGGAAATGCTGGCCGAGATCGGCCACTGCAAGGGCATCGAAAACTACTCGCGTCACCTGTCGGGCGCAGCGCCGGGCGAGCCGCCGGCCACGCTGACCGACTACATGCCCAAGGACGCGCTGATGTTCCTGGACGAGAGCCACCAGATGATCGGCCAGCTCAATGCCATGTACAGCGGCGACCGCTCGCGCAAGACGACGCTGGTCGAATACGGCTTCCGGCTGCCGTCGGCGATGGACAACCGCCCGCTCAAGTTCGAGGAATTCGAGCGCCGCATGCGCCAGTGCATCTTCGTCTCTGCCACGCCTGCGGCCTACGAACAGGAACACGCCGGCCAGGTGGTGGAACAACTGGTGCGCCCGACCGGCCTGATCGACCCCGACGTCGAAGTGCGCCCGGCCACGCACCAGGTCGATGACGTGCTGCAGGAAATCCGCCTGCGCGTCGACAAGAACGAGCGCGTGCTGATCACCACGCTGACCAAGCGCATGGCCGAGCAGCTGACCGACTACCTGGGTGACAACGGCGTCAAGGTGCGCTACCTGCACAGCGACGTCGACACCGTGGAGCGCGTCGAGATCCTGCGCGACCTGCGGCTGGGCACCTTCGACGTGCTGGTGGGCATCAACCTGTTGCGCGAGGGGCTGGACATTCCCGAAGTGTCGCTGGTGGCGATCCTCGACGCCGACAAGGAAGGTTTTTTGCGCGCCGAACGCTCGCTGATCCAGACCATCGGCCGCGCGGCGCGCAACCTGAACGGCAAGGCGATCCTGTATGCCGACCGCATGACCGATTCGATGAAGAAGGCGATCGGCGAGACCGAGCGCCGCCGCGCCAGGCAGATCCTGCACAACGAGACCCACGGCATCACGCCGCGCAGCATCGTCAAGCAGGTGCGCGACCTGATCGACGGCGTGTACAGCGAGAAGAGCGGCAAGGCGGCCGAGCAGCGCGAGATCGAGCGCGCCAAGGTCGAGGACATGAGCGAGAAGGACATCGCCCGCGAGATCAAGCGGCTCGAGAAACAGATGATGGAACACGCCAAGAACCTCGAATTCGAGGCCGCGGCGCGGGTGCGCGACCAGTTGGCGCTGCTGCGCGAGCAGGCCTTCGGGGCGGCGGGCGGCGACAACATCGCCGTGCTGCGCGCCGGCTGAGACACATTCCGGGCAGAAATTGGCGTTAACCCGCAGAGGGGTGTGGGTTCTGGTATACTTGACCTAATTACTCAACAACAAAGCAACTTCGTAAGAAGGACCGAGTCCCACCTACCCACGAGCGGTACGCGGCGAATCGGAAGGGCGGAGACGAAGTCACCGAGGCCACGAACCGCGGTGTTATTTCAACGGTAAGCACACAAGGAGCTTGCGATGCGTCTCACTACCAAAGGCCGTTTTGCGGTCACTGCCATGATCGATCTGGCACTGCGCCAGAACACGGGCCCGGTGACGCTGGCTGCTATCAGCCAACGTCAGCAGATATCTCTTTCCTATCTCGAACAGCTCTTTGGCAAGCTGCGCCGGCACGAACTGGTCGAATCGACCCGTGGCCCGGGCGGCGGCTACTCGCTGGGCCGCAAGGCGGCCGACATCACGGTGGCCGACATCATCGTGTCGGTCGACGAGCCGATCGACGCCACCCAGTGCGGCGGCAAGGAAAACTGCCTGGGCGAAGCCGGCCGCTGCATGACCCACGAGCTGTGGGCCTCGCTCAACCAGCGCATGGTCGAGTTTCTCGATTCCGTCACCCTGCAGAAGCTGGTCGATGACCAACTCGCCAAGGGCGTCACGATCGAGAGCAAGCCCGCCGTCAAACGCGCCATTTCGGCGCAGCCGGTGGTCAAGCCGATCCGCGTGAACGCGCCCAACTCGGTGTTCGCACTGGGCAACGCCTTCGCCAAGTCCTGACCTGAAGGCGCCCGCTGCCGTGCGCGGCGGCGGGCACCCGAACCGATTTCGACTTTTTCCCTGAATCCATTCCACGCCAGCCCGAGCCAGCCATGGACGTCACTCCTCATTTCCCGATTTATCTCGACTACGGCGCCACGACGCCGGTAGACCCGCGCGTGGTCGACGCGATGATTCCCTGGCTGCGCGAGCATTTCGGCAACCCGGCGTCGCGCAGTCACGCCTGGGGCTGGGAAGCCGAGGCCGCGGTTGAAAAGGCGCGCGGCGAGGTGGCCGACCTGATCGGCGCCGATCCGCGCGAGATCGTCTGGACCTCGGGCGCCACCGAGTCCAACAACCTGGCGCTCAAGGGCGCCGCCCAGTTCTACAAGGGCAAGGGCAAGCACCTGATCACGGTGAAGACCGAGCACAAGGCCGTGCTCGACACCATGCGCGAGCTGGAGCGCCAGGGCTTCGACGTGACCTACATGGACGTCGAGGAAAACGGCCTGCTCGACCTGGACAAGTTCAAGGCAGCGATCCGCCCCGACACCATCCTGGCGAGCGTGATGTTCGTCAACAACGAGATCGGCGTGATCCAGGACGTGGTTGCGCTGGGCAATGCCTGCCGCGAGAAGGGCGTGATCTTCCACGTCGATGCGGCGCAGGCCACCGGCAAGGTCGAGATCGACGTCAAGAACCTGCCGATCGACCTGATGAGCCTGGCCTCGCACAAGACCTACGGCCCCAAGGGCATCGGCGCGCTGTACGTGCGCCGCAAGCCGCGCGTGCGGCTGGAAGCACAGATGCACGGCGGTGGCCACGAGCGCGGCATGCGCTCGGGCACCTTGCCGACGCACCAGATCGTCGGCATGGGCGAAGCCTTCCGCCTGGCCAAGCTGGAAATGAAGGACGACATCGCCAAGGCCAAAAAGCTGCAGCAGCGCCTGCTGGATGGCCTGAAGGACATCGAGCAGGTGTTCATCAACGGCGACCTGGAACAGCGGGTGCCGCACAACCTGAACATCAGCTTCAACTACGTCGAAGGCGAGTCGCTGATCATGGGCATCAAGGGCCTGGCGGTCTCCAGCGGCTCGGCCTGCACCTCGGCCAGCCTGGAGCCGAGTTACGTGCTGCGCGCCCTGGGCCGCAGCGACGAACTCGCCCACAGCAGCCTGCGCATGACCATTGGCCGTTTCACGACCGAAGAAGAGATCGACTACGCGGTCTCGACCATCAAGCACAACGTCGCCAAGCTGCGCGAACTGAGCCCCTTGTGGGAGATGTTCCAGGACGGGGTCGACATCAGCACGATCCAGTGGTCGGCCCACTGAGCCCGCACCGCAGCAACGCACCAGACAACGATTGAGAGGTACCCCATGGCTTATTCATCCAAGGTCATCGACCACTACGAAAACCCACGCAACGTCGGCTCCTTCGAAAAGGGCGACGACTCGGTTGGCACCGGCATGGTCGGCGCGCCGGCCTGCGGCGACGTGATGAAGTTGCAGATCAAGGTCAACGCCGAAACCGGCGTGATCGAAGATGCACGCTTCAAGACCTACGGCTGCGGCTCGGCCATCGCTTCCTCGTCGCTCGTGACCGAGTGGGTCAAGGGCAAGACGCTGGACGAAGCGGCGGCCCTGAAGAACGCGCAGATCGCCGAGGAACTGGCCCTGCCGCCGGTGAAGATCCACTGCTCGATCCTGGCCGAAGACGCGATCAAGGCCGCGGTGAACGACTACAAGCAGAAGCACGGCGCGGCCGCCACGGCGGAAGCGACGCACTGAAGATGGCTGTCACGCTAACCGAGGCCGCGGCACGCCACGTCAATCGCTACCTGGGCAAGCGGGGCAAGGGCGTCGGCGTGCGGCTGGGCGTCAAGACCACCGGCTGCTCGGGGCTGGCCTACAAGCTCGAGTACGTCGATGAGCTGACGCCGGAAGACGTGGTCTTCGAAGACCACGGCGTGAAGGTGCTGGTCGACCCCAAGAGCCTGGCCTACATCGACGGCACGCAGCTCGACTTCGTGCGCGAAGGGCTGAACGAAGGCTTCAAGTTCAACAACCCGAACGAGCGCGACCGCTGCGGCTGCGGCGAGAGCTTCCGGATCTGACCGCCCGAGTGCCTCGGGCCGGTAACCCGCCGCTGTGACCCAGCGGCATTTTTTTGCGATGAACCTCGACGCCACCGATTTCGAATTGTTCGACGTGCCCGCCACGTTCGCGCAGGAGCGCAGCGTGCTTGACGCGCGCTGGAAGGAGTTGCAGCGCGAGGCGCACCCCGACCGTTTCGCGGCGCAGGGCCACGCGGCCAAGCGGGTTGCCATGCAGTGGTCGGTGCGCATCAACGAGGCCTACCAGCGCCTGAAGGATCCGCTCAAGCGCGCGAGCTACCTCTGCACGCTGAACGGCGCGCCGATCGACGCGGAGCACAACACGTCGATGCCCACCGAGTTCCTGATGCAGCAGATGGAATGGCGCGAAGCGCTCGACGAGGCGGCTGACGCGGGTGCGCTCAATGCCTTGCACGACGAAGTCGAAGCGGCGCGCCGCCGCACCCTGTCCTCGTTCGACTGGCTGATCGACGAGAAGGGTGACTACGCCGGCGCGGCCGCGCAGGTCAGAGCCCTCATGTTCATTGAGCGCTTTGCCGACGACGTCGCCGGCCGGCTCGATCAGTTGGGACAATAGGCGGATGCACCGTCCTCTCGCCCGTCCCACCGTTTTTTCGCTGCCCTGCGCGGCAGCACCGGCCCGCCTTGCGCGCGCCGGGCAGGAGGCCTGATGGCTCTACTCCAGATTTCCGAACCCGGCCAGGCGCCGGACCCTCACCAACGGCGCATTGCGGTCGGCATCGACCTGGGCACCACCCATTCCCTGGTGGCCGCGGTTCGCAGCGGCGTGGCCGAATGCCTGCCCGATGAACAGGGCCGCGTGCTGCTGCCTTCGGCCGTGCGCTACCTGGGCGGCGAGCGCCGCCAGATCGGCCACGACGCCTTGGCGGCGCGTGCGGACGACCCGGCTAATACCATCACCTCGGTCAAGCGGCTGATGGGCCGCGGCATGGCCGATATCGCGCGCCGCGACAGCCTGCCGTACCGCCTGACGGGAGAGGGCGGCATGGTCAAGGTGCAGACGCCCGCTGGCGACAAGACGCCGGTCGAGATCAGCGCCGAGATCCTGGCCACGCTGCGCTTTCGCGCCGAGGACAGCTTCGACGACGAGTTGTACGGCGCCGTCATCACCGTGCCGGCCTATTTCGACGAAGGCCAGCGCCAGGCCACCAAGGACGCCGCGCAACTCGCCGGCATCAACGTGCTGCGCCTGATCAGCGAGCCCACCGCCGCAGCGATTGCCTACGGCCTGGACCATGCCGCCGAAGGCGTCTACGCGGTCTACGACCTGGGCGGCGGCACCTTCGACATTTCGATCCTGCGGCTGACGCAAGGCGTGTTCGAGGTGATCGCCACCGGCGGCGATTCGGCACTGGGCGGCGACGACTACGACCACGCCCTGGCCGAATGGGTCGTTGCGCAGACGGGCATCACGCTGCAGTCGGACGGCGACAAGTCGGCGCTGCTGGTGGCGGCGCGGGCCGCCAAGGAAGCCCTGACGGAAGCCGACAGCACCGAGTTCAGCGCGCAGATCGGCGGCCAGCCGGTGCGCGTTGCGATTGCGCGGACGCAGTTCGAACAAGCCAGCGAAGCGCTCACGGCGCGCACGCTGGCCGCCGTGCGCAAGGCGCTGCGCGATGCCAAGCTGCAGCCCGATGACCTGCAGGGCATCGTGCTGGTGGGCGGCGCCACGCGCATGCCGCAGGTGCGCGAGGCCGTCGCCAGGTATTTCGGCCGCGCGCCGCTGGTCGACCTCAACCCCGACGAAGTGGTGGCGCTCGGCGCTGCGGTGCAGGCCAACCAGCTGGCCGGCAACGGCGGTGCGGACGACCTGCTGCTGCTCGATGTGATCCCGTTGTCGCTGGGCATCGAGACCATGGGCGGGCTGGTCGAGCGCATCGTGCCGCGCAACCAGACCATCCCGACCGCCATGGCGCAGGACTTCACCACTTACCAGGACGGCCAGACCGCCTTGGCTTTGCACGTGGTGCAGGGCGAGCGCGACCTGGTGGCCGACTGCCGCAGCCTCGCGCGCTTCGAGCTGCGCGGCATCCCGCCGATGGCGGCCGGCGCGGCGCGCATCCGCGTGACTTTCACGGTCGATGCCGACGGCCTGCTCAGCGTGAGTGCGCGCGAGCAGGGCAGCGGCGTCGAGGCGCGGGTCGACGTCAAGCCGTCCTACGGCCTGACCGACGACCAGATCGCCACCATGCTGCAGGAAAGCTTTGCCACGGCGCAGCAGGACATGCAGTCGCGCGCGCTGGTCGAGGCCCGCGTCGACGCCGACCGCATGCTGCTCGCCACCCAGAGCGCGCTCGATGCCGATGGCGACCTGCTGTCGGCCGACGAGCGCGCGCCGATCAATGCGCTGATGGCCGCACTGCGCAGCGCGAAGTCGGTCGACGACGCTGCGGTGGTCGAAGCCGCCACCAAGGCGCTGGCCGACGGCACCGAAGCCTTTGCCGCCATGCGAATGAACCAGGGCATTGCCCGCGCGCTCTCGGGCCGCAAGCTCGAATCTCTCTGAATTCCATGCCCACGATCAAGATCCTTCCCCACGCCGAGTACTGCCCGAATGGCGCCGAGATCCAGGCGCCCAGCGGCACCTCCATCTGCGAGGCGCTGCTCGAGAACCACATCAACATCGAGCACGCCTGCGAGATGAGCTGCGCCTGCACCACCTGCCACGTCATCGTGCGCCAGGGCTTCAACTCGCTCAACGAAGCGGAAGAGGGCGAAGAAGACCTGCTGGACCGCGCCTGGGGCCTCGAGCCGCAGTCGCGCCTGAGCTGCCAGGCCATCCTCGCGCGCGAGGACGTTACAGTGGAAATTCCCAAGTACTCGATCAACCACGCCAAGGAAAACCACTGATGTCGCGTCTCGTCGTGCTGGACACGGAAACCACCGGCCTGTCCGCCGAGAACGGCGATCGCGTGATCGAGCTGGGCTGCGTCGAGCTGTTCAACCGCAAGCTCACCGGCAACGACCTGCACATCTACTTCAATCCCGAGCGCGAAAGCCACGAAGACGCGCTGAAGGTGCACGGGTTGACCAGCGACTTCCTGCGCGACAAGCCGAAGTTCGCCACGGTGGCGAACGACGTCGTCGAGTACCTGCGCGGTGCCGAGCTGATCATCCACAACGCGGCCTTCGACGTTGGTTTCCTGAACAAGGAATTCGAGCTGGCCGGTTTGCCGCCGCTCAAGACCTTCGTGGCGCAGGTGACCGACACGCTGGCCATGGCCAAGGCCGTCTATCCCGGCAAGCGCAATTCGCTCGACGCGCTGTGCGACCGCTTTGGCGTCGACCGCTCCAACCGCACCTTCCACGGCGCCAAGCTCGATGCGCAGTTGCTGGCCGACGTCTACATCAACCTGACGCGCGGCCAGGACGCGCTGTTGATCGACGTGTCGACCCACGAGCCGCAGGCCGGGACCTTCGTGGCGGTCGACCTCAGCACCTTCACCTTGCCGGTGCTGATGGCCGCCGAAACCGAACTGGCGGCGCACGAGGATGTGCTGGCGCAGATGGACAAATCGAGCGGCGGCAAAACAATTTTTCGACAAAGCGCCTAAAAGCGTGGCATAATCTAGGGCTTCGCACAACAGTGCGTAAGTCAAGCGCCTCGCAGCATCATGCCGCGACGGCACGGGCGGTTAGCTCAGGGGTAGAGCACAGCATTCACACTGCTGGGGTCGGAGGTTCGAAACCTCCACCGCCCACCATTTCGGTTCAGCACCACATCGCACCCGATGTGTCCTTGCGCAAGGCGCACCCCCGCTGAGCCCGACCCTCCCGGTTCCCTCCGCCGCCTAGTACCGAAGTGCGCAATCCACTGCGTTGCGCACCGCATTGAGGCGCTCCCTCATTCCCGGAAAAGACTTCGCTAGGGTTGTCACTCTCTGACACGAATTTGTTATGAACTATGTTCTGAAGGCTTCGCGCTTGCGCGTCGTCGCTTTCAATCCGACTCAGACTTTCATAACACCGTTGGAGACTTTCTCATGGCATTTCGATTCAAGCTGCTGGCGCTGACCAGCGCGCTGGCGCTGTCCACCGCGGCCTTTGCGGCCGATCCGATCAAGATCGGCGTCGACGGTCCCTTCACCGGCGGTTCCTCCTCGATGGGGGTGAGCATGCGCGACGGTGTGCGCCTGGCGACCGAGGAGATCAACAAGTCCGGCGGTGTGCTGGGCCGTCAGATCCAGCTGGTGGAGCGCGACGACGAAGCCAAGAACGAGCGCGGCGTGCAGATCGCGCAGGAGTTCGTCAACAAGGAAAAGGTGGTGGCCGCCGTCGGCTACATCAACACCGGCGTGGCGCTGGCCTCGCAGCGCTTCTTCCAGGACGCGAAGATCCCGGTGCTCAACAACGTCGCGACCGGCTCGGTGATCACGCACCAGTTCGACAAGGATCCGGACAACTACGTCTTCCGCAACGCCGCGCATGACAGCATCCAGGCGCCGATGATCGTGGAAGAAGCCATCACGCGTCGCGGCTACAAGAAGGTCGCGATCCTGGCCGACTCCACCAACTACGGCCAGCTCGGCCGCGAAGACCTGGAGCGCGCGCTCAAGAACAAGGGCATCACGCCGGTGGCGGTCGAGAAGTTCAACATCAAGGACGTCGACATGACGGCCCAGTTGCTCAAGTCGAAGGAGGCCGGTGCCGAAGCCGTGCTGACCTACGGCATCGGGCCCGAGCTGGCGCAGATTGCCAACGGCATGACCAAGCTGGGCTGGAAGGTGCCGATCATCGGCAGCTGGACGCTGGCGATGGCCAACTTCATCGACAACGCCGGCCCCGGCGGCGACGGTGCGCGCATGCCGCAGACCTTCATCCAGGAGCCGACCACGCCCAAGCGCAAGGCCTTCATCGACGCCTTCCTCGCCAAGTTCAAGCCCAAGAACAACCGCATGGATTCGCCGGTCTCGGCAGCGCAGGGCTACGACTCCGTCTACCTGCTGGCCGCGGCCATGAAGCAGGCCGGCAGCACCGATGGCCCGAAGGTCAAAGCGGCGCTGGAGGACCTGCAGGCGCCGGTGGATGGCGTCGTGACGACCTACAACAAGCCCTTCACCAAGACCGACCATGACGCCATCACCGCCAACATCCCGGTGTTCGGCGAGGTCAAGGCCGGGCGCGTGGTCTTTGCCAATCCCGACGACCAGAAGAGCGCCGGCACCGTCCGCATGAAGGACGTGGCCGCCAATGACGCGCTGCTGAAGAACTGAGCACCGGCCCGAGCGCCGGCGCCGCCCCGGAGCCTGTCTCCGCGGCGGCGCATTTTTTGGTCCACCGCTTCCTTCGAGCCGCCATGCAAATCCTCACCCAACTCATCTTCAGCGGTATCGCGCTGGGGATGATCTATGCCGTCATCGCCTTCGGCTACCAGCTCACCTTCGCCACTTCGGACACCCTGAACTTCGGACAGGGCAACGCGCTCATGCTCGGGGCCATGGTCGGCCTCACGCTGGTCAACTTCGGCCTGAACTACTGGCTGATGATTCCGCTGGTGTGCCTGTTCGGCGCCTTCCAGGGCGCGGTGGTGGAGCGCATCGCGGTGCGCCCGGCGATCAAGATCAAGTCGGAGTTCGGCTGGATCATGTCGACCATCGCGCTGGGCATCATCTTCACCAACGTGGCGGAGAACGTCTGGGGGCGCGACGACCTGAAGTTCCCTTCGCCGCTGCCCGAGTCGCCGCTGCATTTCCTGGGCGCCAACGTGCTGCCGATGGAAATCCTGGTGGTCATCGGCGCGCTGCTGATGATGCTGGCGGTCGAGCTGTTCAACCGCCGCTCGATCTACGGCAAGGCCGTGGTGGCGACCTTCAACGACCGCGACGCCGCCAAGCTGATGGGCATCAACACCGGCCTGGTCATCACCTTTTCCTACGCGCTGTCGTCCATGACGGCGGCCTTCGCCGGCGTGCTGATCGCGCCGCTCACGCTCACCGGCGCCTCGATGGGGGCGGTGCTGGGCCTGAAGGCCTTTGCCGTCGCCATCATCGGCGGGCTGACCAGCGGCATGGGCATCGTGGTGGGCGGGATCATCCTGGGCATTGCCGAGACCACCACCGGCTTCTACCTGAGCACCGGCTACAAGGACGTACCGGGCCTGGTGCTGTTGCTGATCGTGCTGGCCATCCGCCCCTCGGGCCTGTTCGGCAAAGCCGCCATCAAGAAGGTCTGACGCGCCGTGCATCTCGAAAAAATGAAAACCAGCCATCTCCTGCTGGCGATCGCGGGCGTGGCGGCGCTGCTGCTGTTCCCGATCGGCATCGACAACCCGTACTACATCCACCTGCTCGAGACCATCATGATCTACGCGATCCTGCTGTTCGGGCTCGACATCGTGGTGGGCTACACCGGCCAGGTCTCGCTGGGCCATGCCGGCCTGTTCGGCCTGGGCGCCTATGCGGCCGGCGTGCTGGTGTTCAAGCTGTCGGCACCGTTCTGGATCACGGTGCCCTTCGCCATCCTGTTCACCGCGGGCTTCGGCGCACTGCTGGCCTTGCCGGCGCTGCGCGTCTCGGGGCCGTATCTCGCCATGGTGACGCTGGCCTTCGGCACCATCATCCAGATCCTCATCAACGAGATGGACTTCCTGACCGATGGCCCGATGGGCATCAAGCTGGAGAAGCCCATGCTGTTCGGCCACAAGCTGGACGACCGCGAGTACTACTGGGTGGTGGCGTTGCTGATGGTGCTGGCGCTGGTGGTGGTGCACCGCATCCTGCGCTCGCACCTCGGGCGCGCCTTCGAGGCGCTGCGCGGCAGCCCGGTGGCTTCCGACTGCATGGGCGTCTCGGTCTACCGCTACAAGGTCTACGCCTTCGTCATCAGCGCCGGCTTCGCCGGGCTGGCGGGCTGCCTGTATGCGTACTCCGAGCAGTACATCTCGCCCAACTCCTACAACTTCGAGCTCACCGTGCTGTTCCTGCTGGCGGTGATCATGGGCGGGCGCAAGAGCCGCATCGGCGCCATGCTGGGCGCCACCATCATCGTGCTGCTGCCCAAGCTGCTGGACGACGTGGTGCTGTTCCGCTACGTGTCGGTGGCCCTCGCGGTGCTGGTGCTGGCCACCGCCGTGGTGGCCGTGCGGCGCCAGCGCGCCACGCCGGCGCAGATGGCCATCCCGGTGGTCGGCAGCATCGCGCTGGCGGGCCTGGCCTTCTGGCTCGACGCCATGACCGACTGGCGCCTGTCGATCTTCGGCGTGATCATGCTGTTCGTCATCTACTACCTGCAGGACGGCATCGTCGGCTTCGTGCAGAAGGCGCTCAACCTGCGCCCGCCGGTGGCAACGGTCGCGGCGGCGGACGTCGACGCGGCATCGGCCGACGCCGTGTCCACGGCGGCGCCCGGCGGCGGCGGCGAGGACGTGCTGGAGGCGAGCGGCGTGCTGATGCAGTTCGGCGGCCTGAAGGCGCTCAACAACGTCGACCTGCGCATCCGGCGCGGCACCATCCACGGCCTGATCGGACCCAACGGCTCGGGCAAGAGCACCATGATGAACGTGCTGACCGGCATCTACGTGCCGACCGCGGGCGCCATTGCCTTCGGCGGCCGCTCGCTGGTCGGGCGCACCGCGGCGGACATCGCCTTGTCGGGCATCGCACGTACCTTCCAGAACGTGCAGCTGTTCGGCGAGATGACCGCGCTGCAGAACGTCCAGGTCGGCCTGCACCACAGCTTTGCGAGCAACCTGCTGGACGTGGCGGTGAGCACGCCGCGTTACCGGCGCGAAAGCGCGGCCGCGGTGCAGCGCGGCCTGGGCCTGCTGAAGTTCGTCGGCCTCGAATCCTTCGCCACCGAGGAAGCGCGCAATCTGCCCTACGGCAAGCAGCGCCTGCTGGAGATCGCGCGGGCGCTGGCGCTCGACCCGCAACTGCTGCTGCTCGACGAGCCGGCCGCCGGGCTGACCGCGCCCGACATCAAGGAGCTGCTCGCCATCATCCGCAAGATCCGCGAGCACGGCGTGACGGTGATCCTGATCGAGCACCACATGGACGTGGTGATGAGCATGTGCGACACCGTCTCGGTGCTCGACTTCGGCCAGAAGATCGCCGAGGGCGAGCCGGCCAAGGTGCAGGCCGACGAGAAGGTGATCGAGGCCTATCTGGGCGGCAGCACGTGAAGCGGGCCGGCAACGCAAGCGCAGGACAACCAACATGCTGACCATCCAGAATCTTTTCGCGGGCTACGGCAAGGTGCAGGTGCTGCACGGCATCTCGATCGAGGTGCCCAAGGGCAAGGTCGTGACGCTGATCGGCTCCAACGGCGCCGGCAAGACCACCACCATGCGGGCCGTCTCCGGCATGATCGCGCCCACCGCTGGCGAGATCACGCTCAACGGCAAGCGTATCGACGGCCTCGAGTCCTACCACATCGCCAAGCAGGGCCTGGCGCATTCGCCCGAGGGCCGGCGCGTGTTCGCCACCATGACCGTCGCCGACAACCTCACGCTGGGCGCTTTCCCGCGGCTCACCGGCAGCCGCGCGCGCGGCGACGTGGCGGGCGACCTGGAGCGCGCGCTCGAACTCTTTCCGCGCCTGAAGGAGCGCCGCACCCAGCTGGCCGGCACGCTCTCGGGCGGCGAGCAGCAGATGCTCGCCATGGCGCGCGCGGTGATGCTCAACCCCGAGGTGGTGCTGCTGGACGAACCCTCGATGGGCCTGGCGCCGATCCTGGTGACCGAGGTGTTCCGCATCATCGAACGGCTCAAGAGCGAGGGCGTGACCATGCTGCTGGTGGAACAGTTCGCTGCCGCCGCACTCGGCGTGGCGGACTACGGCTACGTGCTGGAGAACGGGCGCATCTCGCTGCACGGGCCGGCGGAGAAATTGCGCAGCGATCCGGCCGTGAAGGCCGCCTACCTGGGCGGCGGGCACTAGGATCGGGTCGACGGCCATATGGCGTGCAGTGCCGCCTCTTCGGGCGTCCAATAGGCGATCCGTCTGATGGAGGACGCCCATGGCCACGCACCCGATCCCCGGCGAGATGCCGGTCGAACCCGACAAGGGCCCGCAACCGGCACCGCCGCCGCCGATGGATCCGGCCACGCCACCGATTCCGCCGCGCTGAAGCCGGCGGCGCGGTGGCCGCGCTAAGCTCGCGCGATGGACAAGATCGAATGCGTGGTGGTGGGCGCGGGCGTGGTGGGTCTGGCGGTGGCGCGCGCACTGGCGCTGGCTGGCCGCGAGGTGATGGTGCTGGAGGCCGAATCGACGATCGGCAGCGGCACCAGCTCGCGCAACAGCGAGGTGATTCACGCCGGCATCTACTACCCGCAAGGCTCGCTCAAGGCGCGGCTGTGCGTGGAGGGCAAGCACGCGCTGTACCGCTACGCCGAGGCGCGCCAGCTGCCGCACCGCCGCTGCGGCAAGCTGATCGTCGCGACCGTGCCAGCGCAGGTCGGCCAGCTGGAATCGATTGCTGCCAAGGCCCGCGCCAACGGGGTCGACGACCTGGTGCTGCTCACTGCCGCCCAGGCGCGCGCGATGGAGCCCGAACTGCACTGCCTGGCGGCGCTGCATTCGCCCAGCACCGGCATCATCGACAGCCATGCGCTCATGCTGAGCCTGCAGGGCGAGCTGGAAGCTGCCGGCGGGATGGTGGCGCTGCACTCGCCCATCGACGGGGCGCGTTGCAATGCGCAGGGCATCGAGCTGAAGGCGGCCGACGGCACGCTGCTGCGCTGCGATGGCGTGGTCAATGCGGCCGGGTTGTCGGCGCCGCGGCTGGCCAGCCGCTTCGAAGGCCTGTCGCCGGCGCACGTGCCGCAGGCCCACTTTGCCAAGGGCAACTACTTCACCTTGGCGGGGCGCGCACCGTTCTCGCGCCTGGTCTATCCGGTGCCCGAACCCGGCGGGCTGGGCGTGCACCTGACGCTGGACCTGGGCGGCCAGGCCAAGTTCGGGCCGGACGTGCAATGGGTCGATCGCGCCGATGACCTGGTGGTCGATCCGGCGCGCGGCGAGGGCTTCTACGCCGAGGTCCGCAAGTACTGGCCGCGCCTGGCCGACGGTGCCCTGCAGCCGGGCTATGCCGGCATCCGGCCCAAGGTGTCGGGGCCGCAGGCACCGGCCGCGGACTTCCTCATCCAGGGGCCGCGCGATCACGGCGTGCCCGGCCTGGTCAACCTGTTCGGCATCGAGTCGCCCGGCCTGACCAGCAGCCTGGCGATCGGCGACATCGTGACGAAATTGCTGCAGTAAGTGGCCTGCCTGTACCATGGGCGGGTGCGCTCCTTGCGAGCGCGTGGTCGCCGGCACGGTGCCGGCATTCTTCACGGAGGGATACGTTCATGTCAGCATCAACCAGCAATCTCGAGGCCGCCGCCAACCAGGTCGTGGAAGACATCGCCAGCGACGTGCGCGGCGTACTGGGCAGCAAGGACCTCGATGCGGTTCCCCATATCAAGGCGCTGCGCCAGCGTGTCGATGCCAAGCTGGCCATCGCCCGTGAACTGGCTTCCGAAAAGGGCAAGCTGGCCGCCAAGAAGGCGCGCGAGGCAGCCGGCACGGCCAACGCCTACGCGCACGACGAGCCCTGGCAGATTGCCGGCGCCGCCCTCGCGGTCGGCGTGCTGGTCGGCCTGTTGCTGGGCAACCGGCGCTAAGAAAAAACCTGCACGTGCCGCCGCCTCGGTGGCCGGCACGGCATGCAGGCCATGAGGGGGGGAATCTGCATGAAGTTATCTGCCTTGTTCGGCATCGACCGCTACGTGCGCCGTGCGCGCATCGTGGTGGGCGAGGGCGCTCTGGCGGCCGAAGATCGCGCGCAACTGCTGGGCCTGGCCCTGGCGGAAGAGCGTCAGCGTCTGCGCACCATTGCGACCTTGCTGGTGCTGGTGATGGGGCTGACGATCGTGGCGGCGTCGGTGGCGTCCGCCGCCATCGTGGTTCACTTCTGGGACGGCCCGTACAGGACCACGGCGGCCTGGCTGGTCGCGCTGTTCTGGTTCGTGGTCTGGCTGGTCTCGGTGCTCACGCTGCTCTCGCGCGTGCAGTCGAGCAGTCCGGCACTCGACGCCGCGCGGCGTGAACTGGCCCAGGACTGGGACTGGATGCGCGCCCAGATCGGCGGCGAGAAACCGTTGGCGGCCGGCGTCGATCGCCGTCCCCGCACGCGCGAAGAGTTGCTGCGCCGCATCGAACGGCAGCGCGAGCGGGTGGCCCAGCTTCGCACGCCGCCGCCCGAGTCCAAGGGCGCGGCCGGCGATGCCACCTTGAGCGAAACCGCCACCCGCCTGGTGCGTGAGCATCCGGTGGCCACTGCCGCGGTGGCGGCCGGGGTGGTGGCGGTGGTCGGTCCGCGCCGGCTGATGCGGCTGGCCGGCTGGCTGGCGCCGACGCTCTGGCGCATGCGCCAATAGCGCGCTCAGCCGCGCTGCTTGCCCGAAGCCAGGGCGCGCGCAATCTCCCCGACCAGGTCGGGACCGCGGTAGATGAATCCCGTGTAGATCTGTACCACGTCGGCGCCGGCCGCCAGCTTGGCGCGCGCGTCGTCGGCGCTCAGGATGCCGCCCACGCCGATGATCGGGAAGCCGCTGCCCAGGGCCGCGCGCAGGTGGGAAATGACGCGGTTGCTGGCCGCCAGCACCGGCGCGCCCGAGAGGCCGCCCGCTTCGTCGGCGTGCGGGAGGCCGGCCACCGCGTCGCGCGCCAGCGTGGTGTTGGTGGCGATCACGCCGTCCATGCCGTGGCGCTGCAGCGCCGCGGCGATCACCTGCACGCCGGCCTCGTCGAGGTCCGGCGCGATCTTCACGAACAGGGGCACGCGCTTGCCGGCTTGCGCCGCCAGTTCCTCGCGGCGCCGGGCGATGGCCTCCAGCAGGTCGTCGAGCGCACGGTCGGTCTGCAGGCTGCGCAGATTGGCGGTGTTCGGGCTGGAGATGTTGATGACGACATAGTCGGCGTGCGCGTACACGCCTTCCAGGCAGACCAGGTAGTCGTCGATGGCGCGTTCGATCGGCGTGCTGAGGTTCTTGCCGATGTTCAAACCCAGCAGCATCGGCTGGCCGGTGCCGGCGCGACGGCGAAAACGCGCGCGCTGCACGTTGGCAATGAAGGCGTCGAGCCCCTCGTTGTTGAAGCCCAGCCGGTTGATCAGCGCGCTGCGCTCGGGAATGCGGAAGATGCGCGGGCGCGGATTGCCGGGCTGCCCCTTGGGCGTGACGGTGCCCACCTCGACGAAGCCGAAGCCCATGGCGGAGAAGGCGTCGATGCAGCGTGCGTTCTTGTCCAGGCCGGCGGCAAGGCCGACACGGTTGGGGAAAGTCAGCCCGGCCAGGGTGACGGGGTCGTCGATGCGGCGCGTCGAATACAGGCAGGCCAGCGGCGTGTGCTGCGTTTGCGCGAGGGCACCCAGGGTGAGCTCGTGCGCGGTCTCGGCGTCCAGTCCGAACAGGAACGGACGCGTCAGGCCGTAGGGGATGAGTGACATTGGATAATTCTCTTTTCAGACAGCACAGGATTTTCCCCCATGACCACCTCCCCCCTGACGCAGGACGAACTCAAGACCCAGGTCGGGCGCGCCGCCCTGGACTACGTGGTGAAGGGCGAGATCGTCGGCGTGGGCACCGGCTCGACGGTCAACAAGTTCATCGACGCGCTGGCCAGCATCAAGGGCGAGATTCGCGGCGCGGTGTCCAGCTCGGTCGCCTCGACCGAGCGGCTGCGGGCGCTGGGCATCCCAGTGTTCGACAGCAACGAGGTGGACGAACTGGCGGTCTACATCGACGGCGCCGACGAGATCGACGGCCGGGGCTGCATGATCAAGGGCGGCGGCGCGGCGCTCACGCGCGAGAAGATCGTCGCGGCCCTGTCGCGCCAGTTTGTCTGCATTGCCGACGCCTCCAAGCGCGTCGAGACGCTGGGCGCCTTTGCGCTGCCGGTGGAAGTGGTGCCGATGGCCGCGCGCCAGATCATCCGCCAGTTCGCCCGGCTGGGCGGCCAGGGCCAGGTGCGCGAGAAGGACGGCGTGGCGCTCGTCACCGACAACGGCCAGCACATCGTCGACGTGAGCGGCCTGCAGATCACCGACCCGCTGGCCTTCGAGACCGAAGTGAGCCAATGGCCCGGCGTGCTGACCGTGGGCGTGTTCGCCCACCAGCGCGCCAACGTGTGCCTGCTGGCCACGGCGCAGGGCGTGCAGACGCTGCGTTACGACAGCGCCGCCTGAGCGCTAGAAGGTGATGCCCGCCGGGTTGCTCGGCGTCGGGCCGTCGACGCGGGGCGCCGGTGCGGCCGCCGCCGGGGCCGGCGCTTCGGCGGGCGCGGCCGGCTTGCTCTCCTGCTGCGCCACCATCGGCGCGGCCGGCGGATTGGCGAAGCTGGCGGGCAGTTGCGAACTCTTGGGGTAGCCGGCCGCGTCGAGGTACTGCGACCATTCGTTTTCGGAGAAGCCGCGCACCTGCTGCGCGCCGATGGTCAGCAGCGGCAAGGAGCGCTGGCCGCTCAACTGCTCGAGCGCCTGGCCGTCGGCCGTGCTCTTGACGGTGCGCTCGTTGAACGGCACGCCGCGCGTGCGCAGCAAGGTGCGGCCTGTCTCGCAAGGGGCGCAATCGTCCTGCGTGTAGAGCGTGACGGGGTAACGCTGCGTCACCTGGCGCAGCTCGTACGGCAGGTCGGCGCTGGCCAGGTTGGGCGGCAGGTTGGCTTGCAGCACCGGTTGTGCCGCGGCGTTGGGCGCCTTGTCGGAAAAGCTGATCTTGCCGTTGGCGTCGACGTGGCGATAGATCGTCTGGGCAGAGACGCCGGTGGCGAGCAGGGTCAGCGCGAGCAGGCCAAGGCGGGCAGGGGAGAACATGGGGCGAAGCTCCGAATGCGGGGTTGCGCCGAGTATCTCAGGCGAACACGCCCGCGCGACCGATGCCGCGGCCGCGGCACCCGCCAGTGTCAGGCTGCCGCAACGGGTGCCATGCCCTGGTGGCGCAGCAGCGCGTCGAGTTGCGGCGCCCGCCCGCGGAAGGCCTTGAACGATTCCATCGCGGGACGGCTGCCGCCGGCCTCGAGAATCGCGGTGCGATAGCGCCGACCGGTCTCGACGCTGGGCTCGCCGTTGGCGCCCGCCGTTTCCTCGAAGGCGGCGTAGGCGTCGGCGCTCAGCACCTCGGCCCACTTGTAGCTGTAATAGCCGGCGGCATAGCCGCCCGAGAAGATGTGGGTGAAGGTGTTGGGCGTGCGGCTGAATTCGGGCGCCGGCAGCACCGCCACCTCGGCCCGCACCTCGGCCAGCATGGCCATCACCGCGCCGGCCTGTGCCTGGCGTGCATCGAAGTCGGTGTGCAGCAGCATGTCGAACAGCGAAAACTCGATCTGGCGCAGGGTCTGCATGCCGCTCTGGAAGTTCTTGGCCGCCGTCATCTTGTCGAACAGCGCGCGCGGCAGCGGCTCGCCGGTGTCCACGTGCGCGGTCATGTGGCGCAGCACGTCCCATTCCCAGCAGAAGTTCTCCATGAACTGGCTCGGCAGTTCGACCGCGTCCCACTCCACGCCGCTGATGCCGGACACGTCGTGCTCGTTGACCTGCGTGAGCATGTGGTGCAGGCCGTGGCCGAACTCGTGGAACAGCGTGGTCACGTCGTCGTGCGTCAAGAGCGGCGGCTTGCCGCCCACGCCTTCGGCAAAGTTGCACACCAGTTGCGCCACCGGCGTCTGCAGCGCGCCGGTGTCGGGGCGCAGCCAGCGTGCGCGCACGTCGTCCATCCAGGCGCCGCCGCGCTTGGCGGCGCGCGCCGATGGGTCGAGGTAGAACTGGCCGACCTTCTGACCGGCGCGCTCGATGCGATAGAACTCCACGCTGGGGTGCCAGACCGGCGCGCTGTCGCGGCGGATCGAGACCTCGAACAAGGTCTCGACGATCTTGAACAGGCCGGCCATCACCTTGGGCGCCGTGAAGTACTGTTTGACTTCCTGGTCGCTGAAGGCGTAGCGCGCTTCCTTGAGCTTCTCGCCGATGTAGCTCCAGTCCCATGGCTGCGGATCGGCGATGCCCAGCTGCTCGGCGGCAAAGCTGCGCAGCTCGGCCACGTCGCGCTCGCCATAGGGCTTGGCCTTGGTCGCCAGGTCGCGCAGGAAACGCACCACCTCGTCCGGCGAGTTCGCCATCTTCGGCACCACCGACAGTTCGCCGAAGTTGGCGAAGCCCAGCAGCTGCGCCTCTTCCTGGCGCAGCGCGAGGATCTGGCGGATCAGCTCGGTGTTGTCCAGCTCGGCCGGGCCGAATTCGCTGGCGCGCGTGGCGTAGGCGCGGTAGAGCGTCTCGCGCAGGCGGCTGCTCTTGGCGAACTGCATCACCGGCAGGTAGCAGGGCATCTTCAGCGTCAGCTTGTAGCCTTCCTGGCCGTCGGCCTGGGCATTGGCCAGCGCCGCGGCCACCACGTCGGCCGGCACGCCCTCGAGTTCTTCCAGCGGCGCGAGCCAGGAGAAGGCGTCGGTGGCGTCGAGCGCGTGCTCGCTGAACTTCTGGCTCAGGTCGGCCTGCAGTTCCTGGATCTCGGCATAACGTTCCTTGGCTGCGCCTTCCAGTTCCGCCCCGCCCAGCACGAAATTGCGCACTGCGTTCTTGTGCGCCTGGCGCTGTTCCGGGTTCAGCGAGGCGACGTCGATCGCCTTGTACTTGGCGTACAGCCGCTCGTCCGAGCCCAGGCGGGTCCAGAAGGCCGTCACGCGCGGCATCGCCTCGTTGTAGGCGGCGCGCAGTGCCGGCGTGTCGGCCACGGCATTGAGGTGGCCGACCGCGCCCCAGGCGCGGCCCAGCCGTTCCGTCGCCACGTCGAGCACCTTGGCCATGGCGCTCCACTGCGCCGGGAACTCGGGTGCCGTGACGGTGGCCAACGCCGCTTCGGCGTCGGCCAGCAACACGTCGATGGCCGGCGCGACATGGCTCGGCTGGATCTGGTCGAACAGGGGGAGGTCGGCGAAGTCGAGGAGCGGATTGGCGTTCATGTCGGTCAGGTGGCGGCCGGGTGGCCAGAGTTCAAGGTGCGTCCGGTGCGCGAGCGCACCGGCGCGGTGTGCTTCAGGCGCGGTTCGCGGCGCGTTCGGCGGCTTCGAGCGTGTTCACCAGCAGCATGGCGCGCGTCATCGGGCCGACGCCGCCGGGCACCGGCGTGATCCAGCTGGCCACTTCCTTCACGCCGTCGAAGTCGACGTCGCCGGCCAGCTTGCCGTCGTCCTTGCGGTTCATGCCGACGTCGATCACCACCGCGCCGGGCTTGACCATGTCTGCCGTGAGGATGTTGCGCTTGCCGACGGCGGCCACCACCACGTCGGCATCGCGCGTGAACTTGGCGAGGTCGGGCGTGGCGCTGTGGCAGATCGTGACGGTGGCGTTCTGCGCCAGCAGCATCATCGCCATCGGCTTGCCGACGATGTTGCTGCGCCCGATCACCACCGCGTGCTTGCCGCGCAGCGAGTAGCCGATCGATTCGAGCATCTTCATGCAGCCGTGCGGCGTGCAGGGCCAGAAGCCGGGCTGGCCGACCATCAGGGCGCCGGCGCTGGCGACGTGGAAGCCGTCCACGTCCTTGGCTGGCGAGATGGCTTCGATCACCTTGTGGCTGTCCATGTGCCGCGGCAGCGGCAACTGCACCAGGATGCCGTGCACGGCGGCGTCGGCGTTCAGCGCGGCGATGTGCGCCAGCAGGTCGGCTTCGCTGGTGTCGGCGGGAAAGCGCTGCAGGTCGGCCTGCAGGCCGGTCTGGCTGCTGTCGTTGACCTTGTGCTTGACGTAGACCTGGCTGGCCGGGTCGTCGCCCACCAGCACGATGGCCAGGGTCGGCTGCACGCCGCGCGCCTTCAGGGCGGCGATGCGGCCGGTGACTTCGCTGCGCACCTTCTGGGCCAGGGCGTTGCCGTCGATCAGTTGGGCGGTCATGGGTTTCGTTTCTCCAATTGAAAACGCCCGCTTGCGCAGGCGTGTGGTGTTCGGGTTGCGGCGCGGGAGCCGTTCAGGTGGCGGCCTTGGCCGCTGCGGCGGTCTGGCCGAGGGCGATCTTCAGCAGGTCGGCCACCGTGTTGGCGTTGAGCTTTTCCATGATGTTGGCGCGGTGCGCCTCCACCGTCTTGATGCTGATGCCCAGGTCGTCGGCGATCTGCTTGTTCAGGCGGCCGGCGACGATGCGCTCGAGCACCTGCGATTCGCGCCCGGTCAGCTTGGACAGCAGCGCTTCGCGGCTGGCCGATTGCTGGTGCTGCGCAAAGGCGTCGCGTGCGTGGTCGAGCATGCGTTCGACCAGCGTCACGAGTTCTTCGTCGTTGAACGGCTTCTGGATGAAATCCAGCGCGCCCTTCTTCATGGTGTCGACCGCCATCGGCACGTCGCCGTGGCCGGTGATGACCACGATCGGCAGCGGCGAGCGCCGCTCGATCAACCGGTCTTGCAACTCCAGCCCGGTCATGCCGGCCATCCGGATGTCGACGATCAGGCAGGCCACTTCGCGCGGGTCATAGCGCGAGAGGAACGACTCCGCGGAGTCGAAGCAGCGAACGCGATAGTCCTTGCCTTCCAGCAGCCATTGCAGCGAATCGCGCACGGCTTCGTCGTCATCGACGACATACACCGTGCCCTTTTTGGGAATCAAACTCATGCCGGTACCTTTACCTCGTCGCTTGCTACTGAACTGATAGCGTCGAGCACAGGAATCCAGAAGGAAAACCGGCACCCGACGATTTCGGGGCCATTGTAGATGTTCTCCGCCTGCATCCTGCCGCGGTGCGACTCGACGATCGAGCGGCACAGATTCAGGCCGATGCCCATGCCTTCGGGCTTGGTCGAGAAGAAGGCTTCGTACAGCCGCTCCATGACTTCCGGGGCGAGCCCGGCGCCGGTGTCCTGCACGGAAAACTCCACCGCGTCCTGGCTCTCCATGAACTTGGGCAGCACGCGCAATTCAACGCTCCGGTTGGCGGGCGGCCGGTTCGCCACGTCGATCGCCTCGGCCGCGTTGCGCAGCAGGTTGACCAGCACCTGTTCGATCAGGATCGGGTCGACCTGCAGCACCGGCAGGCGCGCCGCCACGTAGTGGTTCAGGCGCACGTTGCGCCGGCGCAGCTCGATGCCGGCCAGCTCGACCGCCTCGCCGACCATGGTGGTCACGTCGGCGGGCGAGCGAACGGGTTCGCTGCGCTTCACGAAGGTGCGGATGCGCTGGATGATCTGGCCGGCGCGCTGCGCCTGGCGCGCGGTTTTCTCCAGCGCCGACAGCAGCGCCTCGGTATCGATGTTCTGGCCCTTGATGCGCGAGACCATGCCGCTGCAGTAGTTGGCGATCGCGGTCAGCGGCTGGTTCAGCTCGTGCGCCACGCTCGAAGCCATTTCGCCCATGGTGATCAGGCGGCTGGCGGCCTGCGCGCGGTCGGCCTGCGCGGCGTTCTGTTCCTCGGCGTCGCGCCGCTGCGTGATGTCGGTGGCAATCACCATCTGCGCCAGCCGGCCGTCGACCCAGGTCAGGTAGCGCGAGCGCACTTCCAGCCACTTGCCCAGCTCGGGCACGAAGATCTCGTTGTTGGCCGGCTGCGCGCCGGTGAGGCTGTCCAGCGGCAGGCCGGCGAAGGGGTCGACGTCGTCCAGCTCCTCGTCGTGCGCGGCCGAGGGCGGCACGCCGGCCTGCGCCACCATGCCCAGGTGGCCGATGGTGTCGGAGCCGAACCAGGAGCGGTACAGCTTGTTGGCGAACAGCAGTTCCTCGCTGCCGATGGGCGCCACCGAGATCGCCGCGTCGAGCGCCTCCAGCACGGTGGTGAAACGCTCGTAGGAGGCCGACAGCTGTTCGCGGATGCGCGTCGGCTCGGTGATGTCAGTCATCGAGGTCATCCAGCCGGTCTGGTGGCCGCGCGCATCGATCAGCGGCGAGACATACAGGCGCGCGTTGAACACGCTGCCGTTCTTGCGCTTGACCCGCACCTGGAAGCCGCCGGGCAGGGCGCGCCCGTGCAACTCTTCCTCCAGCCGCTCGTTCATGATTTCGCGGTCGGCCTCCAGCCAGTAGGGGAAGGGCGGCGTCTGGCCGACCAGCTCGGTCTCGCTCCAGCCGGTCATCGCGCAGAAGGACGCGTTGACATAGGTGATGCGGCCTTCCAGGTCGAGCACGCGCATGCCCGTGGGCATGGAGTTTTCCATCGCGCGGCGGAAGTTGGTCTCGGCCAGC
>Ga0160459_100089_pt1 | contig 102263 bp, 101 predicted proteins | sample HID1973K_E6MG_FD_108208 | JGI IMG/M metagenome (GOLD analysis project Ga0160459, IMG submission 108208) | Enriched mosquito-associated microbial communities from UW Madison campus, WI, USA - HID1973K_E6 MG | ecosystem: Host-associated > Arthropoda: Insects > Digestive system > Unclassified ...
CAAAGGGGCCGTCTGCGGCGTTGCCCGCGCTTGCAATGCTTCAGCATTGCTGCGCACGGGCGCCTTGCAGCCAGCCCCTTTGCGAGGCAACGCGATCCCCTTGCATAGTGTTAACAGGCCCTAGGCCGAGTTCCAGGCTGCTTTGTCGCGCCTGCTCAGGCCGCGCCGCTGTCGCGCGGCTTGAAGATGCTCAGGTCGAGCTCGTGCTCGTGCCCGAGCCACATCGCGTGGTCGGTGTGGTCGGCGTAGTCGTCGCCGGTCAGGCCGTGCACGAACACGTCGAGCCCCGCGCGGTGGCTGTCGAGCCAGCCGATCACCTGGTCGAACTCCTGCGCGTCGAAGGCCAGCTGGCAGCTCCATTGCGGGTGCGGCCCGACCAGCTTCTCGTGCACCCGCCCCAGCACCACCGGCAACTGTTCGCCGGCCTGCACGCACAGGCTGCGGCCCTGCTCGACGGTGCGCGGCCCGAAGTAGATATGGGCGTGATACTGGGCAAAAAGGTTCTCGGGGCGTCGCGACATGGTCAAGATATTCTGACCGGACAGCCTGTAAGCTGCGTCCCCCAAATGCGGGGGATTTACCCCAGTGAGGTCATACTTTCGGACTATGTTTGTCACGCCCGACCTGTTCGCCAACGACCCGGACACCGACCGCCGCGGCCCGCGCGAGGCGATCGGCCCGCAGGCCTGCCTGCTGCCGGGCTTTGCGCTGGCGGCCGCGCCGCAGTTGTGGCGCGACATCGCGGCGATTGCCGCTGCCGCCCCCTTTCGCCACATGTTCACGCCCGGCGGCCAGCGCATGTCGGTGGCCACCACCAGCTGCGGCGCGTGGGGCTGGGTGACCGACCGGCGCGGCTACCGCTACGCACCCAATGATCCCGAGAGTGGCCAGCCCTGGCCGGCCATGCCCGCGGCCTGGCAGCAGCTGGCGCGCGAGGCCGCCGCGGCAGCTGACTTCGCGGACTTCACGCCCGACGCCTGCCTGATCAACCGCTACGCGCCCGGCACCCGCATGTCACTGCACCAGGACCGCGACGAGCGCGATTTCGGCGCGCCCATCGTGTCGGTTTCGCTGGGCATCGCCGCGGTGTTCCTGTTCGGCGGCCAGCAGCGCGCCGACAAGGCGCAGCGGGTGCCGCTGCAGCATGGCGACGTGGTGGTGTGGGGCGGTGCCGACCGGCTGCGTTTCCACGGCGTGCTGCCGCTGCGCGAGGACCTGCATCCGCTGCTCGGGCCCCAGCGCGTGAACCTCACCTTTCGGCGCGCCATGTGACAGGCGGCGGGAACGCCGCTAACCTCGTGTCGAAACACGAGGGCTTTCCATGCAAGAGCGCGTTCCCGATGCCACCCGCCTGCCTGAACTGACCTGGCGTGGCCTCGTCCTCGGCGCCTTGATCACGGTCGTCTTCACCGCCTCCAACGTGTACCTCGGGCTCAAGGTCGGGCTCACCTTCGCCTCCTCGATCCCGGCGGCGGTGATCTCCATGGCGGTGCTGCGCTACTTTCGCGGCTCCAACATCCTGGAGAACAACATGGTGCAGACGCAGGCCTCGGCCGCGGGCACCCTGTCGTCGATCATCTTCATCCTGCCGGGCCTGCTGATGATCGGCCACTGGACCGGCTTCCCCTTCTGGCAGACCACCGCCATCTGCGCCATCGGCGGCATCCTCGGCGTGCTCTACACGATTCCCCTGCGCCGCGTGATGGTGGTGCAGAGCACGCTGCCTTACCCGGAAGGCGTGGCCGCGGCGGAAATCCTGCGCGTGGGCAGCCACGACGAGGACGACCCGCACAGCGGCGCGGCGCAGGGCGCCGGCGCGCAGGGCCTGCGCGACATCCTGGCCGGCGGGGTGGTGTCGGCGCTCTTCAGCCTGTTCAGCAGCGGCTTCAAGCTGCTGGCCGAGGGCTTCAACGCGTGGCTGCCGCTGGGCCAGGTGACGTTGCGCCTGACCACCGGCTTTTCCTTTGCACTGCTCGGCGCCGGCTACTTGATGGGCATCACCGCCGGCATTGCCATCTTCGTCGGCGTGCTCATCGCCTGGGCGGTGGCGGTGCCCTGGCTCAGCCTGCAGCACGCGCTCGCGCCGGGGCAGAGCGCGGCCGACCTGGCCATGACGCTGTGGCGCAACGACGTGCGCTTTCTTGGCGCGGGCACCATCGGCATTGCCGCGCTGTGGACGCTGGCCACCCTGTTCAAGCCGATGGTCGAGGGCATCGCCGCTTCGCTCGGCGCGCTGAGCGGCGCTGGGGCGGGCGATGGGAAGCGCACCGAACAGGACATCGGCTCGCGCTGGGTGTTGGCGATCTCGCTGGCGCTGCTGGTGGCGCTGTTGGGCATCTTCGCCTGGTTCCTCGCCGCCGCGGCGCCGTCGATGCACGGCCTTCCCTTCTGGGGGCTGGTGGCTGCGTGCGTGTTCTTCGCCTTCCTGTTCGGTTTCCTGGTGGCCGCCGCCTGCGGCTACATGGCCGGGCTGGTGGGCTCGTCGAGCAGCCCCATCTCCGGCATCGGCATCATCGCGGTGATCCTGGTGTCGCTGATCATCCTCTTGGTCGGGTCGATGGAAAGCGGCTTCCTGGAACTGGGCGGCGGCAAGGTCGCGATTGCGCTGGCGCTGTTCACCACCTCGGTGGTGCTGGCCATCGCCGCCATCTCCAACGACAACCTGCAAGACCTCAAGACCGGCTACCTGATCGGCGCCACGCCCTGGCGCCAGCAGGTGGCGCTGATCGTCGGCTGCGTGGTCGGCGCGCTGGTCATCCCGCCCGTGCTCGACCTGCTGTTCAACGCCTACGGCTTCACCGGCGCGATGCCGCGCGAGGGCATGGACCCGGCCCACGCGCTGGCCGCGCCCCAGGCCACGCTGATGACCGCCATCGCCAGCGGCATTTTTCGCCACAGCCTGAACTGGAACATGATCCTCATCGGCATCGCGCTGGGCGTGGTGCTGATCGTGTTCGACCTGCTGCTGCGCCGCAGCGCGCGCGGCAGCCTGCCGGTGCTGGCGGTGGGCCTGGGTATCTACCTGCCGCCGAGCGTCAACATGGCGCTGGTGGTGGGTGCGCTGCTGAGCTGGCTGGTCGATGCCGCGCTGCACCGCCGGGCCGGCGCGGCCGATGCCCAGTTCGCCGAACAGGCGCGCCGCCGTGGCGTGCTGGTGGCCTCGGGCCTGATCGTCGGCGAAAGCCTGATGGGCATCGTGCTGGCCGGCCTGATCGGCAGCACCGGGCGCGACGCGCCGCTGGCGCTGGTCGGCGCGGACTTCGAGGGCACCGCGCAGTGGCTGGGCCTGGCGGTGTTCGTGGTGCTGTGCGTGCTGTTCTACCGGCGCGTGCTGTCCGGCGCGCCGCGCTGATTTCGGGCGTCGCCTCGCTGGTTCGACAGTCAGCCGGCGCGGTAGGTGCAGCAAAGCCCGAAGAAGGCGTCCAGCTCGGTCGACTTGTCGAACACCGCGTCCGCACCCAGTTCCAGGCACCGCTGGCGGATCTCGCGCGTGGGGTAGTTGGTCAGCACCACCATGTGCTGGTCGGTGCGGCGGTCCTGAAACCTGCGCAGCACCGCCATGCCGGAGCCATCCTTCAGGAAGAGGTCGACGATGGCGAGCTGCCAGCTGTCCCGATGCAGGGTCAGCACCGCGATGGCGTCGGCAGGGGTGGCCGCCACGGCAAGGAATTCGACGTCGACCAGTTCCACCATCGCCGCCATCAGGTTGTCGCGAATGGTCGGGTTGTCTTCGATGAGGACGGTCGTGAGCGGCATCGTGATGGCGGGTTGACGCCTCGCAGGCGACAGGGCTTGCCGAGGTCTGTCGACAACCCTAGGCGAGGCGCGACCGGGATGATGTAGGCCGCGGTCCCGACAAGGATGCCCGGGGGTTCCCTCCACGGCGAAGCAGGGATAGATTGCGATGCTGGTTCTTGGGTTCTAAATCACACGAGGAGCTTCGATGCCCGATACCCGACCTTCGCCCTCGTCCGGCAAGTCCACGCCGCTGGACGCGGCGCTTGAAAAGAACAAGGAGGCGACCGAGGAGATCAAGGAAGCCGCCGACGAACTGATCGTGGTGCATGCGGTGCTGGACAAGACCGTGTCGAAGGGCGGCAACAGCAGCGACGCCAAGGAGGCGGTGGCGCATACCCAGCAGATCGAGAGGCGGCTGAGTGATACGGCCGAGAAGCTGGACGGCGTCAATGAGACGCTGCAGCGGGAAGCGGCAACGCGCAAGTCCTGATTGCCGGCCGGCCTGAACCCGCTGGCCAGACGCGCGCGATGCGGAAGGGATCAGGGCGCCGCGTCCTTCAACTTGCGCAACTGTGCTTCCGCACGGCCCAGCGCCTCGCGCAGTTCGCGCACGCGTTGCTCGGCCTGCTCGATGTTCGCTGCGCGACTTTGGGCCGAGGCGAGCGTCTCGCATCGCGCTTGCACCGTGGCCAAGGCTTCGCCGAGCTGCCGGCGGCGCAGCATTTGTCCCTTGGCGCGCGCGAGGTCCATGTCCCGCTCGAGGGCGGTCTTCTCGGCCTCGCACTCAGCGCTGTCGGCCGGGCCCGTGGGCTGGGCCATGGCGGGGGTCGCCAGCGCCAGCGCGATGGCCATGTAGGTAGGGTTCACGCGCCCACCATAGCGCAAGGGCGGTCGTTCGGTCTGGTCAGCAACGCCGGCCACCCACAGCCGGCTCAGCGCGTCGCGCTTTGCGCCTCGGCAAGGCGTTGCGAACTGGAGGGGCAACCCGCGCTGCCGGCCGCCGGTGCGCCGCACCAGTCGCCGCCCAGCGCCTTGATCAGGAACACCGACACCAGCAGCTGCTGGCCGCGCAACTGCGCGGCCTGGCGCTCGGTGTTGAGCAGCGCCTGCTGCGCGGTGATGACGTCGAGGAAGTTGGCGGCGCCGCCTTCGTAGCGCGCCGCGGCCATGTCGAGCACGCGGCGCGTGGCGGCGACCGCGTTGGCCGATTGGGCGGTGGCGCGTTCCAGCGCGGCCAGGCCGGTGATGCCGTCCTGCGCCTCCTGCATGGCGCCCAGCACCACGCGGCGGTAGTTGCCCACGGTGGCTTCGTAGCCGGCCTGCGCAAAGTCGACGTTGGCGCGCACGCGCCCGCCGTCGAACAGCACCTGTGTGGCGGAGACGCCGACCGACCACAGCACGCTGGGTGCGTCGAACAGCAGCGACATGCGGTTGCTGTCGACGCCGGCGGTGACCGGCAACAGCGACACGCTGGGGTAGAAGGCGGCCTTGGCGACGCCGATCTGCGCGTTGGCGGAGGCCATCGCGCGCTCGGCGGCGGCGACGTCGGGGCGGCGCTCCAGCAGGTCGGACGGCAGGCCGAGCGGAATCGGCGGCGGCGTCACCGGGCGCAGGTCGGGCGCCAGAGTGAAGGCCGGTGCCGGTGTGCCGACCAAGGTGGCAATGGCGTCCTGGTACTGGCCGCGCTGGCGCTTGAGCAGGTCGACCTGGGTCAGCGTGTTCTCCAGCAGCGCCTGCTGCTGCGCCACGTCCAGGCCCGAGACGGCGCCCAGTTCGTGGCGCGCGCTCACCAGTTCCAGCGCGCGCCGCTGCAGGGCGATGGAGCGCGTCACCACGTCCAGCTCGGTGTCGGTGGCGCGCAGGTTGAAGTAGGCGCTGGCCAGTTCGGCGGTGACCAGCAGGCGCGTGTTCTCCAGGTCGGCGGCCGACTGCTCGGCCGAGGCATCGGCGGCTTCCACGCTGCGGCGCACGCGGCCGGCCAGGTCCAACTCGTAGCTGGCGCTGAGCGTGAGCTGGAAGTCGTTCTGCACGGTCGACTGGTTGACCGAGCCGTAGCTGGTGAGCGGCCGGTTCGCCGAGATGCGCAGGCGCGAGCCGCGCGCGCCCAGGCCCAGTTGCGGGTACTGCGCGGCGCCGGCGGCGTCGAGCATGGCGCGCGCCTGGGCCAGGCGTGCGGCGGCCACCGCCAGCGTGGCGTTGCCGGCCAGCGCCTGCTGCATCAGGGTGTCGAGTTGGGCGTCGTCGTAGCGCTGCCACCAGGCGCTCTTGGCGTCGGCGTCGCGCGGCGTGCCGGTGCGCCAGGGCGCTTCCAGTTGCCAGCTGACGGGCAGCTCGGGCGGGGCGGGGCGCTGGTAGTCGGGGCCGACGGCGCAGCCGGCCAGCAGCGCGAAGGCGGCCAGCGAGGTGGCCAGCGCGCAGGCCGCGAAGCCGGCACGGCCGCGACGCCGCGAAGCGGGAGCGAGGGGCGCGTTCAGCATTGGCGCCCGCTCACGCCTTGTCCTTGGCGATCGCCACGGTATCGCCATCGGCCAGCGAATCGGGCGGGTTGAGCACCACCGTGTCGTTGCCCTTCACGCCGTCCAGCACTTCCACCGAGTCGCCCAGGTAGCGGCCCAGGCTGACCGCCTGCAGGCGCACCTGGCCTTGGCCGTCGACCAGCGCCACGCGCGTGCCTTCGGCGCGGAAGATCAGCGCGTTGCCCGGCACGGTGAGGACGGCGCTGGCCGGCAGCGGCAGTTCGACCTGCACGTAGGCGCCAGGCAGCAGCGCGCCGTCGGCGTTGGGCAGCGAGACTTCCACCTGCATCTGGCGGGTGGCGGTGTCGATGGCGCCGGCGGTGCGCGCCACCTGGCCCTTGAAGCGCTGACCGCGCAGTTCGGCCTGCAGCACCGAGACCGGCTGGCCGGCCTTGATCAGTTGCGCATAGCTTTGCGGCACGTTGATGTAGATGCGCAGCGGATCGGTCTGCGCCAGCGTGAAGAGGGCGCGCCCGCCGTTGCCGGAGCCGGCGTCGATCAGGTCGCCGACGTCGACGTTGCGCCGCGTGATGACGCCGGAAAAGGGCGCCACCACGCGCTTGAAGGCCTCGGTCTGGCGCAGGCGCTGCACGTTGGCGTCGGCCGCTTCCAGGTTGGCGCTGGCGGCGGTGACGGCGCTGCGGCGCTCGTCGAGTTCCTGCTGCGAGACCACGTCTTTCTGGCGCAGCGCCTCCCAGCGCGCCGCGCTGCTCTTGGCCAGCGCCAGCGTGGCGGCGGCCTGGCCGCGCGCGGCAATGCCTTGCGACAGTTGCTGGTCGATCTCGGGCGTTTCGATTTCCGCCAGCAGTTCGCCCTTCTGCACGCGGCTGCCGATGTCGTGCGTCCAGCGCTTGAGGTAGCCGCTGGCGCGCGCGGCGATGGGCGACTGCACGAAACCCTGCAGGGTGCCGGGCAAGGTCAGCGTCTGCGCGTCCTTGGCCACCTGCGGCGTGGTCACGCGCACGTGCAGCACGGCCTGCACCACGGCGTCGTCTTTCAGGGTCTGCGCGTTGGCGATGCGCAGCACCACGATGCGTGCCGAGCCGAGCGCCAGCAGCACCAGCAGGGCGGCCAGGGCGATGCGCGAGCGCCGCAGCACCTGCTGGCGCTGCAGCAGTTCGGGCCCGTCGTCGCTCTCGGCGCCGATCGGATGGATGCCCAAGGCCTGGTGGCGTTGCGACATGGTTTCAACTCTCCTGCGGGTGGGGCATGGCCGGGTCGCTGCCGGCCGGGGGATGGGGGTGCGCTTCGCGGCGCCGCGCCAGCGCGCTGTGGATGCCGGCGAACACGGCAGGCACGAACAGCAGGGTGGACAGCGTCGCGAGCATCAGGCCGCCGATCACGGCGCGGCCCAAGGGCGCATTCTGCTCGCCGCCTTCGCCCACGCCGAGCGCCATGGGAATCATGCCGATGATCATCGCCAGCGCCGTCATCAGCACCGGCCGGATGCGGGTGGCGCCGCCTTCCAGCGCGGCCGACAGCGGCGGCGCGCCGGCCTGCAGCCGTTCGCGCGCAAAGGACACCAGCAGGATGGAATTGGCGGTGGCCACGCCCATCGTCATGATGGCGCCGGTGAGCGCCGGCACGCTCAGCGTGGTGCCGGTCAGGAACAGCATCCAGGCGATGCCGGCCAGCGCCGCCGGCAGCGCGGTGATGATGATCGCGGCGTCCAGCCACGACTGGAAGGTGACGACGATCAGCAGGTAGACCAGCACGATCGCCATGAGCAGCCCGACGCCCAGGCCGATGAAGGAGGACTGCATGGTCTGCACCTGGCCGCGCAGCTGCACCTGGTTGCCGCGCGCGAGCTGCGGGCGCAGCTCGTCCACCGCCTGCTGCACCTGGCGCGCCACGCTGGCCAGGTCGGTGCCGTGCACGCTCACGTAGACGTCGATCACCGGCTGGATGTTGTAGCGCGAGACCACCGAGGCCAGGCGCGTGGGCCCGGCCTCGACCAGGTTGCCCAGCAGTTGCGGCTCGCGCGCCGCGCCGGAGGCCGCAGCGGCGCCGCCGCCGGGCACGCCGACCGGAATGCCCAGCAGCGCGTCGAGCGAGTCGACGGCGTATTGCGGCGTCTGCACCTGCACGCTGTAGACCACGCCGTTGCGCGGGTTGAGCCAGAAGGCGGGCTGCGTCTGCGAACTGCCCGACAGCGCAATCAGCACGTTCTGCCCGACGTTCTGCGCCGTCAGGCCCATCTGCTGCAGCCGGGAGCGGTCCATCTGCAGGTCGAGCGCGGGGCCGTCCTGCCGCTGGTGGATATGCACGTCGACCGCACCGGGAATCTGCTGCACCTTCTTCACCAGCTTGGCGGCCAGCGCGGCATTGCCTTCCAGGTCGTTGCCGGAGAACTGCACGTCGATGGCGGCGGGCAGGCCGAAGTTCAGGATCTGCGTGACGATGTCGGCCGGCTGGAAGAAGAACTCGACGCCCGGAAAGCGCTTGGGCAGTTCGCGCCGCAGCAGCGCCACCAGCGTCTCGGTGGGGCGGTGCCCTTCTTTCAGCGACATCAAGATCTCGCCGTCCAGCGTGCCGATGGTGCCGGCGTTGCTGTACGAGAGGTTGATGCCGCTGTTGGGCACGCCCAGGTTGTCCAGGATGGTCTCGAGTTCTTCCTGGGGAATCAGCTCGCGGATGGTGGCTTCCACCGCGTCGGCCAGGCGCGCGGTTTCCTCGATGCGGGTGCCGGTGGGCGCGCGCATGTGCAGGCGGATCTGGCCCGCATCGACGGTGGGGAAGAAGTCGCGCCCGAGCACCGGGTACAGCCCGCACGAGAGCAGGCAGAAACCCAGGAAGAAGGCGATGAAGGGGCCGCGGTGCGCCAGCAGCGAAGACAGCAGCAGCGTGTAGGCGCGGCGCACGCGCTCGAAGCGGCGGTCGAAGCTGCGATAGAGGCGTTGCAGCAGGCTGACGCGCGCGTCTTCATCGGCCGTCGCGGCCTGGCCGTGGCTCTTGCGCATCATCAGCATGACCAGCGTGGGCACCAGCGTGCGCGAGAGGAAGTAGGAGGCGATCATGGCGAAGATCACCGCCTCGGCCATCGGCACGAACAGGTAGCGCGCGACGCCGGAGAGGAACAGCATCGGCACGAAGACGATGCAGATGCACAGCGTGGAGACGAAGGCGGCCGGTCCGATTTCGCCGGCGCCGACCATGATGGCTTCTTCCAGCGGTGTGCCCATGTGCATGTGGCGCTCGATGTTCTCGATCGTCACGATCGCCTGGTCGACCAGGATGCCGACCGACAGCGCGAGCCCGCCGAGCGTCATCAGGTTGAGCGTCTGGCCCAGCGCCTGCAGCGCCAGGATGGAGGCCAGGATCGACAGCGGAATGGTGACCGCGATGATCAGCGTGCTGCGCCAGTTGCCCAGGAAGATCAGCACCATCGCGGCGGTGAGCAGGGCGGCGATGATGGCTTCGAGCACCACGCCCTTGATGGCCGCTTTCACGAACAGCGACTGGTCGAACAGCGGCGTGATGCGGATGTCCTCCGGCATGGTCTGCGCCACCTGCGGCAGCAGCTCGCGGATGTTCGAGACGATGTCCAGCGTGGAGGCGCCGCCGTTCTTGAGCACCGAGAGCAGCACGCCGCGCACGCCGTCCTGGCGCACGATGTTGGTCTGCGGCGAGAAGCCGTCGCGCACGTAGGCGACGTCGCGCACGTAGGTGGTGGCGCCGTTCACGGTGCGCACCGGCAGGTCGTTCAGCGCGGCCAGTTCGTCGGGCGAGCCGTTCATGCGCACGCCGTATTCCAGCGCGCCGATCTTGGCCGTGCCCGAGGGCAGGATCAGGTTCTGCGCGTTGATGGCGTTGACCACGTCGGCCGGCGCCAGCCCGCGCGCCTGCATCGCCGGCATGTCCAGGTCGACCGAGATCAGGCGGTTCTTGCCGCCGTAGGGGAAGGGCACCGCCGCGCCCGGCACCGTGATGAGCTGCGGGCGCAGCGTGTTCACCGCCGCGTCGAACAGCGAGTTCTCGGCGCGCGTCGGGCTCGACAGGCCGAGCTGGATCACCGGGATGCTGGAGGCCGAGTACTTGATCACCAGCGGCGGCGTGGTGCCCGGCGGCAGCTGGCGCACCTGCGTCTGCATCGACGAGACCACCTGCGCCAGCGCGGTCTGGATGTTGGCGCCCGGCTGGAAGAAGACCTTGATGATCGAGATGCCGGCCAGCGACTGCGACTCGATGTGTTCGATGTCGCTCACCGTGGTGGTCAGGCTGCGCTCGGACTGGCCCGAGATGCGCTGGCCCATTTCCTCGGCCGGCAGGCCGCCGTAGTTCCAGATGATGCTGATCACCGGAATGTCGATTTCCGGAAAGATGTCCGTCGCCATGCGCATCAGCACGAACGGCGTCGCCAGGACGATCAGCATCGCCATGACGATGAATGTGTACGGGCGCCGCAGCGCCAGCTGGACCATTGACACGAAATGTTACCTATCGGTTGAGCGCGCCATCATAAGGAATGGCATCAAGCAAGTCCGGTGCCGTAGACAGCTTTACTTATCTTTATGTACGGACTGTTGCGCGGTGCCACGCCCCGGGCAGCAGCAGGGGGATTCGTGACACTGTATAAACATACAGTTTTCCCTTCCCCAGCGAGGCCGCCGCCATGCCCGACACCCTCATCCCGGTCGAAGCCATCAAGGGCCGCGGCGCGGCCACGCGCCTGGCGCACCGCTTCACGCGCGACCAGCGCGACGCCTACGACGACGGCTGGGGCACGCTCGCCGATGGCGTGGCGGATCGACCGGCGCAGGCCACCGGGGTGCGCTTCGAAGACGCGAAATCGGCGCTGGGCGGCAACGATTCGCCCGACGTGCCCTTCGACCGCTCGCTCAACCCCTACCGCGGCTGCGAGCACGGCTGCATCTACTGCTTTGCGCGGCCCACGCACAGCTACCTCAACCTGTCGCCGGGGCTGGACTTCGAAACCAGGCTCATCGCCAAGCGCAACATCGTGGAGGTGCTGCGCAGCGAACTGGGCAAGAAGAACTACCGCCCCAGCCAGATCGCCGTCGGCACCGCGACCGACTGCTACCAGCCGATCGAGCGCGAGCTGCGCTTGACCCGCTCGGTGATCGAGCTGCTGAACGAAACGAACCATCCCTTCGCCATCGTCACCAAATCGAGCGCGGTCGAGCGCGATCTCGACCTCATCGCGCCGATGGCCGCGCGCCGCCTGGCCGCCGTGTACCTGAGCGTCACCACGCTCGACGCCGACGTGGCGCGCAAGCTGGAACCGCGCGCCGCCGCGCCGCACCGCCGGCTGCGCACCATCCGCACGCTGGCCGAGGCCGGCGTGCCGGTGGGCGTGAGCGTGTCGCCGCAGATCCCCTTCATCACCGAAGACATGGAACAGGTGCTCGAAGCCGCCTGGGAAGCCGGCGCCCGCCGCGCCTTCTACAACGTGATCCGCCTGCCCTGGGAGGTGGCGCCGCTGTTCAAGGAATGGCTGGAACTGCACTACCCGCAGCGCGCCGCGCGCATCATGGCGCGCATCCACGAGATGCGCGGCGGCAAGGACTACGACGCCGACTTCGCCACGCGCATGAAAGGCAGCGGCCTGTGGGCCGAGCTCATTGCGCAGCGCTTCGAGAAGGCGACGCGGCGCATCGGCTTCAACCGCGAGCGCATTGCGATGGACTTGACGGCGTTTCGCCCGCCTGGGGCGGCGGGGCAGGGCAGCCTGTTCTAAGGTCTGTTCACAAACCCAGTTCGCCCAGCCCCGGATGGTCGTCAGGCCGGCGCCCCAGCGGCCAGAAGAACTTGCGATCTTCGGCCTTGATCGGCAAATCGTTGATGCTGGCGAAGCGCCGCGCCATCAGGCCGTTGTCGTCGAATTCCCAGTTCTCGTTGCCGTAGCTGCGAAACCAGTTGCCGGCGTCGTCATGCCACTCGTAGGCAAAGCGCACGGCGATGCGGTTGCCGTCAAAGGCCCAGAGTTCCTTGATCAGGCGGTAGTCCAGTTCGCGCGCCCACTTGCGCGTCAGGAAGGCCTGCACCTGCTCACGGCCGACAGGGAATTCGGCGCGGTTGCGCCAGACCGTGTCGGGCGTGTAGGCCAGCGCGACCTTGGCCGGGTCGCGGGAGTTCCAGCCGTCTTCGGCCGCGCGCACCTTCTGGGCGGCGGTCTCGCGCGTGAAGGGCGGATAGGGCGGGCGCGTTTCGATGGTGTTGCTCATGGGGTTTCGGGTTCGACGGGGACAGGGGTGCGCGGCGCTTCAGGCGCGTCGCGTGGCGTTGACGGTTCGGCGCGCCTTGGCGGGCTTCGCGGCACTGGCGCGCAGTGCGGCATCCATGGCCAGCGTGCCCCAATGGCGCGCCGCGTCGCGGTCTTCGAAGATGTCCTCGGGGGCCTGGCGGTATGACGTTGCCACCGTCTTGCCGGCGCGCTCGAACGCGAACGGCGGCAATGCAAGGGCATCGAACTGCGGCGCGCTCTGCGCATCGGTCTTCAAATAAAGCGTGTCGCGCACGATCAGCGCGAACACCTGTCCGTCCAGGTACAGGCCGTGGCCGCCGAACATGCGCCGGCTTGCCACGCGGCCCAGCGGCGCCAGCGCCTCGCAGGCACTCTGCGCGAAATCGCTCACGCCAGGTTCTGCTTGAAGAAGGCCACGGTGCGCTCCCACGCCAGCTTGGCGGCGGCCGCGTCGTAGCGCGGCGTGGTGTCGTTGTTGAAGCCGTGCTGCGTGCCGGCGTACTGGTAGGCGGTGTAGCGCACGCCGGCGGCCTTGAGCGCGGCCTCGTAGCCCGGCCATGCGGCGTTGATGCGCTCGTCGGTCTCGGCGCGGTTCACCAGCAGCGGGGCCTTGACCTTGGCCGCATCTTCCGGCGGCGGCGTGTTGCCGTAGAAGGCCACCGCCGCGTTGAGCTCGGGCATCTGCACCGCCAGTTGGTGCGCAATGCCGCCGCCCCAGCAGAAGCCCACCACGCCGATCTTGCCGGTCGCATCGGGGCGGCCCTTGAGCCAGTAGGCGGCAGCCACGAAATCGGCCAGGGCCTTCTTCTGGTCGAGCTTGGCGAATTCCTCGCGCGCCTTGTCTTCATTGCCGGGGTAGCCGCCCAGCGGCGTCAGCGCGTCGGGGGCGAAGGCCATGAAACCGTCGAGCGCCAGCCGGCGTGCGATGTCCTCGATGTGCGGATTGAGGCCGCGGTTCTCGTGCACCACCAGCACGGCGGGCAGCTTCTGGCCCTGGGCGCTGGCCGGCCGTGCGAGGTAGCCGTTGACCGTGCCGCTGCCGGCCGAGGCTGGGTAGCTGGTGCGTTCGGTGGACAGGCGCTTGTCATCGGTCGGCACCTGCTGGCCGGCGGCGAAGTTGGGGCTGAGCGCGGCCAGCAAGCCGGCGGCCGTCATGCCGGCCTTGGCGAAGCGCTGCGCCTGGGCCAGGAAGCCGCGACGGTCGAGGTCGCCGTGGACATAGGCATCGAACAGCACCAGCAAGTCCTGGTCGAAATCGCGGGCGGTCAGGCGAGGCGGCATGGGGTCTCCTGCGGTGTGGAGCGCGCAGGATAAGTCGTGCTGCGCGGCGCCGGCGCGGAAACCCCGTGGCGGCGGCGGGCATTGCGCCGCGCCGCTGCACGGTGGGCGCGATCAGGCTTTCAATGCCGCGGCGTGGTGCGCCAGGTGGTCGCCGACAAAGCTCTGAATGAAGTAGTAGCCATGGTCGTAGCCTTCATGGCGGCGCAGCGTGAGCGGCTGGCCGATGGCCTGGCAGGCGGCTTCGAAGAGGTGCGGGTGCAGCTGTGCTTCGAGGAATTTGTCGGCCAGACCCTGGTCGATGAGGATGCCGCCGGGGTAGGGCGCGATGGGATGGTTCTCCATCAGCACGGTGGCGTCGTGTTCGCCCCAACTGGTGCGGTCGGCGCCGAGGTAGCCGGTGAAGGCCTTGTCGCCCCAGGGGCAGCGCGTCGGCGCGCAGATCGGCGCCAGCGCCGAGAGCGACTTGAACGCACCGGGGTGGCGCAGCGCCAGCGTCAGCGCGCCATGCCCACCCATCGAGTGGCCAAAGATGCCGATGCGCGCGGGGTCGATGGCAAAGTGCTTCGACAGGCCGGGCAGCAGCTCGTTCATGAGCCAGCTTTCCATGCGCCAGTGGCGCGACCACGGCGTCTGCGCGGCGTCGAGGTAGAAGCTGGCGCCGATGCCGAAATCCCAGTCGCTGGCCGCGCCGGGAATGGCCTGCACGGCCTCGCCGCGCGGGCTGGTGTCGGGCGCCACCAGCGCGATGCCCAGCTCGGCTGCCAGCCGCTGCGCACCGGCCTTGACCATGAAGGTCTCTTCGTTGCAGGTCAGGCCGGCCAGGTAGATCAACGCCGGCACCGGGCCTTGGTCGGCCTGCGGCGGCAGGTACACCGCGAAGCGCATCGGCAGGCCGATTTCGCGTGAAGCGTGCTCATGGAAAGTCTGCACGCCGCCGAAGCAGCGGTGCGCGGACAGCGTGGTGGGTGCGGCGGTCATGCGCGAAGACTCAGTAGATGACGACGCCGCGGATCGATTCGCCGCGCTTCATCAGCTCGAAGCCCTTGTTGATGTCCTCCAGCGGCATGGTGTGCGTGATCAGGTCGTCGATGTTGATCTTGCCTTCCATGTACCAGTCGACGATCTTCGGCACATCGGTGCGCCCGCGCGCACCGCCGAAGGCCGAGCCTTCCCACTTGCGCCCGGTCACCAGCTGGAACGGGCGGGTGCTGATCTCGGCGCCGGCCTCGGCCACACCGATGATGATGCTGCGGCCCCAGCCCTTGTGCGTGCACTCCAGCGCCTGGCGCATCACCTGCGTGTTGCCGATGCACTCGAAGCTGTAGTCGGCGCCGCCATCGGTCAGCTGAACGATGGCGTCGACCACGTTGTCCACTTCCTTCGGGTTGATGAAGTGGGTCATGCCGAATTGGCGCGCCATCTCCTGGCGCGCCGGGTTGATGTCGACGCCGATGATCTTGTCGGCGCCCACCATCTTCGCGCCCTGGATCACGTTCAGCCCGATGCCGCCCAGCCCGAACACCACCACGTTGGCGCCGGCCTCGACCTTGGCGGTGAACAGCACCGCCCCCAGGCCGGTGGTGACGCCGCAGCCGATGTAGCAGACCTTGTCGAAAGGCGCATCCTCGCGGATCTTGGCCAGCGAGATTTCAGGGGCCACGGTGTAGTTGCTGAAGGTGCTGGTGCCCATGTAGTGGAAGATCGGCTTGCCGTCCAGGCTGAAGCGGCTGCTGCCGTCGGGCATCAGGCCCTTGCCTTGCGTCGCGCGGATCTGCTGGCACAGGTTGGTCTTGCGCGAGAGGCAGAACTTGCACTGGCGGCACTCGGGCGTGTAGAGCGGGATCACGTGATCGCCCTTCTTGAGCGTGGTCACGCCGGGGCCCACGTCCACGACGATGCCTGCACCTTCATGGCCCAGGATGGCCGGGAAGATGCCTTCCGGGTCGGCGCCCGAGAGCGTGTAGTAGTCGGTGTGGCAGATGCCGGTGGCCTTGATTTCCACCAGCACTTCGCCGAAGCGCGGGCCTTCGAGCTCGACGGTTTCGATGGTCAGGGGGGCGCCGGATTGCCAGGCGACGGCGGCTTTGGTCTTCATGCTTCGGTCCTCAATTTCGTGCGGGAAATGCTGGAACTATAAGACCCGCTGCCGCAGGCGAGGCGCTTGCGCGCCACGGGCCGGCCGCAACAAAAATGCAGGCCGGCGCTGGCGGACTGAATAAAGTAGAGGCCATGAAAAAAATCCTTGTCCTCAACGGCCCCAATCTCAACCTGCTCGGCACCCGCGAACCCGCGGTGTATGGCCACGAGACGCTGGCGGATGTCGAGCGCCTGTGCGCCGAGGCCGGCACGCGGCTGGGCGTGGCGGTGGAATGCCGCCAGTCGAACCACGAAGGCCAGCTGATCGACTGGCTGCACGAGGCCGGCCGCGAGATTGCCGCCGGCCACATGATCGGCGTGGTGATGAATCCGGGCGCCTACACCCACACCTCGGTCGCGCTGCACGATGCGATCAAGGGCGCGCAGGTCACGCTGATCGAACTGCACATCTCCAACGTGCATGCGCGCGAGTCCTTTCGCCACCATTCGTACATCTCGCCGGCGGCACGCGGCATCATCGTCGGGCTGGGCGTCAAGGGCTACGCGCTGGCGATCGAGGCGCTGGTCAACCTGCAGGGGGCCTGAAGGTGGTGCAGGAAGCCAGCGAAGTGGAAGGCCCGCCGGGGCTGTGGGCCGCGCCCGACGGCGTGCTGCGCTGCCGCTGGTGCCGCGCCACGCCGGTGTACCAGCGCTATCACGACGAGGAGTGGGGCTTTCCGGTGACGGACGAGCGCCGCCTGTTCGAGAAGATCTGCCTGGAAGGCTTTCAGTCGGGCCTGAGCTGGCTGACCATCCTGAACAAGCGCGAGGCCTTCCGCGCAGCCTTCGCCAACTTCGATGCCGAGAAGGTGGCGCGCTTCGACGAGCGCGACGTGGCGCGGCTGCTGCTCGACGCAGGCATCGTGCGCCATCGCGGCAAGATCGAGTCGACCATCAACAACGCCCGCCGCGTGCTGGAACTGCGCGAGGAATTCGGCTCGCTGGTGGCTTACGCCTGGAGCTTCGAGCCGCACCCGACGACGCGCCCCGAGCGTGTGACGCACGCGGCGCTGCAGGCCATGACGACCTCGCCCGAGTCGATCGCCATGTCGAAGGACCTGAAGAAGCGCGGCTGGAGTTTCGTCGGCCCGACCACCGTGTATGCGTTCATGCAGGCGATGGGGCTGGTCAACGACCATGTCGAAGGCTGCCACGCGCGCGAGGTGGCGCTGGGGCAGCGCGGCAGTCTGGCACCGCCTACGTCGTTTGCGGGCCGGCCGCCTTGATGTGCGTGATGTGGCCCTTGGAGTCGATGCTTTCCAGGTGCACGTCGAAACCCCACAGCCGCGCCACGTGCTTGAGCACTTCCTGCGAGTCGTCGTGCAGCGGGCGGTCGTTGTGCTGGGTGTGGCGCAAGGTCAGGGCGCGGTCGCCGCGCAGGTTGACGCTCCACACCTGGATGTTGGGTTCGCGGTGGTTCAGGTCGTACTGGCGCGACAGCGTCTCGCGCACCTGACGATAGCCCGAATCGTCGTGAATGGCGGAGACCTCGAGCTCGGCTTCGTTCTGGTCGTCGCGGATGGTGAACAGGCGGAAGTCGCGCATCAGCTTGGGTGAGAGGAACTGGCCGATGAAGCTCTCGTCCTTGAAATTGCGCATCGCGTAGTCGAGCGTGGTGAGCCAGTCGCTGCCGGCGAGGTCGGGGAACCAGCGGTGGTCTTCCTCGGTCGGCTTCTCGCAGATGCGGCGCAGGTCGGTGAACATCGCAAAACCCAGCGCATAGGGGTTGATGCCGCTGTAGGCGCGGTGCCCCACCGGCGGCTGGAACACCACGCTGGTGTGCGACTGCAGCCATTCCATCATGAAGCCGTCGGCCAGCAGGCCTTCGTCGTACAGGGTGTTGAGCAAGGTGTAGTGCCAGAAAGTGGCCCAGCCTTCGTTCATGACCTGGGTCTGGCGCTGCGGGTAGAAATACTGCGCCACCTTGCGCACGATGCGCACCACCTCGCGCTGCCAGGGCTCGAGCAGCGGCGCATTCTTCTCGATGAAGTACAGCAGGTTTTCCTGCGGCTCGCTCGGGAAGCGCTTGGCGGCTTCGGCGGCGGCCGCTTCCGCATCGGCGCGGCGCGGCAGCGTGCGCCACAGATCGTTCACCTGTTGCTGCATGTGGTGCTCGCGCTCCACGCGGCGCGCCTGTTCCTGGCCCAGCGAGAGCTTCTGCGGGCGGCGATAGCGGTCGACGCCGTGGTTCATCAGGGCGTGGCAGGAATCGAGCAGGTCTTCCACCGCGCCGATGCCGTGGCGCTCTTCGCAATCGGCGATGTAGTTCCGCGCGTACACCAGGTAATCGATGATGGACGAGGCGTCGGTCCACATCTTGAACAGGTAGTTGCCCTTGAAGAAGCTGTTGTGGCCGTAGGCCGCGTGGGCGATCACCAGGGCCTGCATGGCCATGGTGTTTTCTTCCATCAGGTAGGCGATGCAGGGGTCGGAGTTGATGACGATTTCGTAGGCCAGGCCCATGAAGCCGCGCCGGTAGTTCTTCTCGGTGGCGATGAACTGCTTGCCGTACGACCAGTGGCGGTAGATGACAGGCATGCCGACCGAGGCATAGGCGTCCATCATCTGCTCGGCCGTGATGATCTCCAGCTGGTTGGCGTAGGTGTCGAGCTTGTAGCCGCGCGCGACCCGCGCGATCTCGGTGTGGTAACGCTCGATCAGCTCGAAGGTCCAGTCCGAAGGGCTGGGCAGCGGCTGCGCCGCGCGGGTCTTGGCAACGTCACTGGCGGTTTCATTCATGCCGGCACCCCTTCCTTCTTGAACAGGTCGCGGAACACCGGGTAGATGTCCTGCGCGTCGGTCGCCTTGCGCATCGCGAACTGCTTGTGCGTCTCGAGCAGCTGGGTGTATTCCTCCCAGAGGTTCTGCTCGGCATCGGCCACCTGCACGTAGGCGAAGTAGCGCACCAGCGGCAAGATCTGCTCGGCCAGGATCTCGCGGCACTGGCCGCTGTCCTGGTGCCAGTTGTCGCCGTCGCTGGCCTGCGCGCCGTAGATGTTCCACTCGTTGCTCGGGTAGCGCGCCCGCACGATGTCGACCATCAGCTTGAGCGCGCTGGAAACCACGGTGCCACCGGTTTCGGTGGTGTGGAAGAACTCGTCTTCGGTCACTTCGCTGGCCTGCGTGTGATGCCGGATGAAGACCAGCTCGATCTTCTCGTAGTGGCGCGTGAGGAACAGGTAGAGCAGCATGAAGAAGCGCTTGGACATGTCCTTGCGCGCCTCGTCCATGGAGCCGGAGACGTCCATCAGGCAGAACATCACCGCCTTGGCCGAAGGAATCGGCACCCGCACGCGGTTGCGGTAGCGCAGGTCGATCGGGTCGAGGAAAGGCACGTGGCGGCCCTTGCGGCGCAACTCCTCGATCTTCGCCTCGGTCTCGCGAATCTCGCGCTGCAGCAGCGCGTCGTCGGTGCGCGGGCTGCGGTGCAGGTGCAGCAGGCGCGCCTCCAGTTCGCGCACTTCCTTGCGCGTGTCGCCGCCCATTGCGATGCGCCGCGCCAGCGCGCCGCGCATCGAGCGCACCACGTGCAGGTTGCTCGGGTTGCCGTCGCTGGTGAAGCCGGCGCGGTGGCTCTTCCACTCGGGCACCTCGGCCAACTGGGTGCGCACCAGGTGGGGCAGCGCGAGGTCTTCGAAGAAGACCCGCATGAACTCTTCCTTGGTCAGGCGGAACACGAAATCGTCTTCACCCTCGCCCTGGTCGGAGGCCTGCGAACCGCCGGCCCCGCCGCCACCGCCCGGCGGGCGTTCGATGCGGTCGCCCTTGACGTATTCGCGGTTGCCCGGATGCACGTACTCGCGGTTGCCGCCCTCGCCGTGCCCGAACACCGGTTCGGACACGTCGTGGCGCGGCAGCGTGACGTCTTCGCCGCGTTCGAGGTCGCGGATGTTGCGTTCGCTGACGGCCCGGCGCACGGCCTCGCCGATCTGCTCGCGGTAGCGACGCAGGAAACGCTCGCGGTTGCCGATGGACTTGTTCTTGCCCGACAACCGGCGATCGATGATCTGCTGCAGAACGGACACGGCCTGCTCCTTGTAGCTATCTCAAGACGACATCACGAACTCTTGCGCACCCTCAAATACCATTCGCAGAGCAGGCGCACCTGCTTGGCGGTGTAGCCCTTCTGCACCATGCGGTTGACGAAGTCCTCGTGCTTCTTCAACTCGTCCGCGCTGCTCTTGGCGTTGAAGCTGATCACCGGCAGCAGCTCTTCGGTGTTGGAGAACATCTTCTTCTCGATCACCGTGCGCAGCTTCTCGTAGCTGGTCCACAGCGGGTTCTTGCCGGCGTTGCCAGCCCGTGCGCGCAGCACGAAGTTGACGATCTCGTTGCGGAAGTCCTTCGGGTTGCTGATGCCGGCCGGCTTCTCGATCTTTTCCAGCTCGGTGTTCAGCGAGCCGCGGTCGAACACCTCGCCGGTGTCCGGGTCGCGGTACTCCTGGTCCTGGATCCAGTAGTCGGCGTAGGTCACGTACCGGTCGAAGATGTTCTGGCCGTACTCCGAGTAGCTTTCCAGGTAGGCGGTCTGGATCTCCTTGCCGATGAACTCCGCGTAGCGCGGCGCCATGAGTTCCTTGATGTAGGAGAGGTACTTCTGCTCGGCTTCCTGCGGGAACTGTTCGCGCTCGATCTGCTGCTCCAGCACGTACATCAGGTGCACCGGGTTGGCGGCGATCTCGCTGCTGTCGAAATTGAAGACCTTGGAGATGATCTTGAAGGCGAAGCGCGTCGAGATGCCGCCCATGCCTTCGTCCACGCCCGCGTAGTCGCGGTACTCCTGGATCGACTTGGCCTTGGGGTCGGTGTCTTTCAGGTTCTCGCCGTCATAGACCTGCATCTTGCTGAAGATGCTGGAGTTTTCCGGCTCCTTCAGGCGCGTGAGCACCGAGAACTGCGCCATCATGCGCAGCGTGCCCGGGGCGCAGGGCGCGGCGGCCAGCGACGAGTGGCGCACCAGCTTGTCGTAGATCTTGATTTCCTCCGACACGCGCAGGCAGTAGGGCACCTTGACGATGTAGATGCGGTCGAGGAAAGCCTCGTTGTTCTTGTTGTTGCGGAAGGTCTTCCACTCGCTCTCGTTGCTGTGCGCCAGCACGATGCCGTCGAAGGGAATCGCGCCGAAGCCCTCGGTGCCCTTGTAGTTGCCCTCCTGCGTGGCGGTGAGCAGCGGGTGCAGCACCTTGATCGGCGCCTTGAACATTTCCACGAATTCCAGCAGCCCCTGGTTGGCCAGGCACAGGCCGCCGGAGTAGGCGTAGGCGTCCGGGTCGCTCTGTGCGTACGTCTCCAGCTTGCGGATGTCGATCTTGCCGACCAGCGAGGAAATGTCCTGGTTGTTCTCGTCGCCCGGCTCGGTCTTGGCCACCGCAATCTGGCGCAGCACCGAGGGGAAGCGCTTGACGACCTGGAACCGGCGGATGTCGCCGCCGTATTCCTCCAGCCGCTTGACCGCCCACGGCGAGAGGATGCGCTGCAGGTGGCGGCGCGGAATGCCGTATTCCTTCTCCAGGATCTCGCCGTCCTCGAAGTCGTTGAACAGGCCGAGCGGGGATTCGTTGACCGGCGAATCCTTCAGCGCATAGAAGGGCACCTGTTCCATCAGGTGCTTCAGGCGCTCGGCGATGGAACTCTTGCCGCCGCCGACCGGGCCGAGCAGGTACAGGATCTGTTTCTTCTCTTCCAGCCCCTGCGCCGCATGGCGGAAGTACGACACCACCTGCTCGATGGCGTCTTCCATGCCGTAGAACTCCCGGAAGGCCGGGTACAGCTTGATGACCTTGTTGGAGAAGATGCGCGAGAGGCGCGGGTCGTTGCGGGTGTCGACCAGTTCCGGCTCACCGATCGCCTGGAGCATGCGCTCGGGGGCGGTGGCGTAGGCCGTTGGATCTTTCTTGCAGATATCGAGGTAGTCCTGCAGGGACAGGACCTCTTCCCGGGTGCGTTCGTAGCGGGCGGCGAAGTTGCTGATGACATCCATGATCACATCTCCAGTGAGTCAACGGGGCACTACCCGGAGCCTTCCGTGCAATGCGCTGCCGCTTCATCCGCAAGAAATGTGCTCGGCAATGTCAGCATGCTTGGCAAAAGGCTCCTGGAGCGAAAAACTCAAGCTTCAGCATAAACAAAAAATCGGCTGTTGAATTGTTTTTTCAATTCCGACGACCGATTGCAGGTAAAAGTTCCCAATCAATGTGGGGCATATTTGGTAAACCATCCGGGTATTTTCCCGATGAACATGACAGACGAAATGCCGTGCCTTATTCACCCGGGCAAAACGGAGCCGCCTGCTTGCGCCCCGTCCGGTGGCAGCCCTGCGCCCTCCCGGGGCGCGACGCACCACATCGAGGAGGCGACCCCCACCAATGTAAGCCGGACTACATGACAGCGTGTGTTGTTTGCCGTCTTTGATAGTTCATAAATAATATATGCAGAATCACAACGAAAACTATTTCCAATCATTGCGATAACGAATTAAAATTGAAGACTGCCCTGCAGATCGGCTGTGAAAAAAGTCCGGGCAAAAAGAAAGGCGACCCGCGGGTCGCCTTTTTTATTCCGGCTATTTAGCCCGGATTCAACTCAGCTGAAGAATTCCTTGGCCTTGTCCAGCCAGCCCTTGTCGGTCGGGCTGTGCTTGGCGCCGCCCTTCTTCAGGGATTCGTCCAGCTCCTTGAGCAGCTTGCGCTGGTGCTCGGTCAGCTTGACGGGGATTTCCACCCGCACGTGGCAGTACAGGTCGCCCGGGTAGCTCGAGCGCACGCCCTTGAGGCCCTTGCCGCGCAGGCGGAACTGCTTGCCGCTTTGCGTGCCGTCCGGAATGTCGATGGCGGCGGCGCCGCCCAGCGTCGGCACCTCGATCTCGCCGCCCAGCGCGGCCGTGGTGACGCTGATCGGCACCACGCAATGCAGGTCGTCGCCGTCGCGCTCGAAGATCTCATGCTTTTTCAGCCGGATCTCGATGTACAGGTCGCCCGGCGGGCCGCCGTTGGTGCCGGGCTCGCCGTTGCCGGTGCTGCGGATGCGCATGCCGTCGTCGATGCCGGCCGGGATCTTGACCTCGAGCGTCTTGTTGCTCTTGAGCTTGCCCTGGCCGTGGCAGGTGGCGCACGGCTCGGGAATGATCTTGCCGGTGCCGTGGCACTGCGGGCAGGTCTGCTGCACGCTGAAGAAACCCTGGCGCATCTGCACCGCGCCGGCGCCATGGCAGGTGGTGCAGGTGATCGGTTTGGTGCCCGGCTTGGCGCCGCTGCCGTGGCAGGTGGCGCAGTCGTCCCAGCTGGGAATGCGGATCTGCGCTTCCTTGCCCTCGGCCGCTTCCTCCAGCGTGATCTCCATCGCGTAGCTGAGGTCGCTGCCGCGGTACACCTGGCGCCCGCCGCCGCGGCGCGCGCCGGCGGCACCGCCGAACACGTCGCCGAAGATGTCGCCGAAGGCCTCCGCAAAGCCGCCGCCGAAGCCGTCCGCACCGGGGCCGCGCATGTTCGGGTCGACGCCGGCGTGGCCGTACTGGTCGTAGGCGGCCCGCTTCTGCGGGTCCGACAGCATCTCGTAGGCCTCCTTGGCCTCCTTGAACTTGGCTTCCGACTCCTTGGCCGTGTCGCCGTGGTTGCGGTCGGGGTGATGCTTCATCGCGAGCTTGCGATAAGCCTTCTTGAGTTCGTCCTCGCCGGCATTCTTGGGCACGCCGAGGATTTCGTAGTAGTCGCGTTTGGTGGCCATGGGCACTCGTCGGGCAGGTTCTCAGAAACGGAAAAAGGCTGGACCCCTTTCAGCGGTGTCCAGCCTTGTGTCGATCGAAGCGATCAGTCCTTCTTGACTTCCTTCACTTCGGCATCGACCACGTTGTCGTCTGCCGGCTGGGCCGCCGCTTCCGGGCCGCCCGCTGCGCCGGCGGCACCGGCTGCGGCCGCCTGGTCGGCGTACATCTTCTCGCCCAGCTTCTGGCTGGCGGTCATCAGGGTGGCGGTCTTTTCCTCGATCGCCGACTTGTCTTCACCCTTGAGGGCTTCTTCCACGTCCTTGATCGCCGCTTCGATCTTTTCCTTCTCGCCGGCGTCCAGCGTGGCGCCGTGCTCGCCCAGCGACTTCTTGACGCTGTGCACCAGCGCCTCGCCCTGGTTGCGTGCCTGCACGATTTCCAGCTTCTTCTTGTCCTCGTCGGCGTTCAGCTCGGCGTCCTTCACCATCTTCTGGATCTCGTCTTCCGACAGGCCCGAGTTGGCCTTGATGGTGATCTTGTTTTCCTTGCCGGTGCCCTTGTCCTTGGCGCCCACGTGCAGGATGCCGTTGGCGTCGATGTCGAAGGACACTTCGATCTGCGGCGTGCCGCGCGAGGCCGGCGGAATGCCTTCCAGGTTGAATTCGCCCAGCGCCTTGTTGCCCGAGGCAATGTCGCGCTCGCCCTGGAACACCTTGATCGTCACCGCCGGCTGGTTGTCCTCGGCGGTCGAGAAGGTCTGCGCGAACTTCGTCGGGATGGTGGTGTTCTTGGTGATCATCTTGGTCATCACGCCGCCCATCGTCTCGATGCCCAGCGACAGCGGGGTCACGTCCAGCAGCAGCACGTCCTTGCGGTCACCCGACAGCACCTGGCCCTGGATGGCAGCGCCCACGGCCACGGCTTCATCGGGGTTCACGTCCTTGCGCGGCTCCTTGCCGAAGAAGGCCTTGACCTTGTCCTGCACCTTGGGCATGCGCGTCATGCCGCCCACCAGGATCACGTCGCTGATGTCGTTGACGCTGATGCCGGCGTCCTTGATGGCGGTGCGGCACGGCGCGATGGTGCGCTCGATCAGCTCGTCGACCAGGCTTTCCAGCTTGGCGCGCGTGAGCTTGATGTTCAGGTGCTTCGGGCCCGAGGCGTCGGCCGTGATGTAGGGCAGGTTGATGTCGGTCTGCGCGCTGTTGGACAGCTCGATCTTGGCCTTTTCGGCGGCTTCCTTCAGGCGTTGCAGGGCCAGCACGTCCTTGGAGAGGTCGACGCCCTGGTCCTTCTTGAACTCGCTGATGATGTAGTCGATCACGCGCTGGTCGAAGTCTTCGCCGCCCAGGAAGGTGTCGCCGTTGGTCGACAGCACTTCGAACTGCTTTTCGCCGTCGACGTCGGCGATCTCGATGATCGACACGTCGAAGGTGCCGCCGCCCAGGTCATACACGGCGATCTTGCGGTCGTGCTTGTCCTGCTTGTCCAGGCCGAAGGCCAGCGCTGCAGCGGTGGGTTCGTTGATGATGCGCTTGACGTCCAGCCCGGCAATGCGCCCGGCGTCCTTGGTGGCCTGGCGCTGGCTGTCGTTGAAGTAGGCCGGCACCGTGATCACGGCTTCGGTCACCGCCTCGCCGAGGTAGTCTTCGGCGGTCTTCTTCATCTTGCGCAGGATTTCGGCGCTGATCTGCTGCGGCGCGAGCTTCTTGCCGCGCACTTCCACCCAGGCGTCGCCGTTGTCGGCCTTGGTGATGGTGTAGGGCATCAGGTCGATGTCCTTCTGCACTTCCTTCTCTTCGAACTTGCGGCCGATCAGGCGCTTCACGGCGTAGATCGTGTTCTTCGGGTTCGTGACGGCCTGGCGCTTGGCCGAGGCGCCGGCGAGGACTTCGCCGTCTTCCTGGTAGGCCACGATCGAGGGCGTGGTGCGCGCACCTTCCGAGTTCTCGATCACGCGCGTGGTGTTGCCTTCCATGATCGACACGCACGAGTTGGTGGTGCCGAGGTCGATGCCGATGATTCTTGCCATGTTGTGTGCTCCTGCAATTCTGAAAAAACGTTGTGCTGAACTTGTGGATAACCCGGCGCTATTCAAGGGATGGCACGGGGATTTCCTGTGGGTTTCGTGTGGGCGGCTGCGCGGGCGCTCAGCTCGAGGCGGTCACCGTGACCAGGGCCGGGCGCAGCACCCGGTCGGCAATGGTGTAGCCCTTTTGCAGCACCGTCACCACCGTGTTGGGCTCCTGGCCGGGCGCCGGCACCACCGAGATGGCCTGGTGCTGGTGCGGATCGAAGCGCTCGCCGGCGGCCGGGGCGATCTCGATCACCTTGTTGCGTTCCAGCGCGCTCTTGAGCTGGCGCAGCGTGGCTTCGGCGCCTTCGCGGATCTGCTCGGGCGTGGCGTCGGCCACGGCCAGGCCGGCTTCCAGGCTGTCGGTCACCGGCAGCAGGCTTTCGGCAAAGGCCTCGACGGCGAACTTGCGCGCCTTGCTCACGTCTTCGTCGGCCCGGCGGCGGGCGTTCTGCACATCGGCCTGGCCGCGCAGGTACTGGTCGTTCAGCTCGGCGTTCCTGGCCTGCAGCGCGGCAATCTCGGCCTGCGCGGCGGCCAGCGCCTGCGTCGCATCGAATTCGTTGGCGGCCTGTGCGGCCTCGCGTTCCTCGGGGCTCATGTCGCCCTGCAGGTCGGTCGGGTGGAGTGGGTTTTGCGGGTCGGTCATTGTGGATGGATCGGCCTAAAAAGTCGGCCAAGCGGCCGAAAACGAACAATTGCCCCGTAAATGGGGTCGGCGCAGGGCATTTCAAGCGAAAAAATGCGGCCCGCAGGCCGCATTCGTTCAACTGGCGCCGCCGCGCCGGGTCTTCAAGCGCTCAGTGCGCGTCGAGCAGTTCGACGTCGAACTTGAGGGTGGCGTTCGGCGGGATCACGCCGCCGGCGCCGCGTGCACCGTAGCCCAGTTCGGCCGGGATGATCAGCGTGCGCTGGCCGCCGATCTTCATGCCGGCCACGCCTTCGTCCCAGCCCTTGATGACCTGGCCGGCGCCCAGCGAGAAGGCGAAGGGATCGTTGCGGTCGCGGCTGGAATCGAACTTGGCGCCTTGCACGCCGTCCTTGTAGAGCCAGCCGGTGTAGTGCACATGCACATGCTGGCCGGGTTGTGCTTCAGCGCCGCTGCCGACGAGGGTGTCTTCGTATTGCAGGCCGGAAGGGGTGGTGGGCATGGGGCGTCCTCGGATCAATGGTGAATAAATGTGGCGATTTGCCGTCAAGTTTAACGAACCGGCAACGCGGCCGATTTTTTCAGCTGCGTCGGCTGCCACTTGGCGGCAAAGGCCTGCAGGTCGGACAGGCGCTTGAGCAGGTCCTGCCCGCTCAAGGTGAGGCAATAGCCGTCGCTGCCATGGCTCACCACGCCGGCCTCGCGCAATTCTTTGATGCGGGTGTTGAGCGTGTTCGGGGTGATGCCGCCGACGCTGTCCTGCAGCAGGCGAAAAGTCTGCGCATGGCCGTCGCGCAGGGCCCAGAGCACCCGCATCGCGTAGCGGGCCTCCAGCAACGCGAGCAGTTGATTGACCGCCGCGTTTTCCTTGCTGCTCATCCAGGCGACTCCTCGGGCATTGCGGGCCATGCACTGGCCTCGGATTGTGGGCGCCGCTGCGGTCCAGCCGAAACGGCCGGCGACTATAGCGTGAATGGCCAGATGCTACAAGTTTTATAGCTGCATGGCTACGCTGCTTGCGGCTTGACAGCTTCGCCGGCCCGCGGCAGCGGGCCCTGCGGCATCAGGCCGGAACGTAATCCGCCATCGGCTCGCCCAGGCGCACGGGCCGCTCCGGCGCCCACTGCGGGTTGAAGCGCACGCGCGGTGCCGGGAACAGCATCACCACCGTCGAGCCGAGCAGGAAGCGGCCCATTTCCTGGCCGCGGCGCAGCACCACGTGCTGGTCGTCGTAGCGCCACTGGCGCACTTCGCCGGGGCGCTTGGCGTTCACCACGCCGTGCCACACCGTGGCCATGCTGCCGACGATGGTGGCGCCCACCAGCACCAGCACGAAGGGCCCGCGCGCCGAGGAAAACACGCACACCACCCGCTCGTTGCGCGCGAACAGGCCGGGCACGCCGCGCGCGGTGGTCGGGTTGACCGAATACAGGTCGCCCGGCACGTGGATCATGCGCAGCAACCGGCCGTCGCACGGCATGTGGATGCGGTGGTAGTCGCGCGGGCTGAGGTAGAGCGTGGCGAAGCTGCCGTCGGTGTACTGCGCGGCCAGTTCGGCGTCGCCGCCCACCAGCGCGGTGGTGCTGTAGTCGTGGCCCTTGGCCTGGATGATCTGGTGCCCGCTGATGGCGCCGAACTGGCTGATCGCGCCGTCCACCGGGCACACCAGGTCGACGTCGGCAATCGGCCGCGCGCCGGGCTTGAGGGCGCGCGTGAAGAAGTCGTTGAAGCTGGCGTAGCGGGCGATGTCCGGCTCGAGCGCCTCGTCCATGTTCACGCCGTACTTGGCGACGAAGCGGCGCACGATCCAGGTGGTGACATCGCCGCGTTCCTTGCCGGCCACCCAGCCCGCAAAACGGGTCAGGCCCTGCTTGGGCAACGCATGCTGAAAAAGTGCGGAAAGGCGGTCGGACAAGATGGCGCGGGGCAACGTGAGGGGAGCGCGATTCTATCGGGCGGCCCCGGCCGGGCCGGTGTGGTCGCACCGCCCGGCGCGTGCGGGATCAGTCTGCCTTGATGTTGGCGGCCTTGATGACTTGCGCCCATTGAGTCACCTCAGCCTGCTGGAACGCGCCGATCTGCGCCACCGTCATGTCGGCCGGCTCCATGCCGAAACCCTTGAGCTTGTCCTGCATGTCGGGCTCGGCCAGGATCTTGCGGATCTCGTCGTGCAGGCGGGTGACGATCGGCTCGGGCGTCCTGGCCGGCGCGAAGATCGCCTGCCACGACACCACCTCGAAGTCCGTCAGGCCGGCGACGCCGGATTCGGCCACCGTCGGCACGTCGGGCAGCGAGGGCACGCGCCGGGCCGAGGTCACGGCCAGCGCGCGCAGCTTGCCGCTTTGAATATGCGGGGCGGCCACCACCGTGGTGTCGAACATCATGTCGACCTGGCCGCCGATGGTGTCCTGGATCGCCGGGCCGCTGCCCTTGTAGGGCACGTGCGTGAACTTCACGCCCGACTTGTAGGCCAGCAGTTCCAGCGCCAGGTGCTGCGAGGTGCCGGTGCCGGCCGAGGCCGACGACAGCCCGCCCGGCTTGGCCTTGCTGGCGGCCAGCACGTCCTGCAGCGACTTGTAGGGGCTGGACGCGGGCACCACCAGCACCACCGGGTTGGTGCCGATCAGCGTGATCGGGACGAAGGACTTGACCGGGTCGTAGCCGATCTTCGGATAGAGGCTGACGTTGATGGCGTGCGAGCTGATGGTGCCGCCCAGGAGGGTGTAGCCATCCGGCGCGGCGCGCGACGCCACTTCCGAGCCCACGCTGCCGCCGGCGCCGCCGCGGTTTTCCACCACCACGCTGGTGCCCAGCACCGTGCCCAGCTTCTGGCTGATCAGGCGGCCCAGCGTGTCGGTGGTGCCGCCGGCGGGGAAGGGCACCATGTAGGTGATGGCGCGGCCCGTGGGCCAGCTGCCCTGCGCCCAGGCCGGGCTGCCGAGGCTGCCCACGGCGAAGGCCGCGGCGCTGATCTGGATGAGTTGTCGGCGTTGCATGTCTTGTCTCCTGTGTCGTTGGATGGGGCGTCGTTCTTCGTGTTGTTGTGGATCGACCTTGCGCGCTTGCCGCGGCGGCATTTCACGGCATGTACTGGCCGCCGTTGACTTCTAGGATCTGGCCGGTGACGTAGCCGGACAGTTGTTCGGAGGCCAGGTAGAGAAAGGCGCCGACGCAGTCGTCGGGGTCGCCGATGCGGCCCATCGGAATGCCGGCCTTGAAGCCTTCGAGGATCGCCGGGGTCGAGAAGCGGTCTTGAAAGGGCGTCTGGATCACGCCGGGCGCGACCGCGTTGACGCGGATGCGGTCGCCCACCAGTTCCTTCGCCAGGCCGTGCGTGGCGGTGCTGACAAAGCCCTTGCTGCCGGCATACAGGTAGGCGCCGGGGCCACCGCCATTGCGCGCGGCCACCGACGAGACATTGATGATGCTGCCGCCGCGCCCCTGCTTGCGCATGATCGGCACCACGTGCCGGCAGAAGGCCAGCACCGAGCGCGCGTTGATGTGCAGCACCTCGTCGAACAGCGCGTCCTCGAACTCGGCAATCGGCACCCGCTTGACCAGGCTGCCGGCGTTGTTGACCAGCACGTCGATGCCGCCCAGGCGGCTGTGCGTCTCGCGCACCACGCGGGCAATGTCGGCGCTGTCGCGCACGTCGCCCTGCAGCGCAAAGGCGTCGCCACCGGCCTTCACGATGGTGTCGACCACCGCCTGCGCCGGCCCGCCCGACTGGTTGTAGTGCACCGCCACGCTCATGCCGCGCGCCGCGAACGCCACCGCCACGGCGGCGCCGATGCCGGTGCTGGCGCCGGTGATCAGCGCCGTCTTGCCCTTGAGGTCTTCCATCACATGGCTCCTTTGATCGATCGATACAGGGAAGGCGCCGGGCGAGTTCAGGTCACCGGCGCGGGGTTGAACAGGACCAAGGCGTTGTGCAGCTTCCAGTGCTCGGCCCAGGTCTTCTTGCGGCCGCTGGCCACGTCCAGCATCAGGCGGAACATCTCCCAGCCCACGTCCTCGATGCTGGCGCTGCCGTCGGCAATGCGCCCGGCGTTGATGTCCATCAGGTCGTGCCAGCGGCGCGCCAGGTCGCTGCGTGTCGCCACCTTGATCACCGGCACTTCGGCCAGCCCGTAGGGCGTGCCGCGCCCGGTGGTGAACACGTGCAGGTTCATGCCGGCGGCCAGCTGCAGGGTGCCGCAGATGAAGTCCGAGGCCGGCGTGGCGGCGTACAGCAGGCCGCGCTGCCGGGCCTTGTCGCCGGGCGCGACCACGCCGGAGATCGGCGCGCTGCCCGACTTGATGATCGAGCCCATCGCCTTCTCGACGATGTTCGACAGCCCGCCCTTCTTGTTGCCCGGCGTGGTGTTGGCGCTGCGGTCGACCAGGCCCTTTTCCAGGTAGGCGTCGTACCAGGCCATCTCGCGGATCATGGCCTGCGCCACCTCGGGCGTGGCGGCGCGCGAGGTGAGCTGGTCGATGCCGTCGCGCACCTCGGTCACTTCCGAGAACATCACGGTGGCGCCGGCGCGCACCAGCAGGTCGGTGCAGAAGCCGACCGCCGGGTTGGCGGTGACGCCGGAAAACGCATCGCTGCCGCCGCACTGCACGCCGACCACCAGCTCGCTCGCCGGCACCGTCTCGCGGCGGCGCGCGTTCAGGCGTTCCAGGTGCTCCTCGGCCTGCCGCATGATCGAGTCGATCATCGACATGAAGCCGACGTGCGCGTCGTCCTGCAGGCACACCACGTCGAGCTGGCTGTCGGCGCTGGCGCCCACGTCGGCGACGTTGCGCTCGTCGACCAGGGGGATGCTGCCCGGCGGCAGCAGCCGCTCGGGCTGCAGCTTCTCGCAGCCCAGGCTGATGACCATCACCTCGCCGCCGAAGTTCGGATTGAGGCTGATGTTGCGCAAGGTGCGGATCGGCACGATGGCGTCGGGCGCATCGATCGCCACGCCGCAGCCGTAGCTGTGGGCCAGCCCCACCACGTCGTCGACGTTGGGGTAGCGGGGCAGCAGTTCGGCCTTGATGCGCCGCACCGCGAAGTCGGTCACGCCGGCCACGCACTGCACCGTCTGCGTGATGGCCAGGATATTGCGCGTGCCGACCGAGCCGTCGGCGTTGCGGTAGCCCTCGAAGCTGTAACCGGTCAGCGGCTCGGGCACCGGCGGCTTCACGGTGGCGATCGGCAGCCCTTCCAGTGAACGCGCCTCGGGCATGTCGAGCAGGCGCTCGTGCACCCAGCTGCCGGCCGGCAGCGCGCGGTTGGTGCGCCCGATCACCACGTTGTAGCGCAGCACCGGCGCGCCTTCGGGCAGGTCGACCAGCGCGACCTTGTGGCCTTGCGGCACGCGGTCGACCAGCTTCAGGCCGGAGGGGAACACCGTGCCGGCCGGCAGGCCGCCATCGTTGGCGACGATCGCGACGTTGTCGCGTTCGTGCATGGTGATGTAGAGCGGGGCCGAGCCGGGCGTGGGGTGGGCGACGGGGGCAGTCATGGCGGACCCTTCAGGCGGCAAGCGGGAGCGTTTCGACCCAGTTGGCGCCCTGGCCCGCGGGTGCGCTGCCGCAGGGCTGCAGTTGCCCGCTGGCGGCGTCGATCTCGTACAGGCGCAACTGCGCGGAGCGCTCGCCCGAGGCGATGAGGAAGCGCCCGTCCGCCGTGATGTTGAAGCCGCGCGGCTGCGCCTCGGTCGGCACGTGGCCGAGCAGCGTCAGCGTGCCGTCGGCGGCATCGACTCGGAAGGCCGCCAGGGTGTCGCTGCGCCGTTCGCTGGCGTAGAGAAAGCGGCCGTCGGGCGTGAGGTGCAGGTCGGCCGCCCACGGCGCGCCGGAGGTGCCGGCCGGCAGGAAGCCGAGCGTCTGCTGCGTCGCCAGCGTGCCGGTGCCGGCGTCGAAGGCCAGCACGTCGATGCTGGCATCCAGCTCGTTGACCAGGTAGACGAAGCGCGCGTCGGGGCTGAAGACGAAGTGCCGCGGGCTGGCGCCCTGGTGCGGCTGGAAGGTGGCGGGGTGGTTGGGCGTGAGTTCGCCGCGGGCCGCGTCGAAGCGGTATTGCGTGACCACGCCGCCGCCCAGGCTGCTGGCGAAGACGAAGCGGTTCGACGGATCGGGACGGATGGCGTGGGCGTTCGGCCCGGTGGCCAGCACCTGGCGCGCCGGCAGCACCACGCCGTTGGCATCGATCGGGCTGACCGCGACCAGGTGCCCGCCATAGGACGCGCTGAACAGGTGGCGCCCGCTGGTGTCGGTGGCGATGTAGGCCATGCTGTGCGGCAGCGCGGCGGCGCCCAGCGGCGTCAGGCGGCCGCTGGCCGGGTCGATCGCGAAGCTGAGCGCTTCCAGCGGCGCCGAGCGCCGCGCGGCGTAGAGCCGGTCGCGCGCCGGGCTGAGCGCCAGCGGCATCACCATGCCGCCGACGGGCACCGTCTGCACCGGCACGAGGGCGCGCTGCACCGGGTCCAGGTGCAGCACCGAGATGTCGCCGCTTTCGGCATTGGAGACGTAGACCGCAAACATGTTCTAGAAAACGGCGTGGCCAGTGATGATGGAAGGTAGCCAGGTCGAGAAGGCCGGCACGTAGGTCACCAGCGTGATCGCCACGAAGATCGCCAGGTAATAGGGCCAGGCGGTGCGGGTGGCCTCGCCGATCGAGATCTTGCCGATCGCGCAGCCGATGAATTGCACCGTGCCCACCGGCGGGTGCACCAGCCCCAGCGCGCAGTTGAGCAGCAGCATCATGCCGAACTGCACCGGCCCGACGCCCATCTGGATCGCCAGCGGCAGGAACAGCGGCGTGGTGATCAGGATGTGCGCCGCCATGTCCAGGAACACGCCCAGGAAGATCTGGATGATGTTGATGTAGAGCAGCATCAGCCACGGCGAGGACGTGGCTGCCAGCAGCGCGGCCTCGATGGTGTCGGGAATCTCCAGGTACGCCATCTGGTAGCGCAGCATGTTGGAGACGCCGATCAGCAGCAGGATCACGCCGGTGGTCTTGGAGGCCTTGGCCAGCGACTTCATGAGCGCCTTGCGCGTCATGGTGCGGTAGACAATGATCGTCAGCACCAGCGAATAGCTCACCGCGATGGCCGCCGCCTCGGTCGCGGTCGCCACCCCCTTCATCACGCACAGCAGGATGATCAGGATCACGCCCAGGCCCGGCAGGGCGGCGATGAAGGTGCGCAGCACCACGCTCCAGCCGGGGAAGCGCTCCACCGCGGTGCTGCCGTCGGCGCGGCGCGGGTAGCCGTAGCGCGCCGCCTGCCAGTAGGCGGCCACCAGCATGCACACCATGATCCAGAACACCGGAATCAGGCCGGCGAACATCAGGTCGCCGATCGACACGCCCTTGATCACGTGGCCGGCAATCTCGCCGGCCGCCGCCTGCGCCGCGAAGGCATAGATGATCATGTTGTGCGAGGTCGGCATCAGCGCGCCGGAGAGCGAGGCGTGCGTGGTCACGTTGACCGCGTAGTCGGCGCCGTAGCCCTCCTTCTTCATGATGGGAATCATCACGCCGCCCATGGCGGAGGTGTCGGCCACGGGCGAACCCGAGACGCCGCCGAACAGGGTGGAGGCCACCACGTTGGCCAGCCCCAGGCCGCCCTTCCAGTGGCCGACCAGGCTGCGCGCGAAGGCGACGATCTTGTCGGCGATGCCGCCGTGCAGCATCAGCTCGCCGGAGAAGATGAAGAAGGGAATCGCCAGGAACGAGAACACGTTCATGCCCGAGACCATCATCTGCACCGCCGTCTCGAAGGGCAGGCCCTCGAAGGCGAAGGTCAGCAGGCAGCTCAGCCCGATCGCGAACGCGACGGGCATGCCCAGCAGCAGGAAGAGCACGAAGCTGATCGACAGGACGGTCAGTGCCATGACGGGACGACCTCGGTGCCGGTGAATTGGGCAATCATGTGTTCAAGCGAAAAGAGGGTGATCAGCACGCCGGCGATGACCACCGGCAGATAGCGGTAGGCCTCGGAGATGCCCAGCGTGGGAATCGTGTCGTTGCCGGTGTGCACCGCCATCTCGCCGGCCCCGAAGAACAGGGCGACGGCGAAGGCGATGCTCAGGATGTAGACGATGAACCTGCACCAGAACTGGACCTTGGCCGGCAATGCCTTGACCAGCGAATCCAGCCCGATGTGCCCGGCGTCGCGCACACCGGCGGACGCGCCGAACATCGACACCGAGATCACCAGCAGCAGGGCGACCTGCTCGACGTAGGCGGGCGCGTCGTTGAAGACGTAGCGCATCACCACGCCGTACACCACCACCCCCAGCAGTCCGACAAGGCAGATGCACGCGAGGTACATCGTCCAGCGCGACAAGGTCGCGTTCAATTGGGTCAACAGGCGCATCGTGGCAACGTCAGTTGGTGCTGGCGATTTCCTGCACCAGGGCCTTCAGCTCCGGCGTGGTGGAGAACTTGTCCCACACCGGCCGTTCGGCATCGACGAAACCCTTGCGGTCGATCTGGGCAGCCGGCACGATGGTCGCGCCGCCCTTGATCACGGAGGCCTTCGATTCCTTCTCGCGCGCTTCCCACAGCTGCACGTAGTAGGGCACCGAATCCTTTGCCGCCTTGCGGATCGTCGCCTGCTGTTCCTTGGAGAGCGTGTCCCACACCTTCTTGGAGAACACCAGCACTTCGGGCGTCATGACGTGCATGGTCTCGGAGTAGATCGGCGCCGACTCGAAGTGCTTGGCTTCGTCGTAGGAGGGGTAGTTGTTCTCGGCGGCATCGATCAGGCCGGTCTTCAGGCCGGTGTAGACCTCGGCAATGGGCATCGGCGTGGGCGAGGCACCGACGGCCGTCACCAGGCTGACCATCAGGTCGGAGGGCTGCACGCGGATCTTCAGGCCCTTCATGTCGGCCACCGACTTGATCGGCTTCTTGGCGTACACCGAGCGCGCGCCGCTTTCGTAGAAGCACAGGCCGATGTAGCCGGCCTTCTCGAACGAGGCCAGGATCTTGTCGCCGATCGGGCCGTACATCACCTTGCGGAAATGCTCGATGTCGCGAAACAGGAAGGGCAGCGAGGGAATCACCGACTCGGGCACGATGCCGTGGAACGAGGCCGAGCTCACGCGCACCATGTCGAGCGCGCCGATCTTCACCTGCTCGACCGTGTCCTTCTCGGAGCCCAGCGAGCTGTCGGCAAAGATCTTGATCTTGTCCTTGCCGCCACTGGCCTTGGCCAGGTCGTCGCTCATGCGCTTGACGGCCATGTTGGTCGGGAAGTCCTTCGAGTGGACTTCGGCCGAGCGGAAGTCGCGCGCTTGCGCCGTGGCGGTGGCCAGCGCGAACACGGCGGTCGCAACGGCGGTCAGGAAAGTGCTTTGTTGGAGTTTCATCTGTCTTCCTTGGGTTGAAAAAGCGCCCCGTTGTCCCCGGGGCGCTGCTGGCAAACGGTCAGGCCGCGCTGCGGCTCATTCGAACGGGCCCTGCGCGGTGAAGGCGCCGCCCTGGTAGATGGCGTTCGGGTCGTCGGGCGCGACGGGCGGCTGCGCCTCGACCTTGTCGCGGAAGATCTCGGACGTGTCCTGCGGCACGAAGCCCAGCACCGCGGCACCGGCGTTGTCCCACCACACGTCGCGGTTGGCTGAGGCGCCATACACCACGGTGTGGCGCACGTTCGGCGTGAAGAGCGACTTCTCGATCAGCGTGGTCAGGTCGCGGTAGCTCAGCCAGGTGCTCATCATCCGGCGGTTCAGCGGCTCGGGGAACGACGAGCCGATGCGGATGCTCACCGTCTCGATGCCGTAGCGGTCGAAGTAGAACTGCGCCACGTCCTCGCCGAAGGATTTCGACAGGCCGTAGTTGCCGTCGGGCCGGCGCGCCACCGTGTTGTCCAGCTGTTCGCTCTGCGGGTAGAAGCCGATCACGTGGTTGGAGCTGGCGAACACGACGCGCCGCACGCCGTGGCGGCGCGCGGCTTCATAGACGTGGAACACGCCCTTGATGTTGGCCTCGAGGATTTCCTCGAACGGCCGCTCGACCGAGACGCCGCCCAGGTGCACGATGGCATCGCAGCCGGCCACCAGGGCGTCGACCGCGGCCTTGTCGGCCAGGTTGCAGGGCACGATTTCCTCGTGCGGCCCGGCGGCCGGGGCCATGGCGGCGACGTCCGACAGGCGGATGCGTTCGGCGAAGGGCTGCAGGCGCTCGCGCAGCACCTTGCCCAGCCCGCCGGCCGCGCCGGTGAGCAGCAGGCGGCCCACCTTCGGGTTGGAAGTCGACATGCTCAGCAGGCCCTTCTCACAGCGGCTTCACCACGTCGGCCGGCAGGTCGCGCCCGTGGTACTTCTTGTAGATGGTGTTCAGCTTGCCGTTCTTGACGTTGGCCGAGACCCAGTTGTTGATCCACTCCTTGAGCTTGGGCTCGCCCTTGTTCATGGTGATGCCCAGGCCCGAGTCGAGCTGGGAGAACTTCATCTCGAAGTTCTTGCCCGGCGCGCGCTTGTTGATCTCGCCCATGTTCGAGGGCGTGCTCGAGAAGATGTCGACCTGGCCCGTCACCACCGAGGTGATGAGCGTGGCGTCGTCCTCGTAGCGCATGATCTCGGCGCCCTTGGCTTCCTTGGTCGTCAGCGTGTCGTTGGTGGTGGCGCGGGTCAGGCCGATCTTCTTGCCGACGAGGTCGGGGTAGCCGGTGATCTTCATCTCCTTGGGCGCCGCCACCATGATGGTGATGGCCGAGTAGGGGATCGAGAAGTCCACCACCTTGGCGCGTTCCTCGGTGATCGACAGGCTGGAAATCACCAGGTCGGCGCGTTGCGCCTGCAGCGTCGGGATGCGCGCGGCGGTGGTGATCGGCACGATCTCCAGCTTCACGCCCAGGTCCTTCGCGAGTTCGGTCGCGGTGTCGACGTCGGAGCCGGTGGGCTGCAGGTTGGCGTCGGCGTAGCTGAACAGCGGCGTGCCGATGGCGATCGCCACGCGCACCTTGCCGGCCTTCTTGATGTCGTCGAGCTGGTCGGCCAGCGCGGCGTGCGCGCCGCAGGCCAGCAGCACGGCCGCCACCGCGGTGCGGGCAAACGTGATCTTGGAAGTCATGTGAAGTCTCCTGGTGTCGTTGGGAAAGAAATACCGCCGAAAGGGCTAGAGCCCGTTGTCGAGGAAGGCCTTGAGCTCGGGGGTGCGCGGCGCGTCGAGCATGTCGCCGCTGCCGGTTTCCCAGACCTTGCCCTGGTGCATGTAGATGATCCGGTCGGCCACGCGCTTGGCGAAGGCCATCTCGTGCGTCACCAGCAGCATGGTCATGCCGCCGGCGGCCAGGTCTTCCATCACGCGCAGCACCTCGCCGGTGAGCTGCGGGTCGAGCGCGGAGGTCACCTCGTCGAACAGCATCACCTTGGGCGACATGGCGAGCGAACGGGCGATCGCCACGCGCTGCTGCTGGCCGCCCGAGAGCTGCTCGGGATAGGCATCGGCCTTCTGCTTGAGGCCGACCTGGTCGAGCACGCGCAGGCTGACCTCGTGCGCCTGGCTGCGCGGCAGCTTCTTCACGTGGCGCAGCGCCAGCATGATGTTTTCCTCGACCGTCAGGTGCGGGAAGAGGTTGTAGCTCTGGAACACGATGCCCACTTCGAGCCGCAGCCGCTTGAGGTCGACCGAGGGGCTGTCGACGCGGATGCCCGCCACCTCGATCGTGCCGCGGTCGATCGATTCGAGCCGGTCGATGCAGCGCAGCGCGGTGCTCTTGCCCGAGCCGCTGGCGCCGATGATGGCGATCATCTCGCCCTTGGCGACCTCGAAGGAAACGCCCTTGAGCACGGGGTTCGAGCCGAAGCTCTTGTAGACGTCGTGCAGGCGGACGATGGCTTCGCCAGCGGCCGGCGGCGCAACTTCGCCGGCGCGCACGCGCTCGGCCACGGGACTATCGATTGGCGACATTGAGCTTGTTCTCCATGGCTTCGCTCCAGCGCGACAGCGGATAGCACAGGGCGAAATAGAAGGCCCCGACGATGCTGAAGATGAGGAAGGGCTGGAAGATCGAGTTGTTGATGATCTGGCCGGCGCGCGTCAGCTCGACGAAGCCGATCACCGAGGCCAGCGAGGTCATCTTGATGATCTGCACCAGGAAGCCGACGGTGGGCGGCAGCGACAGGCGCACCGCCTGCGGAATGATCACAAGGCGCAGCGTCTGCCAGCGCGAGAAGGCCAGGCACTCGGCCGCCTCCCATTGCGGCTTGGGCATGGCCTCGACGCAGCCGCGCCAGATGTCGCCCAGGTAGGCGCTCACGTAGACCATCATCGCCAGCCCGGCGGCCACCAGCGAGGGCAGCTGGAAGCCGTACACCGAGAGCCCGAAGTACACGATGAACAGCAGGATCAGCAGCGGGATGCCCTGGATGCACTCGATATAGACCACCGCCAGCCAGCGCAGCCACGGGCGCGGCGAGATGCGCGCGAGCAGCACGCCAAAGCCGCCCAGCGCGCCGAGCGCGAAGGCCAGCGCGGACAGCACCAGCGTCCACCCGATCGAGGTGAACAGGTAGAGCAGGTGGGTGAGGGTGAAACTGCCGAACATGCTGGGTTCCTCAGGCGGCGCCGCCGTGACTGGCGACCTTGGCCTGGCCGGGCTCGACCATCAGGCGGGCCGAGCGGGCGGCGGCCTTGCGCAGCACGCGGCGCCGGCGAAACAGGTATTCGCCCAGCAGGCCGGTGGCGAATTTGATGATCAGCGACAGCGCCAGGTAGAGCCCGGCCACCACGATGTAGGTTTCCAGCGAGCGGAAGGTGGTCGACTGCACCGTGTTGGCGATCGCCGTGAGTTCCTCGGCCGAGATCTGCGAGGCCATGGCGGAGGCCTGCATCATCAGCAGGAACTGGCCGGTCAGCGCCGGGTAGACCTTCTCGATCGCCGGCTGCAGCATCACGTGCCAGCCGATGCGCCACTTCGACAGGCCCAGGCATTCCGCTGCCTCGATCTGGCCGCGCGGCACCGCTTCCAGCCCGGCGCGGATGATTTCGGCCGCGTAGGCGGCGATGTTGATGATCATCGCCAGCACCGCCGCGGCGAAGGTCGGCATGCGCACCCCGACGCTGGCCAGGCCGAAATAGAGCAGGAAGATCTGCACCAGGAAGGGCGTGTTGCGCACCACCTCGATGTAGGCCGAGCAGGCGCGCGACAGCAGCCGGTAGCGGCTGCGCTTGGCAAAGGCCACCAGCGTGCCGACGGCGACGCCGACCACCACGGCCACCGCGGTCATCTTCAGGGTCAGCCAGGCGCCGTTGAGGAAAACGGGCCAATAGTCGAGCAGGGCGGCAAAGTCGAGTGAATACTTCATGGTCGGGCGGCGCGGGCGATGCTCAACGAAGCCGGTGTTGGAGAGATCAGTTATGTGTTGTCGTACAACGAGACTGGAATTATGATCGTCCCATGGCGATGACTGATACGGGAAATCCCTTGTCCAAAGGCGGCCGCGAGGCCCTTGCGGCGGTGGCGGCGGCAGCTTTCGTGGGCCGTCCGCGCCAGCGTTCGCGCGGCCTGGCGCATGGCCTGGTCGATGACCTGGGCGACAAGATCCGCAGCCAGGAGCTGCGCCCCGGCGACAAGCTGCCGACCGAGTCGGCCATCATGCAGGCCTACGGCGTCAGCCGCACGGTGGTGCGCGAGGCCTTGTCCAAGCTGCAGGCTTCCGGGCTGGTGGAAACGCGCCACGGCGTCGGCACCTTCGTGCTGGAGCCGCGGGCCGCCGGCATGTTCCGGCTCGATCCCTCGGACATCGCCGCCACGGTCGACGTGCTGGCGGTGCTTGAATTGCGCATCAGCCTGGAAACCGAATCCGCCGGGCTGGCCGCCTCGCGCCGCACCGAGGAACAGCTGGCCGCGATGCGCGCCGCGCTCGACGATTTCGAGCACAACGTGAGCGTGTCCGGCGACACCGTTGCGCCCGATTTCCGCTTCCACCTGCAGATCGCGCAAGCCACCGGCAACCCCTATTTCGCCGACATCATGAGCCACCTGGGCACCACGCTGATTCCGCGCACGCGGGTCAGCGCGATCCGCAACAGCGACCGCCGCGGCGAGTACCTCAGCCGCGTCAACCGCGAGCATGAAGAGATCTACGCGGCGATCGCGCGGCGCGATCCCGAGTCGGCGCGCGCGGCCATGCGCATCCACCTGACCAACAGCCGCGAGCGCCTGCGCCTGGCGCGCGAGGCGGCGCAGCGCGAAGCCGAGGCCGGCAGGCCCGCGGCGGCCGGCAAAAGCGCGCCCTGAGACGGAATTTTGCGATGGACGCTGGATTTCGTGCGACTCATGTTGTACGATGACTGATGACAACCGCCATCGAAGCGCGCGATCGCTCGGCGGTTTTTCCACCCTGGAGAGAGACACATGAGCCTGAATCGACGTGAGTTCGTGGCCGCTGCCGTGGGCGCCGCCGCCCTGGGCGCCGGCGCCGTGCATGCCGCACAAGACTGGCCGGCGCGGCCCATCCGCATCGTCGTGCCGTACCCGCCGGGCGGTTCGTCCGACATCATTGCCCGCGCCATCAGCGCGCCGCTGTCGCAGGCCCTGGGCCAGAGCGTGGTGGTGGACAACAAGCCCGGTGCCAACGGCAACCTGGGCGCCGACCAGGTCGCCAAGTCCGCGCCGGACGGCTACACGCTGCTGCTGTGCGATGTCGGTGCGCTGGCGATCAGCCCCTCGGTCTACACCAGGCTGTCCTTCGACCCGTCCAAGGACCTGCGCGGCGTGGCCATGCTGGCCTACTCGCCGCACCTGCTGGTGGTGCACCCCTCGGTCAAGGCCAACAACCTGCAGGAACTGGTGGCGCTCTCGCACGGCAGCGACCTGAACTTTGCCGTCACCGCCACCGGCAGTGCGCCGCACCTGGCGGGGGTGGCGCTGGAGCGCGCCACCCAGGCCAAGTGGACCTACGTGCCCTACAAGGGCGGTTCGCAAGCGGTGCAGGACACCGTGGCCGGCCAGACCCAGGTGCTGATGAATGGCATGCTCGCCACGCTGCCGCACGTGCAGAACGGCAACCTGAAGGTGCTGGGCGTGTCCAAGGCCACCCGCATGCCGCTGATCGGCAACGTGCCGACCATCGCCGAGCAGGGCGTGCCCGGCTACGAGTCGGGCACCTGGCAGGGCGTGAAGATGGCGCGCGGCACACCCGACGCCGTGGTGGCCCGCCTCAACAAGGAACTGGTCACCGCCATCCGCGCGGCCGACGTGCGCTCGCGCCTGGCCGGGCAGGGCGCCGAAGTGGTCACCATGACCGGCGCCGAGGAAGAGCAGTTCTTCAACAAGGAACGCGCGCGCTGGGCCGCCGTCGTCCAGGAAGCCGGCATCCGTCTCGACTGAGTCCTGGCCAGCCTTCCCTCCATCCCCCCATTTTTCGCAACCGCAACCTCTTTCGAAACTGGATCCTCGACATGAATCCGCAAGAACTCAAGACCATCATGGGCTCCGGCCTGCTGTCCTTCCCCGTGACGGACTTCGACGCCCACGGCAACTTCCACAAGAAGGGCTATGTCGAGCGCCTCGAATGGCTCGCGCCCTACGGCGCCAGCGCGCTGTTCGCGGCCGGCGGCACGGGCGAGTACTTCTCGCTGACCGGCCATGAATACCCCGAGATCATCCAGACCGCGGTCGACACCTGCCGCGGCAAGGTGCCGATCATTGCCGGCGCCGGCGGCCCGACGCGCTTCGCCATCGAGTGCGCGCAGGCGGCCGAAAAGGCCGGCGCGCACGGCATCCTGCTGATGCCGCACTACCTCACCGAAGCCGGCCAGGACGGCCTGGCCGCGCACGTCGAAGAGGTGTGCAAGAGCGTGAACTTCGGCGTGGTGGTCTACAACCGCGCACAAGCCAGGTTCAAGCCCGACACGCTGGCCCGCCTGGCCGAGCGCAACCCGAACCTGGTCGGCTTCAAGGACGGCGTGGGCGACATCGAGGCGATGGTCTCGGTCTACCAGAAGATGGGCGACCGCTTCGCCTACCTGGGCGGCCTGCCCACCGCCGAGGTCTACGCTGCCGCCTACAAGGCGCTGGGCACGCCGGTGTATTCATCGGCCGTGTTCAACTTCATCCCCAAGACGGCGATGCAGTTCTACGCCGCCGTGCGCGACGACGACCATGCCACCCAGCACCGCCTGCTGAAGGACTTCTTCATGCCCTACCTGGACATCCGCAACCGGATGCAGGGCTACGCCGTGAGCATCGTGAAGGCCGGCGCGAAGATCGTCGGCCACGACGCCGGCCCGGTGCGTGCCCCGCTGACCGACCTGAAGGCCGAGGAAGTGGCGATGCTCAAGGCGCTGATCGACAAGCTCGGCCCGCAATAAGCCGCCGCCGACATGACGCCATCGCCGATGACGACCGACAACGCCACCCTGGCCGGCGCGACGCCGGTGGTGACCCACCTGCGCGTGGTGCCGGTGGCCGGCCACGACAGCATGCTGCTCAACCTGAGCGGCGCGCACGGCCCGTACTTCACGCGCAACCTGCTGATCCTGACCGACAGCGCCGGGCGCACCGGCGTCGGCGAAGTTCCGGGCGGCGAGAAGATCCGCCAGACGCTGGAAGACGCGCGCGAACTCATCGTCGGCCAGCCGATCGGGCGCTACAACGCGCTGCTCAACGCCATGCGCGAGCGCTTTGCCAGCCGCGACAGCGGCGGGCGCGGCCAGCAGACCTTCGACCTGCGCATTGCGATTCACGCGGTGACGGCCGCCGAGTCGGCGCTGCTCGACCTGCTTGGCCAGCACCTGGGCGTGCCGGTGGCCGCGCTGCTCGGCGAAGGCCAGCAGCGCGACGCGGTGCAGATGCTGGGCTACCTGTTCTACATTGGCGACCGGAGCAAGACCGACCTGAACTACCGCGCTGAAAGCGATGCCGACGACGCGTGGCTGCGCCTGCGCAACGAGGTCGCGCTGACCCCCGAGGCGATCGTCAAGCTGGCCGAGGCTTCGCACGCGCGCTACGGCTTCACCGACTTCAAGCTCAAGGGCGGCGTGCTGCGCGGCGAAGAGGAAGTGGATGCGATTCGCGCCCTGCACGAACGCTTTCCGCAGGCGCGTGTGACGCTCGACCCGAACGGCGGCTGGCTGCTCAAGGACGCGGTGCGCATCACGCGCGACCTGCACGGCGTGATGGCCTATGCCGAAGACCCGTGCGGCGCCGAAGGCGTGTTCTCCGGGCGCGAAGTGATGGCCGAGTTCCGCCGTGCCACCGGCCTGCCGACCGCCACCAACATGATCGCCACCGACTGGCGCGAGATGGTGCACGCGCTGTCGCTGCAGTCGGTCGACATCCCGCTGGCCGACCCGCACTTCTGGACGATGCAGGGCTCGGTGCGCGTGGCGCAGCTGTGCCAGGCCTGGGGCTTGACCTGGGGCTCGCATTCGAACAACCATTTCGACGTCTCGCTGGCGATGTTCACGCACGTCGCGGCGGCCGCGCCGGGCAAGGTCACGGCCATCGACACGCACTGGATCTGGCAGGACGGCCAGTACCTCACGCGCGAGCCGCTGCGCATCGAAGGCGGCTACGTGCAGGTGCCGGCCAAGCCGGGGCTGGGCGTGGAACTGGACATGGACGCGGTGGAAAAGGCGCACCAGCTTTACCAGCAGCACGGCCTGGGCGCGCGCGACGACGCGGTCGCCATGCAATACCTCGTGCCGGGCTGGACCTTCGACAACAAGCGGCCGTGCCTGGTGCGCTGAGCACGCTGACCGAATCAAACAAGGAAACCGAGATGCAACAACACGACAACCTGATCGGCGGCGAGTGGAAGAAGGGCCAGCGCTACAGCCCGAACCTCAACCCCTCGAACCTGGGCGACACCATCGCCGAATACGCGCAGGGCGATGCGGCCGACGTGGAAGCCGCCGTGGCCGCCGCCACCGCCGCCTTCCCGGCCTGGGCCACCGGCAGCGTGCAGGCGCGCTCCGACGCGCTCGACAAGATCGGCAACGAGATCCTGGCGCGCAAGGAAGAGCTGGGCACCTTGCTGGCGCGCGAAGAGGGCAAGACCAAGGCCGAGGGCATGGGCGAGGCCGCGCGGGCCGGCCAGATCTTCAAGTTCTTCGCCGGCGAATGCCTGCGCCTGTCGGGCGAGCTGCTGCCGTCGGTGCGTCCGGGCATCGGCATCGAGATCACGCGCGAACCGGTGGGCGTGGTCGGCCTGATCACGCCGTGGAATTTCCCGATCGCCATTCCGGCCTGGAAGATCGCACCGGCGCTGGCCTTCGGCAATTGCGTGGTGCTCAAGCCGGCCGACCTGGTGCCGGGCTGCGCCTGGGCGCTGGCCGAGATCATCAGCCGCTCGGGCATCGCACCGGGCGTGTTCAACCTGGTGATGGGCCGCGGCAGCGTGATCGGCAATGCGCTGGTGCAGCACCCGGGCGTGCACGCCGTCAGCTTCACCGGTTCGGTCGGCGTGGGCCGCGGCATTGCCGTGGAATGCGTCAAGGCCGGCAAGAAGGTGCAGCTGGAAATGGGCGGCAAGAATCCGCAGGTGGTGCTCGACGACGCCGACCTGGCGCAGGCGGTGGAGCTGAGCGTGCAGAGCGCCTTCTATTCCACCGGCCAGCGCTGTACCGCGTCGAGCCGGCTGATCGTGACCGAAGGCATCTACCCGAAGTTCATCGCGGCCATGAAAGAGCGCATGGGGAAAATCAAGGTCGGCGATGCGCTGGCGCAGGGCACCGACATCGGGCCGGTGTCCAGCCAGAGCCAGCTGGAACAGGACCTGAGCTACATCGAGATCGGCCAGCGCGAAGGCGCCACCCTGGCGCTGGGCGGCGAACGCCTGCAACTGGGCACCGAGGGCTTCTACATGGCGCCGGCGCTGTTCAGCGAGAGCAGCAAGGACATGCGCATCAACCGCGAGGAAATCTTCGGCCCGGTCGCCAGCGTGATCCAGGTGAAGGACTACGAGGAAGCGCTGGCCACCGCCAACGACACCGAGTTCGGCCTGTCGGCCGGCATCGCCACCACCAGCCTGAAGCACGCCACGCACTTCAAGCGCCACAGCCAGGCCGGCATGGCGATGGTGAACCTGCCGACCGCGGGGGTCGACTACCACGTGCCTTTCGGCGGGCGCAAGGGTTCGAGCTACGGGCCGCGCGAGCAGGGGCGCTACGCGCAGGAATTCTTCACCACCGTGAAGACGGCGTACACGCTGGCTTGATGTCGCGGCGCGGGGCGCGCGAAGGCCGATGGCCTGTTCACCGCCGAACAGCGCGAACAAGGGTTAACCCTTAAAATCGACCGATGTCCGCTCCCGCACCGCCCGCCACCTCTTCCCACAGTTTCCTGCGCGCCGTGCTGGCGCTGGGGCTGGGCGGCTTCGCCATCGGCACCGGCGAGTTCGTGATCATGGGCCTGCTGCCCGAGGTGGCGCGCGACATCGGCGTGAGCATTCCCGAAGCGGGCCACGTCATCAGCGCCTATGCGCTGGGCGTGGTGATCGGCGCGCCGGTGCTGGCCGTGCTGGCGGCCAACTGGGGTCGCCGCACCTTGTTGATCGCCCTGATGGCGGTGTTCGCCGCCGGCAACTTCGCCAGCGCGATGGCGCCGGGCTACCTCTCGCTCAACCTGCTGCGCTTTGCCAGCGGCCTGCCGCACGGCACCTACTTCGGCGTGGCGGCGCTGGTCGCCGCGACCATGGCGCCGCCGGGGCGGCGCGGGCGCGCGGTGGGGCTGGTCATGCTCGGGCTCACCGGCGCCACGCTGGTCGGCGTGCCCATCGCCGCCTGGCTGGGCCAGGCCTTCGGCTGGCGCGCCGCCTTCGTATTCGTCGGCGTGGTGGCCTTGCTGGCGATCGCGCTGCTGTGGCGCGACGTGCCCAACCTGGCGCCGGCGCATGGCGCCAGCCCGCTGCGCGAACTCGGCGCCTTCAAACGCAAGCAGGTCTGGCTCACGCTGGGCATTGCCGCCATTGGCTTTGGCGGCATGTTCTCGGTGTTCAGCTACATCAAGCCGACCTTGACCGAGGTGGCCGGCATGTCCGTCAACCGCGTGCCGCTGGTGCTGGCGCTGTTCGGCCTGGGCATGGTGGCCGGCAACCTGGTCGGCTCGCGCTTTGCCGACAAGTCGCTCATGAAGACCATCGGCGGACTGCTGGCCTACGCGGCGGTGGTGCTGGTCGCCTTCGTCTTCACCGCGCACCACCCGGTGAGCGCGGCGATCAACGTCTTCTTTATCGGCACCACGGTGGCGATTGGCCCGGCGCTGCAGATCCGCCTGATGGACGTGGCGGGCGATGCGCAGACGCTGGCCGCCGCGCTCAACCACTCGGCCTTCAACATGGCCAATGCGCTGGGCGCCTGGCTCGGCGGCGTGGCGATTGCCGCGGGGCTGGGCTGGACTTCCACCGGCTGGGTCGGCGCCTTGCTGGCGCTGGGCGGGCTGGGCGTGTTCGCGCTGTCGCTGCGCAGCGAACGCAGCGCGCCTAGCGCGGCAGTGCCAGCGCGAAAGGCAGGCTGAACATGCCCAGCACCGTCGACAGGGTGACCAGCCCGGCGACGAAGGGCCCGTTGTAGCCCATGCGCGCGGCCAGCACGTAGGCGCTCGACGCGGTGGGCGCGGCCGAGAAGGCCATCAGCACCAGTGCCTGCGTCGGCTCCAGCCGCATCGCGTGCACCAGGCCCCAGGCGATCAGTGGCAGCGCGAGGTGGCGGATCGCCAGCACCGACGTGGCCAGCAGCTTGCCGCGCGAGAAGGTGGAGAACTGCATGCCGGCGCCGGCCGCCATCAGGCCCAGCGCCAGTGCGGCGCCGCCGATGCGCGTGAGCGTGGGTGCGGCCCAGTCGGGAATCTCCAGGCCGAGGATGTTGGCCAGCAGGCCCGAGACCGTGGCGATGATCAGCGGGTTGCGCACCAGTTGCCGGCCGAAGCCGATCTGCGCATGACGTGCCATCGGCCACACCGAGGCGACGTTGAGCAGCGGCACGCACACGCCGATCAGCACCGCGATCAACAGCAGGCCCTGCGCGCCGGCCAGGCGCTCGGCCAGCGTCAGGCAGATGAAGGAATTGAAGCGGAAGGCAATCTGCACGCTGGCGGCGTGGTCGCGCCGATCGAGCTGGCCGCGCAGGCCCGGCAGGTACGGCAGCGCATAGGACAGCACGATGCCCGAGACGCTCATCGCGACGCCGGCCAGCAGCAGGCTGGAGGTGGCGCCGAAGTCGAGCGGGCTGCGCACGATCGAATGGAACAGCAGCACCGGGAAGAGGAAGTAATAGACCAGGCTTTCGACCTGGTCCCACACGCGGCGGTCGAGCGCGGTGTAGCGGCACAGCAGGTAGCCGAGGGCGATGAGGGAGAAATCGGGAAAGAGAAGTTGCGCGTAGTTCACCGGTCGAGGATAAACGCCGGCCCGTGCGGTTGAGGTATCTTGCCGGCCATGTCCGCCGCGCTGCCTTCTCCCGTTTCCGCATCCACTTCCGAGATCGACGAGTTCATCGACGCCCTGTGGCTCGAACACGGCCTGTCCAAGAACACGCTGGCCGCTTACCGGCGCGACCTGATGTTGCTCGCGCAATGGCTGGCCGCGCGTGGCGGTGCGCTGGCCACGGCGCGCGAGAACGACCTGCAGGCCTACATGGGCGCGCGGCTGGCGCAAAAGGGCAAGGCCACTTCGGCCAATCGCCGCCTGACCGTGTTCAAGCGCTACTACCGCTGGGCGCTGCGCGAGCAGCGCGTGGCGGCCGATCCGACGCTGCGGCTGATCCCGGCGCGCCAGGCGATGCGCGTGCCCAAGACCTTGTCGGAAGGGCAGGTGGAGGCGCTGCTGGCCGCGCCCGATGTCGCCACGCCGCTCGGCCTGCGCGACCGCGCCATGCTGGAGCTGATGTACGCCAGCGGCCTGCGCGTGAGCGAACTGGTGGCGCTCAAGGCCTTCGAGCTAAGCCTGAACGACGGCGTGCTGCGCGTGGTGGGCAAGGGCGAGAAGGAACGGCTGGTGCCCTTCGGCATGGAGGCGCGGCGCTGGATCGTGCGCTACGTGGAAGAGGCGCGCGGCGTCATCCTGGCCGGCCAGCAGACCGCCGACCTGTTCGTCACCGCGCGCGGCGCCGGCATGACGCGCGTGATGTTCTGGATGATCGTGAAGAAGCACGCGCTGGCCGCCGGCATCCGCGTGCCGCTGTCGCCGCACACGCTGCGCCACGCCTTCGCCACCCACCTGCTCAACCACGGCGCCGACCTGCGCGCGGTGCAGATGCTGCTGGGCCACGCCGACATTTCGACGACCACCATCTACACCCACGTCGCACGCGAGCGCCTCAAGCAGCTGCACGCCCAACATCACCCCAGAGGCTGATGTCTTGCTCCCTCTCCCTCTGGGAGAGGGTTGGGGTGAGGGCGAGCGCCGGGCGCAAGACGTTCTTGTCACCCGTCGCAGCCACCCCCCAGCACAAGGGATAATCCCCCGGCCCAGCCGCACCGCTGCGCCGACCTCCCCATCGTTCACACCCTCCCCATGAAGAAGACCCTCATCGGCATCACGTTCGCCCTGGGCCTGGCCGCGTCCTTCGGCGCCGCCGCCCAGCAGCCGCCCTTGCCCAAGACCCTCCGCCTCATCGTGGCCTACCCGGCCGGCGGCGTCAGCGACGTCATTGCCCGCGCGCTGGGCGAACAGCTGGCGCAGCAGACCGGCAGCACGGTGATCGTGGAGAACAAGGCCGGCGCCAGCGGCAGCATCGGTATGGATGCGGTCGCCAAGGGCGCGGCCGACGGCAGCGTGCTGGGCTTTTCCTCGGTGAGCCCGCTGGTGCTCAACCCCTACCTCGGCTTCTCGGCCTTCGATCCGAAGAAGGACATCGCACCGGTCGCCAGCGTGATGTATTCGCCGGTGGTGCTGCTGGCCACGCCCTCGGAAAAGGCGAAGGACTTCAAGGCGCTCATGGCCGAGGCCAAGGCCTCGCCGGGCGCCATCCGCTGGGCCACCTCCGGCCAGGGGTCGCTCGGCCACATCATGCTCGAGCAGCTCAAGAAGAGCGCGGCCGTCGACATCACGCACATCCCGTACAAGGGGGGTGGCCAGCAGATGAACGACGCGCTGGGCGGCCAGTTCGAAGTGCTGTCGACCAACACCGGCCCGACGGTGGCGCCGCACATCGCCTCGGGCAAGCTGCGCCCGCTGGCGGTGGGCGCCTCGGCACGCCTCGGTGCCATGCCCGACGTGCCGACGCTGGGCGAGCTGGGCTACAAGGCGGCCAACATGTCCTCGCAATTCGGCGTGTTCGCACCGGCCGGCATGGCGCCGGCGCTGGTCGCGCGCTACAACGCCGAGATCAACAAGGCGCTGGCCAGCACCGCGCTGCGTGCGCGCCTGCAGGTGACGGACAACGTGCCGACCGGCGGCAGCCCGGCCGATTTCGCCAAGGAAATCGCGCGCGAGTACGAGACCAACGGCCGCGTGCTGGCGGCCTCGGGCATCGGCAAATAACGCGATCCAATCGCCGCGGCGCAGGCCATGCCAGAGCACCCGTGGAACCGGCTTCGCCGGGCCACCGGGTGCGCCCCCCAGTGGGGGGTATCGACCGGCTACACGCAGTGAGCCGGTCAAACGGGGGGCGTTGTCAGCTGGCGGAGTTCTGCAGCGCTGAAGCCGGCGCGTTCGCGTGCTTCCAGGTTGAAGGGCGGGCGCAGGCGCGGCGCCTTGTAGCGTTCCACCAGTTCCGGATACGTTGCCTCGGCGTCGATGCCGGCGCGCTCGCACAGCCAGCGGTACCAGTGGTTGCCAATGGCCACGTGGCCGACCTCGTCGCGCAGGATGATGTCCAGGATGCCGGTCGCCTCGATGGCGTCGGGCGTGTTGACGCGGCGCAGCTTGGCCTGGATCTGCGGCGTGGCGTCGAGCCCGCGCGCCTCCAGCGTGCGCGGCACCAGCGCCATGCGGGCCAGCACGTCGCCGCTGGTTTTCTCGCACATGGTCCACAGCCCGTCGTGGCCGGGGAAGTCGCCGTACGCATAGCCCATGCCCTGCAGGTGGGCGTGCAGCAAGGCGAAGTGCTGCGCCTCCTCGTCGGCCACGCGCAGCCAGTCGAGGTAGTAGGCGGCGGGCATGCCGTCGAAGCGCCAGACCGCGTCCAGCGCGAGGTTGATGGCGTTGAACTCGATGTGGCAGATGGAGTGGATCAGCGCTGCGCGCCCCTCGGGCGTGAAGGGCGAGCGGTGCGGCACGGCGGTGGCGCTCACGCGCTGCGGGCGCTCGGGCCGGCCGGGCACGCCGGCTTCGTCGCCGGGGCGGCGCACGGCCTCGTCGGTCAGCGGGGCGTGCGCCAGCTGGTCGGCCAGCGCGCGGGTGGCGCGCAGTTTGTCGTCGGGGTCGGTCTGGCGCAGGGCTGCCAGTGCGCGCAGGCGGATGTGCATCCCTACAATTCTAGGTTTTGACGCAAGCGGAGACTGGACGATGGCGCTTTATGAACTCGACGGTGTGGCCCCCCGACTGGCCGAAGGCGCATGGGTCGCCGACAGCGCGGAAGTGATCGGCAACGTGCACATGGGGCCCAACGCCAGCGTCTGGTTCGGCAGCGTGGTGCGCGGCGACGTCGAGAAGATCACGATCGGCGCCAACACCAACGTGCAGGACGTCTCGGTGCTGCATGCCGACGAGGGCGTGCCGCTGACGCTGGGCGACAACGTCACGATCGGGCATCACGTCATGCTGCACGGCTGCACGGTGGGCGACAACTCGCTGATCGGGATTCGCGCGGTGGTCTTGAACAATGCCCGCATCGGCCGCAACTGCATCGTCGGCGCTGGCAGCGTGGTCACCGAAGGCAAGGAATTTCCGGACAATTCGCTGATCATCGGCTCGCCGGCCAAGGTGGTGCGCACGCTCGACGACGCGGCCGTGGCCCAGTTCCAGCGACTGGCCACGCATTACGTGGACAACAGCCGGCGCTTCGCCAAGGGCCTCAAGAAAATCGCCTGAGGCCGCCAGACCCCCCATTGCATGGGCATTGCCCGAGGACAACTGTTTTGAGTGAACTGCATAAATTCCTGTTCGACGGCCTGCCGGTGCGCGGCATGATCGTGCGTCTGACCGACGCGTGGCAGGAAATCCTGGCGCGCCGCGCGTCCAACACCACCACGGGGGCCTACGCCCCGCCGGTGGCCGAACTGCTGGGCGAGATGACCGCCGCGGCGGCGCTGATGCAGTCCAACATCAAGTTCAACGGCTCGCTCATCCTGCAGATCTTCGGCGACGGCCCGGTGAAGGTGGCGGTGGCCGAGGCCCGGCCCGACCTGAGCCTGCGCGCCACCGCGAGCGTCACGGGCGAGGTGCCCGCCGACGCGCGGCTGAGCGACATGGTGAACGCGCACCGCAAGGGGCGCTGCGCCATCACGCTGGAGCCGCGCGACAAGGTGCCGGGCCAGCAGCCTTACCAGGGCGTGGTGCCGCTGATTGACGCCGACCATCGGCCGCTGGACAAGCTGAGCGACGTGCTGCAGCACTACATGCTGCAAAGCGAACAGCTCGACACCACGCTGGTGCTGGCGGCCGACGACAAGGTGGCCGCCGGCCTCTTGATCCAGCGCCTGCCGATCAAGGGCGTCGGCAACCTCGAAGGCAGCGCCGCTGCCACTGAAGACCCCGCGGCGGTCGACGAGAACGGCCGCAGCGAGGACTACAACCGTATCTCGATCCTGGCCTCCAGCCTGACCCGCGAGGAACTGCTCACACTCGACGTCGAGACCATCCTGCGCCGCCTGTTCTGGGAAGAAAAGCTGCTGCGCTTCGAGCCGCAGGTTGGCCTGCTCGGCCCGCACTTTCGCTGCACCTGCAGCCGCGAGCGCGTGGCCGGCATGATCCGCGGGCTGGGCGCGGCGGAGGCCGAGGAGATCCTCGCCGAGCGCGGCGAGATCGAGGTGGGCTGCGATTTCTGCGGCAAGCAATACCGCTTCGATGCGGTCGATGCGGCGCAGATCTTCACTTCGCCGGGGAATCAGGCGCCGGGTTCGCCGGTGGTGCAGTAGCCGCATTGGCCGCTGCCTTACGCGCGCCCACCAGCCGCGTGAAGAGCAGGTGCTCGCAGGCGGGGTCGGAGCACTTGTCGCAGGACCAGGCCCACGGCCTGGCTTTGGCACGATCCGCCATGGAATCCTGCATGCCGTGCCCGGCGAGGATGGCGGCCCAGGCCGCATCCAGTGCCTGCGTGCCGCGGCCGTGAACCACGCAGAAGGCCACGCGCGCTTGCAGCAGCGCGGCGCGCAAGCGGGCATCGCGCGCGGCCAGTGCGGCATCCAGCGGTATGGCGGGTGAGGGAGTGATGGCCAGCAGCAGTGTGATGCTGGTGCCTTCTTGCGCCGCGGGCCATGCTTCGTCGGGATCGGCCACCAGTGCGGCGGCCAAGCCGTGTTGCGCGAGACGCGCCGAGAGGCCTTGCGCCAGGGCGCTGCGCTCGGTGGCGCAGGCGCCCAGCAGGGCGATCAGGCGACTGCGTTGGGACATGGGGTCATCGAGCTGCGTGGATCGTGCTTGCCCTCACCCCGGCCCTCTCCCAGGGGGAGAGGGAGCAAGACAAGGCGCCTGGTCGGCCGCGAAGCAGGCCGGCGTTGCCAGAGCACTCGCGAAACCGGCTTTGCCGGGCCGCTGAGTGCGCCCCCCAGTGGGGGGTATCGGCCGGCTACACGCAGTGAGCCGGCCAAACGGGGGGCGTCCATCAATGCGTGATCTGCACGAAGACCTCGTTGGGCTTGACCATGCCCAACTCGGCGCGGGCGCGCTCCTCCACCATCTCCAGCCCTTCCTGCAGGTCGGTGACCTCCGAGGCCAGGCGTTCGTTGGTGATGGCGGCGCGGGCGTTGGCTTCGTTCGTGGCCGCCAGCTTGTCGCGCTGGTGGTTCACGTCGGGCAGGCTGCCGCGCCCGGTCCACAACTGGAATTGAAGGAACGCGAGCAGTACGACCAGGATGATCGGAACGATGCGGGAGCGCATGTGGCCTGGGCCCGTCGCCGGTGCGCGATGAAGCGCTTACCGGAGGTTGTAGAACGCGGCGCGGCCGGGGTAGGTGGCGATGTCGCCGAGATCTTCTTCGATGCGCAGCAGCTGGTTGTACTTGGCCATGCGGTCCGAACGCGAGAGCGAGCCGGTCTTGATCTGGCCGGCGTTGGTGCCCACCGCGATATCGGCGATGGTGCTGTCCTCGGTCTCGCCCGAGCGGTGGCTGATGACGGCGGTGTAGCCGGCACGCTTGGCCATCTCGATGGCGGCGAAGGTCTCGGTCAGCGTGCCGATCTGGTTGATCTTGATCAGGATCGAATTGCCGATGCCCTTCTCGATGCCCTCTTGCAGGATCTTGGTGTTGGTCACGAACAGGTCGTCGCCCACCAGCTGCACCTTCTTGCCCAGGCGCTCGGTCAGCAGCTTCCAGCCGTCCCAGTCGCCTTCGTGCATGCCGTCCTCGATGCTGATGATCGGGTACTTGTCGCACCAGGTGGCCAGCATGTCGGTCCATTGCGCGGCGTCGAGCGAGAGGCCGCCTTCGCCTTCCAGCACGTACTTGCCGTCCTTGTAGAACTCGCTGGCGGCGCAGTCCAGGCCCAGCGCAATCTGCTCGCCGGCCACGTAGCCGGCCTTGTCGATCGCTTCGAGGATCAGCTGGATGGCCGCTTCGTGGTTTTCCACGCTGGGTGCAAAGCCGCCTTCATCGCCCACCGCGGTGCTGATGCCCTTGTCGTTGAGGATCTTCTTCAACGCGTGGAACACCTCGGCGCCGTAGCGCAGCGCTTCGCGAAAGCTCGGTGCGCCCACCGGGATGATCATGAATTCCTGCAGGTCCAGGCTGTTGTTGGCGTGCGCGCCGCCGTTGATGACGTTCATCATCGGCACCGGCATCTGCATCCCGCCCATGCCGCCGAAGTAGCGGTACAGCGGCAGGCCCGATTCTTCGGCCGCGGCGCGGGCCACGGCCATGGAAACGGCCAGCATGGCGTTGGCGCCCAGGCGGCTCTTGTTCTCGGTGCCGTCCAGGTCGAGCAGCGTGCGGTCCAGGAAAGCCTGTTCGCTGGCGTCCAGGCCAAGCACCGCTTCGGAGATCTCGGTGTTGATGTTCTCGACGGCCTTGAGCACGCCCTTGCCGAGGTAGCGGCTTTTATCGCCGTCGCGCAGCTCGATGGCTTCACGCGAACCAGTGGATGCGCCCGAGGGCACGGCCGCACGGCCCATGGTGCCCGATTCGAGCAGGACGTCGCATTCGACGGTGGGGTTGCCACGGCTGTCGAGAATCTCGCGGCCGACGATGTCAACGATTGCGCTCATGAATTCAGCTCCTCCAAAACAAAAAAATCAGAGTCCTTCGACCGCGACCATCCGCATCACGGCGGCGCCGGCACGCGCTTCGCGTGCCTTGAGGTATTCGGGTGTTTCGTAGAACGCCTTGGCGGCCTCGAAACTGGGAAATTTGAGCACAACCAGGCGCGAGGGCGTCCAGTCGCCTTCCAGCACGGCGACCTGGCCGCCGCGCACGCAGACTTCGGCCCCATGCGCCTGCATGGCGACCGACGACCACTTCTTGTATTCCTCGTACTGCGTCGGGTTCGTGACTTCGACGTGGGCGATGACGTATCCGCTGCTCATTCAAGCTCCAAAGTTGTTTTCGAGGAAGGGCGACTTCTTGGTCACCGTGTCGAGCGCCAGCAGCGTCTCGAGCAAGGCCTTCATGTGCTTGAGCGGCACCGCGTTGGGGCCGTCGCTCAGTGCCTTGTTGGGGTCGGGGTGCGTTTCCATGAAGAGGCCCGCCACGCCCACCGCCACCGCGGCGCGCGAGAGCACCGGCACCATTTCGCGCTGGCCGCCCGAGCTGGTGCCCTGGCCGCCGGGCAGCTGCACCGAGTGCGTGGCGTCGAACACCACAGGCGCGCCGGTCTCGCGCATGATCGCCAGCGAGCGCATGTCCGAGACCAGGTTGTTGTAGCCGAAGCTGGCACCGCGTTCGCAGGCCATGAAGTTGTCTTCGGGCAGGCCGGCTTCCCGGGCGGCCGCGCGTGCCTTGTCGATCACGTTCTTCATGTCGTGCGGCGCGAGGAACTGGCCCTTCTTGATGTTCACCGGCTTGCCCGACTGCGCCGCGGCGTGGATGAAGTCGGTCTGGCGGCACAGGAAGGCCGGCGTCTGCAGCACGTCGACCACCTTGGCGGCCTCGGTGATGTCCTCGGTGCTGTGCACGTCGGTCAGCACCGGCAGCGCCAGTTCGCGCTTGACCTTGGCCAGGATCTCCAGGCCCTTGTCGCGGCCCGGGCCGCGAAAGCTGGTGCCCGAGGAGCGGTTGGCCTTGTCGAAGCTGCTCTTGAAGATGAACGGGATGCCCAGCGCCGCCGTGATTTCCTTGAGCGTGCCGGCGGTGTCCATCTGCAGTTGCTCGGACTCGACCACGCAGGGGCCGGCGATGAGGAAGAAGGGCTGGTCCAGCCCGATGTCGAAGCCGCAGAGTTTCATGGGGTCATTTCTTGTTCGTCGAACGCAGCGCGCGGCGCGGGGCCGCTCAGGCCACCGCCTTGAGCGCCTGCTTGTCGGCGCCGCTGTGCACCAGCGCGGCCTTGATGAAGGCGTTGAACAACGGATGACCGGCCCACGGCGTGGACTTGAACTCGGGGTGGAACTGCACGCCGATGTACCAGGGGTGGACGTCCTGCGGCAGCTCGACGATTTCGGTGAGCTGCTCGCGCTGCGTCAGCGCCGAGATCACCAGGCCGGCCTTGCGCAGGGTATCGAGGTAGTTGACGTTGGCTTCGTAGCGGTGGCGATGGCGCTCGGTCACGACGTCGCCGTAGATGCTGTGCGCCAGCGTGTTGGGCGCCACGTCGGAGCTTTGCGCGCCCAGGCGCATGGTGCCGCCCAGGTCGGACTGTTCGCTGCGCGTCTTGATGCTGCCGTCGGCGTCCTTCCACTCGGTGATCAGGGCGATCACCGGGCAGGCGGTCTGCGCGTCGAACTCGGTGCTGTTGGCGTCCTTCAGGCCCGCCACGTTGCGCGCGTATTCGATGGTCGCGACCTGCATGCCCAGGCAGATGCCCAGGTAGGGCACCTTGTGCTCGCGCGCAAAGCGGGCGGCGCTGATCTTGCCTTCCACGCCGCGCTGGCCGAAGCCGCCGGGCACCAGGATGGCGTCGTACTTGGCCAGGCGCGAGACGTTGTCGGGCTGGATGGTTTCCGAATCGATGTACTCGATCTTCACGCGCGCATGGTTCTTCATGCCGGCGTGGCGCAGCGCCTCGTTGAGCGACTTGTAGCTGTCCGACAGGTCGACGTACTTGCCGACCATGGCAATGGTCACTTCCTGCTGCGGGTGTTCCACCTCGTAGACCAGGTCATCCCAGCGCTGCAGCTTGGCCGGTGGCGTGTTCAGGCGCAGCTTGTCGCAGATCAGGCCGTCCAGGCCCTGCTCGTGCAGCATGCGCGGCACCTTGTAGATGGTGTCGACGTCCCACATCGAGATCACGCCCCATTCGGGCACGTTGGAGAACAGCGAGATCTTGGCGCGCTCTTCGTCGGGAATGCGGCGGTCGGCGCGGCACAGCAGGGCGTCGGCCTGGATGCCGATCTCGCGCAGCTTCTGCGCCGTGTGCTGGGTCGGCTTGGTCTTGAGCTCGCCAGCCGCGGCGATCCACGGCACGTAGCTCAGGTGCAGGAAGGCGCACTGGTTCGGGCCCATGCGCAGGCTCATCTGGCGCACCGCCTCCAGGAAGGGCAGCGACTCGATGTCGCCGACCGTGCCGCCGATCTCCACGATCGCCACGTCGACCGCGTGCGGCGTGCCGATGCCGGCGCCGCGCTTGACGTATTCCTGGATCTCGTTGGTGATGTGCGGGATCACCTGCACCGTCTTGCCGAGGTAGTCGCCGCGGCGTTCCTTCTCGAGCACGGTCTTGTAGATCTGGCCGGTCGTGAAGTTGTTCGACTTGCGCATGCGCGTCGTGATGAAGCGCTCGTAGTGGCCCAGGTCGAGGTCGGTCTCGGCGCCGTCGTCGGTGACGAACACCTCGCCGTGCTGGAACGGCGACATCGTGCCCGGGTCGACGTTGATGTACGGGTCCAGCTTGATGAGGGTGACTTGGAGGCCGCGCGATTCGAGGAGCGCAGCAAGGGAGGCGGAGGCGATACCCTTGCCCAGGGAAGACACCACACCACCTGTGACGAAGACGAATTTGGTCATGCCATTTCCGGACGCGCAGGTCCGGTCAGTGGGAAATTCGAATTATAGGTGGGCCCGTCCGCCGCCCGTCCATGGCGGCGCTTTGTCCGGGTGCCCGCGTGGGGTTCCCGGCGCGCACCGGCATTAAACTGCATCGATGCAACACGACCTTGCCGGCAAACACATCGTCCTGGGCCTGACGGGTGGCATCGCCTGCTACAAATCGGCCGAACTGTGCCGCCTGCTCATCAAGTCCGGCGCCACCGTGCAGGTGGTGATGACCGAAGCCGCCTGCGAATTCATGACCCCGGTCACCATGCAGGCGCTGTCCGGGCGGCGCGTCTACACCTCGCAGTGGGACGCGCGCGAGCCGAACAACATGCCGCACATCAACCTCAGCCGCGAGGCCGACGCCATCGTGCTGGCGCCGTGCAGTGCCGACTTCATCGCGCGGCTGGTGCAGGGGCGCTCGGACGAACTGCTCAGCCTGCTGTGCCTGGCGCGCCCGCGCGAGCGCGTGCCGCTGCTCATCGCGCCGGCCATGAACCGCGAGATGTGGCTGCACCCGGCCACCCAGCGCAACCTGGCGCAGGTGCAGGCCGACGGCGCCATTGCGCTGGGCGTGGGCAACGGCGAACAGGCCTGCGGCGAGACCGGCGACGGGCGCATGCTCGAGCCGGCCGAACTGCTGGAAGACATCGTGGCCCAGTTCCAGCCCAAGCTGCTGGCCGGGCGGCAGGTGCTGGTGACGGCCGGGCCGACCTTCGAGGCGCTCGATCCGATCCGCGGCATCACCAACCACTCGTCCGGCAAGATGGGCTTTGCCATCGCCCGGGCGGCGCGCGAGGCCGGGGCCGACGTCACCTTGGTGGCCGGCCCGGTGCACCTGGCGACGCCGCGCGGCGTGCGCCGCATCGACGTGCAGTCGGCGCGCGACATGCTGGCCGCGGCCACGGCCAGCGCGCAGCAGGCCGACATCCTGGTCGCCACGGCGGCGGTGGCCGACTGGCGGCCGGCCAGCCACAGCGCCCAGAAGATCAAGAAGGACGGCAGCGGCCAGGTGCCCAGCCTGAGCTTCGTCGAGAACACCGACATCCTGCTGACGCTGGCGCAGAGCGAGCGCGCCCGTGGCGGCAAGCTGTTCTGCGTCGGCTTCGCGGCCGAGAGCGAGAACCTGATCGAGAACGCCAAGGCCAAGCGCGCGCGCAAGGGCATTCCGCTGCTGGTCGGCAACATCGGCCCGCTGACCTTCGGGCAGGACCACAACAGCCTGCTGCTGGTCGACGAGAAGAACGTGCGTGAACTGCCGCGTGCGCCCAAGCAAGTGCTGGCGCGCGAACTGGTGGCCGAGATTGCCGTGCGCCTGTCCGACTGGAGAACGCCATGAACGCCCCCTGGAACACGCAATGGAACACCCCGCCCAACGGCGACTTCGTGCGCTACGTCGAGCAGATCACCGCGCGCTCGGCGGCGCTGGCGCGCACCCACCGCGGGCGCTCGGGGCAGCATGAGTTCGACGAGGCCGACAGCGACTATGTCGAGGCGCACCAGCAGCGCCAGATCGCCGAGGCCTCGGAAGCCGCCGAAGCGCAGAGCGCCGTGGTGCGCAGCGCGCCGCCGGGCCCGCCCATGCTCGATGAATTGTTCTCGCGCGGCGCCCGTTCGGCGCTCGACGCATTGCGGGGAAAATTGGAGCAAAGCATCCAGAACTCGCGAAAGACCCGATGAAGATTGACGTTCGAATCCTCGACCCGCGCATGGTCGACCAGTTGCCCAGCTACGCCACGCCCGGCAGCGCCGGCCTCGACCTGCGCGCCTGCCTCGACGCGCCCATCACGCTCGAGCCCAATGCCTGGCAACTGGTGGGCACCGGCATCGCTATCCACCTGGCCGACCCCGCTTACGCGGCCATGATCCTGCCGCGCTCGGGGCTGGGCCACAAGCACGGCATCGTGCTGGGCAACCTGGTCGGGCTGATCGATTCCGACTACCAGGGCGAGCTGAAGGTCAGCGCCTGGAACCGCAGCGACGTGCCCTTCGTGCTGCAGCCGATGGAGCGCCTGGCGCAGCTGGTGATCGTGCCGGTGGTGCAGGCGCAGTTCAACGTGGTGAGCGAATTCGCCCCCACGCAGCGCGGCGAAGGCGGCTACGGCTCGACCGGCAAGCACTGAACTTCAAGCCAGCCGCGCCGGCACTTTGTTGCAGCCGGCCGGCAAGTGTTTCGCGCCGGTAAAGTGGGGAACCCGCGCCGGCGCGCCCTTTCCAACCGGGGGTGGCCGAAGCCTGTTGCGTCATCCGCGCTGCCTGCGGCGCGTTGAAGGGATGTGATGAAACGATGCGATCAACGCTGTCGGCCCGTCACGAGGAAAACACCATGAAAACACCATTTACCCGTTCCCTGGCCGCTGTCGGCGCCGTGCTGGCGCTGGCCTCGCTGGCCGGCTGCTACACGCCGGTGCCGGTCTATTCGTCGACCTACCCCTACCAACCGGCGGCGCCGGTCTACCGCAGTGCACCGGCCGCCCATGTCGAATATGGCCGCATCGCCAACATCGAGGTGGTGCAGTCGCAGACCGCCGGCGTGGCGCCTTCGGGCGGCGGCGCGCTGGTTGGTGCGCTGGTCGGCGGCGTCATCGGCAACCAGTTCGGCCATGGCAGCGGGCGTGCCGCGGCGACCGCGCTGGGCGTGGTCGGCGGCGCCATCGGCGGCAATGCGATCGAGGCCAACAACGGTGCGCCGCGCGTCTACCAGAGCTATCGCCTGTCGGTGCAGACGGAAAACGGCGGCTACCGCGCCTTCGACGTCAGCAGCCCGGGCGACCTGCGCATCGGCGACCGCGTGCAGATCTACAACGGCCAGATCTCGCGCATCTGACGGGAGCGCAGGCTTCACCAGGAAAGGCCGGGCGATGCCCGGTTTTTTTGTTGCCAGCGTGAGCGGGGCGTGCGGCGCACGCGTGCTTGGCGCCATGGCCTCGCCTGCTTCCTTTACCACGGCTTTACCGCGTCGAAATATCTCGCAGGGGCGCATGCGTTGCAATTGGCGCATGCATCGCACCCGCCCCATCGACGCGAAATCCTCACGGTTCGCTCCCCTCATTCAAGTCGCATTCGCCGCGACCCTGGCTGCCACCAGTCTCCAGAGCCTTGCACAGATGAGCGGAATGGGCGGCGGTCGAAGGGGGCAGCACGGCAGCCAGGCCGCGCAGAGCCCAAGCGAGCCTGCCAGCCCATCTACCGCAGCGAGCGCCCTTCGCGACAAGCTCTATGCCCTGCGCCTGGAGCTGATGCTGACCCCCGACCAGGAGAAGCTGTGGGACCGCTTTTCTGACGCCGCCTGGGATTTCGGATCGCATGGCGTGGGCGCGGCTTCTGCTTCGGACGATGCCAGCGCCGCCCAGGCATTGCAGGCACTGGCTGCCCGCGAACAGGATCGCGCGACGCGGCTACATCAATTGAGCGATGCCTTGACGGCGCTCTACGCGACGTTGACGCCTGAACAGCGCGGCGTGGCCGATCGAAACCTGCCCAACGGCCTGCCCTAGAGGGGCACCGACTTGGCGACGGAGGCTGACACGCCTCCGTGCGCCGATGCCCGTCCATGCCGCACGCTTCGCAGCAGCGCCGCGAACGTCCGTTCTGGCTGAGCCGTGCGCACCCGGCGCGCTCAGTGCAGCGTGTCGCTGCCCGGCGCGATGGTCTGCACCTTGAAGAAGCCCGATCCGGTGCTGCCGCGGCCGATTTCCTCTTCGGTCGCCTCGCGCACCGAGACCACGTTCAGTTCCAGCCGGATGGCGATGCCGGCCAGCGGGTGGTTGCCGTCGAGCACCACGTGCTCGGGATAGATCTCGGTCACCGTGTAGAGGGCGTCGCGCGGCATGTCGGGGTTGGTGCCGGCGGGCAGGGCGCTGCCGTCGAAGGTCAGGCCTTCCTCGATGCCTTCGGGGAACAGCGCACGCGGCTCCAGGAACAGCAGCTGGTCGTCGAAGTCGCCGAAGGCCTGTTCCGGCTCGATCTGCAGATGCAGCTTGGCGCCGGGCTCATGGCCCTGCAGCGCCGCCTCGATCACCTTCAGCAGGTCGTCGCCGCCGACCAGGAACTCGACCGGTTCATCGAGCACGTCCAGCACGTCGCCCAGGGTGTCTTTCAGCGTCCAGGTCAGGCCGACCACGCATTGTTCAGAAATTTCCATAAGAGAGAATTCTCCCATGGACACACAACCCTTGCCTCTGCTGGGCGGCCTGAGCGCCGCCCAGTTCATGCGCCGTCACTGGCAGAAGAAACCGCTGCTGGTGCGCGGCGCCGTGCCCGCCATGGCGCCGCCACTGGCGCGCGCCGAGCTGTTCGCGCTGGCCGCGCAGGAGGGCGTCGAATCGCGCCTGATCCGCCACCAGGCCAAGGGCTGGACCTTGCGCCACGGCCCTTTCGCCCGGCGCAGCCTGCCGGCCACCACGCAGGCCGGCTGGACGCTGCTGGTGCAGGGCGTCGACCTGCACCACGACGCGGCGCATGCGCTGCTGCGCCGCTTCAATTTCCTGCCCGACGCGCGGGTGGACGACCTGATGATCAGCTACGCCAGCGACGGCGGCGGCGTCGGCCCGCATTTCGACAGCTATGACGTGTTCCTGCTGCAGGTGGCGGGCCGGCGCCGCTGGTCGATCGGGCGCCAGAAGGACCTGAGCCTGCAGCCCGGCGTGCCGCTGAAGATCCTGCAGAACTTCGAGCCGGAAGACAGTTGGGTGCTGGAGCCGGGCGACATGCTGTACCTGCCGCCGCGCTACGCGCACGACGGCGTGGCCGAAGGCGGCGACTGCATGACCTACTCGATCGGCCTGCGTTCACCCGAAAAATCACACCTCGCCGCCGACCTGCTGGCGCGCATGGCGGAGGCGCAGGCCGAGGCCGCGGAAGACGCGCCGGCCCAGCGCCGCCAGCACTACCGCGATGCCGGGCAGGCGGCCGTCACCACGCCGGCTGCCATGCCCGCCGCGCTGCGGGCCTACGCGCGCGAGGCGGTGGAGGCAGCGCTGCGCGATGCCGACATCGTCGACCGGGCGCTGGGCGAATCGATGACCGAGCCCAAGTCCAATGTCTGGTTCGAGCCGGGCGAAGAGGTGCCCGATCTCACGCAGGGCGTGCGGCTCGACCGGCGCACCCGCATGCTCTACGACGAGCGCCACATCTACATCAACGGCGAGAGCTTTCGCGCCGGCGGGCGCGACGCCACGCTGATGCGCAAGCTGGCCGACCAACGCGCGCTGGAGGCCGACGACCTGCGCCGCGCCAGCGCCGACGCGCTCGAGCTGCTGGGCGACTGGGCCGATGCGGGGTGGCTGCATGGCTGAGGCCTCGCTGGACGCGGTGCACGGCGGGCCGCCCGATGCTGGCTTGCCGCAAGGCCCGTTCAGCGGCCGCGAGGCCTTCCGCACGCTGCTGCTCGCGGCCTTCGATGCCGCGGCGCGCCAGGGTTGGCGCGAGATCGTGTTGAGCGACGCCGACTTTGCCGACTGGCCGATGGGCGAGCGGGTGCTGACCGAGGCGCTGCAGGCCTGGGCCGGCAAGGGCCGCCAACTGGTGCTGGTGGCCGAGCGCTTCGACGTCTTCGAGCGCCATTTCCCCCGCTTCGTGCAGTGGCGCCAGCTGTGGAGCCACATCATCGATTGCCGGGTGTGCCGCGGCCCTGGCCTGCCGAGCGTGCCCAGTGCGTTCTGGACGCCCGACTGGGCGCTGCACCGGCTCGACGTCGAGTTGTTCCGCGGCCTCACCAGCGTCGACCCGGTGCGCCGGCGCGCCCTGCGCGAGTTGCAGGACGAATGCCTGCGCCAGGGCCGCCCGGGCTTTCCCGCCAGCACGCTCGGGCTGTAGCGTCGGCATGGCCGGGCGCGGCCGGGACACGCCTTGAAACACACGCCCCGGGCGGCGCGCGTTTGAATGGCCGCTTGTCACTCGAACGAGGGTTGAACATGAAGCCAACTCTGGCGCCGGCCTTGCTGCTGTTGGCCGCGTTGGGTGCCTGCGGCAAGCAGGACACGCCGGCGCCTTCGGACCTGCGGGCGCCCACCGACGCGGTGCCGATGAAGGCGCCGGCACCCGAGGTGCCGCCTTCGGCCACGCCGGGCCCTGACGCCGGGTCGGCGCTGGATCAGGCCGGCAAGGCCGCCGATGCCGCCCGCCGCGCCGTGGCGCCGACGCCGAAATAGGGCGAAACAAGGGCGAAGTAGGGGCGCGCGCCGCTGCTCAGACGTCCAGCCACGGGGTGCCCTCGGCCGCGCTGGCGGTGAGCATCTCGTCGTGGTGGCCGCCCACCGCCTGCGCCATCAGCTGGCGCACCAGCTCGGGCCGGTTGTTCTGCTCGCTCAGGTGCGCCGCCACCAGGTGGCGCAGCGCGCTGTGCTGCAGGCGGGCCGCAATATCGGCGGCGGCCGTGTTTGACAGGTGGCCCCAGTCGCCGCCGACGCGCCGCTTGAGGAAGGGCGGGTAGGCCGAATTGGCGAGCATGTCGCTGTCGTGGTTGAACTCCAGCAGCAGCGCGTCGAGCCCGGCCAGCGCGGCCAGCACGTGCGGCGTGGCGTGGCCCAGGTCGGTCAGCACGCCCAGGTGGCGTGCGCCGTCGGTGCAGCGCAGTTGCAGCGGCTCGCGCGCGTCGTGCGGCACCGTGAAGGGCAGCAGGCGCAGCGCGCCGATGTCGATCGCCTCGCCGTCGCGCGCCAGCTGCAGGCGCCCGCCGTAGTCGCGCGCGCCGGTCGCCAGCCAGGTGCCTTCGCTCATCCACACCGGCACGCCAGCGCGGCGCGACAGCGCATGCGCGCAGCCGATGTGGTCGCCGTGCTCGTGCGTGATGAAGATGGCGTCGAGCATCGAGGGCACCAGCCCGGCGCGGGCCAGGCGGGCCTCGAGGTGACGTTGCGTGAAGCCGCAGTCGATCAGCAGCCGGGTGGTGTGGCCGCCGCTGGTCGCTTCGACCAGCGTGGCGTTGCCGGTGCTGCCGCTGCCCAGGCTACGGAAGCGCAGCATGGGCGCTGGCGCCAGCCGGTGCGCGCAGGCCCTGCCGCGCCGTGCCCGGCGCTGGGCCGGCGGCGAGCTGGGCAGGCCAGGCGCGTGGCGGCATTTACTTCAGGTCGTCCGCGATGACTTGAAGGATGCGCTGTGCGTTGTCGGAGGTTTCCGGCGCGCCGGCTTCGCTCAGCACGCTGACCACGGTTGCGCCGCCCTGGCCGCCCTTGACCACGATGCGGTACTTGACCGGCTTCTGGCCCTTGTCGCCGCCGAAGGTGAACATGCGGCTGAAGAAGCCCGTGTCCTTCTTGTCGGCATTGAAGGGCACGTAGCGCACGAAGTAGGTGCCGGCGCTGCGGTCGCGGTCTTCCACCGTGAAGCCGGTGCGGTCGAGCGTCAGGCCGACGCGGCGCCATGCGCGGTCGAAGTTCTCGTCCATCTGCAGCACGGGCTGGCCGTCGACGTTGGCCAGTCGAATCGACTGCGCGGCCGGCACGCCGGCGGCCATGATCGCCTTGGACTGCTCTTGCGAGACGCCCAGCTTGACCATCAGGCGGCGCATGAATTCGGCTTCGAGTTCGGGGTCGGCGGGGCGCGGCTGCCAGATCGTCTGGTCTTTCTGCGAGTTGGAGTAGACCTCCTGCATGCCGCGGTGGCTGATGAAGATCTCGGTGCTGCCGTTCGGGCCGCGCTCCAGGCGCGTGCGGAAGCGGTCGAGTTCGCCGGTCGAGTAGACCGAGTCGAGCAGCTTGCCCACGGTGCCGCGGATGATGTCCTGCGGCAGCTTGGCGCGGTTCTCGGCCCAGTCGGTTTCCAGGATGCCCAGGTTGCGCTGGTCGGTGGTCAGCAGGAAGCCGCTTTCCAGCCAGAAGTCGCGCACCGGATCCCACAGCTTGTCGGGTTCGCGGTTGACCACCAGCCAGCGCGTGCTGCCGTCGCGCTCCAGGCGCACGTCGCCCACGCTGCTGACGGCGGTGGGCAGGCCAGGCGCGGTGACGATGCCGGCCTGGTAGGAGTTGGCGGACACCGGCCCGCCGGGGATGGCATAGCGGTTGTCACGGGTGAGCTGGCTCAGGTCGGGCGGGACTTCCAGCGTCGGTGCCTTGCCGGCGCTCTTGTAGTCGACTTTGTCGCTTTCCAGGGCGGAGCAGGCGGCCAGGCTGGCCACCAGGGCCAGCATTACGAGTCGCGAACAGGTTTTCAACTTCATCTTCCTTAATGGGATCGCTGGGAGCATTCGGTTCGCCGGGTGCGAATCGGGTGGCTGTGTGAGCCGCAGACGCGCAAAAGGTTGCCGATGCCGTGACAGCCCGGTGGCGATCAGACAGTCAGTTCTTGAGCAGGCCGGTGTCGCGCAGTGCCGCCTCGACCACCGGGCGGGCCGATTCGGCCAGCTCGGTCAGCGGCAGCCGCATGGCGCCGCCGCACAGGCCCATGCGGGCCATCGCCCACTTGACGGGGATCGGGTTGGGTTCGACGAACAGGTGGCGGTGCAGCGGCATCAGCTCGAACTGCAGGCGCATGGCGGTGGCGACGTCGCCGGCGATGGCCGCCACGCACAGCTCGTGCATCTTGCGCGGCGCCACGTTGGCCGTGACGCTGATGTTGCCCTGGCCGCCGCACAGCATGAGCGCGACCGCCGAGGGGTCGTCGCCCGAATAGACGGCGAAATGGTCGGGCACGTCGCGAATGAGCCATTGCGCGCGCTCGATGTTGCCGGTGGCTTCCTTGATGCCGATGATGCCGGGCACCTGCGCCAGGCGCAGCACCGTGTCGTGCGCCATATCGGCGACGGTGCGGCCCGGCACGTTGTACAGGATGGTGGGCAGGTCGCCCACGGCCTCGGCGATGGCCTTGAAGTGCTGGTACTGGCCTTCTTGCGTCGGCTTGTTGTAGTAGGGCACGACCTGCAGCTGCGAGTCGGCGCCCACGGCCTTGGCATAGCGCGCCAGCTCGATCGCCTCGCTGGTGGAATTGGCGCCGCAACCGGCCATGACGGGCACGCGCCCCTTGGCCTGCTCGACCGAGACGCGGATGATCTCGCGATGCTCTTCCACGTTGACCGTGGGGGATTCACCGGTGGTGCCGACCACGCCGAGGCAGTCGGTGCCTTCCTCGATGTGCCAGTCGATCAGGCGGCGCAGGGCCGGGTAATCGACGCTGCCGTCTTCAAGCATCGGCGTCACCAGCGCGACGATGCTGCCAGTCAGTTGCTGCAAGGGAGTCTCTTGTAGGGAGGAAAAGCAGCCATTCTACTAACTGGCGCCCGGGTTCCGAAGCGGCAGGCGCCGCGGCGGCTCCGCCGGGCCCTGTGCATCGCGCACCGCGGCGATGCGCTGCACGAAGCGCTCGGGCGCCGCCAGGAAGCCGTCTTCGTAGGCCACCACGCGCAGGCCGGCGCAGGCGGCGAGCAATTCGCCCGGCGCCAGCAGGAAATCGGGGCGGGACGGCTTGCCCACGGATTCGTTGCCCTGGGCGAAGGTTTCGTAGAGCAGCAGGCCGCCCGGCGCCAGCGCGGCGACGATGTCCGGCAGGCGCGGCCGCCAGAGGTAGTTGGTGACCACCACCACGTCGAAGGTACGCCCCGCAAAGGGCCAGGGGCCGCCTTCGATGTCGGCCAGCACGGTGGGGCCGAAGGCGCCGGCCGCGGCCAGCGCTTCGGGCGCGCGGTCGACCCCGGTGGCGGCGTGGCCGCGCCCGGCCAACCAGGCCATGTGGCGCCCGCTGCCGCAGGCCACGTCAAGCACGCTGCCGCCCGGCGCCGCCAGGTGCGACCAGCGCTGCACCCATTCGGAGGGCGCCAGCCCGGCGTGCGGGGCGTTCAGAAGCATGCCCAGACCTGGTCGATCAGCGTGACCAGGAAGGCCGGCTGGGTGTAGAGCGCGAAGGCACCGGCCAGCGCCACGCCGGCGGCCGCCAGCCAGGCCAGGCGTTCGAGGCGGAGACGGGCGGGGCGGTGCATGGCGGGTAGGTTGAAAGCGGTGGCGTGATCAGGCCGCCTGGGCGCCGGGGCGCAGCGGGCGTGGAATGGCATTTTCCTTCACCGGCAGGTTGATCAGGGCGGCGAACACGCCCAGCGCGATCGAGATGTACCAGACGATGTCGTAGCTGCCGGTGCGGTCGTACAGGAAACCACCCAGCCAGACGCCCAGGAAGGAGCCCACCTGGTGCCCCAGGAAGACGAAGCCGCTGAGCATCGACAGGTGGGCCACGCCGAAGATGCCGGCAATGATGGCGTTGGTCGGCGGCACGGTCGACAGCCACAGGAAGCCGATGACGCTGGCGAAGAGGTAGACCGAGAGCGGCGAGATCGGCGCGATGAGGAAGGCGGCAATGGCGATCGCGCGGCCGAAATAGATGGCCGACAGGATCTTGCGGCGCGCCAGCTTCTGGCCGAGCGAGCCGGCGATGTAGGTGCCCAGCACGTTGAACAGGCCGATCAGCGCCAGCGCGTAGCTGGCCACCTCGGGCGCCAGGCCCTTGTCGCGCAGGTAGCTGGGCATGTGCACGCCGATGAACACCACCTGGAAGCCGCACACGAAGTAACCCGCCATCAACAGCCGGAAGCTGGGGTAGCGGAAGGCCTCGCCCACCGCCTGCAGGATGGTCTGCTCGCGCTGCCCGGCCGCTGCCGCGCGCTGCGGCTCGCGCAGGCCCAGCGCCAGCGGCACGATCACCAGCACCAGCACGGCCAGCACCAGTAGCGCGCCCTGCCAGCCCAGGCCGGCGATCAGCTTGCCTTCGATCGGCACCATCAGGAACTGGCCGAAGGAGCCGGCCGCCGCCGCCACGCCCATCGCCCAGGAGCGCCGCTCGGCCGGGATCTGGCGCCCGATCACGCCGTAGACCACGGCGTAGGTGGTGCCTGCCTGCGCGGCGCCGATCAGCACGCCGGTGGTGAGCGCAAACATCAACGTGGAGGTCGACAGCGCCATGCCGACCAGGCCCAGCGCGTAGCAGACGGCGCCCATCAGCAGCACGCGGAAGGCGCCGACCCGGTCGGCCAGCATGCCGGCGAACACGCCCATCACGCCCCACGAGAGGTTCTGGATCGCCAGGGCGAAGGAAAAGGTCTGGCGCGTCCAGCCCTGCTCCTGCGTGATCGGCTGCAGCCACAGGCCGAAGCCATGGCGCACGCCCATCGACAGGGTGACGATGAGGGCGCCGCACAGCAGCACCTGGCGCATGCTGAGCGCCGGCGGGGGAGAAGAAGTCATGCCGGGCAATGTACCGAAAAGGCCATGCCATCGCCGGGCGCGGATTGCTGAAATGTTCGCGCCCCATTGATGCGCGGGGCGAATCGGCCGGCCCACCCCGTTGCCTGTATGTCCATCCAGTTCAAGTGCCGCGCCGCCCCTACAATCCCGCGCATGGCGACTACTTCTCCCAAGACCCCCGCGGCCGGCAGCGCCGCTGCCGGCTACTCCGAAGGATCGATCCGCGTCCTCAAGGGGCTCGAGCCCGTCAAGCAGCGGCCGGGCATGTACACCCGCACCGACAACCCGCTGCACATCATCCAGGAAGTGCTGGACAACGCGGCCGACGAGGCGCTGGCCGGCTACGGCAAGAAGATCAAGGTCACGCTGCATGCCGACGGCTCGGTCAGCGTGGAAGACGACGGGCGCGGCATTCCCTTCGGCCTGCACCCCGAGGAACAGGCGCCGGTGGTGGAACTGGTGTTCACGCGGCTGCACGCCGGCGGCAAGTTCGACAAGGGTTCGGGCGGCGCCTACAGCTTCTCGGGCGGCCTGCACGGCGTCGGCGTGAGCGTGACCAACGCGTTGTCGACCCGGCTCGAGGTGCAGTCGCACCGCGAAGGCTCGGTGGCGAAGCTCGCCTTTTCTGCTGGCGACGTGATCGAGCCGCTGCAGGTGCGCCCACTGGAAGCCGGCGAGCGGCGCCAGGGCACCACCGTGCGCGCCTGGCCCGACGGCAAGTATTTCGAATCCAGCGTGCTGCCGCTGGGTGAGCTGACGCACCTGCTGCGCAGCAAGGCGGTGCTGATGCCGGGCGTGGCGGTGACGCTGGTGGTCGAGAAGACCAAGGACACGCAGCAGTGGCTCTACAAGGGCGGCCTGCGCGACTACCTGATGCAGACGCTCAACGGCGAGCCGGTGATCCCGCTGTTCGAAGGCGCCGGCCATGCCGACAAGAACGCCGACAACTTTGCCGAAGGCGAGGGCGCCGAGTGGTGCGTGGCCTTCACCGAAGACGGCCAGCCGGTGCGCGAGAGCTACGTCAATCTGATTCCCACCAGCGCCGGCGGCACGCACGAGAGCGGCCTGCGCGACGGCCTGTTCAACGCCGTCAAGAGCTTCATCGAGCTGCATTCGCTGCTGCCCAAGGGCGTCAAGCTGCTGCCCGAGGACGTGTTCGCGCGGGCTTCATACGTGCTGAGCGCCAAGGTGCTCGATCCGCAGTTCCAGGGCCAGATCAAGGAGCGGCTCAATTCGCGCGACGCGGTGCGGCTGGTCTCCAGCTTCGTGCGCCCGGCGCTGGAGCTGTGGCTGAACCAGCACGTCGACTACGGCAAGAAGCTGGCCGAGCTGGCGATCAAGGCGGCGCAGACGCGGCAGAAGGCCGGCCAGAAGGTCGAGAAGCGCAAGGGCTCGGGCGTGGCGGTGCTGCCGGGCAAGCTGACCGATTGCGAAAGCAAGGACACGGCGCACAACGAGGTGTTCCTGGTCGAGGGCGACTCGGCCGGCGGCAGCGCCAAGATGGGCCGCGACAAGGAAAGCCAGGCCATCCTGCCGCTGCGCGGCAAGGTGCTCAACACCTGGGAAGTGGAGCGCGACCGGCTGTTCGCCAACAACGAGATCCACGACATCTCGGTGGCGATCGGCGTCGACCCGCACGGGCCGCAGGATTCACCCGACCTCTCGGGCCTGCGCTACGGCAAGATCTGCATCCTGTCGGATGCCGACGTCGACGGCTCGCACATCCAGGTGCTGCTGCTGACCTTGTTCTTCCGCCATTTCCCCAAGCTCATCGATGCCGGCCATGTGTTTGTCGCCAAGCCGCCGCTGTTCCGCGTCGACGCGCCGGCACGCGGCAAGAAGCCGGCCTCCAAGGTCTACGCGCTGGACCAGGGCGAACTCACCGCCATCCTGGACAAGCTGCGCAAGGACGGCGTGGGCGAGAACAAGTGGAGCATCAGCCGCTTCAAGGGGCTGGGCGAAATGAGCGCCGAGCAGCTGTGGGAAACCACGCTCAACCCCGACACCCGCCGCCTGATGCAGGTGCGCCTGGGCCGGCTCGACTTCGAGCAGACGCAGGGCGAGATCACCAAGCTGATGGGCAAGGGCGAAGCCGGCGCGCGGCGCGAGCTGATGGAACTGCGCGGCGACGATGTCGAGGTCGATGTCTGAGGCCGGGCGCGCGCTGCGGCTCAATCACACACAACGGGAGATTTGCCATGCGTTCTGACCGATTCAACCTTCTTCCCGCCCTGGCGCTGGTGCTGGCCTCGGCCGCGCTGCCGGCCTGGGCGGCCTCGCCGGCGTGCGACGCCAAGCGCGCCGAGATCGAGGCCTCGCTGGCCGATGCGCAGGCGCGCGGCCAGGCGCACGAGGTGCGCGGCCTGAAGCGCGCGCTGGCTTCCAACCAGCGCAACTGCACTGATGCCTCGCTGGCCAAGGAGCGCGACAAGAACATCCGCGACGCACAGCGCGAAGTGAAGCAGCGCGAGGCCGACCTGAAGCGCGCGCAGGCCAAGGGCGACGCCGACAAGATCGCCCAGCGCGAGGCCAAGCTGGCCGAGTCGCGCGACGAACTGGCGCGCGCGCAGAAGCCCCTGCTACCATGAGCCACGCATTCACCACCCGGCGCGGCCGGCACGACGAGGGCGATGCTTGAGCGGCCCGCCATCGACCCCGCACGGACCGGGCTGCGCGCCCGGGCCGCGCATGGCCTTGGCCGACTTGGCCGACTTGGCGCGCGCTGGCTGATCGCATTGCTGGTGCTGGCGCCGACCCTGTTCGCGCTGTCGCCCTCGGCGCGCGCTTCCGACATCTACGGCTACGTCGACGAGAAGGGCACCGCGCATTTCGCGGCCGAGCGCCTCGATCCGCGCTACCAGCTGTTCTTTCGCGCCGGGCAGAGCTTCGACACCGCCCACGGACTGCTTCCCTTGGGGCGCGGTGGGCGCGGCTTGAATGGCAAGGGCGTGTCGCCCGCCACGCGCACGCTGCTGGACTGGATCGAATCCTCGCCCAGCTACCGGCGTGCACGCACGGCGGTGCGCGCCGCCTCGGACCGGCACGACATCGACTACGAACTGCTGCAGGCCTTGATCGCCACCGAATCCGGTTTCGATGCGCAGGCGGTCTCGCCCAAGGGCGCGATCGGCCTGATGCAGGTGATGCCGGCCACCGCCGAGCGCTACGGCCTGCAGGACGACCAGCGCGGCACGGTGGAAGCCAAGCTGCTCGACCCGCGCCTGAACATCGCCACCGGCTCGCGCTACCTGCGCGACCTGATCGCGCTGTTCCCCGGCCGGCTCGAACTGGCGCTGGCCGCCTACAACGCGGGCGAAGGCGCGGTGCAGCGCGCCGGCAACCAGGTGCCCGACTATCCCGAGACGAAGAACTACGTCAGCACCGTGCTGCAGCTCTACGCCTACCTCAAACCTTCGGCCGGCGTGCGGGCGGGCCAGCCGCCCGGGCGCATCCACATGGAGCTGGACGGCAATGCCGCTGCGGCGGGTGGCGCCATCGGCCGCGGCAACCTGCCGCCGGCGCAGCCGCAGCGCGCGCCGCGCCTGCCGGCCAACTGAACAAAACTTAGCGAAACGACAAGATGGATTCCCAATCGACGCTCGATCTCCCGACGCCTGAAGACGACGGCGGCCTGACGCTGGCCGACTACGCGCAGCAGGCCTATCTCGAATACGCGCTGAGCGTGGTCAAGGGCCGTGCGCTGCCCGACGTGTCGGACGGCCAGAAGCCGGTGCAGCGCCGCATCCTGTATTCGATGTCGCGCATGGGGCTGGGCTTCGGCGGCGCCAACGGCACCGTCGGCGCCAAGCCGGTGAAGTGCGCGCGCGTGGTGGGCGACGTCCTCGGCCGCTTCCACCCGCACGGCGACCAGGCCGCCTACGACGCGCTGGTGCGCATGGCGCAGGATTTCTCGCAGCGTTATCCGCTGGTCGACGGCCAAGGCAATTTCGGCAGCCGCGACGGCGACGGCGCCGCCGCCATGCGCTACACCGAGGCGCGGCTGGCGCGCATCACCAGCCTGCTGCTCGACGAGATCGACGAAGGCACGGTCGACTTCATTCCCAACTACGACGGCAGCACGGATGAACCGCGCCTGCTGCCGGCGCGCCTGCCCTTCGCGCTGCTCAACGGCGCGAGCGGCATTGCGGTCGGGCTGGCCACCGAAATCCCCAGTCACAACCTGCGCGAGATTGCCGACGCCTGCGTGGCGCTGATCAAGTCCAACGGCAAGCTGAGCGACGAGGAGCTGTTCGCCATCGTGCCGGGCCCCGACTACCCGGGCGGCGCGCAGATCATCAGCAGCGCCAGCGACATCGCCGAGGCGTATCGCAGCGGGCGCGGCTCGCTCAAGGTGCGGGCGCGCTGGAAGATCGAGGAGCTGGCACGCGGCCAGTGGCAGCTGGTGGTGAACGAACTGCCGCCGGGCGTCAGCACACAGAAGGTGCTGGAAGAGATCGAGGAGATCACCAACCCCAAGGTGCGCGCTGGCAAGAAGGCGCTGTCGACCGAGCAGACGCAGCTCAAGGCCACCGTGCTGGCGGTGCTCGACGTGGTGCGCGACGAGTCGAGCAAGGACGCCCCGGTGCGCCTGGTGTTCGAGCCCAAGACCAGCCGCATCGGGCAGGATGAATTCATCACCACCTTGCTGGCCCACACCTCGCTGGAAAGTTCGTCCTCGATCAACCTGACGATGGTCGGCATCGACGGCCGGCCGGTGCAGAAGTCGCTGCGCCAGATGCTCAGCGAGTGGATCGTGTTCCGCGAGCAAACGGTGCAGAAGCGCTCGCAGCACCGCCTGACCAAGGTGCTCGACCGCATCCACATCCTCGAAGGGCGGCAGCTGGTGCTGCTCAACATCGACGAGGTGATTGCCATCATCCGCGCAGCGGAAGACCCGAAGGCGGCGCTGATCGCGCGCTTCAACCTGAGCGATCGCCAGGCCGAGGACATCCTGGAAATCCGGCTGCGCCAGTTGGCACGGCTGGAGGCCATCAAGATCGAACAGGAGCTCAAGGGCCTGCGCGAAGACCAGAAGAAGCTGGAAGACATCCTGGGCAGCGACGCGGCGCTGCGTCGCCTGCTGATCAAGGAGATCGAGGCCGATGCCAAGTCCTTCGAGGACGCGCGCCGCACCTTGATCCAGGCCGAGAAGCGCGCCGTGGCCGAAGTCCGCGTGATCGATGAGCCGGTCACCGTGATCGTCTCGCAGAAGGGCTGGGTGCGCGCGCAGAAGGGCTGGGCCAGCGAACGCGCGGCCGGCGCGGCGCCGCCCGAGTACAGCTTCAAGTCGGGTGATGCGCTGTACGACGCCTTCGAGTGCCGCACGGTCGACACCTTGCTGGTGTTCGGCACCGCCAAGGACAAGAGCGTGCGCGTGTACACCGTGCCGGTGGCCTCGCTGCCGGGCGGGCGCGGCGACGGCCAGCCGGTCACCACGCTGATCGAACTGGACAGCGGCACCCACGTGGCGCACTACTTCGCCGGCCCGGTCGGCGCCAGCCTGCTGCTGGCCAACAGCGGCGGCTACGGCTTCATCGCCACGGTGGAGAACATGATGTCGCGCCAGCGCGGTGGCAAGGCCTTCATCGACGTCGGCGAGGGCGAGCAACTGTGCCGCCCTTCGCTGGTGGGCGGCGCCAGCGGCGCCGAGCCGATGCCGGCGGCCACGCACGTGGCCTGCGCTTCGGCGGGCGGGCGCATCCTGACCTTCGAGATCAGCGAACTCAAGTTGCTGCCCAAGGGCGGGCGCGGCCTGACCCTGATCGACCTGGAGGCCAAGGACACGCTGGCCGGTGCGGCCGCCTACACCCGCAGCGTGAAGATCGAAGGCATCGGGCGCGGCGGCAAGGCGCGCGACGAGACGCTGGAAATCCGCTCGCTCAACAACGCCAAGGCCAGCCGCGGCCGCAAGGGCAAGGCGGCCGACCTGGGCTTCAAGCCGGCCAGCATCGTGCGCGTGCTGTAAGGGGCGGGGCCATGAACTTCAGTCTCACCGACATCGTGGTGCTGGGCGTGACCAGCGTGGCCAGCTTCGCCTTCGCGCGCTGGGCCTCCAAAAAGCGTCGGGCCCGCAAGGCCGAACTCAACAAGAAGCTGGCGCAGGCCGACCTGGCCAAACAGAGCCGCCAGGTGCGCCGCGCGGCGGCACGCAAGGAACGCTGAAGCACGGCGACAATGCCGCCCTGTCCCGCAGCGCTCCCCGGGCGCTGCATTCTTTGTCCAACAGACGAATCACGCCATGTCCCTGCCTCCCGTCGAAATCGAAACCGGCCCCAACCCGACCGCCGCCATCGTGCTCATGCACGGCCTGGGCGCGGATGGCAACGACTTCGTGCCGATCGCCCAGGAGCTCGACCTGTCCAGCGTTGGCCCGGTGCGCTTCGTGTTCCCCAACGCGCCGGTGATCCCGGTGACGGTGAACGGCGGCTACCAGATGCCGGCCTGGTACGACATCTTCGGGCCCAACCTGGTGCAGCGCGAAGACGAACCCGGCCTGCGCCGCTCGCAGGCCGCCATCGAGGCGGTGCTGGCCAACGAGAAGGCGCGCGGCATCGCGCCGGGGCGCATCGTGATTGCCGGGTTCTCGCAGGGCTGCGCGATGGCGCTCCTGACCGGCCTGCGCCACGCCGACAAGCTGGCCGGCATCGTCGGCCTGTCGGGCTACCTGCCGCTGGCGGCCAGCACGGCGGCCGAGCGCAGCCCGGCCAACCAGGACACGCCGGTCTTCCTCGGCCACGGCCGCCACGACGGCATCGTGCAGCTGGCGCGCGGCACCGCCACGCGCGACGCGCTGCAGGCGCTGGGCTACAACGTGGCATGGCACGAGTACCCGATGGAGCACTCGGTCTGCATGGAGGAAATTGCCGATCTGAATGCCTGGCTGCTGCAAGTGCTGGCGCGCTGACGCGCCGGGCGGTGGCCGGCAGGGGTGCGGCGTGACTTGACCGTTTCCAAGCACGCCTTGGCGGAGCATGCTACCTTCCAGCCCCACAAAATGAGCATGACAACAACCGATATGAGCAGACTGCAGGAGCGACTGAACGCGCTCTCGGGCGCGCGCCTGAAGGGGATCCGGCGCGGCATCGAGAAGGAAAGCCTGCGCGCACAGCCCGACGGCCGGCTGGCGCTGACACCGCATCCGGTGGCGCTGGGAGCGGCGTTGACGCACCCGCACATCACCACCGATTTCAGTGAATCGCAGCTGGAGCTGATCACCGGCGTGCACCAGGACGTGCAGGCCTGCCTCGACGAGCTGGTGCGCGTGCACCAGTTCACCTACCGCGTGCTGCAGCCCGCCGACGAGCGCATGTGGGTCTCCAGCATGCCGTGCGGCCTGCCGGCCGACGAGACGATCCCGATCGGGCGCTACGGCGCTTCCAACGTGGGCCGTGCCAAGAGCGTCTACCGCATGGGCCTGAGCCACCGCTACGGCCGGCGCATGCAGACCATCTCGGGCATCCACTACAACTGGTCGCTGCCGGACGTCTCGAGCGAACAGTACTTCGCGCTGATCCGCAATTTCCGCCGCCACGCCTTCCTGCTGCTCTACCTGTTCGGCGCTTCGCCGGCGCTGTGTTCGACCTTCGTCGCCGGGCGTCAGCACCAGCTGCAGCCGCTGGGCGAGGGCAGCATGCACATGCCCTACGGCACCTCGCTGCGCATGGGGCCGCTGGGCTACCAGAGCGAGGCGCAGGCCTCGCTGGCGGTGAGCTACAACAGCCTGGACGGCTACGGCGCTTCGCTGCAGGACGCGCTGACGCGCCCGTGGCCGGCCTACGAAAGCATCGGCATCAGCAACCTGGGCGGCGAATACAACCAGCTGGCCACCACGCTGCTGCAGATCGAGAACGAGTTCTACGGCACCATCCGCCCCAAGCGCGTGATCTTCCCCGGCGAGCGTCCGCTGCATGCATTGCGCGAGCGTGGCGTGGAGTACATCGAGGTGCGGCTGATGGACCTCGACCCTTTCGAGCCGGTCGGCATCCGTGCCTCGACCATGCGCTTCATCGACGTCTTCCTGCTGCACTGCCTGCTGGCCGACAGCCCCGACGACACGCCGGCCGAGATCGCGCAACTGGCGCGCAACCAGCACCTCACGGCGGGGCGCGGGCGCGAGCCCGGCCTCAAGCTGCAGCGCGGCGACGGCGAGATCGAACTGGCGCAGTGGGGCGAGGAGATCGTGGCCCAGTGCCTGCCGATCGCCGCGGCGCTCGATGCCGCCCACGGCGGCAGCGACTACAGCGATGCGGTGCGTGCCGCGCAGGCCTCGCTGCGCGCGCCCGACACCCTGCCCTCGGCGCGCGTGCTGGCCGCCATGCGGCAGGAGCACGCCGATTCCTTCGTCGGCTTCGTGCGGGCGCAGAGCGAAAAGACGCGCGACGAACTGCTGGCCTTGCCCTGGCGCAGCGAAGACCAGGCCACTTTCGAGCAGATGTCGCGCGCTTCCTTCGAGGCGCAGCGCGAGATCGAAGCGGCCGACACCATGCCCTTCGAGAATTACCGCCAGCAATACGTGTCGCCCGATCGCCTCGGCTTGCCGGGGCGCGTGGCGCTCGCGCACAGCGCGGTTTCCTAGCCCGGCCGCGGCCGGGCATCGCAGCGTGATCAAGCCGATCACGCGCGGCGGCGCCGGCCCGTCCCCCTCCCATCCAAGTCAGTCAAGGACAACCCCACAAATGAGCGAAATCGACTTCAAGGGCCGCGTGGCCATCGTGACCGGTGCCGGCGGCGGCCTCGGCCGTCAACATGCCCTGGCGCTGGCGCGCCGCGGCGCCAAGGTGCTGGTGAACGACCTGGGCGGCGCGCTCGACGGTTCGGGCGGCTCGGTCTCGGCCGCGCAGGCCGTGGTCGATGAAATCAAGGCGGCCGGCGGCGAGGCCATTGCCAACGGCGCCTCGGTGACCGATTTCGATGCCGTGCAGGCGATGGTGCAGCAGGCCGTCGAGGCCTGGGGCCGGGTCGACATCCTGGTGAACAACGCCGGCATCCTGCGCGACAAGAGCTTTGCCAAGATGGACGTGGCCGACTTCAAGCTGGTGGTCGACGTGCACCTGACCGGCGCGATGCATTGCACCAAGGCCGTGTGGGCCCTGATGAACGAGCAGAAGTACGGCCGCATCGTCATGACGACCTCGTCGTCGGGCCTGTACGGCAACTTCGGCCAGGCCAACTATGGCGCCGCCAAGATGGCGCTGGTCGGCCTGATGCAGACGCTGAGCATCGAGGGTGCGAAGAACGACATCCGCGTGAACTGCCTGGCGCCCACCGCCACCACGCGCATGACCGAGGAACTGTTCCCGGCCCCCATGCGCGAGGCCTTTGCGCCCGAGGCGGTGGTGCCCGCGATGCTGGTGCTGGCCAGCGAGAACGCGCCCAACCGCACCATCCTGTGCGCTGGTGCCGGCAGCTTCGAGGCAGCGCACGTCACCCTCACGCAGGGCATTCACGTCGGCATTGGCGAGCATGCGCCGGAAGAACTGGCGGCGCGCCTGGCCGAGGTGAGCGAGCGTGCCGGCGAGCAGGTGCCGCAAAGCGGCAACGCGCAAGGCACGATCGAAGTCACCAAGGGCATGGCGGCCCGGGGCGCCTGACTTGAGGCGCCGGGCCGAGGCCGTTCAGGTCTCGTCGGGCGCGTCGTCCGCGCTGCGGATCGAGCTGCGGTCGCGGTGATCGGCCAGCCGGCCGAGCTTGCTGTCCAGCAGGTGCTTGAGCTTGTCGGCGGCGCCGCGGAAGGCGTCGTCGATGTTGGCGGCGTGGTGCGTCACGGCCACCGGCTGCTGGTGCGCCAGCCGCGCCTCCATGGTGCAGCGCTTGTCGCTGGCACCGCCGCGCTCGCCGGTGGCGCCGTTGAGGTGAACTTCCACGCGCGTGATGTCGGCGCGAAAGTGCGCCAGCGTGCGACGAATCTCTTCGTCGGCCCAGCGTTCCAGGGTGTCCTTGTTCTCGACGCCGTTGCTGGCATTGACTTGAACTTGCATGCGTTGTGCTCCCATCCGGGGTGGTTGACGTGGGTGCCAGTCTGGCCTGTTTCGGCGGCGCCGCGCGTAGGGGGATGCCCATAGCCCTGGCCGCGGCGGCACGCCGCATCGGCATGGCGCGATGCCCGGCGCGCATGCCCCCACGCAAAGGCCATCGCGCAGTGCATGATGGCGCCTCTGGCGGCACCGCCGCCTTTTTTCTTTCTCAACCTGACCCGAAACGCGCGACATGTCGAACCTGCCCGACACCCTCTGTTACCTCAACGGCGACTACACCCCGCTCAACCAGGCCAAGGTCTCGGTGCTCGACCGCGGCTTCATCTTCGGCGACGGCATCTACGACGTGGTGCCGGTGTACGGGCGCAAGCTGTTCCGCTTTGCGCAGCACCTGGCGCGGCTGGAACGCAACCTGGGCAAGCTGCGCATTCCCAATCCGCACACGCAGGATGAATGGCTGGACCGCTGCCGCCACCTGGTGGCCGCGCACACCGCCGAAGACCAGATGGTCTACATCCAGGTCACGCGCGGCGTGGCGGTGCGCGACCATGTGATCCCGCAGGACATCGTGCCCACCGTGTTCATCATGGCCAGCGCGATGAAGCCGGTCAGCGACAAGGCGCTGGCCGAGGGCGTGGCCTGCGTCACGGCGCAGGACTTCCGCTGGGAGCGCGGCGACATCAAGAGCACCTCGCTGCTGGGCAACGTGCTGGCGCGCCAGGTGTCGGCCGACGTCGGCGCCACCGAGACCATCCTGTTCCGTGACGGCGTGCTGACCGAGGCCTCGTCGTCGAACGTCTGGCTGGTGAAGGACGGCGCCGTGCTCGGCGTGCCCAAGAGCGAACACGTGCTCGAAGGCATCCGCTTCGAGCTGCTGCGCGAGCTGTGCGCGCAGGAAGGCATTGCCTTCTCGCTGCAGCCGATCGGCGAGGCCGAGGTGCGCACGGCGGATGAACTGCTGCTCAGCTCGGCCAGCAAGGAAGTGCTGTCGGTGACGACGCTGGACGGCAAGCGGATCGGCAGCGGTCAGCCGGGCCCGGTGTTTCAGCGGCTGCATGCCGCATACCAACGCGCCAAGGCGCAACAGTCGATCTAGCCATGGCCATTCAATGGTTCCCAGGTCACATGCACGTGACCCGCAAGGCGATCATCGAGCGCGTGCCCGACATCGACGTGGTGATCGAGCTGCTCGACGCGCGCCTGCCCGGCTCCAGCGCCAACCCGCTGCTGGCCGAGCTGACCGGCCACAAGAGCGGGCTGAAGGTGCTCAACAAGCAGGACCTGGCGGACCCCGAAGTCACGGCCCAATGGCTGGCGCACTACAACGCGCTGCCCGACACGCGCGCCATTGCGCTCGATGCCAGCGAGAAGGCGCCGGCGCGCGAGATCGTGCGCGCCTGCCATGAACTGGCGCCCAACCGCGGCGGCATGGCCAAGCCGATGCGGGTGCTGATCTGCGGCGTGCCCAACGTCGGCAAGTCGACCCTGATCAACACGCTCAAGGGCGAGCGCAAGGCCAAGACCGGCGACGAGGCCGGCATCACCAAGCTGGAACAACGCATTGCCATTGCCGACGACTTCTACCTGTGGGATACGCCCGGCATGTTGTGGCCGCGCATCGTGGTGGAGAAGAGCGGCTACAACCTGGCGGCCAGCGGTGCCGTCGGGCGCAATGCCTACAACGAGGAAGAGGTGGCGCTGGAGCTGCTCGACTACCTGCGCCAGCACTACGCCGGCGCGGTGCAGGCGCGCTTCAAGCTGCGCGAGGCGATTGGCGAGCTGCGCGACGAAGAAGTGCTGGAAGCCATCGGCCGCCAGCGCGGTGCGCTGCTGGGCAAGGGCCGCGTGAACCTGCAGAAGGCGGCCGAGATCGTGCTGAACGAATTCCGCGCCGGCAGCATCGGCCGCGTGTCGCTGGAAACCCCGCAGATCTTCGCGCAGTGGCTGGCCGAAGGGCTCGCGCTCGACGCGCAGCGCCAGGCCAAGAAGGATGCACGCGCCAACCGCAAGAAGCCCAAGGGCGCGGACGCGCCGACGGCGTAAGGCTTCAGTCGACGGCGTAGGCCGCGTCCAGCAGCTCGGCCTGCTGCTGCGCCGAGCGCTGTGCAATCAGCTTGAGCAGCGACGCCGAATCCTGCACCTGCACGCCATTGGCCTTGGCGAATTCGATGGCGTCGGCGTCGAAGCTCGAGCTGGTGACGTAGGTGCCGTTCTGCAGGCCATGCAGGCTCATGTCGGTCAGGAAATCGCGCATCGCCTTCAGGTCGACCGTGTGGCCGCCCCAGTACTTGCAGCGCACGAAGCGGGGCGCCGGCATCAGGCGCGATTGCAGCCAGATGTCGATGCCGCCTTCGGTCTCGTGCGCGCGGCTGCTGGTGGAGAAACCGGCCTGCGCATAGAACACCAGGCACACGCGCTCGAAGCGCGGCGCGTCGATGTTGGCCAGCACGTTGGGGTTCCATGCGTGCTCGCGCGTGTCGGCAAAGGGGTCGTCGTCCGCCTCGCCGGCGGCTTCGTCCAGCGCCGCGTCGGCGGCCTCGGCTTCGGGGTTGACGGCGATGGTGTCGACGAACACCGGCTCGATCACCGCGGTGCCGCCGGCATTGCGCAGGCCGGCCAGCACGGAAGGGCGCGTCTGGCCCATCGCCGGGTCTTCGCGCGCCGCGTTCGCGCGTTGCGTCGGGCGCGCGAACAGGTGCAGCACGAGCAGCAGCACCCCCAGCCCCACCGCCACCCAGCCGAGCGGGCGCACCGGGCCGGAATCCGCCAGCAACAGCAGCACGGCACCCAGCGCCAGGCACAGCAGGCCCTTGCCCGCCAGCCCGCCGAACAGCCCCGGGCGGGGCTCGCGTTCCATCTCGGAATTGTTCATGGGGAGACGCTCACTTTTGTAACCAAAAGTTGTCAATGGGCCGAGTGTACGGTTGATTGACGCGCTTTGCACAAGCCGTCACGGCAATTTGTCGCTATCAAAAACGTAGCGCTGCGGCGCCGCTCTGCTACGCTCCCCGCACGACAACACCCCAAAGAAAGCCCACGCATGTCCGACACCCTGGCGCCTCCGCTCGAAGTCCTGCCGCGCGACATTTCGGCCTACAAGGCCGGCAACACCGGCATCGACTATGTGCATCGATTCGAATCGGGCCGGCCCGGCCCGCACGTGCTGATCAACGCGCTGACGCACGGCAACGAGATCTGCGGCATGGTGGCCGCGACCCATCTGCTCGACAGCGGCGTGCGCCCGCTGATCGGCACGCTGACGGTGAGCTTTGCCCACGTCGAGGCCTACGCGATCTTCGATCCGCAGCAGCCCTACGAGAACCGCCAGATCGTGCACAACCTCAACCGCGTCTGGTCCGACGAGTTGCTCAGCGGCACCGAGGACAGCCCCGAGCTGCGCCGCGCGCGCGCCCTGCGCCCGGTGGTGGCGGCGGCCGATCACATCCTGGACATCCACTCGACCAGCCAGGCGGTGGAGCCGTTCTGGGTCTACCCGGCCTTTGCGCGCAACGCCGACGTGGCGCTGGCGATCGGCCTGCCCTCGGTGCATCTGGTGATGCCCAACGGGCTGGGCTCGGGCACGCCGCTCATCCAGCACGGCCGCCACGCCGGCGCCGACGCGCCGGGCGCGGCGCTGGTGGCCGAGTGCGGCCAGCACTTCGCGCGCTCGTCGGCCGAGGTGGCGACCGAGGTCACGCTGCGCATGCTGGCGCATTTCGGCCTGATCGAGCGCGCCGCGCCGCCGCCGGCCGCACCGCAACGCCGCTTCGAGCTGCTGCAGACGCTGATGGTCACCACGCCGGAATTTCGCTTCGTGCGGCCGCTGCGCGGCTTCGAGACCTTTGCCAAGGGCGAACTGATCGGCACCGATGGCGATGCGATCCGCATCGTCGCGCCCTGCGACGACTGCACGGTGTTCATGCCGGCGCGGGTGCCGATCGTCGGGCGCGAGGCGGTCTACCTCACGCGTCCGCTGCACGATTGACGGCCGGCGCGGCGCCGGCGACCAGCGCATCCATTGCCGCCGGCAGCGCGTGGCGCATGGCCTCGATGAAGCGGCGCAGTCGCATCGGCGGAAAGCGGCTGGGCGGGTAGAGCAATTGCACCGGCAGCGCCTGGGTCTGCCACTGCGGCGCCAGGTGCAGCAGGCGGCCCTGCGCCACGTCGTCGGCCAGCGCCCAGGCCGAGGCGACGCAGGCGCCCAGCCCTTCGAGCGCGGCGGTGCGCAGCGCGAACAGGCTGTCGGTGCTCAGCCGCGGGCGGATCGGCAGCCGATACGGCTCGCCGCCGGCCACCGGGCGCAGCGTCACCTCGTGCCGGTAATAGGTGTTCAGCGCCAGCCAGGGCAGGTCTTCCAGTTCGCCCGGGTGCTGCGGCAGCGCGCGCCCGGCCAGCAGCTGCGGCGCCGCCACCACGATGCGCGGCACCGTCCACAGCTGGATCGCAACCAGCGCCGGATCGCCGATCTCGCCGACGTGGATGGCGCAGTCGATGTCCTCGGCGATGAAGTTGGGCGTGCGGTCGTCCAGCAGCCATTCCACCGTGACGCGCGGGTAGCGCTTGAGGAAGTCGACCACCGGCGACATCAGCAGGGTCTGGCCGAAGGCATGCGGCGCGTGCACGCGCAGGTGCCCCTCGGGCGCGTCGGCCGGCGCGCGCAGCTCGTCGTCAAAAGCTTCCCAGCGCGCCAGCAGCTCGCGCGAGCGTTCGTAGCAGCGCTGGCCGTCCTCGGTCAGCTTCATGGCGTGCGTGGAGCGCTGCAGCAGGCGCAGGCCGAGCGAGCGCTCCAGCGCCTGCAGGCGCCGGCTGACGGTGGGCTGGGTGGTCTGCAGCTGCGCGGCAGCGGCCGAGAGGCTGCCGGCCTCGACGATGCGCACGAAGGTCTGGAGCAGGTCGAGACGTTGCGTGAGCGGGTTTTGCATACGCCAAGCGTATAAGCATTGTTCCCGCGCCGCCACTACCGCGTACCCGACTCTGCAGGCACACTTCGGCGCCATGGACTCCTCGATCACCGTAAATACCCTGCCATGCATTCCCAGCGCGAATGACTGCCGCGGCGAGCTGCCCGCCCGCCTGGTGCTGCTGCTCGCCGCCGCGGCCGGCCTGTCCGTCGCCTCGCTCTACTACGCGCAGCCCATCCTGGGCGAACTGGCGGCCCAGCTGGGCGCCACGCCGCACCAGATCGGCTGGGTGCCGACGCTGACGCAGATGGGCTACGCGCTGGGGCTGCTGCTGCTGGCGCCGCTGGGCGACCGCTTCGATCGCCGCCGCATCATCCTGGCCAAGTGCGTGGTGCTGGTGGTGGCGCTGCTGGCCACGGCCACCGCGCCGCACCTGGGCGTGCTGCTGGCCGCCGCCTTGCTGACCGGCCTGGCCGCCACGCTGGCGCAGGACATCGTGCCCGCCGCCGCCACGCTGGCGCCCGAAGCCAGCCGCGGCCGCACCGTGGGCATGGTCATGACCGGGCTGCTGCTGGGCGTGCTGCTGTCGCGCGTGGTGAGCGGCGTGGCGTCGCAGTGGATCGGCTGGCGCAGCATGTTCCTGGCGGCCGCGCTGGTGGTCGCCTTGCTGGGGCTGGCGCTGTGGCGCGGCCTGCCGCGTTTCGCGCCGACCACCCGGCTGGCCTACGGTGCGCTGCTCGGCTCGCTGGTTGCGCTGTGGCGCCAGCACCCGGCGCTGCGCCGTGCGGCGCTGGCGCAGGGCGCGCTGGCGGTGGGCTTCAGCGCCTTCTGGTCGACGCTGGCGGTGATGCTGCATGGCGCGCCCTTTCACCTGGGCAGCGCCGCGGCCGGCGCCTTTGGCCTGGCCGGCGCGGCCGGGGCACTGGCCGCGCCGCTGGCCGGCCGCCTGTCCGACCGGCGCGGGCCGGAGCACGTCACGCGCATCGGCGCGCTGGTGGTGCTGCTGGCATTCGGCGCCATGCTGGCCATGCCGCTCTTGCCGACCGGCGCGCAACTGGGGCTGATGGTGGCCAGCGCGCTGGCCTTCGACCTGGGCTTCCAGTCGACGCTGGTGGCGCACCAGACCCTCGTCTACGGCATCGATGCCGGTGCGCGCAGCCGGCTCAACGCGGTGCTGTTCGTCGGCATGTTCACCGGCATGGCGCTGGGCGCCGCGCTGGGCAGCCTGGCACTGGCGCAATGGGGCTGGCCGGCGGTGACGGCGCTGGCGGTGCTGTCGGCAGCCTTCGCGCTGGCCGTGCGCATGTGGCCGCAGCGCGCCGGCAGCCCCACCTGAAGCGCGCCGCCCGCGGCGGCCTGCGTGCCAGAATGTGAGCGCCTGCACACCGCAGGGCGATCACAAAAAAAGGGAGGCGCGCATGACGCAGGACATCGTCACGCTCAACATCGCGCAGACACTGGCCATTGCCGCCGTGCTGCTGCTGCTGGGCGAATTCATCAAGAAGCGGATTCCGATCCTGGAGCGCTTCTTCATCCCGGGCCCGGTCATCGGCGGCCTGGTCTTCTCCATCGTGGCCTTGTTCGGGCACCAGAGCGGCGCCTTCGAATTCACCTTCAACGCCGACATCCGCAACCTGCTGATGATGGTCTTCTTCACCACCATCGGCTTTTCCGCCAGCTTCGAGTTGTTGAAGAAGGGCGGCGTCGGCGTGGTGCTGTTCCTGGCCTGCGCGGGCCTGCTGGTGGTGCTGCAGAACGGCGTGGGCGTGGCGCTGGCGACGGCGCTTGGCGTGCATCCGCTGCTGGGCATTGCGGCCGGCTCGGTCTCGCTCACCGGCGGGCACGGCACCTCGGCCGCCTTCGGCCCCATCCTGGAGCAGGCCGGCGCCACCGCGGCCTTGCCGGCGGCCATCGCCGCCTCCACCTGGGGCCTGGTGACGGGCTGCCTCATCGGCGGGCCGGTCGGCACCCTGCTGCTCAAGCGGCATGGCGTGCGCCACGTCGCCAACGCGGTCGACGCCAGCGCCTACGACAAGGACCTGGCCACCGCCCGCGAGACCCGGGAAACCAACGAGCGCACCGTGATGCAGGCGGTGATGCTGATCGTGCTGTCGATGGGCGCCGGCTCGCTGTTCGGGCCTTTCGTGCAGCGTTTCGGCATCACGCTGCCGGCCTACATCGGGCCGATGCTGGTGGCCGCCGCGCTGCGCAACATCATCGACTGGCGCAACCTGAGCCTGCCGGTCAAGCAGATCGAGGTGACCGGCAACATCTCGCTCTCGTTCTTCCTGTGCATGGCGCTGATGTCGATGAAGCTGTGGGAGCTGGCCGCCATTGCCGGGCCGCTGCTGGTCATCCTGCTGGTGCAGACGCTGATGATGGGCCTGTACGCCTACTTCGTGACCTTCAACATGATGGGGCGCGACTACGACGCGGCCGTGCTGGCCGCCGGCCACTGCGGCTTCGGCCTGGGCGCCACGCCCAACGCCATGGCCAACATGGAAGCCTTCACGGCGCGCAACGGCGCCTCGGTGAAGGCCTTCTTCGTGTTGCCGATGGTCGGCGCGCTGTTCATCGACTTTCTCAACGCCACCGTCATCACGGCCTTCGTCGGCTTCTTCAACTGAAGCCCACGCTGCTCAGGCGAGGAAGAGGGCCGGGTCGACCATGGTCCGGTTCAGGCTGATCGACCAGTGCAGATGCGGCCCCGTCACGCGGCCGGTGGCGCCCACCGCGCCGATGCGCTCGCCGGGGCGCAGCGTGTCGCCCACCTGCACGTCGATCGCGCTCAGGTGGCACATCATGCTGAGCAGGCCGCCGCCGTGGTCGAGCCAGACCGTGTTGCCGTTGAAGAAGTAGTCGCCGGTGTCGATCACCCTGGAAGGCAGCGGCGCCAGCACCGGCGTGCCGGTGCCGGCGGCGATGTCCATGCCGCTGTGCGGATTGCGCGCCTGGCCATTGAAGATGCGGCGCAGGCCGAAGGAACTGGAGCGGCGCCCGGGCACCGGCACCTGCATCTCGAAATGGTCGGGCCGGGGTTCGGAGAAGGTGGCGATGACGATCTTCGAATGCGCCGCTTCGCGCTCGTAGCGCGCCGTGTCCGCCGCCGACAGATCGACCTTGCCGGGCGCCACCGTCAGGCGCTGCTCGCGGTATTTCTTGGGCGACACGGTGTAGGCCACCTCGCGCTTCGTGCCGTCGGCTTGCGTGACGGTGATGGCGGCTTCGCCGGGCGGCTGCGACAGCGCAATGCCGACCAGCGCGGTCCATTCGATCGGATCGCCCAACACCAGCAGCGGCACCTCGCCGGCCTGCGCGAGGGGACGCGCGGCGGCCGGGCCCAGCGACAGGCGCGCCACGCCGCCGGGCACCTGCGAGGCGCGTGGAAAGAGGTCGGGGGCGGGGGGCGCGGCGTGGGCGAGCTGCGCGGCCATGCCTTGCAGCAGGAGCAGGCCGGTGCCGCCACGCAGCAGGCGACGCCGTTGAAGACCGGAAATGTCCAGGGGGGTCGAGTCAGGAAGCATGCGGACAGTCTAGCCACGTGCCCGGCGCCAGCCCGTCCAGCGTGTACGGGCCGACGGCGGCGCGCACCAGGCGCAGCGTGGGAAAACCCACTGCCGCGGTCATGCGCCGCACCTGCCGGTTGCGCCCTTCGCGGATCTTCAGTTCCAGCCAGCAGGTCGGGATGTGCTTGCGCTCGCGGATGGGCGGCTCGCGCGGCCCCACCGCGGGGGCCGAGGGCAGCAGGCGCACGGCGGCCGGCCGCGTTGGTCCGTCATTGAGCTGCACGCCGGCACGCAGCGCGGCCAGCGCGCTTTCGGTCGGCTCGCCCTCGACCTGCACCCAATAGGTCTTCTCCATCTTGAAGCGTGGGTCGGCGATGCGGGCCTGCAGCCGGCCGTCGTCGGTCAGCAGCAGCAGCCCTTCGCTGTCCGCGTCGAGCCGGCCCGCGACGTACACGCCGGGCAGGTCGATGAAGTCCTGCAGGCCGCGCCAGCGCCCCTCGGGCGTGAACTGGCTGAGTACGCCGTAGGGCTTGTGGAAGCGGATGAGCCGGCCGCCTTGCGCGCGCTGCGCGGGCGAGGCGGGCCGTGGCGATGTCACGGCGTGCTACTTGCCCCAGCTGTCGCGCAGGCCGCTGGTGCGGTTGAAGACCAACTGGCCGGCGGCCTGGGCCTTGGAGTCGGCGACGAAATAGCCGTGCCGCTCGAACTGCAGTGCGCGCTCGCTCGATGCGCCGGCCAGGGCCGGTTCGACGTAGCCCTGCGTGCGGCTCAGGCTGTCCGGATTGAGCTCGTCCGCCAGTTCGCCGGCGCCCGGGTTGTCGGCGCGGAACAGCCGTTCGTACAGGCGGATCTCGCAAGGCACGGCATCGCTCGCCCCAACCCAGGTGATGACGCCCTTGACCTTGATCGCATCGGCGCCGGGCGTGCCGCTCTTGGTGTCGGGCACCAGCGTGGCCTGCACTTCGGTGAGGCGGCCGTCGGCGTCACGCGTGGCGCCGGTGCACTCGATCACGTGGCCGTACTTCAGGCGCACCTTGTTGCCGGGGTAGAGGCGGTGGTAGCCCTTGGGCGGCACGTCCTCGTAGTCGGTGCGTTCGATCCACAGCCTGCGGCCGAACTGGAACTGGCGCTGGCCCATCTCCGCGTGGTGCGGGTGCACCGGCGCCGAGCAGGCGTCGAGCGCGTCGTCGCCGCCCATCCGTTCGCCCCAGTTGGTGATCACCAGCGGCACCGGGTCGAGCACCGCCATGGCGCGCTGCGCCACCGGCTCCAGCGTTTCGCGCAGCGCCGCCTCGAGCGCGGCGTAGTCGGTCCAGCCGCCGGACTTGGTGACGCCGCTGCGCTCGCAGAACAGCTGGAGCGCGGCCGGCGGGTAGCCGCGGCGGCGCAGGCCGGCCAGCGTGGGCATGCGCGGGTCGTCCCAGCCGTCGACGTGGCTTTCTTCCACCAGCTGGCGCAGCTTGCGCTTGCTGGTCACCACGTGCGTGACATTGAGCCGCGCGAATTCGTATTGGCGCGGGTGCGGGCTGGCGATCAGGCCGCCTTCGGCCAGGCGGTCGAGCAGCCAGTCGTAGAAGGGGCGTTGGTCTTCGAATTCGAGCGTGCAGAAGCTGTGCGTGATCTGCTCGAGCGCGTCCTCGATGGGGTGCGCGAAGGTGTACATCGGGTAGATGCACCACTTGTCGCCGGTGTTGTGGTGGTGCGCGCGGCGGATGCGGTAGAGCGCCGGGTCGCGCATGTTGATGTTCGGGCTCGCCATGTCGATCTTGGCGCGCAGCACCGCGGCGCCGTCGGGCAGCTGGCCATCGCGCATGGCGCGAAAGCGCGCCAGGTGCTCGGCCGGCGTGCGGTCGCGGAAGGGGCTGTTCGTGCCGGGCGTGCCGAAGTCGCCGCGGTTGGCGCGCATTTCCTCGGGCGTCTGCTCGTCGACGTAGGCCAGGCCCTGCTCGACCAGGTACTCGGCGGCGCGGTACATGAAGTCGAAGTAGTTGCTGGCGAAGTATTCGTGCGGCTGCAGGCGCGGCGTGGCGCAGGCCGACGATTCGTCGGGTGCCGGCGCGTCGGCCAGCTCGGTGTCGTAGCCCAGCCAGGCAATCGCGTCGCGGATCGCGTCGACGTATTCCTGCTCTTCCTTCTCGGGGTTGGTGTCGTCGAAGCGCAGGTGGCACACGCCGCCGTATTCGCGCGCCATGCTGAAGTTCAGCCAGATGCTCTTGGCGTGGCCCAGGTGCAGGTAGCCGTTGGGTTCGGGCGGAAAGCGCAGGCGCACGCGCGCCGGGTCGGCCATGCCGTCGGCATGGTGCTGGCCGTCGCCGGGCGATCCGCCCCAGCGGCGTTGCGAATAAGTGCCTTCCTCCAGGTCGTTTTCGATGACGTGGCGCAGGAAATTGCTGGGTTTGACGGGATCTGTCGCGGAAGGGGAATTCATGGGGGGATTCTAGAAGGGCGGCACCTTCGTTACTTTCGGATACCTTCTTCACAGTAGCGCGGGCACGGGCGTTACCTGGGCCGCATTCAATGGACCCCATGGACGGAAATTGATCCGTCCCAAAGGAGACCCACCATGCGCCTCATCAATACCCGAATCATCAAGTGGACCGCCGCCGCCGCCCTGGCCGCCGGGGCCCTCGGCATGGCATCCACCGCATCCGCCGGCGTCGGCGTCTCGATCGGCGTGGCCCTGCCCGGCGTCGCCATCGGCGTCGTCAACCCCGCGCCGGTGTACTACGGCCCGCCGCCGGCCATCTATCGCCCGGCCCCGGTCTACTACGCGCCGCCGCCGGTGCGCTACCGTCCGGCCCCGGTGGTCTACGGCCCGCGCCCGTTCTACGGCCCGCCGCGTGGCTACTACCGCGGTGACCATCACGGCGGGCGTGGCCATGGCCACAACGACTACCGTCGCTGAGTGAGGTGGGCGCCGGGCGCGCCCATCGTCCTTGGTCGAGAAGAACCGGCTCCTGTAGTCGGTTTTTTTGTGACGATGACATCGCTGCACCGGCGTGCCGAACTCGTGATGCCTTGGTCAAGAACGGGAAGTTCTGCAGAATTTATGGTTATATCGTGGTTTATATGTGGTCAATTCGAGGTCGATTGGTAGAATCGATGGCTCTCTGAACACTCCTCCCGAAATTGCGTATGCCTCAACCAACCATCGGATTGTTCGAAACTGTTGCCCCCGACGTTTTCAACTTTGGTCTAGGGCCTGAGTTTTCACCCAAGAAGGTGTCTGAAGCCCTGAGCCTGAAGAAGGAGGACGTGTCTCACTTGGCGGCCGTCTCGGCCAAGTCGGTACGCTATGACGGTGCCATCCCCGAGCAGGTGCGCGAACGCCTTGAGGAGATTGCGAACACCATGAACATGGTGGCAGCGGCCTTTGATGGCGATGTGGCCAAGACCATCGCCTGGTTTCGTGCCCGCAATCCTCTGTTGGGCGATGTCTCTCCGCGCGACATGATCCGACTCGGGCGCTACGAACGCCTACGCAAGTTCATCATCAACGCGACGAGCGAACGCGCAAGCAAGCCATATCAGCCAACGGCGACAGCGCACTGACGGGCTGTCGGGGCGGTGAGAAAGAAAATCCCAGTGCGCCGTCCGGCCGTCATGGCGACGGGACGAACTGGCATCCTCGAACTGGATCGCTTCTCCACGGCAACGCTGGAGAAGTGGAGTGAGGTATCCCAGGATCTTGATGAACTCGCCGACTCGCTGTTCTTTGGCACGGAACCAGAGCGACGCCGTCATCGAGAGGATCTGTTGGGGGCTTTGGCTGGCGAGCCTGCGGTACAGATGGATATCTCAGGATGGGTCCGCGCCGTCAGCTATCGCTTTAGCCTGGCTCCGCTGTCTTGTGCGGGCAGCCTCCAGGACATTGGCGGGCGATTCAACGTTGGGGTCGAGCTTGACGACCAGACGGTGTCCCCATGGCCTGCGCTCTATATTGCGGAGGACTTCGAAACCGCCTTCCGTGAGCGGTTTCAGCTTGCCTCCGACAGCTTGACGGATGGATTGACGCCTCAGGACATGGCGCTGCAGCCAGGGGCGAGTCTCACGACACTGCAGCTTTCAGGCAGGCTGTCGAATGTCTTCGATCTGACGTCCAGCGCATCGCTTGCGTCAGTGGCGAGGGTCTTTCGACGCGTGAAGATGCCTGAGAAGGCGAAGCGCCTGAAGAAAAAACTGAAGATCGGTGACTCTGCTCTGTTCATGATGAGGCAGGCGCCGCAGTTGTTCAACATGGTCTTCAAGCACAACTGGCGTATCGAACCAAGGCAGTTTGGCTTGCCCTCGCCAAGCCAGTCCCTTGCAGAACTCATTTATGCAGCGGGGTTCGAAGCTGTTCTGTATCAGTCGAGCAAAGGCCCCGGCAAATGCTTGGCAGTCTTTCCTCGCAACTTGCTGGATGGATCATTCGTGGAACTGGCGGATGCAGCGCCACCGGAAGTCACTTGCACCCGCATGGACAGCGCGACAGCTAACGTGCTTGCGGGTTGGGATTCGGTGCTGCCCCAGTTTCGACGGCCGTGGGACGCAATGGACGAGTCTGCCCGAGCTCCAACCAGGTAGGCAACCCACACGCACGCTGCTCAGGCCGGCGCCTGCTGGCGCGCCGGGTGCACGCCGGGCTGCGCGGTGCGCTGCACCACATGGCGGGCCATGGCGCGCGCCAGTTCGTGGTCGCCGATGAAGACGGTGGCGGCGGTCTCGCCGCGCAGGCGGCCGGCCTCGTCCTCATTGTGGCTGCGGATCACGGTCTCGATGCTCGGGTTGAGCGTGCGCGCGGTCTCGATCATCTGGCGCGCGTTGATGGCGTCGGGCGTGGTCACCACCAGCAGGCGCGCTTCGGCCACGTGGGCCTGCACCAGCACCATCGGCTCGGCCGCGTCGCCCCACACCGCGGCCATGCCCTGGGCGCGCAGCTTTTCCACCAGTTCGCGGTTGTGCTCGGCCACCACGAAGGGAATGGCGTTGGCCGTCAGCTCGGCGGCAATGCGCCGGCCGATGCGCCCGTAGCCCACCAGCACCACCTGGTTCGAGAGGAAGCGCGCCTCGGTGCTCATCGGCAGTTCGGCCAGCGGGTCTTCGCGCAGCGCCAGGCCGCGCGCGAAGGAGGAATGTTCGGACAACCACTTCTCCAGCGGCGCGACCAGGCTGAACCACAGCGGGTTGGTGGCGATCGACATGATCGCGCCGGCCAGCAGCAGGCTCTGCCCTTCGCGCGGCAGCAGGCCGAGGTTGGCACCCAGCGCCGCGAGGATGAAGGAGAACTCGCCGATCTGCGCCAGGCTCGCGCTCACCGTGAGCGCGGTGCCCAGCGGGTAGCGCAGCAGCAGCACCAGCACGCAGGCCGCGACCGACTTGCCCACCACGATCACCAGCACCACCGCCAGCACCTGCAGCGGCCGCTCGATCAGCACCGAAGGGTCGAACAGCATGCCGACCGAGACGAAGAACAGCACCGCGAAGGCGTCGCGCAGCGGCAGCGATTCCTGCGCCGCGCGGTGGCTGAATTCCGACTCGCGCATCACCATGCCGGCGAAGAAGGCGCCCAGCGCGAAGGACACGCCGAACAGGGCGGCCGAGGCGAAGGCGATGCTCACCGCCGCCGCCACCACGCACAGCGTGAACAGCTCGCGCGAGCCGGTGCGGGTGACCTGCCACAGCACCCACGGGAAGAGGCGCCGGCCGACCACCAGCATCAGCGCCACGAAGCCGCCGACCTGCAGCAGCGTCACGCCCAGGGTCTGCCACAACGGCGTGCCGCCGGCGTCGGGCGTGCCGTTGAGCATGTTGCCCAGCGGCGGCAGCAGCACCAGCGCCAGCACCATCGCCAGGTCTTCCACCACCAGCCAGCCGACGGCGATGCGGCCGGTGAAGGAATCGAGAATGCCCAGGCTTTCCAGCGCGCGCAGCAGCACCACGGTGCTGGCCACCGACAGCGCCAGCCCGAACACCAGCGCACCGCCCAGGTTCCAGCCCCACCACGAAGCCAGCCCTACGCCCATGGCCGTGGCGACGGCCATCTGCACGATCGCGCCGGGCACCGCGATCTTGCGCACCGCCAGCAGGTCGTCGAGCGAGAAGTGCAGGCCGACGCCGAACATCAGCAGCATCACGCCGATTTCCGCCAGTTGCGCGGCAATGCCGGCATCGGCCACGAAGCCCGGCGTGAAGGGGCCGATGATGACGCCGGCCAGCAGGTAGCCCACCAGCGCCGGCAGGCGCAGGCGCGCCGCGATGAAGCCGAGGATGAGTGCGAGGCCGAGCCCCGCGGCAATGGTGTTGATCAGGGAGACGCTGTGGGGCATGCGGCGATTGTGCGGTGCTGCCCCGATGTCCCGTAAAGCCTGCCTCGAAGGCGGGCTTTTCAGTTCGCGCGAAAGAACTACATCGCGCGGAACAGGTGCGCGTAGAGCCGGCTCACCGCCATTTTTTCAGGCCGCCCGCGCAGTTGCAGGTGCAGCTTGCCGGCCTCGTCGCGGTGCACCGATTCGATCGCCTCGGCCCGCACCACCAGCGCGCGGTGCACCTGCCAGAACTGCTGCGCATCGAGCTGGGCCATCAGTTGCTTGAGGGGCGTGCGGATGAGGAATTCCTGCGTCGCGGTGAGCACGCGCACGTACTTGTCGGCGGCCTCGAAATACAGCACCTCCTGCACCGGCACCATGCGCACGGTGGTGCCGCCGGCGTCGCTGGCGGCGATGACGCGCAGCGGGCCGCCGCCGGGGGGCGTGGCGGATGCCGTGGCGCCAGCGTTGGCCGCGGCCAGGGCCGCGTCAGCCGGCATGCCGGCGCCGGCAGCGGCCAGCAGCTGGCGCCATTGCGCCAAGGCGGCATCGAGCGCCTGGGCTGCTGCAGCCGGCGCTTGCGTGCTTGCGGCGGCGCGCGCGCCGAGCGCCTGCTGCAGCCGCGCCACGGTCTTGCGCAGGCGTTCCGGCTGCACCGGCTTGAGCACGTAGTCGAGTGCCTGCGCCTCGAAGGCGCGGCTGGCGTATTCGTCGTAGGCGGTGACGAACACCAGTTGCGGCATCGGCCGCTCGTCCGCCGGCCAGTTGTCGGCCAGTTCCATGGCGGCGCCGAGGCCGTCGAGGCCCGGCATGCGGATGTCGAAGAAGAGCACGTCGGGCAGCAGGCGCAGCGCCTCCGACACGGCGCGCAGGCCATCGCCCACGCTGGCCAGCACCGTCAGGCCGGGCCAGGCGGCGGCCAGTTCGGCGCGCAGCGCGGCGGCCAGCAGGGGTTCGTCTTCGGCGATCAGGGCGGTGGCGTTCATGGCGTGGGCGCGGTGGCGGAACGGGTGGTTGACGGGGCGGCCGGATGGACGGATGGCGGCGTGTCCGCAAGCGTGAGCGAGAGGGCGGTGGCGGGCAGTTGCACGATGGCGGCGGTGCCGCCGTCGGCGCCTGCCGTCATCTGCAGCGTGGCGCCGGCGCCATAGGCCGTGGCCAGCCGCTCGCGCACCTGCGTCAGGCCGAAGCCGGCACCGTCGCTGCCCGCCGCCTGGCTGGCCTGCAGGCCGACGCCGGTGTCGCGCACCGCGATGCGCACCGAACCATCGTCGGCGCGCTGCGCCTGCACGGCGATGCGGCCGCCCTCGACCTTGGGCTCCAGCCCGTGGCGGATGGCGTTTTCCACCAGCGGCTGCAGCAGCAGCGGCGGCACCGGCAGCGTGCGCAGCTCGTCGGGCAAATCCAGCGTGTAGCGCAGGCGCTCGCCCATGCGCACCGACATCAGTTCGAGGTAGTCGGCCAGCCGGTCGAACTCGGCCGCCAGCGGATGCGCGGTGGCGCGTGAGCCCGACAGCGTGACGCGCAGGTAGCTGTTCAGGTGGTCCAGCATGGCGATCGCGCGCGGCGGGTCGGTGGCGATCAGCACGCGCAGGTTGGCCAGCGTGTTGAACAGCATGTGCGGCTCGAGCTGGGTTTCCAGCAGCTTGAGCTTGGCTTCGGCGGCATCGCGCTCGACCGCGTTGATGCGTGCATCGAGCGCCGCGCGCTGGCCGCGCGAATGGAAGAAGTAGCTGCCGACGAGGCCGCAGGCCACCGTGATGATGATCGAGGTGTAGCGGTCGCGCCGGCCCTGCATGAAGCCCTCCAGCGGGCCGCCGCCGATCAGCGCCTGCGCCGCCAGCGAGCCGAGGAAGAAGCCGACGCCGATGCCCAAGGCCGTCAGCGCCAGGCCGCGCCAGCCCCTGGGCCAGCCGGTTTCGCCGGGGCGAAGGAATGCAAAGCGCCCGAACTCGATCGGCAGCCAGATGAAGGTGCCCATGCAGAGGGAGTAGACCAGCTGCCGCCAGTAACCGTCTTCCGGCCAGATCGCGGTGGTGACCACCGCGATCACAAGGCAGAACGCCATCACCTGCAGGTAATGGCGAGCGAGGTCGCGCCAGTTCAGATTCATGGCGCGGATTCTGCGTGAAGCGCGTGCCGTGCGCCGCGGTGCGTCACCACGGGTCGCCGCTGCCGGCCTGCAGCCGCTCGCGTTCGCGGCTCACCATCCGCTCGAGCATCGGGTTGCCCGGCGCGAACAGCCAGACCGAGAGGCCGTGCAGCAGCAGGCCCAGGCCCCAGCCGAGCAGGGGAAAGATCGCCCATTGGCGCCCGGAGGCGAGCGAGATGGCGACCAGCATCGTGTTGACGACCAGGTACACGGTGGCGTGGCCCCACCAGCCCAGCTTGGCTTTGGCGCGGCGGCGCGCCAGGGTGTCGATGTCGGAGAGGTCGGTCTTGCGCATGGTGTGCTCCTGTGCGTTTTCGTTGGGGGCCGGCGGGGTCAAGCCGCGCTGATGCCGGGCAGGGCCTGGCCTTCGCGGTGCGCCAGCTTCCACAGGCGCAGCGCACGGCCGAAGAAGATGCCGCTGAAGGCGCCGTAGAGGATGCTGATCAGCACCGCGAACTGCGGGTCGTGCGGCAGGGCGGGGTGCATGGCCAGCGCCACGCCGACGCCGTACTTGGTGAAGAAGATGCCCATCATCAGCAGCAGCGGCACCGCGCTGCCGGGCATGTGGAAGCGCCGCGTGGCGGCATCGAAGCGGATGCTGGCGGGCAGCGCGATGGCCTGCACCGCCAGCAGCGCGGCCACCGCGGCGGCGGCCCAGCCGACCAGCGGCAGCAGCGACTCGCCGAAGGCCGAGAAGACGCCATACAGCGACAGGCCGATCATGGCCAGCGGCATCAGCGTGGCGCGCAGCTGGCCGACGTTGCCGGCGCGCAGTTGCCTGGCGCCCAGCCAGAGCAGCAGCGCGAACAGGCCGAAGACCCAGCTCGGGGTGTGCGTGAGGATTTGCAGCAGCATGGTGGTTCTCCTGAAGGGGTTCGAAGGAAAGGAAGGCGTTGGAATTCAGAGCAGGCCGAGCCACTGGCCCCAGATCAGCTCGCCGAGGTAGCGGCTGGGCAGCAGGGTGAAGCCGCCGGCCACCAGGCACGAGCCGATGTAGGTGATCTGCATGACGCGGCGGTGGCCGGCGATGTTGCGTCGCGCGAGGTAGCGAAAGGCCATGGCCAGCGCGATGACGGTGGCGGGCACCAGCAGGTGGACGGGCGTATAGCCGTTCAGGTTGGGCAGCTTGAATTCGCGGATGAAGACCGCCGAGGCGGCCGCCAGCAGCATCAGCGTGACCCAGGCGTAGCCCAGTGCGCGGTGCAGTACCGGGCGCTGGGTGCGGCCCTTGCGCGCCCACAGCACGAAGGGCCCGATGACCAGCGCGCCGACGGCAGCGGTGAGGTGGATGGCGATCACGGGGGTCATCTGCATGGCGGGCTCCTGTGGTGAGATGGTTGGAAGCGGGCGGATTCGTTGGAGCGGACTGTGCCGGCGCCAGGCGGGGCCGGCGAGCGCGATGCGACGAAATGCCCGCAGGCGGCGCGAAATGCAGCGGCGCCGGATCGACCTGCAGCCCCGCGGGCGGCTGCGCTTTACCGATGCTTTACGGAAGCGCCGTCAGCGCGTCGCAATTCCCATCAGGCCGCACGCTACGATCCAGCGCGGCGCCGCGAATCGGTGCCTTCTCTTTTCAGGATCGACATGGACCCCCGTACTTCCGAGCCCCAGCCCGCCGTTTCCGGCGCCCCTGCGTCGCCGCGGCGGCGCCGGCGCTGGCTGGGCGCCTTGCTGGCGCTGGTGTTGCTGGCGCTGCTGGTGGGCGGCTCGTGGTACCTGGTGAACCGGCCGGCGGCCAACGGCCCCGGCATGCGCGGCCCCGGCGGGCCGGGCGCACGAGGGCCGGGCGGAGCGGGCGGGCCGGGTGCGATGGGCGCCGTCACGGTGGGCGAGGCGCGGGCGCGCCAGGCCAGCCTGGCGATCACGCTGGACGCGCTGGGCACCGTCACCCCGGTCACCACCGTCACCGTGCGCCCGCAGGTGGCGGGGGTGATGACCGAGGTGCTCTTCACCGAAGGCCAGATGGTCAAGAAGGACCAGGTGCTGGCGCGCATCGACCCGCGTTCCTACGAGCAGGCGCTGATGCAGGCGCAGGGCGCGCGGGTGCGCGACGAGGCCCAGCTGCAGGCGGCGCGCGTCACGCTGGCGCGCTACCAGACGCTGCAGCAGCAGGACTCGATCGCCCGCCAGGAGGTCGACACCCAGGCCGCGTTGGTGAAGCAGCTTGAAGGCACGGTGATCACCGACCGCGCCTCCGAAGCCACGGCCAAGCTCAACCTGGACTACACCCGCGTCACCTCGCCCATCACCGGGCGCGTCGGCCTGCGCGCGGTCGACCCCGGCAACTACGTGGCCGCCGGCGCCACCACCGGCATCGCGGTGGTCACGCAGATGACGCCGATCGACGTGCAGTTCGCGGTGCCGCAAGACCGCGTGCCCGAGATCCACCAGCGCACGGCGCAGGGCGCGCAGCTGGAAGTGGCGGCGCTCGACCGCACCCGCAGCGAAACGCTGGACACCGGCACCTTCCTCACGTTGGACAACGTGGTCGACACCAGCACCGGCACCGTCAAGGCCAAGGCGCGCTTTGCCAACAGCGCCGCCAGGCTGTTCCCCAACCAGTTCGTCAACGTGCGGCTGAAGCTGCGCACGGTCGACGCGCTGGTGGTGCCGGTGACGGCGCTGCGCCTGGGGCCGACCGGCTCCTACGTGTACGTGATCGGCGAGGACCGCAAGGTCGAGATGCGGCCGGTCACGCGCGGCGAGTCGACGGTCGACGTGGTGGCCATCACGCAGGGCCTGCAGGCCGGCGAGATGGTGGTGACCGAGGGCGGCGACCGGCTCGACGACGGCGCCTACGTGCAGCTGCAGGGCGAGGTGCCGCGCGCGCCGGCCAGCGGCGCGGCGGGCGGCCGGCGCCAGCGGCACCAGGGCGGCGGTGCGAACGGTGGCAACGGTGGCAACGGTGGCGGGCGCCCCGCGGCGCCAGCCGGCGCAGCCGTGGCGCCCGGCGCCCCGGTCAGTGGATCGACCGGCAGCACGGCACCCGGCACCACCGCGCCCGCCACGCCGTCGCCGCCGGCGGTGACGGCGACCGAGGCCGGCACGCCGCCGGCGCCGCCCGCCAACCCCTCCCCCGCTACCCCCGCCGCCCCGCAAGGCGGTGCGCGATGAGGCCTGAGGCACAGGTACAGGTACAGGTACAGGTACAGGTACAGGCACAGACACAGGCCAAGGAAAAGGCACCCCGCCGATGAGTCCGTCCCGCCCCTTCATCGAACGCCCGGTCGCCACCGGGCTGCTGATGCTGGCCATCGTGCTGGCCGGCCTGGTCGGGCTGCGCTTCCTGCCGCTGGCCGCGCTGCCGCAGGTCGACTACCCGACCATCCAGGTGCAGACGCTCTATCCCGGCGGCAGCCCGGAAGTGATGAGCCGCACCGTCTCGGCACCGCTGGAGCGCCAGTTCGGCCAGATGGCGGGGCTCAACCGCATGAGCTCGGTCAGTGCGGCGGGCGTCTCCATCGTCACGCTGCAGTTCGACCTCGACCAGACGCTGGACGTGGCCGAGCAGCAGGTGCAGGCCGCGATCAATGCCGGCGGCTCCTTCCTGCCGGCCGACCTGCCGGCGCCGCCGGTGTACGCCAAGGTCAACCCGGCCGATTCGCCCATCCTCACGCTCGCCATCAGCGCCGAGACCATGCCGCTGACCGACGTGCAGAACATCGTCAACACGCGGCTCGCGCAAAAGCTCAGCCAGGTCAGCGGCGTCGGGCTGGTCACGCTCTCGGGCGGCCAGCGCCCGGCGGTGCGCATCCAGGCCAACACCAATGCGCTGGCTTCGGCCGGCATCGGGCTGGACACCCTGCGCAACGCCATCTCGGCGGCCAACTCCAACAGCGCCAAGGGCAGCTTCGACGGCCCCAAGCGCGCCTATTCGATCAACGCCAACGACCAGCTGCTGACGGCCGCCGACTACCGCAGCCTGATCGTCGCCTGGAAGAACGGCGCGCCGGTGCGCATGGCCGACGTGGCGCGCGTGGTCGACGGTGCGGAGAACGCGCAGCTGGGCGCCTGGGCCGCGCTGAAGGCGGCCGGCGATGCCAGCGCCGAGCTGGCCGGGCAGGCGCCGGACGGCCAGTTGCGTCCCGCGATCATCCTCAACGTGCAGCGCCAGCCCGGTGCCAACGTCATCGCCACGGTGGACGCGATCCGCAAGCAGCTGCCCGAGCTGGAGGCTTCGCTGCCCGGCGCGGTGCGCCTCGAAGTGCTGTCCGACCGCACCACCGGCATCCGCGCCTCGGTCTACCACGTGCAGCTGGAGCTGCTGCTGGCGGTGCTGCTGGTGGTGCTGGTGATCTTCTTCTTCCTGCACAACCTGCGCGCCACCATCATCGCCAGCATCGCGGTACCGATCTCGCTCATCGGCGCCTGCTCGCTGATGTATTTGATGGGCTATTCGCTCAACAACCTCAGCTTGATGGCGCTGACGATTGCCACCGGCTTCGTGGTCGATGACGCGATCGTCATGATCGAGAACATCGCGCGCTACCTCGAAGAGGGCGAGCCGCCCTTCCAGGCCGCGCTCAAGGGCGCCACGCAGATCGGCTTCACCATCATCTCGCTGACGGTCTCGCTGATCGCGGTGCTGATTCCGCTCTTGTTCATGAGCGACGTGGTGGGCCGCCTGTTCCGCGAATTCGCCGTCACGCTGGCCATCACCATCCTCATTTCGGCGGTGGTCTCGCTGACCCTGGTGCCGATGATGTCGGCGCGCTGGCTCAAGCCCGAATCGGCCGACGGCGGGCGCTTCGGGCGCGCCGTGCAGCACTTCTTCGAGCGCGTGATCGCGCGCTACGACATCTGGCTGCAATGGGTGCTGGCGCGCCAGGGCGCCACGCTGCTGGTGGCGCTGGCCACGCTGGTGCTCACGGCGCTCTTGTACGTGGTGATTCCCAAGGGCTTGTTCCCGACGCAGGACACCGGGCAGTTGAAAGCCCGCATCGAGGCCGCGCAAGACGTGTCGTACCAGCGCATGGCCACGCTGCAGCAGTCGGCCGCCAACGCGATCCTGCAAGACCCGGACGTGCAGAGCCTGAGCTCGGTGGTCGGCGTGGACGCCGCCAACAACACCATGCTCAACACCGGCACGATGCTGATCAACCTGCGCAGCAGCCACGACCGCCAGGCCGAGGTGATGGAGCGCCTGCGCCAGCGCGTAACCAGCCAGGTGGCCGGCGTGCAGCTCTACCTGCAGCCGACGCAGGACCTGACCATCGACGCCGAAAGCGGCCCGACCGAATTCCGCGTGTCGCTCGAAGGCGTCGACACGGCGGCGGTGAACGACTGGGCGCACAAGCTGGTGGAGCGCCTGCGCAGCGTGCCGCAGGTGCGCAACCCGACCACCGACGCCGGCGCGCAAGGCCTGTCGGCCTACATCGACATCGACCGCAGCACCGCATCGCGCCTGTCGGTTACCGCCAGCTCGGTCGACGACGCGCTCTACAGCGCCTTCGGCCAGCGCATCGTCTCGACCATCTTCACCGAGACCAACCAGTACCGCGTGATCCTGGAGGCGCAGCGCGAGGGCCTGGATTCGCCCAAGGGCCTGGGCACGCTGCAGATCCGCACCGGCGGCGGCGACCCGACGCCGCTCTCATCCTTCGCGCAGGTGCGCGAGCAACCGGCGCCGCTGCAGGTCACGCGCGTGGCGCAGTACCCGGCCGCCACGGTCGGCTTCGACACAGCGCCTGGCGTGGCGTTGGGCAAGTCGGTCGACGCGATCCGCGCCGCCGCCAAGGAGATCGGCATGCCGGCTGCTATCGGCATGAAGTTCCTCGGCGCCGCCGGGGCCTACGAGCGTTCGCTCACCAGCCAGTTGTGGCTGATTCTGGCGGCGGTGGTGTGCGTGTACATCGTGCTGGGCGTGCTGTACGAAAGCTACGTGCATCCGCTGACGATTCTCTCGACCTTGCCGTCGGCGGGGGTGGGTGCGCTGCTGGCGTTGATGGTGACGGGCAACGACCTGGGCGTGATCGGGATCATCGGGATCATCCTGCTGATCGGCATCGTCAAGAAGAACGCGATCATGATGATCGACTTCGCGATCGATGCAGAGCGCACTCAGGGCAAGGGGCCGGTGGAGGCGATTCACCAGGCTGCTCTCTTGCGTTTTCGTCCTATCTTGATGACGACCTTGGCTGCTTTGTTCGCTGCTGTTCCGCTGATGTTGGGATGGGGTGAAGGGGCTGAGTTGCGGCGGCCGTTGGGGTTGGCGATTTTTGGTGGGCTCGTTGTGAGCCAGGTGCTGACCTTGTTCACGACGCCGGTGATTTATCTGGCGTTTGATCGGGTGGGGCGGAGGCTTTCTCGGCGCTTTGGATCCGGTGCTCAGCCTGGGGCCGGGGATGGTGTTGGTGAGGGGTTGGTGTGAGCTTGGCCTTTGTTTCTCTGCGAGGGCTGTTGGCCGGGATGTCGCCCCGGCGGGCGAGTCACTTTCTTTGCTTCGCCAAAGAAAGCAACCAAAGAAAGGCGACCCCCACTGTCTGTGACCCTTCGCTTCGCTACGGGCAACCTGCGGTGCTCGCGTCAGGCGGGAGCCGCAGAACTCGCTTCGCTCAGACAGCTGCGGCTCTTCTTCCGCCTGCCCCTGCGCTCCTCGGCACAGCCAGAGGGGGGCAAACGGGGCAGCTCGCCCTTCGGGCATTGCAATACCCCGGCTCGTGCTTCGCACATCGCCGGCGAGCGCAGCGAAGCCCGTGTGGGCCGAGCGAAGCGACGGCCCGCCCCAAGCCCCTCTGGCTGTGCCGAGGAGCGCAGCGGCAGGCGGGAAAAGCATCGCAGCTGTTTGAGCGCAGCGAGTTCTGCGATGCCCGCCTGTTGC
>Ga0160459_100090_pt1 | contig 101126 bp, 98 predicted proteins | sample HID1973K_E6MG_FD_108208 | JGI IMG/M metagenome (GOLD analysis project Ga0160459, IMG submission 108208) | Enriched mosquito-associated microbial communities from UW Madison campus, WI, USA - HID1973K_E6 MG | ecosystem: Host-associated > Arthropoda: Insects > Digestive system > Unclassified ...
GACTTCACGATGGCCACCCCGAAGAGAGCGACCGCTGCGCGGCAAGCCGCTTCGGGCTACGCCCTACGCGCCTTGCCGCGCAGCGAATGAAAGAAGACTTACACCACTTCCAGGGACATCAACCCTGATCGGCGTGGGGATCCTGCTTTGCGGGCTTGCGATGTCCGCGTGCGCCAACACGCCTTGCTCCGGTGCCAAAGGCGGCATCTCGCATTGCGCCGGTGACCTCTTCGTGTGCAACGACGGTTCCATCAGCGGATCGAAGAAGGTCTGCAGTGGCCAGCCGCGCAGTCAGCAACTCTTGCAGCCAGCCAGTCCGCCGCGTGCGCTGTCTGGCACGGATTGCGCCTGCCGCACTGGCAGCATGTGCATCGGCCCGCGGGGTGGCCGCTACTGCCTCAGCGACAGCGGCGCGAAGAGCTATCTGCGGCGCTGATCAGCAGGCAGCTCCAGCGGGCACTGGCCCGATGGTCGATAAGTTTCGCGGATTGAGTTGACGCCGACGGGGGGCGTTCCGCCTTGGCACGTCACTTGCATCGCATCTTGTACACAAGTTGGGATGCTTAACGATGGTGCATGAATCGACCCCCGCTGGCGCAAGCGCCGTGCCGGCTCCGCAGCCTGCGGTGGATGGCACGCCGGCCGCGGCGTGGATCAGCCGGTTGCCCACGCCGCTCGGCAGCGTTTCCGAGGGCCCGCTGGCCGGCCTGCGCTTTGCGGCCAAGGACAACATCGACGTGGCGGGCGTGCCCACCACGGCCGGCTGCCCGGACTTTGCCTACCTGCCGAGCGCGCACGCGACGGTGGTGCAGCGGCTGCTCGATGCCGGTGCGCAACTGGCCGGCAAGACCAACCTCGACCAGTTTGCCTGCGGGCTGAACGGCACGCGCTCGCCCTACGGCGCGGTGCCCAATGCCTTCGACGCGCGCTACGTCTGCGGCGGCTCCAGTTCCGGCTCGGCACTGGTGGTGGCCAACGGCGAGGTCGACTTCGCGCTGGGCACCGACACCGCCGGCTCGGGCCGCGTGCCGGCCGGGCTGAACAACATCGTCGGGCTCAAGCCCTCGCGCGGACTGCTCAGCGCGCGCGGCGTGGTGCCGGCGGCGCAGAGCGTGGATTGCGTCTCGATCTTCGCGCGCAGCGTCGACACCGCGGTGCGCGTGCTGCGCGCGGCGATGGGGCCGGACGCGCACGATCCGTATTCGCGCACGCTCGCGCTGCACGCCACGCCCTGGCCGGCGGCCTTCCGCTTCGGCGTGCCCGATTCACTTGAATTCTTCGGCGACGCGCTCGCCCAGGCCGCCTTCGGCGAGGCCGTCGAGCGCCTGCAGGCGCTGGGCGGCACGCCGGTCACGATCGACTACGCGCCGCTCGCCGCCGCCGCCGACCTGCTCTACAACAGCGCGCTGGTGGCCGAGCGCTACGCCGCGGTGCGGCCCTTCTTCGACGCGCACGCGGCGCAGGTGATCGAGCCGGTGCGCAGCATCCTGGCGCAGGGCCGCGACCACAGCGCGGCCGATTTCGTCGAGGCGCAGACCCGCCTGCGCGCGCTGGCCCAGCAGGCCGCGCCGATGTGGCGCGAGGTCGAGGTGCTGCTGCTGCCGACCGCGCCGACCCACTACACGATCGAGGCGATGCGCGCCGACCCGGTGGCGCTGAACCGCAACCTGGGCGCCTACACCAACTTCGTCAACCTGCTCGATTACGCCGCGCTGTCGGTGCCCAGCAGCCTGCGCGCCGATGGGTTGCCCTTCGGCATCACGCTGGTCGGCCCCTGCGCGAGCGACCTGCAACTGGCCGAACTCGGCCAGCGCTATCACCATGCCACCGGCCTGCCGCAGGGCGCCACCGGCGTGCCGCTGCCGGCACCGCAGCCCATTGCCGGATTGACCGCGGCCGCAGCGAATCCACCAGCCATGGTCCAGCTGGCGGTGGTCGGTGCGCACCTGTCGGGCATGCCGCTCAACGGCCAGCTGACCGAACGTGGCGCGCGCCTGCTGCGCGGCACCCACACCGCGCCGCAGTACCGCCTGTACGCGCTGCCCGGCAGCGTGCCGCCCAAGCCGGGGCTGGCGCGCGTGGCGCCGGGCGAGGGCGCGGCCATCGCGCTCGAGGTGTGGGAGATGCCGCTGGCGCAGTACGGCAGTTTCGTCGCGCTCATTCCCGCGCCGCTGGGCATCGGCACCTTGCTGCTGGAAGACGGCCGCAGCGTGCAGGGCTTCCTGTGCGAGCACCTGGCGCTGCAGGGCGCGCAGGACATCACCCACCTGGGCGGCTGGCGCCGCTACATCGCCTCGCGGCCCGCCACCGGCATCACCGGGTCGGCCGCCCCCCTCGCCGCGCTGCGCTGAAGCGCCCGCCGCCACCCTTCACTTCACCCTTGCAGGAGTCTTTCATGTGTTCCATCGCCACCGCCCGCCAACCTTCCATCCAACGCCGGCAACTGCTGCAGGCCGGCGCCGCGGGGCTGGCCACGCTGGCCGCGCCGGCCCTCGTGCGTGCCGCCGACGCGCCCAAGGTGCGCATCGGCTACTGGCCGATCGCGGCCGGCCTGCCGTTCTACGCGGCCGTGGAGCAGGGCTACTTCAAGAGCGCCGGGCTGGACGTGGAAGTGCTGCGCTTCGCCGGCGCGCAGCAGATCATGGAAGCCATGCTGTCCGACCGCTGCGACGGCAGCGCCAACGGCACCGGCTCGGCCAACATCGCGGTCGGCGAGATGGCCGCGCCGGGCAGCTTCAAGATCTTCTGCGCCAACCCGAGCAACGAGAAGAACGTGCTCGACGAGATGCTGGTGCCGATCAACAGCACCGCCAAGAGCATGGCCGACCTGCGCGGCAAGCGCGTCGCCTCGGGCCCCGGCATCCAGAACGTGACGCTGGCCAAGACCATCCTGGAACGCGGCGGCGCCACCGGCGCCACCGTCGTCGAGCTGCCGATCGGCCAGCACGTGGCGGCCATTGCCGCCGGCCAGGTCGACGGCTGCTACACGCTGGAGCCCACCGGCACCATCGGCCGGCTGAACAAGACCACGCGCGTGCTCGAGGCCGGCGTGATCGCCAGGTACGTGCTGGGCGACCCGATGGCGCCGTGGTTCGGCGGCTCGGCCTCGCTCACCACCACCTTCATCCAGAAGAACCCCGAAGCGGCGAAGAAATTCATCGCCGCCTACGGCCAGGGCGTGGCCTACGTGCGCAGCAAACCCGACGAGGCGCGCCAGTACCTCAAGGGCTACACCGCCATCGAGGGGCCGCTCACCGGCGAGGTGCCGCTGGCGGCCTACACCATGTACAACGAGTTCACGCCGCAAGACGTGGCGCACTTCCAGAAGTTCTTCGACCTGTTCACCGAGAAGGGCGTGTTCCCCTCGCGGCTGATGGTCGATTCGATGCTCTACAAGGCATGACCATGGCTGCCTCCAGCAACCCGGCCACGCCCTGGCAGGCACCGGCCTCGGCCGCTGCGTCGGGCGCGCCGCGCCCTTCGCCGTGGCTCAAGGCGCTGCCCTTCATCGGCCCCGTCGTGCTGTTCATCGTGTGGGACCTGGTGGTGCGCTTGGGCTTCATCAAGGCAATCTTGCTGCCGCCGCCGGCGCTCACGCTGTCGACCCTGCTGAGCGGCCTGGCCGGTGGCTCGCTGCTGACCGACTTTGCGGTCACGGTGTGGCGCACGCTGCAGGCTTTTCTCATCGCCGGCGTGGTCGGCGTGCCGCTGGGCGTGCTGCTGGGCAGCAACGAGAAGGCCTACCGCAGCGTCGAATTCCTGATCGACTTCTTCCGCTCCACGCCGTCCTCGGCGCTGATCCCGCTGTTCCTCATGATCTTCGGCGTGACCGACCTGAACAAGGTCGCCATCGCCGCCTTCGGCGCCTTGCTGATCGTGATCTTCAACAGCGCCTACGGCGTGATGAACGCGCGCAAGCAGCGTGTGATGGCGGCCAAGGTGATGGGCGCCTCGCGCTGGCAGATCTTTCGCGACGTGCTGGTGTGGGAGAGCCTGCAGCCCAGCTTCGTCGGGCTGCGCTCGGCCGTCTCGATGGCGCTGGTGATCGTGATCGTGGCCGAGATGTTCATCGGCTCCGATGCCGGGCTGGGGCACCGCATCATCAACTCGCAGCAGGTCATGAATGTGCGCGACATGTATGCGTCGATCCTCGCGGCAGGCGCGCTGGGCTACGCGCTGAACATTCTTTTCCTTCTGGCCGAACGCCGCATCGTGCACTGGAGCGGGCGATGAGAAGCGTCGAAACCGTGATCAACGGCCCGGTCTACGCCGACGTGCCGAAAGCCCCGTTCGTGCCCGGCCCCACCGGCACGCACATCACCATCCGCGGCCTGACCAAGTACTTCGCCGGCTGGCCGCTGTACGAGAACTTCGACCTCGACATCCCCAAGCACAAGATCGTCTCGGTGTTCGGCCCCAACGGCTGCGGCAAGTCGACCCTGATCAACATGATCGCGGGGCTGATCCCGATCGACGCCGGCGAGATCCTGTTCGACGGCAAGTCGCTCAAGGACACCAAGATCGGCTACGTGTTCCAGAACTACCGCGAGGCGATGTTCCCGTGGATGCGCACCATCGACAACATCGCCTACCCGCTCAAGCTGGAAGGCCGCAGCAAGGCGCAGGTCGACCGCCGCATGGAGGAGCTGGTGGCCTCGTTCGACGTCAAGTTCGACCTCAAGCGCTTCCCCTACGAACTGTCCGGCGGCCAGCAGCAGACCGCCTCGATCATGCGGGCGCTGGCGCCCGAGCCGGAGGTGCTGTTCCTGGACGAGCCCTTCTCCGCGCTCGACTTCGAGATGACCCTCTTCATCCGCGAGAAGCTGCAGGAAGTCTTCATGCAGACCGGCACCACCATGCTGCTGGTCTCGCACGACCTGGAGGAAGCGGTGTACCTGGCCGACCAGGTGCTGCTGCTGACCAAGCGCCCGACGCGGGTGGCGGAAATCCTGGCCTACGGCGATGCGCGGCCGCGCACCGTCGACACCCTGAGCGAGCCTTCCTTCGTGAGCACGAAGAAGCTCAGCCTTGAAATCTTCCAGCGTGAAGTCAGACGATGATGACCCCCGAACAGATCGAAGCCTTCGTCGACGCCAGCGCCAGCGCGCTGGCGCTCAACCTGCAACCCGCGCACCGCCCCGGCGTGCTGCGCTTCGTCGCCATCGCCGCCGAGATGGCGGCGGTGCTCGACACCGTGCCGCTCGACGAAAGCGTGGAGCCGGCCGTCAACTTCGTGCCGGTGCCGCCGGCGCCGGAGGTGCAGCCATGAGCGGGGTCGACACCCTGGTGCTCGGCGCCGCCGACGCCATGGCGCAGGCGGTGCGCACCGGCGAGGTCTCGGCCACCGCGCTGGCGCAGGCCAGCCTGGCGCGCATCGAGGCGACCGACGCCCGCGTCAACGCCTTCACCGCCGTCACCGGCGATCGCGCGCTGGCACGCGCCGCCGCGCTCGACGCGGCGCTGGCGCAGGGCGACGAAGCGTTGCGCGCTTCGCCCCTGCTGGGCGTGCCCTTCGCGGTGAAGAACCTGTTCGACATCGCCGGCCTATCCACCTTGGCCGGCTCGAAGATCGAGCGCGACAGCCCGCCCAAGGCGCACGACGCCGAACTGGTGCGGCGCCTCGAAGCGGCCGGCGCGGTGCTGGTCGGCGCGCTCAACATGGATGAATACGCCTACGGCTTCACCACCGAGAACAGCCACGAAGGCCCGGTGCACAACCCGCACGACCTGGAACGCATCGCCGGCGGCTCGTCGGGCGGCTCGGCCGCCGCCGTGGCGGCCGGCCAGGTGCCGCTCACGCTCGGCTCGGACACCAACGGCTCGATCCGCGTGCCCTCGTCGCTGTGCGGCGTGTTCGGCCTCAAGCCAACCTTCGGGCGCCTGCCGCGCAGCGGCAGCTACCCCTTCGTGTCCAGCCTCGATCACCTCGGCCCCTTCGCCCGTTCGGTGGGCGACCTGGCGCTGGCCTACGACGCGATGCAAGGCCCCGAGACCGGCGCGCTGCGCGACGCCGGCTGCCTGCAGCGTCCGCTCGAAGCGACACACGCCGAACTGGCCAAGGGCACGCAGGGCCTGCGCATCGGCGTGCTGGACGGCTACTTTCGCCGCTACGCCGGCGCGCAGGCGCTGGCCGCGGTCGACGCCGCGGCGCAGATGCTGGGCGCGATCGAAGTGGCGCATCTGCCGCTGGTCGAGGCCGGCCGCGCGGCCGCCTTTCTCATCACCAACGCCGAGGGCGGCGCGTTGCACCTGAGCGACCTGCGCACGCGCGCAGAGGATTTCGAGCCGCTCTCGCGCGACCGCTTCCTGGCCGGCACCCTGCTGCCAGCGGCGTGGATCGACCGCGCCCAGCGCGTGCGCCGCGTCTATGCGCAAGCGGTGGCGCGGCTGTTCGAGCACTTCGACATCCTGCTGGCGCCGGCCACGCCCTGCGCCGCCACCACCATCGGCCAGGAGTGGTTCGAGCTGAACGGCCAGCGCATGCTGGTGCGCCCCAACATGGGCCTGCTGACGCAGCCCTTCTCGTGCATCGGCCTGCCGGTGTGCGCGGTGCCGGTGTGGGGCGAGCCGGCGCGCGGCGGCGAGCCCGCGGCGCTGCCGATCGGCGTGCAGGTGATCGGTGCGCCCTGGCGCGAAGACCGCGTGCTGCGCGTGGCGGCGGCCTTGCAGGCCACCGGCGTGGCGCATGCGCCGGTGGCAGCGTTGACCGCCTGAGCGCATGGCTGCACCGGATTGAAGCGGCGAAGGCGCAAAAGCAGGCCCAAAGCAACGGCACGCTTTATGCATCCCGTCTTGTATCCAAGTTCGGATACGCGTCTTGGGCCCCTGTTTCGGTGCATCGCCACGCAGGGCACATGCGCCGACTTCATCGTCCCTTTCACCGGAGAACGCCCATGCCATCCGCATTCAATCGCCGCGATTCGCTCAAGACCCTCGCCGCGCTCGGCGCCGCCGGCACGCTCGGTGGCTGGAGCGCACTGGCCCACGCGCAGAAGGCCATGACGGTCGGCGTGATCTACGTCGGCCCGCGCGACGACTACGGCTACAACCAGGCGCACGCCATGGCCGCGGCCGAGCTCAAGAAGATGCCCGGCATCAAGCTGGTGGAAGAAGAGAACGTGCCCGAGACCGTGGCCGTGCAGAAGACCATGACCGGCATGGTCCAGCAGGACGGCGCGTCGCTGCTGATCCCCACCTCCTTCGGCTACTTCGATCCGCACATCCTGGCGCTGGCGCCGAAGAACCCCGACGTGCGTTTCTCGCACTGCGGCGGCCTGTGGAACGACAAGATGCCCAAGAACGTGGGCAGCTTCTTCGGCTACATCGACGAGTGCCAGTACCTCAATGGCGTGGTGGCCGGCCACATGAGCAAGAGCAAGAAGATCGCCTTCGTGGCCGCCAAGCCGATCCCGCAGGTGCTGCGCAACATCAACGCCTACACGCTGGGCGCGCGCTCGGTCGACCCGAGCATCACCTGCGCCGTGATCTTCACCGGCGACTGGTCGATGGCGGTGAAGGAAGCCGAGGCCACCAACAGCCTGGCCGACCAGGGCTGCGATGTCTTCACCATGCACGTCGACGGCCCCAAGGTGGTGGTGGAGACGGCGGCCAAGCGCGGCAAGATGGTCTGCGGCTACCACGCCAGCCAGGCCAAGCTGGCACCCGACGCCTACCTGACCGGGGCCGAATGGAACTGGCTGACGGCCTACACCACCATCATCGAAGCGGCCAAGGGCGGCAAGCCGCACCCCAACTTCCTGCGCGGCGGCCTGAAGGAGGGCTACGTGAAGATGTCCGCCTACGGCCCGATGGTCAGCGACGCGGCCAAGAAGAACGCCGACGAGGTGAAGGCCCGCATGCTGGCCGGCAACTTCGACATCTTCACCGGCGGCCTGAAGGACAACAAGGGCGCGGTGGTGGTGCCGGCCGGCACCTCGCTCAAGCAGACCGACCTCGAGCTGGAAAAGATGAACTACCTGGTCGACGGCGTGATCGGCAGCGTCGGCTGAGGCGTGCCGTGTTCGAGATGGAAGAAGTGATCCGATGCTGAAAGCCGCGCTCAAGGAAATGGCCCTGCCGGTGGGGGCGATCGTGGCGGCGCTGGGCGTGTTCGGCGTGGTCGTGATGTTCGCCGGGGTGAACCCGGTCGATGTGTGGCGGACGCTGTTCCAGGGCGCCTTCGGCAGCTGGTTCGCGTGGCAGAACACGCTGCAGCGCGCCGCACCGCTGATGCTCACCGCGCTGTGCGTGGCCATTCCGGCGCGCGCCGGGCTGGTCATCATCGGCGGCGAAGGTGCGCTGGTGCTGGGCGGGCTGGCCAGCGCCGCCAGCGCGCAGCTGCTGCCGCTGCCGCACAACGGCTTCGGCACGCTGCTCATCTGCATCGCGGGTGGCGTTGCCGGCGGGCTGTGGATCGCACTGGCCGGCTGGCTGCGCCAGTACCGCGGCATCAACGAAACCATCAGCAGCCTGCTGCTGGCCTACATCGCCATCGGCATCTTCAAGCACCTGGTCGAAGGCCCGCTGCGCGACCCGGCCAGCCTGAACAAGCCATCGACCTATTCGCTCGACGCCGGCATGCTGATCGGCGGCATCGCCGGCTCCGACGTGCACTGGGGCCTGGCCATCGGCGTGGCGGCCTGCCTCGGGCTGGGCCTGTGGCTGCGCGCCACCGCCTCGGGCTTTTCCATTCGCGTGGTGGGCGGCAACCCGCGCACCGCGCAACTGGTCGGCCTGCCGGCCACGCGCCTGATATTGGGCGCCTGCGGCCTCGGTGGCGCCTGCGCCGGCGTGGCCGGTGCGGTGGAAGTGGCGGCGGTGCACACCAACGCCAACGCTTCGCTGATCGCCGGCTACGGCTACGCCGGCATCCTGGTGTCCTTCATCGCGCGCCACAACCCGTTCGCGGTGATCCCGGTGGCGATCCTGTTCGGCGGCTTCGGCGCCGCCGGCAGCCTGCTGCAGCGCCGGCTCGACCTGCCCGACGCCTCGGTGCTGGTGCTGCAGGGCATCGCCTTCGTGCTGATCCTGGCCAGCGAGGGGCTGCGCAACGTCGACTGGAAGGCGCTCGCCGCGCGGCGCCTGCGCGGGCGCCAGGGCGTGCCCGTGAAGATCAAGGAGATCACGCCATGATCACGCCCGACCAATGGGTGGCGCTGGGCGCCGGCATCGTCGGCGGCGCGTTGCGCGTCGGCGCGCCTTTCCTGTTCGTCAGCCTGGGCGAATGCCTGACCGAGAAATCGGGCCGCATCAACCTCGGGCTGGAAGGCGTGCTGGTGCTCTCGGCCATGGCCTCCTTCGGCGGCGCCTACCTCACCGGCAACGCCTGGCTGGGCGTGCTCATCGGCGCCAGCGCCGGCGCCGCGCTGGCCCTGCTGCATGGCCTGCTGTGCTCGCTCGATCGCGTCAACGACGTGGCGACCGGCATCGCGCTGATGCTGCTGGGCACCGGCCTGGCCTTCTACCTCGGCAAGCCGCTGATCCAGCCGCAGGCGCCGCAGATCCCGGCCATCGCGCTGGGTGCATGGAGCAGCAGTTCGGCCGTGCGGGCGGCCCTGCAAGTCAATGCGCTGGTGCCCATCGGCATCGTGCTGGCGCTGGCCCTGTGGTGGGGCTTCGCGCGCACCCGCGCCGGCCTGCTGGTGCGGCTGGCCGGCGACTCGGCCGGCGCCGCGCGCGCGCTCGGCTACTCGGTCAACGGCATCCGCATTGCCGCCACCACCGCCGGCGGTTTCATCGCCGGCCTCGGCGGCGCCTCGCTCACGCTGTTCTATCCGGGCAGCTGGAACGAAGGCATCTCCAGCGGGCAGGGCCTGATCGCGGTGGCGCTGGTCATCTTCGCGCGCTGGAGCCCGCTGCGCTGCGTCGGCGCGGCCCTGCTGTTCGGCGGCGCCGGCGCCATCGGCCCGGCATTGCAATCGGTCGGCATCGGCTGGGGCTACCACCTGTTCAACACCGTGCCCTACGTGCTGACGCTGGCCATCCTGTTCATCACCTGCAAGCCGGGCAGCGTGGCGGCCGGCAGCCCGGGCGAGTTGTCGTCGACGCGATAGAAGGAATCCAGGCATGAGCGGTCTCGGGGGACTCAACAAATCGGCCCATGGCGTGGGCGTCGGGCTGGTCCAGCTGCAGCTGCCGGTGGTCGACACGCCGGCGCAACTGGCGGCGCAGGCGCAGCGCATCGTCGAGCTGGTGGGCAAGGCGCGGCGCAACCAGGCCGGCATGGACATCGTGGTGTTCCCGGAATATGCGTTGCACGGCCTGTCGATGAACACCGACCCGGCCCTGATGTGCACGCTGGACGGCCCCGAGGTGAAGGCCTTCCAGGCGGCCTGCGTGGCGCACCGCATCTGGGGCTGCTTCTCGATCATGGAGCTCAACCCCGGCGGCAACCCCTACAACAGCGGCATCGTCATCGACGACACCGGCGTCATCCGCCTGTACTACCGCAAGCTGCACCCGTGGGTGCCGGTGGAGCCGTGGGAGCCGGGCAACCTCGGCGTGCCGGTGTGCGCGGGGCCCAACGGCAGCACGCTGGCGCTGGTGATCTGCCACGACGGCATGTTCCCGGAAATGGCGCGCGAGGCCGCGTACAAGGGCGCCGACATCATCCTGCGGACCGCCGGCTACACCGCGCCCATCCGCCATGCCTGGCGCATCACCAACCAGTCCAACGCCTTCTGCAACCTGGCCTACACCGCCAGCGTCTGCCTGTGCGGCAGCGACGGCAGCTTCGACTCGATGGGCGAAGGCATGTTCTGCAGCTTCGACGGCACCGTCATGGTCGAAGGCGGCGGCCGGCCGGACGAGATCATCACCGCCGAGCTGCGGCCCGACCTGGTGCGCGAGGCGCGCACCGGCTGGGGCGTGGAGAACAACATCTACCAGCTCTACCACCGCGGCTACGTGGCGGTGAAGGGCGGCGCGCAGGACTGTCCCTATACGTATATGAAGGACATGGCGGCGGGCACGTATGCGCTGCCCTGGGGCGCCGAGGTGAAGGTGACCGACGGCAGCTCCTGTGGTTTCGCCGTGCCGACGCGCCACTACGCCGGGCCGCAGGCGCCGGCGCCGATCCCCGAACCCGCCGAATCCGGAACCTGACCATGCTCACCTACGTCAACGCCAACCCCTATGCGTGGCCCTTCAATGGCACGCTGCGCCCCGACAACACGGCCTTGATCGTGATCGACATGCAGACCGACTTCTGCGGCAAGGGCGGCTATGTCGACGTGATGGGCTACGACCTCTCGCTCACGCAGGCGCCGATCGCGCCGATCCAGCGGCTGCTGGCGGTGATGCGCGCGAAGGGCTATCACGTCATCCACACGCGCGAAGGGCATCGCCCCGACCTGTCCGACCTGCCGGCCAACAAGCGCTGGCGCTCGCGCCAGATCGGCCGCGATGGCATGGGCATTGGCGACGATGGCCCGTGCGGGCGCATCTTGGTGCGCGGCGAGCCGGGCTGGGAAATCATTCCCGCGCTGGCGCCGCTGCCCGGCGAAGCGGTGATCGACAAGCCCGGCAAGGGCAGCTTCTACGCGACCGACCTCGAACTCATCCTGCGCACGCGCGGCATCGAGAACCTGGTGCTGACCGGCATCACCACCGACGTCTGCGTGCACACCACCATGCGCGACGCCAACGACCGCGGCTTCGAATGCCTGCTGCTGTCCGACTGCACCGCCGCCACCGACCCCGCCAACCACGCCGCCGCGCTGAAGATGATCAGCATGCAGGGCGGCGTGTTCGGCGCGCACGCCAGCTCGGGCGCCCTGATCGAGGCGCTGGCCGCATGATCGCGCCGCTCACCCCGGTCGAGCGCGGCACCGGCGCGCTGGCGCTGGACACGTACCAGCTGACCAAGCGCTTCGGCAGCTTCACCGCGATGGACCACGTGACGATGCGCGTCGAGCCCGGCACGGTGCATGCGCTGCTGGGCGAGAACGGCGCCGGCAAGAGCACGCTGGTGAAATGCGTGGCCGGCTTCCAGCGGGCCGAGGAGGGCGCCATCCTGCTCGACGGGCGCGAACAGGACATCGCCAACCCGATCGTCGCGCGCGCGCTGGGCATCGGCATGGTCTACCAGCACTTCACGCTGGCGCCCGGCATGTCGGTGGCGGAAAACCTGCTGCTGGCCGGCGGCAAGACGCCGGCGGTGATCGACTGGAAAGCCAAGCGCGCCGAGCTGAAGGACTTTCTCGCCACCACGCCCTTCTCGCTCGACCTCGATGCGCGCCCCTCGGAACTGGCGGCCGGCGAGAAGCAGAAGCTGGAACTGCTCAAGCAGCTCTACCTGCGCCCGCGCCTCCTGATCCTGGACGAACCGACCTCGGTGCTGACGCCGCAGGAGGCGGACGAAGTGCTGGGCCACGTGCGCGAATTCGCGCGCAGCGGGATGTGCACGGTGCTGATCATCACGCACAAGTTTCGCGAGGTGATGGCGTACGCCGACAGCGTGACGGTGCTGCGCCGCGGCAAGGCGGTGCACCACTGCCAGGTGCAGGACACCACGCCGGCGCAACTGGCCGCCGCCATGATGGGCGTGGCCGACGGCACGCAGGAGGCGGCGCCTGAAGGCGCGCGCAGGGTGGTATCGAACGCACCCCGCCTGTCGGCCGAGCACGCCCACGTCGCGCTCGACGTGCAGGGCCTGCGTGCGCTGGGCGACCGCGGCACGCTGGCCGTGCACGACCTCAGTTTGCAGGTGCGCGCCGGCGAGATCCTCGGCGTGGCTGGCGTCTCGGGCAACGGCCAGCGCGAGCTGGTCGAGGCGCTGGTCGGCCAGCGCCCGCGGCTGGGCGGCACGGTGCGGGTGAACAACCAGACCTACAACGCGCGGCGCGAGCAGAACCGGCGCCTGAAGGTGCGCAGCCTGCCGGAAGAGCCGCTGCGCAACGCCTGCGTGGGCGACCTGAGCGTGGCCGAGAACATGGCGCTGCGCGACTTCGACCAGCCGCCGCTGGCGCGCGGCGGCATCCTCAACTTCGCGGCCTGGCGCAGCCGGGCGCGCGAGTGGATTGCCGAGTACGGCGTCAAGACGCAAGGCGAAGGCGCGCCGATCCGCAGCCTGTCCGGCGGCAACGTGCAGCGCGCCGTGCTGGCGCGCGAACTGGCCGGCGACATCGACGTGCTGATCGCGGCCAACCCGGTGTTCGGGCTGGACTTCGCGGCGGTGGCGGAAATCCATGCGCGCATCGTCGACGTGCGGGCGCGCGGCGGCGCGGTGCTGCTGATCAGCGAGGACCTGGACGAGCTGCTGGAGCTGGCCGACCGCATCGTGGTGATGAGCGAAGGCCGGCTGGTGTTCGAGACGCCGGCCGCCAGCGCCGAGCGCCACGTGCTGGGCGCGCACATGGGGGGCGGCGCGCATGGAGATCCGGGCGACCACGGCCACGCGAGCGCAGCCCAACCCGCGCACGCGCACGCGGCCGCCTGAGCCACAACCGCAGGAAAGCACGCATGAAGCCGACGACATTGCAGGTGGACGCCAAGCCCTTCGCCTTCGAGTTCACGCTGCCCCACACGGCGCTGGTGATCATCGACATGCAGCGCGACTTCATCGAGCCCGGCGGCTTTGGCCAGACGCTGGGCAACGACGTGGCGCTGCTGGCCGCCATCGTGCCGGCCTGCTGCGCGGTGCTGGCCGGCTGGCGCCGCGCCGGCGGCCTGGTGGTGCACACGCGCGAGGCGCACAAGAGCGACCTGTCGGACTGCCCGCCGGCCAAGCGCAACCGCGGCAACCCGTCGCTGCGCATCGGCGACGCCGGGCCGATGGGGCGCATCCTGGTGGCCGGCGAGCCGGGCAACCAGATCATCGAGGCGCTGGCGCCGCGGGCCGACGAGATCGTGCTGGACAAGCCGGGCAAGGGCGCCTTCTATGCCACCGGGCTGCACGAGCGGCTGCAGGTGCGCGGCGTGAAGAAGCTGCTGTTCATGGGCGTCACCACCGAGGTCTGCGTGCAGACCAGCATGCGCGAGGCGAACGACCGCGGCTACGACGGCCTGCTGCTGGAAGACTGCACCGAGAGCTACTTCCCCGCCTTCAAGGCCGCCACGCTGGAGATGGTGCGGGCGCAGGGCGCCATCGTCGGCTGGACGGCACCGGGCACGGCGCTTCTCTCTGCGCTCGCCAACGGCTAGCATCGCTTCGTGCCGATCGCCCACGCTCCTTCCCGCGTTGCATCCCGCGCCGCCTCGTCGCCGGCCCCGGCCGAGGCGGGTGTGTTCCGCACGCGGGCCGACGAGGTCTACGCGCAACTCAAGCGCGACGTGGCGCAGTTCAGCCTGGTGCCGGGCGACCGCTTCACCGAGAACGAACTGAGCGAGCGGCTCGGCGTCTCGCGCACGCCGGTGCGCCAGGCGCTGTTCCGGCTGCAGCAGGAAGGGCTGGTCGAGGTGCTGTTTCGCAGCGGCTGGCGCGTGCTGCCCTTCGACTTCGTGCAGTTCGAGCAGCTCTACGACCTGCGCATGGTGCTGGAGACCACCGCCGCGCACCGCCTGTGCGAGACCGACGGGCGCATCGACCTGAGCCTGCTCGAAGGCCTGGCCGCGATCTGGCTGGTGCCCGCCGCGCAGCGCAGCGCCGACACCGGGCAGGTGGCGCAATGGGACGAGGAATTCCACTGCGCGCTGGTGGCGGCCGCCGGCAACGGCGAGATGGCGCGCGTGCACCGCGATCTGACCGAGCGCATCCGCATCATCCGCCGGCTCGACTTCACGCAGCAGCCGCGCATCGACGCCACCTACGAAGAGCACGGCAAGATCCTCAAGGCGATCCGCGGCCACCGCGGCGACCAGGCCGCCATGCTGCTGCGCGCCCACATCGAGACCAGCCAGGCCGAAGTGCGCAAGATCACGCTGCACCAGGTGCACATGGCGCGCCATGCCGGCGCCGCCGCGCGCAACGCCCCCAAGTAGCACTGCGGCGCGCTGCGGCATCGGCCGTTCGGGCCGCCCGCGCCGCTACGATGCGAGGCATGTCCTTCTCCTTCCGACCCCTGCGCAGACGGGCTGCGTGGGCCTTGCTGGCGTTGCCGCTGGCCGCTGCCGGGGCCGTGCCGGTCGTCACGGCCGAACCGGTGTGCGTGCGCAACTGCCCGGCCCCGGCCACCGGCGCTGCACCCGCACCCCTGACGGCCCGCCCGCCCGGCGCCCCGGGCGAAAGCTGGGGCGCCATCGCCTCCACCCCGCGCAGCTACGGCTATTCGTACAACCACGCCAGCCGGGCCGAGGCCGAACGCGCCGCCCGCGCGCAGTGCGACCGCGAGGGCGCGCGCGCCGGCGATGGCCACTGCGAGGTGCACGCCTTCTTCAACAACGCCTGCGGCGCGCTCGCGCGCGGCAACTACGGCGAATGGGCGGTGGCGGTCGAACCCAGCGACGCCCAGGCCGGCGCCACCGCGCTCCAGCAGTGCAACAGCCACCTGCCCACCGAACCCTGCAAGGTGGTGGCGAGCGTCTGCTCGCCCCACTGAGGGGGCTGGCGATGCCGGCCCCGACGCCCTCCGACCCGGGCCGCGTGCCCCCTGCGCCATCGCCATCGCCATCGCCATGAACTTCTCCTCTATCCGCCGGCAGCTGCCGGGCGAATCCGCGTTGCACCACGTCGGCATGCCGGTCGACCAGGTCGACACGCCGGCGCTGGTGCTCGACCTCGACGCGATGGAACGCAACATCGCCGCCATGGCCGGCTTTGCCCGCCAGCACGGCCTGCGCCTGCGCCCGCATGCCAAGGCGCACAAGAGCGAAGCCATCGCGCGGCTGCAGCTGGCGGCCGGCGCGGTCGGCGTGTGCGTGCAGAAAACCTCCGAAGCCGAGGCGCTGGCGCTGGCCGGGGTGCACGACATCTACATCAGCAACCAGGTGATCGACCCCGGCAAGCTGGCCCGCGTGGCGCGGCTGGCGCAGCGCGTGAAGCTGGCGCTGGCGGTCGACTCGGTGCTGGGCATCGACCGGCTGGCCGATGCGCTGCGGGACAGCGGGGCCTGCGTCGACGTGCTGGTGGAAATCGATGTCGGGCAGGGCCGCTGCGGCGTGGCGCCCGCCGCCGCCGGCGCCATGGCGGCCCATGTCACGCAGCGCGGCCTGCGCTTTGCCGGCCTGCAGGCCTACCACGGCGGCGCGCAGCACCTGCGCAGCGTGGCCGAGCGCCAGCGCGCCATCGACGGCGCGCTGGCCCACGTGGCGACGGCGCTGGACGCCATGGCGGCCTACGGCCAGCCTTGCCCGCTGGTCACCGGCGCGGGCACCGGCAGCTTTGCGCTGGAAGCGGCCAGCGGCGTCTACGGCGAACTGCAGTGCGGCAGCTACCTGTTCATGGACCACGACTACGCGCAGAACGAAGCCGTGCCCGGCGCGCCGCGCTTCGAGCAGGCGCTGTTGATCAAGAGCACGGTGATCAGCCGCGACGCCGTGCATGCCGTGCTCGACGCCGGCCACAAGAGCTTTGCGCTCGATTCCGGCCTGCCCGCCGTGTGGCAGCGCGACCTGGCGGTGGCCAACGGCGGCGACGAGCACTGCGTGCTGCGCCCCGGCCGCGACGACCTGCCCGCCCTCGGCCAGGCGGTCTGGCTGGTGCCCGGCCACTGCGACCCGACGGTGAACCTGCACGCCCACTACGTCGGCGTGCGCGGCGGCCTGCAGCGCGGCGTGGTCGAGTCGCTGTGGCCGGTCGACGCACGCGGCTGCGTCAGCTGAGCCGCGCATGACGCCCTTGCCCGAATCCGCCCCCGAGTTGCTTGCCCGCTGCCGCGCCGCCTCGCTGGCGCTGCTGGAAAGCAACCTCACGCCCTACGGCATCCTGGCCGCCAGCCGCACCGAGGCCGCGGTGGCGCGCCGCTACACGCGCATCTTCGGGCGCGATGCCGCGATCTGCGTGATGGCCATGTGCGGCAGCGGCGTGGCGGCGCTGGAAGAAGGCGCGGTGGCCAGCCTGGAGGCGCTGGCCGGGCAGCAGGCGGCCAACGGGCAGATCCCCAAGTACGTCGACCCGCAGGGGCACGACGCCGACTTCTGGTACCTCGGCTGCATCGACGCCACGCTGTGGTGGCTGATCGCGGTCGACCACGTGCGCCGGCACGGCCAGGTCGGCGCCACGCACTGGGGCGAGGCGGTGCAGCGCGCCATCGGCTGGCTGCTGGCGCAGGAACACCAGAGCTTTCGCCTGCTGCAGCAGAACGAGGCGAGCGACTGGGCCGACATCATGCCGCGCTCGGGCTACGTGCTCTACACCAATGCGTTGTGGTTCGACGTCAAGCGGCGCTACGGCATCGACCACGCCGAGGCCACGCGGCACCACTTCAACCACCTGTTCAATCCCTTCCAGCGCGACCTGCCCGAATACCACCGCGCGCGGCTGCTGCGCCACTACGCGCGGCGCGGCCGGCGCGACCCGGGCCTGTACCTGAGCTTCGTCAACCTGTCCTTCGTGGGCGACGAGGGCGACGTGTTCGGCAACCTGCTGGCGCTGCTGTGCGGGCTGGCCGACGACGCCATGGCGCGGCGCATCGTGCGCACCATCGGCGCGGCGCAGGCCGACGCGCCGTACCCGGTGCGCGTGGTGCTGCACCCGCTGACGCGCCAGCACCCGCTGTGGCGCGCCTACATGGGCCGGCACCAGCAGAACATCGTGCACCAGTACCACAACGGCGGCATCTGGCCCTTCGTCGGCGGCTACTGGGTGCTGGCGCTGGCGCAGCTGGGCCTGCGCGCGCAGGCCGAGGCCGCGCTGGTGCAATTGGCACAGGCCAATGCGCTGGACGACTGGCGCTTCACCGAGTGGTTCCACGGCCGCACGCTGGAGCCGCGCGGCATGGCCGGGCAAAGCTGGAACGCGGCGACCTTCCTGCTGGCCGAGCGCGCGCTGCGGCCGCGGAACCCAGCGGGCGCCGCGCCGCTCTGAGGAGACACCATGAACGCTTCACGCCAACCCACCCGCCCAGGCCTGCCGCGGCGCGCGGTGGCGGCCGCGCTGGTCGCCGCGCCTGCGCTGTGGCGGGGCGCCCGCGCGCAGCCGTTGGCACGCCGCGCGGCCACGCCGGCGCAGACCGAGGGGCCGTTCTACCCCGTGCGGCTGCCGGCCGACATGGACAACGACCTGCTGCGCAACGGCAAGCTGAACTACCGCAGCGCCCAGCCGGTCTGGCTCGACGGCCAGGTGACCGACCTCGACGGCCGGCCGCTGCGCGGCGCGCAGGTGGAAATCTGGCAGTGCGACGAGAACGGCCACTACCACCACCCGGGCGATGGCGACCGCGCCGATGCCGCCTTCCAGGGCTTCGGCCGGGTGGCGGTGGACACCGACGGCCGCTACCGCTTTCGCACCATCCGGCCGGTCGCCTACAGCGGGCGCACGCCGCACATCCACGTCAAGGTGCGGCTGGGCCCGCGCGAACTGCTGACGACGCAGCTGTACGTGGCGGGTGATGCCGGCAATGCGCGCGATGGCCTGTGGCGGCGCCTGTCGGCGGCCGGGCGGGAGGCGGTGACGGTGCCTTTCGAGCGCGGGCCGCACGGGCTGCAGGCGCAGTTTCCGATCGTGGTGCAGGCGGCCTGAGAAGGGGGCCCGGCTTGGCTCCTCTCCCCTTTGGGGAGAGATTGGGGGAGGGGCTGGCGGCGGTGGCTGCGGCACGCCGTCACCGGTGGCGCGTGCCCTCACCCCGACCCTCTCCCGGAGGGAGAGGGAGCAAGACAAGGAAGCAGGCTCAGCCGCAGATCACCGGCGGGTCGCCGCTGGCCTCCAGGCGCTGGCGCACCTGCTGCGCCAGCGAGCCGAACAGCGTGCTGGCCAGGCCGACGGACGCGTGCCCGAAGAGGATGCGGTCGCAATGGAAATCGCGCGCCGCGGCGGCAATGGTCTCGGCGCTGCGGCCCACCCGCACGGTGCTGGCGTAGGGCACGCCGGCCAGTTCGAGCAGCTTCTGCGCGTACTGCAGGTCCTCGGCGCCGGTGGCCTGCTGCAGTTCGCGCAATTCGCGCGCGCCGAACAGCATCGCCACGTGGCCCGAGACCTTGGGCACCACGCGCAGCAGCCGCACGCTGACGCGCTCGCTGCGCCGCATGCGCAGCACCTCGTCGACCGCCGCGCGGGTGCGGCCCGGCTGGTCGGGGTCGATCGGCAGCAGCACGCGCGTCATGCGCTTTCCTTCTGGCCGTTCAGGTGGCCGGATCAGACGGCCGGTTGCTTGGCCGCCTGCGGCGCGTCCGCGTTCTGGTCGCGGCGCTGCTCGGCGCGCTTGCCCAGCCACTTGCCCACGGCCACCACCAGGAAGGCGCCGAAGGCCGGCACGGCGGTGTGCACGATGTGGTGCTGCGCGCTCCAGCCGGCAATGGCCGGATCGGAGATCGCCATCTCGCCGGCGACCCAGCCGAGCAGGGCGGCGCCGCCGACGATGATGATCGGGAAGCGCGTCATGAGCTTGAGGATCAGCGTGCTGCCGAAGATGATCAGCGGGATGCTGATGACCAGGCCGAACACCAGCAGCGGCACGTTGCCCTTGGCGGCAGCCGCCACGCCGACCACGTTGTCCAGGCTCATCACCAGGTCGGCCAGCACGATGGTCTTGATGGCCGCGGCCAGGCCCGCATGGCCTTCCAGTTCCGACTCTTCTTCCTCGCTGCGCAGCAGGCCGACGCCGATCCACAGCAGCAGCGCCGCACCGACCAGCTTGAGGTAGGGCAGGGTCAGCAGGAAGACCGCGAAGAAGGTCAGGATCACGCGCAGCACGATGGCGCCGACGCTGCCGAAGATGATCGCCTTCTTCTGCTGCTGGGGCGGCAGCGAACGCGAGGCCATGGCGATGACCACCGCGTTGTCGCCCGACAGGACGATGTTGATCAGGATGATCTGCGACAGGGCGATCCAGAATTCAGGACTCGATAAAAACGACACGTTGTCTCCTCGGCATGGGGCTCGGAACCCGGACGGGTTCCCTTGTGCTCGAGGGTAGGGGGCGGGCCTGTCAGCCTTCTGCCGCTGCGCTGTCAGCCAGCTATCGCCAAGCTGTCAGCCAGCTGACAGCGGGGCGCGCCGGCGCCTGCTTCAGGCGGGGCGCAGCGGGAAGAACACGCTGAAGGTGTTGCCCACGCCGTCCACGTCTTCTTCCAGCGTGATGCGGGCGCGGTGCAAGGTGGCGATCTCGCTGACGATCGCCAGGCCCAGGCCGCTGCCGTCTTCCTGCGTGCCCAGCAGGCGGTGGAAGCGCTCGAAGATGCGCGCGCGCTCTTCCACCGGAATGCGCTGGCCGTCGTCGCTGATGGCCAGGCGGCACTGGTCCTCGCCGGTGGCGCCGACCTGCACCGTGACGCGCCCGCCCGCTTCGCTGTAGCGGATGGCGTTGTCGATCAGGTTGTTCACCAGCTCGCGCAGGCGGTCGGGGTCGGCGTCGATCATCAGCGGCTGCGCGGCGCCCTCGAAGCCCAGGTCGATGTTGCGGCGGATCGCCTGCGGCACCCAGTCCATGCTCACTTCCAGCGCATGCGCGTTCAGGTCGAGCGGCACCAGCTGCATCGAATCGAGCGCGCCGGGCTCATTGCGCGCCAGCGAAAGCAGCTGGCGCACCAGCCGCGACAGCCGGTCGGCGCTGATGTAGAGCTGCGCCAGCGAATGGCGCACGCGCTGCAGGTCGCTCTCGCGCAGCGCCAGCTCGATCTGCGCCTTCAGGCCGCTGACCGGCGTCTTGAGCTGGTGCGCGGCGTCCGCCACGAAGCGGTTCTGGAAATCGAAGGTGCGGCCCAGCCGGCCCATCAGTTCGTTCACGTCGTCCACCAGCGGGCGCACCTCGCCCGGCACGTCGTGCGTGTCGATCGGGCTCAGGTCCAGGTGCGAGCGGTCGGCCACGGCGCGGCGCAGCCGCTGCAGCGGCGCCAGCCCGCGCGAGACGCCGAACCACACCACCAGCGTCGCCATCACGATCAGCAGCAGCTGCGGCAGCACCACGTTGGCCACCATTTCCCAGGTCAGGCGCGCGCGCTTGTTCAGCGTCTCGGCGACCTGCACGCGCACCCGCTGCGGCCCGGCGTCGGGCCCCACCGGCAGCCACGCGACCATCATCCGCACCGGCTCGCCAGCGACCTGTGCGCCGTAGAAGTCGGGCGCGGCGGCCGCTGCGTTGCGCGGCGGCGGCAGCTGCGCGTCGCCGCCCAGTTCGGTGCCCTGCGCATCGACCACGCGGTAGAACAGCCGGTCGTCCGGCTCCACGAAGAGAATGCGCGCCGCCGCCTCGGACAGTTCGAGCCGGGCCTGCTCGCCGTCCACCCGCACGTGCAGCGCGATCTCGCGGCCGATCTCGTGCAGCGCGCGGTCGTAGGCCAGGTTGGCGAAGCGCAGCGAATTCCAGTAGGCGGCGCCGGTGTCGAGCACCAGCAGCACGGCCAGCGGGCCGAGCAGCCACGCCAGCAGCTTGCGCTGCAGCCGCGGCTCAGACCGGCGCATCGCCTTCGCTGCTGTCGATCAGGTAGCCCATGCCGCGCACGGTGCGTATTTCGCAGCCCAGCGGTTCGAGCTTCTTACGCAGCCGGTACACGTTCACCTCGATCGCGTTGTCGCCGACCTCGTCGTCCCAGCCGTACAGGTGGTTGACCATCTGCTCCTTGCTGACCACGCGCCCGGCGCGCATCAGCAGCAGCTCCAGCAGCGCCAGCTCGCGCGGCGACAGCTCCACCGGCCGCTTGTCGTGGAACACGCGCCGGCCCACCGTGTCGAAGCGCAACGCGCCGTGCTCCAGGTGCGGGGTCGACTGGGTGCTGCGGCGCAGCAGGGCGCGCACGCGGGCCTCCAGTTCGGGCAGGTCGAAGGGCTTGGCCAGGTAGTCGTCGGCGCCCAGGTCGAGCCCGCGCACGCGATCGGCCAGCGTGTCGAAGGCGGTCAGCAGCAGCACCGGCAGGGTCGACTTGCGCGCGCGCAGGCGCTTGAGCACCTCCAGCCCGCTCAGCCCCGGCAGGCCGATGTCGAGGATCGCCAGCGCATAGGTGTTCACCGCCAGCGCGTGGTCGGCCTCCTCGCCGGTGGAGACCGTGTCGACGGCGTGCGCCGACTGCACCAGCGCGCGCGAGAGCGCGTCGGCCAGCACCCGGTCATCCTCGACGAGCAATATGCGCATGGGTCTCCAGACTGCGTTTGAGCGGGCGATGCTAACCGCACGCCAGCCGACGCAGCGCGCCGCAGGTGCGGGTGAATCAGGCCTCCAGCGCGGGCAGTTGCGGCGCCAGCTTGTCCAGCGTCAGCGGGTAGTCGCGCACGCGCGCGCCGGTGGCATTGTGGATCGCATTGGCCACCGCCGCCGCCACGCCGCAAATGCCCAGCTCGCCCACGCCCTTGGCTTTCATGGGCGAGGAGATCGGGTCGGTCTCGTCCAGGAAGATCACGTCCTGGTGCGGAATGTCGGCGTGCACCGGCACCTCGTAGCCGGCCAGGTCGTGGTTGACGAAGAAGCCGGCGCGCTGGTCGATCGCCAGCTGTTCCATCAGCGCCGCGCCGACGCCCATCGTCATCGCGCCGATCACCTGGCTGCGCGCCGACTTGGGGTTGAGGATGCGGCCGGCCGCGCACACCGCCAGCATGCGCCGCACCCGCACCTCGCCGGTGTAGCTGTCCACGCCCAGCTCGACGAAGTGCGCACCGAAGGTCGACTGCTGGTACTGCCTGGCCAGGTCGCCGTATTCGATTGCGTCCTCGGCCACCAGCCCCTCGCGGCCCGCCACTTCGCCCAGCGGCACGCTGCGCTGGCCGGCCAGCACCCTGCCGTTCTCGAAGCGGGCCTGCGCCGGGTCGATCTGCAGCCGCGCGGCCACCGCCTCGCGCAGCTTCATGCAGGCGGCGTACACGCCGGCGGTGGAGTTGTTCGCGCCCCATTGCCCGCCCGAGCCGCACGAGACCGGAAAGCGCGAGTCGCCCAGGTGCACCGCCACCTTGTCCAGCGGCAGGCCCATGGTTTCGGCCGCGGTCTGGGCGACGATGGTGTAGGTCCCGGTGCCGATGTCGGTCATGTCGGTTTCCACCGTGACCATGCCGCGCGGGTCCAGCTTCACGCGCGCACCCGACTTCATCAGCAGGTTGTTGCGAAAGGCCGCCGCCACGCCCATGCCGACCAGCCAGCGGCCGTCGCGCACCTGCGCCGGGCGGGCGTTGCGCTGCTGCCAGCCGAAGCGTTCGGCGCCGGTGCGCAGGCACTCGACCAGGCGCCGCTGCGAATAGGGGCGCTGCGGCTTCTCGGGGTCGACCTGGGTGTCGTTGCGCACGCGGAACTCGATCGGGTCCATGTCCAGGCGCTGCGCCATCTCGTCCATCGCGATCTCCAGCGCCATCATGCCCGGCGCCTCGCCCGGCGCGCGCATGGCGTTGCCTTCGGGCAGGTGCAGTTCGGCCAGCTTCATCGCCGTCAGCCGGTTCGCGCCGGCATACAGCAGGCGGGTCTGGCCGACCGCCGTTTCCGGCCCGCCGCCGGGCAGGTCGCCCGACCAGCTTTCGTGCGCGATGGCGGTGATCCGGCCGTCCTTGCCGGCGCCGATGCGGATGCGCTGCAAGGTGGCCGGGCGGTGCGTGGTGTTGTTGGCGATCAGCGGGCGCTGCAGCGCGACCTTCACCGGGCGCTGTGCGGCGCGCGCGCCGAGCGCGGCCAGCAGCACGTCGGCGCGAAGGAACAGCTTGCCGCCGAAGCCGCCGCCGATGTAGGGCGACACCAGCCGCACCTTGTCCTTGCCAATGCCCAGCGTCTTGGCCAGGTCGGCGGTGCCCCAGGCCACCATCTGGTTGGCGGTCCACACCGTCAGGCGGCCGTCGTTGTCCCACGCCGCGGTGGTGGCGTGCGGCTCCATCATCGCGTGCGAATGGTCGGGTGTGGTGTAGGTGGCGTCCAGCTGCACCGGCGCGGCGGCGAAGGCGCCCTCGAAGTCGCCCACGCGCGATTCCGGCGGGCCGGAAATCTCCGTTTCCTTGGGCGGCTTGGCGGCCTCCTTCTGCGCCGCCAGGTCGAAGTTGCCGTCGCTGCGCTCGTAGTCGATGCGCACCAGCGCCGCCGCGGCACGCGCCTGCTCGAAGGTCTGGGCCACCACCAGCGCCAGCGCCTGGTGGTAGTGCTCGATCTGCGGGCCGCCCAGCAACCTGGCGGTGTTGAAGTCGCCCTTGGCCAGTGGGCCGGCGTTGCGCGCGGTGACGATGGCGATCACGCCCGGCGCGGCGCGCGCAGCCGCCAGCTCCATTGCCGCGATGCGCCCCTTGGCGATGCCCGCGCCGACCACCCAGCCGTAGGCCGCGTCGGGCGCCACGTCGTGGTGTTCGTAGGCATAGGGTGCGGTGCCGGTGGTCTTGGCCGGGCCGTCGATGCGGTCGGTCGGCTGGCCGATCACCTTCAGCTGGTCGATCGGGTTGGTGGTGGCGGGGGTGTCGAACTTCATGGCTCAGCTCCTGGCTTGCTGCAACGCGCCGGCCAGCGTGCGCTCGGCCAGGCTCAGCTTGAAGGCGTTGCCCTCGGTCGGCCGGGCGCCGGCCAGCAACTGCTCGGCCACCGCCTTGGCACCGCGCGGCATCGCGGCCTCGGCCGCCTCGACGCGCCACGGCTTGTGCGCCACGCCGCCCAGCGCCACGCGCCCGCTGCCGTCGCGCTGCACGATGGCGGCGACCGACACCAGCGCGAAGGCGTAGGAGGCGCGGTCGCGCACCTTGCTGTAGACCTGCGCGCCGCCGGCCGGGCGCGGCAGCGTCACGGCGGTGATGAGTTCGCCGCGCTCCAGCGTGGTTTCCAGTTGCGGCGTGTTGCCCGGCAGGCGGTGGAAGTCGGCGATCGGGATCACGCGCGTGCTGCCGTCGCCGCGCACGGTTTCCACGTTGGCGTCGAGCACGCGCATCGCCACCGCCATGTCGCTCGGGTGGGTGGCAATGCAGGCGTCGCTGCTGCCGAGGATGGCGTGCTGGTGCGAGTAGCCGCCCAGGGCGCTGCAGCCGCTGCCGGGCTGGCGCTTGTTGCAGGGCTGGGCGGTGTCGTAGAAGTAGGGGCAGCGGGTGCGCTGCAGCAGGTTGCCGGCGGTGGTGGCCTTGTTGCGCAACTGGCCCGAGGCGCCGGCCAGCAGCGCGCGCGACAGCACGCCGTAGTCGCGCCGCACGCGCGCATCGGCCGCCAGGTCGGTGTTGCGCACCAGCGCGCCGATGCGCAGGCCGCCGCCCTGTGTCGGCTCGATGCGGTCGAGCGCCAGCCGGTTCACGTCGACCAGGTGCGTCGGCGTCTCGATCTGCAGCTTCATCAGGTCGAGCAGGTTGGTGCCGCCGGCGATGAACATGGCGCCGGGCTGGCGCGCGATGGCCGCCGCCGCTTCGGCCGGCGTGCGGGCGCGTTCGTAGCTGAAGGCTTTCATGCGCGGACTCCCGCCACCTCGGTGATGGCTTCGACGATGTTCGAGTAGGCGCCGCAGCGGCAGATGTTGCCGCTCATGCGCTCGCGCAGTTCGGCGGCCGACAGCAGCGGCTGCGCCGTCAGGTCGGCGCTGACGTGGCTGGGTACGCCCGCCTTGATTTCGTCCAGCATCGCGACCGACGAGCAGATCTGCCCCGGCGTGCAGTAGCCGCACTGGTAGCCGTCGTGCCGGACGAAGGCGGCCTGCATCGGGTGCAGGCGGCCGGGCTGGCCCAGCCCCTCGATGGTGGTCACCTGCGCGCCGTCGTGCATCACCGCCAGCGTGAGGCAGGCATTGATGCGCCGGCCGTCGAGGATGACCGTGCAGGCGCCGCACTGGCCGTGGTCGCAGCCCTTCTTGGTGCCGCTCAGGTGCAGGTGCTCGCGCAGCGTGTCCAGCAGGGTCGTGCGGGTGTCCAGCGTCAGCGTGCGTGGCTGCCCGTTGACGTGGAGCGTGACCTTTTCCGTCGGCACCGTGCCGGCGGCCGGGCGCGGCGGCGCCGCCGCCTCGGCGTCGACGCTGGCCGCCAGCGCGCCAGCGGAGCTGGCGCCGACGATGAGCAGGTCGCGCCGGGTGATGGCCAGCGGATCGAACGAGAAGATGTCGAGGGGGCGGTCCATGGCTTCTCCTGGCAAAGAGGGTGCCGGCGGGAACAGCGTGGGGCGCCAGCGGGTGGAAGGCGGCGAGCGCCGGGATCGTTTCGCACCGGTTGTGCGCCGCTGTCGGCGGCGCGCCTGTCGGACAGCGGAGCCTTCTGCTGCCGTCCGCCTGCGCGGCCGGCGCCGATTCAGCCCAGCGCGGTCAGCCGCGCGCGCAGGAACTCCATGAACGCATAGGCGATGCCCGGCAGCTGGCGCCCGCGCAGGCTGGCCAGCACCAGTTCGCCGGAGGGAAAGCCGCGGTCGGCGATGTCGTGCGCGACGATCTCGCGCGCGTCCTCCAGCACCGCGCCGATCGCCATCTGGAAGGAGATCGACCGGCGGTCCTGCAGGCAGCCGCGCAGGAATTCGAAGCTGTTGCTCTCGACCATCGGCTGCAGCCGGGTCGAGCTGCGCGCCAGGAAGCGCTCGATCAGCTGGCGCCCGCCGGTGTCGCGGTGCGGCAGCACCACCGGGTAGTCGGCGCAGTCGCGCAGGCGCAGCGTGGGGCTGCGCGCCAGCGGGTGCTGTGCGTGCATCAGCGCCATCAGCCGCTGGTCATGCACGGTGTTGCGCTCCAGGTCGGGCTCGGGCGCGAGGTTGAAGACCAGCGCCAGGTCGGTCTCGAAGCCGCGCAGCGCCTGCGCCGCCTGCACGTGGTCGCCGATGCGCACGTCGAAGGCGACCAGCGGATGCGTCGCGCGGAAGGCGTGGATGGCCGCCGGCAGGAAGCGCGGCGCCAGCGCCTGGCTGGCGACCAGCCGCACGCTGCCGCGGCGCAGGCCTTCCAGCTCCTCGATTTCCGAGCGCACGCGCTCCAGGTCGGCGGCGCGCGTGCGGATGTAGCGGATGAACAGCTCGCCGGCGGCGGTCAGCCGCATGCCGCGCGGCATGCGCTCGAAGATGGGCGTGCCCAGTTCTTCCTCGATGTCCTGGATGCGGCGGTTCACCGCCGAGGCGGCGACGTGCAGCCGCTCGGCGGCCTGGCGGATCGAGCCGCTGCGGGCGACCTCGTCGGCATAGCGAAGAAAGCGCAGGTGGTGCATGCCCGTGCCCGCACGCAGGAAACGCGCCTGCGTTGCCGATGCGGCAACGCACTGCACGCAATTCGCTGGGGATTCGGAGCGCTCTCTGGCATGGCCGCTGCGTGTGCAGCCGCATGACACGCCAAACCGCCGCCTTGCGCACCACGATGGGCACCTCGACCGCCAGCGTGGCCGCCCGCACCGCCCGTACCCCTGCGCCCGCCCGCTTCGGCCCCACGCCCGACAACGCCTGGACGCTGGCCGGCGACACCGTCAGCCTGGTGCGCACGCCGCGCCAGCCCAGACCGGTGCACATCGCGGCAGCGCCGCAGGCCGTCACCTTCGACCTGGCGCGCAGCGCGCTGGTGGTGGTCGACATGCAGAACGACTTCTGCCACCCCGAAGGCTGGTTCGCGCAGAAGGGCATCGCCATCCAGGCGGCGCGCAAGCCGATCCGCCCCATTGCCGAGCTGCTGTCGCCCTGGCGCGCCGCCGGCGGCGCGGTGCTGTGGCTCAACTGGGGCATCCGCGCCGACCGCCGCAACCTGAGCCCGACCGTGCAGTTCAAGGGCAAGCGCAGCGCCGCTGGCGTGGGCTACGCCGAGCATTCGCCGATTGACCACGGCCCCTCGCTGGTGCAGGGCAGCTGGGGCGCGCAGGTGATCGACGAGCTGCCGGTGGCGGCGGGCGACATCACGGTGCACAAGCACCGGCTGTCCGGCTTCTGGGACAACGAACTCGACAGCCTGCTGCGCCAGCAGGGCATCACCACCTTGCTGTTCGCCGGCATCAACACCGACCGCTGCGTGTTCTCCACGCTGCAGGACGCGAATTTCCTGGGCTACGACTGCGTGCTGCTGGGCGACGCCTGCGGCACCTCGTCGCCGGCCTACGTCAGCCGCGGCATCCATTTCCTGGTGCAGCAGCTGCACGGCTTCGTCGCCAGCGCCGCCGACGTGCGCGCGGCCCTGCCGCGTGCGCGCCCTGCGTCGTCCAGGCCCGCGCGACCCCGTTCCGTTCAACCCCGCTGAGGAGTCCACGCCATGCGCCCATCCATGCTTCACCTCGCCACCCGCCGCTTCGCGCTCGCCTGCGGCCTGACCCTGGCCACCTTCGCCGCGGCCACACCGGCCGCCGCGCAGACGCCCATCAAGCTGGTGCTCAACTGGAAGTACGAAGGGCCGCAGGCCTGGTTCTTCCTGGCGCAGGACAAGGGCTACTTCAAGGCCGAGGGGCTGGACGTGACGATCGACCAGGGCGAGGGCTCGGCCGCCTCGGTGCCCAAGGTCGCGGCTGGCGCCTACCAGGCCGGCTTCGGCGACCTCAACGCGCTGATCGACCTGGCCGCCAAGCGCCCGGACGACGCGCCGGTGGCGGTCTACATGCTCTACAACACGCCGCCCTTCACGCTGGTGGTGAAGCGCGACAGCCCGATCCGCACGCCCAGGGACCTGGAGGGCAAGACCCTGGGTGGCCCGGCCAACGACGGCGCGCTCAAGCTGTTCACGGCCTTCGCCAAGATCGCCAAGGTCGACGCCAGCAAGGTGCAGATCACCAACATGGCGCCCAACCTGCGCGAGCAGATGCTGATGCGCGGCCAGGTCGATGCCGTCTTCGGCTACGTCACCACCGTCAGCTTCAGCGCCAAGGCGATGGGGCTGGACCCGACGAAGGACCTGCGCTTCATCCGCTACGGCGACCACGGCATGGACCTGTATTCCAACGCCGTCTTCTTCTCGCGCAGCTTCATCCAGGACAAGCCGCAGGCGGTGCAGGGCTTCGTGCGCGCGCTCAACCGCGCGGTGAAGGAGGTCATCGCCAACCCCGACGCCGGCGTCGACTTCGCGATCGCGCGCGAGCCGCTGCTCCAGCGCGAGGTGGAAAAGGAAAAGCTGCTGGCCACCCTGCGCAACGACATGAGCCACCCCGAGATCGCCCGCATCGGCCTGGGCGACGTCGACGACGCGCGGCTGAAGAAGGCGATCGACATCGTGGTCGACGCCAATGCGCTGCCACGCACGCCGAGCGCCGGCGAGGTGTTCGATCGCCGCTTCCTGCCGCCGCTGGCCGAGCGCCCGACCCGCACCGCGATCGACTGACGCGCGCTGCGCTCATCCCCCAACCCCACACGCCACCCCAGAGACGAGGAATCCATGGACCTGCAACTGAAAGACAAAGTCACGCTCATCACCGGCCCGGCCAAGGGCATGGGCCGCGCCGTGACGCTGGCCTTCGCCCGCGAGGGCGCCGCGCTGGTGCTGGCGGGCCGCGACACGGCCGCCATCGAGCCGGTGGCGGCCGAGGCGCGCGCGCTCGGCGTGCGCGCCATCGTGGTGCGCTGCGACCTGACGGACGGCAGCCAGACCGAGGCGCTGGCGGCGCACGCGATCGAGGCCTTCGGCCGCATCGACGTGCTGGTGAACGTGGCCGGCGGCTCGGGCCCGATCGGCAAGAGCGGCGCCGAGACCAGCACCGCGGAGTTCAACGAGATCGTCGAGCTGAACATGACCGGCTGCTTCAACACCATCCACGCCGTGCTGCCGTCGATGATGGCGCGCAGGAGCGGCAAGATCGTCAACGTGGGCGGCACCTTCGGCCTGCGCGGGCGCGCCGGGCGGCTGGCGTACTCGGCCTCCAAGTGGGGCCTGCGCGGCGTCACCAAGAGCTTCGCGCTCGAAGCCGGGCCCTACAACATCAACGTCAACAACGTCGCGCCGGGCATGGTCGACGGCCCGCGCTTTCGCGACAAGGTATGCGCCAACATGGCCAGGAAGCTGGGCATCACGCTGGAGGAAGCGATGACGCGCCACGCCGCCGACTACGCGCTGCAGCGCGTCTCGACCGACGCGGACGTGGCCAACGCCTGCCTGTTCATGGCGAGCGACGTGTCGCGCCAGATCACCGGCGTCGACCTGCCCGTCGACGGCGGCTGGGCCGCGCTTTGAAGACCGGGAGCACACGATGAGCCAACCCGAAGTCGACCTCGTCATCCGCGGCGCCCAGGTGGTGTCGCCGGACCAGATCATCCACGCCAGCGTGGCCATTGCCGGCGAGCAGATCGTCGCCGTCGGCCACGACGACCTGATGCCGCCGGCGCGCGAGGAGATGCGCGCCGACGGGCTGTACCTGCTGCCCGGCGCGATCGACAGCCACGTGCACTTTCGCGACCCCGGCTACCCGAACAAGGAAACCTGGAAGACCGGCTCGGCCGCTGCCGCCATGGGCGGCGTGACCACCGTGTTCGAGATGCCCAACACCAATCCGCCCACCGGCACGGTGGCGGCGCTGCGCATCAAGCAGAAGGCGGCCGAATCCTCCTATTGCGACTTCGGCATCCACGGCCTGCTGGGCGACGAGAGCATCGACCAGCTGGAAGACCTGCTGGAGGCGGGCGTGACCAGCTTCAAGGCCTTCGTCGGCAACACCTTCGGCAACCTGCCGGCGCCGACCGACGGCGCGCTGCTGGAAGGCTTCGAGAAGCTGGCGCCGCTGGGCATCCGCACGGTGGTGCACGCCGAGAATTCATCGATCCTCTCGCGCCGGCAGAAGAAGATGATGGAGGCCGGCCGCATCGATGCGCTGGCGCATCTGGCGGCGCGCCCGGCGGTGGCCGAGATCGAGGCCATCGGCCGCGTGCTGACCCTGGCCGAGTGGACCGGTGCGCGCGTGCACATCGCGCACCACAGCGCGGCCGATTCGCTGTTCCTGCTGCGCGAAGCCAAGCGCCGCGGCGTCGACGTGACGGCCGAGACCTGCCCGCAGTACCTGCTGCTCAACACCGAGCACATGTTGAAGCTCGGCGGCGTGATGCGGCTGAATCCGCCGATCCGCGAGCCGCGCCACAACCAGCCGCTGTGGGACGCGCTGATGGACGGCACGCTGGACATGATCGCGACCGACCACGCGCCGCACACGCCGGAGGAAAAGACGCGCGAGAGCATCTGGAACTGCGACTGCGGCTTCCCCGGCGTGGAAACGCAGATGCCGCTGATGCTGACCGAGGTCAATCGCGGCCGCGCCTCGCTGATGGACTACGTGCGTTGGAGTTCGGTGGCGCCGGCCAGGGCCTGGGGCCTGTACGGCCGCAAGGGCGTGATCGCGCCCGGCGCGCATGCCGACATCGCCATCGTCGACATGGCGCGCGCCGGCGTGCTCTCGCAAAGCCGGCTGCAGAGCATCAGCAAGATCTCGCCCTGGAACGGCCGCGCGGTGCAGGGCTACCCGTTGCACACGCTGCTGCGTGGCCGCTTCGTCATGCGCGACGGTCGCCTGGTGAGCGAGGCGGTGGGCTGGGGCTGCTCGGTCAAGCCGGTGCAGCAGATGCCGGCGCCGCGCCCGCGCAACACCGAGCACTACAGCAGCGCCATCCTGCAGACGCCGCTGGGCGTACCGCGCAACGCCATTCCGGTGCAGGAGATGGCGGCATGACGCAAGCGCTGAAGGTCCAGCAGGTCGAGGTGTTCCGCGTCCCGTGCCAGGGGCCGGGCGACCTTTCGGGCGTGCGCGCGCTGATCGATGCCGGCCGGCTGCAGGCGGCCGAGATCGTGGCGGTGATGGGCAAGACCGAGGGCAACGGCTGCGTCAACGACTTCACGCGCGAATACGCCAGCGCCGCCTGGTGCCAGCTGCTGGCGCCGGCGCTGGGCTGCACGCCGGCGGCGGTGCACGGCCGCGTGGCGCTGGTCATGTCGGGCGGCACCGAGGGCGTGCTGTCGCCGCACTTCACGGTGTTCGCGCGGCGCTGGGTCGACGCGGACAGCGCGCGCGGAACCGGCAAGCGGCTGGTGGTCGGCGTGGCGCACACGCGCGACTTCCTGCCCGAGGACATGGGCTGTGCGGCGCAGGTCGACGCCACCGCGCAGGCGGTGCGCGCGGCGATGCAGGACGCCGGTATCGAACACAGCGCCGACGTGCACCTGGTGCAGGTCAAGTGCCCGCTGCTCACCTCGGCCAAGGTGGCGGACGCACTGGCGCGCGGCGCGGCGCCGGTGACGCACGACAGCTACGAGTCGATGGGCTATTCGCGCGGCGCCTCGGCGCTGGGCGTGGCGGTGGCGCTGGGCGAGGTGCCGCGCGATGCGGTGGGCGACGCGGCGGTGCTGGCCGACTGGTCGCTGTACTCGGCGCGGGCCTCGGTGTCGGCCGGCATCGAGCTGGAGAACAACGCGGTGATCGTGCTGGGCGAGGCGCAGGGCAGCGCCTCCGACTACCGCATCGCCCACACCGAGATGCGCGATGCGGTCGACGCGGCGGGGCTGCGCCGCCTGCTGCGCGAGCGCTTCGGGCTCGACCCGGACACCGACGCAGCGGCGCTGGCGGCGCGGCTGGTGAACCTGTTCGCCAAGGCCGAGGCGGCGCCCGGCGGCCAGGTGCGCGGCGCGCGCCACACCATGCTGAACGACTCCGACATCCACGCCACGCGCCATGCGCGCGCGGCCGTGGGCGGCGTGCTGGCCTCGGTGGTCGGCCACACCGCGCTGTACGTCTCGGGCGGCGCCGAGCACCAGGGTCCGGCGGGCGGCGGGCCGGTGGCCGCCATCGTGCGGATGAACGACGACGCGCCGCCGGCGCGCACGGACTGAAAGGGAAGGCAGCATGAGCAACGCATTCATCCAACTGGCCGACGTGATGCTGCGCTACGGCGGCGGCACGGTGGCGCTGGACCACACCACGCTGGGCATCGACGAGGGCGACTTCGTCGCGCTGGTCGGCCCCAGCGGCTGCGGCAAGTCGACCATCCTGAAGCTGGTGGCCGGCCTGCTGCGGCCCAGCAGCGGCGTGGTGATCGCCGGCGGGCGCGAGGTGGGCGCGCCCGGCGCGGCGCCGGGCGGCAGCGCCATCGCCTCGGGCGCGCCGCGCCTGCGCATCGGGCTGGCCTTCCAGAACCCGACCCTGCTGCCCTGGCTCACGATCCGCGAGAACGTGATGATCCCGCTGAAGATCGTCGAGCCCTTCCGCAGCCAGTACGCGCGCAAGAAGCGCGGCGAATTCGCCGAGCGCGCCGACGCCTTGCTGGCGCAGGTGGGGCTGGCCGGCTTTGGCGACAAGCGGCCGTGGCAGCTCTCGGGCGGCATGCTGCAGCGCGCTTCGCTGTGCCGCGCGCTGGTGCACGAGCCCGAACTGCTGCTGCTCGACGAGCCCTTCGGCGCGCTCGACCAGTTCACCCGCGAGGAGCTGTGGGACATCATGCAGGCGCTGTGGATGGACCGGCGCCCGACCGTGCTGCTGGTGACGCACGACCTGCGCGAGTCGGCCTACCTGGCCAACCGCATCTGCGTGATGAGCGCGCGGCCCGGCCGCATCCTGGAAACGCGCGAGGTGCCTTTCGCGCGGCCGCGCACGCTGGAAAGCAGCTACGCGCCGGAGTTCGCGACGCTGGTGCAGCAACTGCGCATGCGCATTGCCGATGCGCGGCGCGGCGGCGATGCCACGCCGCCTTCCGCTGCTGCCGCTGCTGCCGCCGCTGCCGCGCTCGCCGTGGCGCAGGTCTCGGCCAACGATGAAGAACCGCATGCGGAGGTGGTGCAATGAGCCGCTTGTCACCCCAGGCGCGCCAGCGCCTGCTCTCGGCCGGCGCGCTGGTCGGCTTCTTCCTGCTGTGGGAGGTGGCCTGCCTGGCCTTCGGCATCTCCGACCTGATCCTGCCGCGGCCCAGCCAGATCGCGCAGGTGCTGCTGCAGAAGATGCCGCTGTTGTGGCCGCACGCCGTGCAGACGCTCTACACCACCTTCGCCGGTTTCGTGCTGGGCGTGCTGGCCGGCATCGTGATTGGCGTGGCGATCGGCTCCTCGAAGACCGCCTACGACGTCACCTATCCGCTGCTGGTGGGTTTCTCCAGCATTCCCAAGGTGGCGGTGGTGCCGCTGTTCGTGGTGTGGTTCGGCGCCGGCACGGTGCCCGCGATATTGACCTCGATGGTGATCAGCATCTTCCCGGTGGTGGTCAACGTGGCGACCGGCCTGGCCAGCACCGAGCCGGAGCTGGAAGACGTGCTGCGCGTGCTCGGTGCGCGCAGGCGCGACATCCTGTGGAACGTCGGGCTGCCGCGCGCGTTGCCCTACCTGTTCGCCTCGCTCAAGATCGCCATCACGCTGAGCTTCGTCGGCACCGTGCTGGCCGAGACGGTGGCGGCCAACAAGGGCATCGGCACCGTGATGATGATCGCCAGTGGCAACTTCGACGTGCCGATGGTGTTCGCCGGCCTGTTCCTCTTGGCCGCCATGGGCGTCGCGCTCTACGCCGTCTCGGCGCTGGTCGAGCGGCGCACCACCGGCTGGGCGCAGCGCAAGACCGACCTTGCGATGGCTTGACTGTCCCACCTCCGATTTCCCGAAAGCACCCATGTCCCGTATCCGCATCACCGCCGGCGGCTTCGTCTTCGTCGCCGAAACGCACCCCGACGCGCCGCTCACCGTGGCCGCCTTTGCCAAGCTGCTGCCCTATCGCCAGAAGCTGATCCACGTGCGCTGGAGCGGCGAGGGCTGCTGGGTGCCGCTGGGCGACTTCCAGCTGGGTGTGGGCTTCGAGAACCACACCAGCCACCCATCGCGCGGCGACGTGCTGTTCTATCCCGGCGGCTACAGCGAGACCGAGATCATCCTGGCCTATGGCCCGTGCAGCTTTGCCAGCCGCATGGGCGCGCTGGCCGGCAACCACTTCCTCAGCATCGTCGAAGGGCAGGCGCAACTGCCGGCGCTGGGCCACCAGGTGCTGTGGGAAGGCGCGCAGGACGTGCTGTTCGAAGCGCTTTGAATGTTTTGACGCATCAACGAAAGACGCATCCATGACGCTCACCTTGACCCGCCGCAGCTTCGGCCTCGCCGCCACCGGCGCACTGCTGGCCCCGTACGTCCATGCGGCCGAGCCCACGCCGATCCGCTTCGTGCTCGACTGGAAGCTGCAAGGCATCCACGCCTGGTTCTACCTGGCGCAGGACCGCGGCTATTTCGCCCGCGAGAACCTGGCCGTCAGCATCGACCAGGGCAGCGGCTCGGCCGCCACCGTGACCAAGGTGATGGCCGGTGCGTACGACGCCGGCTTCGGCGACGTCAACGCCATCGTGCAGGCGGCAGCCGGCCGGCCGGGCGCGGCGCCGGTGATGGTGTGCATGCTCTACAACCGCGCGCCCTTCGCGCTGATCACCAAGGCCGCCGGCCCGGTCAAGACGCTGCAGGACCTGGAGGGGCGCACGCTCGGCTCGCCGGCCGGCGGCGCCGCGGCGCGCATGTTCCCGGTGATGGCGGCGCAGGCCGGCTTCGATGCGGCCAAGGTCAACTGGACCAACGTGGCGCCCAACCTGCAGGAGCAACTCATGCTGCAGGGCCATGTCGACGGCGCGGCGGTGTTCTCGGTCACCAGCTACATGAACCTGGCGGCGCAGGGCGTCGACCCCGACAAGGACATCCGCTGGTTCCACTATGCCGACCACGGCGTCGACCTGTACGGCAACGGCGTGATGGTCTCGCCGCAACTGCGCAAGGACAAGCCGCAGGCGGTGGCCGGGCTGGTGCGCGCCATCACGCAGGCGGTGCGCGACACGGTGGCCGACCCCGATGCCGCCATCGCCGCGCTGCACCAGCGCGAGCCCCTGCTCGACGCGGCGATCGAGAAGCGCCGCCTGCTCTACACGCTCAAGACCGTGATGCGCACGCCCGAAGTGGCACGCATCGGGCTGGGCGATGTCGACGATGCCCGCTTCGCGCGTGCCGCCGTCCAGTTGCAGCAGGCCTTCGAGCTGCCGCGCGCACCGGCGGTCGGCGAGATCTTCGATCGCAGTTTCCTGCCGCCGCTGGCCGCGCGGCAACTGCCCGCCGCCTGAGGCCTGCACTAGCATCGTTCCTTCCGACCTGCACCGTTGCCCGATGACCGATTCCACGACGCCTCCCGTCACCCTCGATTGCCACTGGCTGCTGGCCGACCCCGGCGCGCAAGCGGCGCTGGCCGACCAGCGCATCGGCATCGCGGCCGGGCGCATTTCCGCGCTCGCGTTGCAACCGCAGACCGCGCCGGCCGGCACGCCGCGCCGCCTGGCGCTGCCGGCGCTGTCCAATGCGCACGACCACGGCCGCACCTTCCGCACCTCGACGCTGGGCGCTTCCAACCAGCCGCTGGAAAGCTGGCTGCCGATGCAGAGCCTGGCGCCGGGCGTCGATCCATACCTGTGCGCGGCCACGTCCTTCGCGCGCTCGCTGCGCCACGGCGTGGCGAACCTGATGGTCCACTACACGCGGGTGCAGGGCGGCATGCCCTACGTCGACGAAGCCGAGGCGGTGGCGCGTGCGGCGCGCGACGTCGGCGTGCGCATCGGCTTCGCGGTGGCGCTGCGCGACCGCAACGGCCTGGGCTATGCGGAGGACGCGAAGGTGCTGGCCGCGCTGCGCCCCGACATCCGCGACGAGGTGGCGCGGCGCCTGTCGACCCGACCGGTGGCGCCAGCGGCGCAACTGGCGCTGGTCGACGCGGTGGCGCACAGGGTGGAAGAGGGCGGCTACGGCGAACACGTGACGGTGCAATACGGCCCGGCGGCGGTGCAGTGGTGCAGCACGCCGCTGCTCGAGGCGATCGCCCGCGCCTCGGCCGACAGCGGCCGGCCGGTGCACATGCACCTGCTCGAAACGTCGTACCAGCGCGCCTGGGCCGACCAGCACCATCCCGGCGGCATCGTGCGCTTTCTGGACGACATCGGCCTGCTCACGCCGCGCCTCACGCTGGCGCACTGCGCCTACGCGAACGACGACGACCTGGCCCTCATCGCCCAGCGTGGCGCCACCATCGCCGTCAACACCAGCTCCAACCTCGGTCTGCGCTCGGGCCTTGCGCCGGTGCCGCGCATGCTGGCCCACGGCTGTCGCATCGCGATGGGGCTGGACGGCGGCGCGCTCGACGAAGACGACGACGCGCTGCGCGAGATGCGGCTGGCCTATTCGCTGCACCGCGGCTGGGGCTTCGACACCCGCATGAGCCCGGCCCAGCTGTGGACCTTTGCCGCGCACAACGGCCAGCGCAGCGTGCGCGGCAGCGCGGCGGCCGCGCAGGCCGGACGCATCGAAGTGGGCGCGCCGGCCGACCTGATGCTGCTCGACTGGGACGCGATCGACGACGAGCACCTGTTCGACGAGGTCGACCCCTTCACGCAATTGCTGGCGCGCGCCACCGGCCGCCACATCGCGCAGATGTTCGTCGGCGGGCGCGCGGTACTGGAAGGCGGCCGCGTGCTGGGCATCGACGAGCCCGCGCTGCAGGCCGAGCTGCTGGCGCGCACGCGCGCGGCCATTGCCGCCGACCCGACCCATGCGCCGTGGCGCGCCACCGTGCGCGCGCTGGCCGAAGACCTGGGGCCGTTCTACCGCAAGCTGGTGCAGCTGGGCGGCTGCTGCTAACCCGCCGCCGAAGTGCCTGCCGCACCCGGATGGTTCCCGCGCCGGCGCGCAGCCGCTACGATGCAGGCGGCCATCCCAAGTGCAGGCTTTCATCATCACCACGGGGCGCAACATGATCTTCGAACAGGTCGCCACCGGCGGCTGCCAGTCCTATCTGCTGGGGTGCGCCGACACCTGCGCCGGCGCGCTGATCGACCCCGAGGTCAGCCAGGTCGACCGCTACCTCGCCCTGGCCTCGCGCGATGCGCTGCGCATCCACTTCGTGATCGACACGCACACCCACGCCGACCATTTCTCGGCGGCGCGCCAGGTGGCCGACCGGCTCGGCGCCAAGACCGTGATGCACCGCGCCAGCCCGGCGCCGGGCATCGACATGCGGGTCGACGACGGCGAATCGATCGCGCTGGGCAAGCTGCGCCTGCAGGTGCTGCACACGCCCGGCCACACCGCCGATTCGATGTGCCTGGTCGGCGCCGACCGGGTCTTCACCGGCGACACGCTGCTGATCGGCGGCACCGGCCGCACCGACCTGCCCAGCGGCAGCCCCGAAGCGCTGTTCGACAGCCTGTTCGGCCGCCTGCTGCAGCTCGATCCGGCACTCAAGGTCTATCCGGCGCACGACTACAAGGGGCGCAGCCACTCCACCATCGGCGAGGAGATCGCCCACAACCCGCGCCTGCAGCAGCGCGAGCGCGGCGCCTTCGTGGCGATGATGAACAGCCTCAACCTGTCGATGCCCACGCATCTGACCGAGGCGCTGCGCACCAACATGAGCGGCGGCAAGACGGTGGCGCAGATGCTGGCCGAAGCCAGCGCGCAGGTGCCCTTCATGGCGCTGGCCGAGCTGCGCGCGCGGGTCGAGGCCGGCACGCCCGGCCTGATCGTGCTCGACGTGCGCGAGCGCGATGCCTACGAGGCCGGCCACATTCCCGGCGCCCGCCTGCTGCCGCGCGGCCAGCTCGAATTGCGCGTCAACGACGAGCTGCCCGACCCGACCGCGCGCATCGTCACCTGCTGCCAGTTCGGCCGCATCTCCACGCTCGCCGCCGCCACGCTGCGCACCATGGGCTTCCAGCGCGTGGTGGCGCTCGACGGCGGCATGAAGAGCTGGCAGGAGGCGGGCTACCCGACGCGGCCCGGCGCCCTGCCTTGAGCGGGCCAGCGGCTCACAGCGTGAAGTCGTAGTCCACCGTGATCGGCGCGTGGTCGCTGAACTTGATGGTCTTGAAGATGGCCTCGTGGCGCGCCAGCGCGGCGGTGGCCGGCGTCGCCAGGTGGTAATCCAGGCGCCAGCCGACGTTCTTGGCGTAGGCCTGGCCGCGGTTGCTCCACCACGTGTAGCAGGCGTCGGTGGTGTCGGGCTGCAGGTGGCGGTAGACGTCGATCAGGCCGACGTCGTCGGCGCCGCGTTCCAGCAGGCGCGTCATCCAGGCGCGTTCCTCGGGCAGGAAGCCGCTGTTCTTCTGGTTGCTCTTCCAGTTCTTCAGGTCGGCTTCCTTGTGGGCGATGTTCAGGTCGCCGCACAGGATGAATTCGCGCTCGCGCTGCAGGGCGTTGAGATAGGGAAAGAAGCCTTCGAGAAAGCGGAATTTCGCGGCCTGGCGCTCCTCGCCCGAGCTGCCGCTGGGAAAATAGCTGCTGATGATCGACAGCTTGCGCGCCGGCGTGTCGAAGCGCAGTTCCAGGTAGCGGCCCTCGGCGTCGAATTCGGTGTTGCCCCAGCCGATCACGACCTCGCTCGGTTCGTGGCGGGTGTAGATGGCGGTGCCGGCATAGCCTTTTTTCTCGGCAAAGTGAAAATGGCCCTTCAGGCCGGCCATCTCCTCGAAGCGGCCGGTGACGTCACTCGCCTGGACCCGGATCTCCTGCATGCAAATACAATCCGGCGCCAGTTCCGCCACCCAGTCGGCCACCCCTTTGGTGGTGGCGGAGCGCAGGCCGTTGAGGTTGAGGCTGGTCAGTTTGAACAAGGAATTTCCCAATGGCTGTAGATGGTGGTGATCGCGCGCTGGCGCAGGAATTCGTGCAATTCGCGCTCGACGCCGGGGTGCTGCGCTTTGGTCAGTTCAAGACCAAGGCCGGCCGCATGAGCCCGTATTTCTTCAATGCCGGCCTGTTCGACGACGGCAACAAGCTGATGCGGCTGGCGCAATTCTATGCAGAGCAACTGATCGCCAGCGGGCTCGAGTTCGACATGATCTTCGGCCCCGCCTACAAGGGCATCCCGCTGGGCGCCACGGTGGCGGCCGAGCTGGCCCGGCGCGGGCGCAACGTGCCCTTTGCCTACAACCGCAAGGAAGCCAAGGACCACGGCGAGGGCGGCTCGCTGGTCGGCGCCAAGCTGCAGGGCCGGGTGCTGATCGTCGATGACGTGATGTCCGCCGGCACCGCGGTGCGTGAGTCGATCGCCGCCATCCGCGCCGCCGGCGCCACGCCGCACGCGGTGGCGATCGCGCTGGACCGCCAGGAAAAGGCCACCGAGGACGGCGTCGACGTCGACCACAGCGCGGTGCAGTACGTGCGCAACCAGCTGGGCATGGCGGTGGTGGCTATCGCCACGCTGGACGACTTGTTACAGTACCTTTCCAGCCGGGCCGACGACAGCCTGCAGGAACACAAGGAAGGCGTCATGGCGTACCGGGCACGCTACGGCGCCGCCACCTGAGGTCCACATCGCGAAGGGTCGCCGTGCGCAAAGCCATCTTCATCGCTGTCTTGACGCTGCTTGCCGCCCTGCCGGCCGCAGCCCAGCGCGCGGCCACGCCCGACGGCGCTGCGGCGAGCATCTACAGCTGCGTCGACGACCGCGGCCGCACCATCACCGCCGACCGGCTGATCGCCGCCTGCATGGACCGCGAGCAGCTTGAGCTCTCGCCCGGCGGCACCGTGCGCCGGCGCATCGAGCCCTCCTATACCCCCGCCGAGCAGGCCGCACGCGAGGCGCAGGCACGCCAGGCCGAGCAGCAGGCGCTGCGCCTGCGCGAGGAACGGCGCCAGGAGCGTGCCCTGCTGGTGCGCTACCCCAACGCCGCTGCACACGAGCGCGAGCGCGCCGATGCGCTGGGCCAGGTCGACGCGGTCTCGCAGGCGGCGCGCAAGCGCCTTGCCGAGCTGGCCGACGAGCGCAAGCGCATCGACGAGGAACTGGAGTTCTACAAGGGCGACGCGAGCAAGGCGCCCGATTCGATCCGGCGCCAGCTGGACGACAACGCGCAGAGCGCGGCCGTGCAGATCCGCTTCATCCAGGAGCAGGACGCCGAGAAGAAGCGCATCGACGCGCGCTTCGACGAGGAACGCACCCGGCTGTCCAAGCTGTGGGCGCCGGCCGACGGCGGCAGCGTGGCCAGCCCGTCGGCCAATTCCACTAGCCCAGCTTCGCCTTCAAGAGCGCGTTGACCTGGGCCGGGTTGGCCTTGCCGGCGCTGGCCTTCATGACCTGGCCGACCAGCGCGTTGAAGGCCTTGTCCTTGCCGGCGCGGTATTCGTCGATGTTCTTCTGGTTCGTCGCCAGCACCTGGTCGACGATCTTCTCCAGCGCGCCGCTGTCGCTCATCTGCTTGAGGCCCTTGGCCTCGATGATGGCGTCCACCGCGCTGCCTTCGCCGGTCCACAGCGCCTCGAACACCTGGCGCGCGGCGTTGTTCGACACCGTGCCGTCGCCGATGCGCCCGATCAGCTGTGCCAGCTGCGCGGCCGACACCGGCGCCGCCTCGATGCCGATGTCCTGCGTGTTGAGCCGGCGCGCGAGTTCGCCGGTGATCCAGTTGCTGGCCAGCTTGGGCTGCGCGCCGGCGGCCACCGCGGCGTCGAAGTAGTGCGCGTAGGCCAGGCTCTGCGTGAGCTGGCTGGCGTCGTATTCGGACAGGCCGTGCGTGCCGACATAGCGCGCCGCCATGGCGCGCGGCAGCTCGGGCATGGCCGCCTTCACGCGCTCGATCCATTCCTGCGCAATCGCCAGCGGCGGCAGGTCCGGGTCGGGGAAATAGCGGTAGTCGGCCGCGTCTTCCTTGGTGCGCATGGCGCGCGTCTCGCCGGTGTCGGGGTCGAACAGCACGGTCGCCTGCTGGATCGCGTGGCCGTCTTCCAGCTGCTCGATCTGCCAGCGGATCTCGAAGTCGATCGCCTGCTGCATGAAGCGGAAGCTGTTGAGGTTCTTGATCTCGCGCCGCGTGCCCAGCGGCTGGCCCGGCTTGCGCACCGACACGTTGGCGTCGCAACGGAACGACCCTTCCTGCATGTTGCCGTCGCAGATGCCGATCCAGGTCACGATCTTGTGCAGCTCCTTGGCATAGGCCACCGCCTCGGCGGTCGAGCGCATGTCGGGCTCGGTCACGATTTCCAGCAGCGGCGTGCCGGCGCGGTTCAGGTCGATGCCGCTCTGGCCGATGAAGTTCTCGTGCAGCGACTTGCCGGCGTCTTCCTCCAGGTGCGCGCGCACCAGGCGCACCGTCTTGAGCTCTTCGCCGAGGTAGAAGGAGACCGTGCCGCCCTGCACCACGGGAATCTCGAACTGGCTGATCTGGTAGCCCTTGGGCAGGTCGGGATAGAAGTAGTTCTTGCGTGCGAACACGCTGCGCGGCGCGATGTGCGAACCCAGCGCCAGCCCGAGCTGGATGGCGCGCTCGACCGCGCCCTTGTTCATCACCGGCAGCGTGCCGGGCAGCGCCATGTCGACGGCGCAGGCCTGCGTGTTGGGCTCGGCGCCGAAGGCGGTGCTGGCGCGGCTGAAGATCTTGCTGGCGGTCGACAACTGGGCGTGCGTCTCGAAGCCGATGATGACTTCGTAGCCCTGCACCAGCGGGCCCGTGAGGCGGCCGGCCTGCGCCTGCGCGAAGGGGTCGGTGATGGCGGTTTCACTCATTTCTCTGGTTCCAACTCGTGTTTCTCTTGCGCCCACGGCGCCACATGCCTCAGAAGCCTTGCGGCACCCGCGTATGCCAATCCGTCGCGCCCTGGAAACGGTGCGCTGCGTTCAACAGCTTCGCCTCGGCGAAGTAGTTGCCGATGAGTTGCAGCCCGACCGGCAGGCCGGCGTCGAAACCGCAGGGCACGCTCATGCCGGGCAGGCCGGCCAGCGAGGCGGGCAGGGTGAAGATGTCGGCCAGGTAGTCGGCCACCGGGTCGTCGCCGTGCTCGCCGATCTTCCAGGCGGGCGTGGGGGCCACCGGGCCGGCGATCACGTCGCATTGCGCAAAGGCCTGCTGGAAATCGTCGGCGATCATGCGGCGCACCTTTTGCGCCTGCAGGTAGTAGGCGTCGTAGTAGCCGTGCGAGAGCACGTAGGTGCCGATCATGATGCGGCGCTTCACTTCGTCGCCGAAGCCTTCGGCGCGCGTCCTGGCGTACATCTCGGCCAGGTCGCGGTAGTCCTTGGCGCGGTGGCCGAACTTCACGCCGTCGAAGCGGCTGAGGTTGCTCGAGGCTTCGGCCGCGGCCAGGATGTAATAGACGGGAATCGACAGTTCGGTGCGCGGCAGCGTGATCGCCACGCGCCTGGCGCCGAGCTTCTCGTATTCGGCCAATGCGGCGTCGACGGCGGCGCGCACGCCGGGCGCCACGCCCCCGCTGCCGGATTCGAGGAACTCCTTGGGCACGCCGATGCGCAGGCCCTCGAGCGAGCCGTCGAGCGCGCGCGAGAAGTCCTCGGCCGGCTTGTCCAGCGAGGTCGAGTCGCGGTCCGGGTCGGGTCCGCACAGGGCCGACAGCAGCAGCGCGCAGTCGCGCGCCGAACGGGCCATCGGGCCGGCCTGGTCGAGGCTGGAGGCAAAGGCCACCATGCCGTAGCGCGAGGCGCGGCCGTAGGTCGGCTTGATGCCGGTGATGCCGCAGAACGAGGCCGGCTGGCGGATCGAGCCGCCGGTGTCGGTGCCGGTGGCGGCCGGCGCCAGGCGCGCCGCCACGGCTGCCGCGCTGCCGCCCGACGAGCCGCCCGGCACGCGGGCCGTATCCCAAGGGTTGCGCACCGGGGTGGCCGCGCTGTGGCCGACCGCCGGCACCGCCACGTTGGCGTTGGCCGAGCCCATCGCGAATTCGTCGCAGCTGAGCTTGCCCAGCGTCACCATGCCGGCTTCGCCCAGCTTGCGCACCACGGTGGCATCGAAGGGCGAGCGGTAGCCCGCCAGCATGCGCGAGCCGGCGGTGGTGGGGAAATCGGTGGTGACGAAGATGTCCTTGTGCGCCAGCGGCACGCCGGCCAGCGCGGGGGCGTTGCCGGCGGCAATCAGCGCGTCGGCGGCGCGCGCCTGGGCCAGCGTGGCGGCTTCGTCGAGCGCGACGAAGGCGCCCAGTTCGGCGTGCTGGCCGATGCGGCCGAGGAAGTGCTGCGCGGTCTCGACGGCCGAGACCTGGCGCGCGGCCAGCGCGGCGGCCAGTTCGGCCACGCCCAGTTGGTGCAGGTCCTGCGTCATTCGATCACCTTCGGCACCAGGAACAGGCCGGCTTCGACCGCCGGGGCATTCTGCTGGTTGGCCTCGCGCCGGTTCGGCTCGCTGGCCACGTCGTCGCGCAGGCGCAGCGTGATGTCCTCGATGGTCGCCACCGGATGCGCCAGCGGTGCAATACCTTCGGTGGACACCGCGCTCATGCGCTCGACCAGGCCGAAGAAGCCGTTGATTTGGGTCAGCATGCGCTCGCTTTCATCGGGCGCCAATTCCAGTCTGGCGAGCGAAGCGATCCGCGCGATATCGGATGAAGAGAGGGACATCGGTGAAAAAGCCGGCACAACCGGCGATAAATCGCGTCCCGCGGGGGCCGTCGGACGCGAATTTCAGAGGGGGATTCGGGTATTATCCCGCCTTTGCCGCAACCCCCGCGAACGCGCCGGCTTTTGCAGCAAAGACGTTCTGATCACCCCGCCACCCTCTACAGAAAAAACGCGGCGACGGCCTGCCGAAGCGCTGGTCGTGCCGCAAAGGATTCCGCACATGTTTGGAACTTTTCGTCGGTACTTTTCCACCGACCTCGCGATCGACCTCGGCACCGCCAACACCCTGATCTTCGCCCGCAACAAGGGCATCGTGCTGGACGAGCCCTCGGTGGTCGCCATCCGCCACGAAGGCGGCCCGCACGGCAAGAAGGTGATCCAGGCGGTGGGCGCCGAAGCCAAGGCCATGCTGGGCAAGGTGCCGGGCAACATCGAGGCCATCCGCCCGATGAAGGACGGCGTGATCGCCGACTTCGTGATCACCGAGCAGATGATCAAGCAGTTCATCAAGATGGTGCACCCGCGCACGTTGCTCACGCCGAGCCCGCGCATCATCATCTGCGTGCCCTGCGGCTCCACCCAGGTCGAGCGCCGTGCCATCAAGGACGCGGCCGAGGCGGCCGGCGCCACCTCCGTCTACCTCATCGAGGAACCGATGGCCGCTGCGCTGGGCGCCGGCCTGCCGGTGTCGGAGGCCAGCGGCTCGATGGTGGTCGACATCGGCGGCGGCACCACCGAAGTGGGCGTGATCTCGCTGGGCGGCATGGTCTACAAGGGCAGCGTGCGCGTGGGCGGCGACCGGTTCGACGAAGCCATCATCAACTACATCCGCCGCAACTACGGCATGCTGATCGGCGAGCCGACGGCCGAAGTGATCAAGAAGAACATCGGCTCGGCCTTCCCCGGTTCCGAAGTCAAGGAAATGGAAGTCAAGGGCCGCAACCTCTCCGAAGGCGTGCCGCGCAGCTTCACCATCAGCAGCAACGAAGTGCTGGAAGCCCTGACCGAACCGCTCAACAACATCGTCTCGGCCGTCAAGAACGCGCTCGAACAGACCCCGCCCGAACTGGGCGCCGACATTGCCGAGCGCGGCATGATGCTGACCGGCGGCGGCGCGCTGCTGCGCGACCTGGACCGCCTGCTGGCCGAGGAAACCGGCCTGCCGGTGCTGGTGGCCGAAGACCCGCTGACCTGCGTGGTGCGCGGCTGCGGCATCGCCCTGGAGCGCATGGACCGCCTGGGAAGCATCTTCACCAGCGAATAAGTGCTTCGCCTCCAGGTCGCGCACGTCACACCGCGTTTTCACCTCCTGCCGCGGGCGGCGCCTGCGGCCCGCCGCAACCGGTTGCGCGGCAGCCCTGGAACGTATCCACAGCCTGGCCCTCGTGGCATAAAGCGTCATGCCGCTCGGCACCCTTGATCGAACCGCGCCGCCCCTGTTCAACCAGGGGCCGTCGGCGCTGAGCAAGCTGATCTTCTTCAGCGCGGTGGCGCTGTTCCTGATGGTGGCGGACGCCCGCTTCAACGTCGTGCAGCCGATCCGCACGGTGGTTGGCGCGGTGCTCTACCCGGTGCAATGGGTGGCCATGCAGCCGGTGCTGCTGACGCGTGCCGCCAGCCGCTACGTGGAAGACCTGCAGGGCGCCCAGCGCGACGAAGCGCAGGCGCGCCGGCAACTGGCCGAGCAGGCGCAGCGCGCCAGCCAGGCCGACACGCTGGCCGGCGAGAACGCACGCCTGCGCGCGCTGCTGGAACTGCGCCAGACCACGCAAAGCCCGAGCCGCGCGGCCGAGGTGCTGTTCGACGCCGCCGACCCCTACACCCGCAAGATCGTGATCGACCAGGGCTTCAACCACGGCATCAAGGCCGGCTCGCCGGTGATCGACGAGAACGGCGTGCTGGGCCAGGTCACGCAGGTGCTGCCCTTCACCAGCGAGGTGACGCTGGTGGTCGACCGCGACCTGTCGATTCCCGTGCAGAACACCCGCACCGGCGTGCGCACCGTGGCTTTCGGCGACGTCGACGCGCACGGCGGCGGGCTGGAACTGCGCTACATGACCAGCCACGCCGACCTGCAGGTGGGCGACGTGCTGGCCACCAGCGGCGTCGACGGCGTCTACCCGGCCGGCCTGCCGGTGGCCCGCATCGACAACATCGAGCGGCGCGCCGACTCGGCTTTCGCGCGGGTGCACGGGATTCCGTTTGCCGCCGTCACCGCGGCGCGCTATGTTCTGGTGCTGGCGCCGGTGGGCGACCCGGTGCCCAAGGCCTACCCCGGCAGTCCGGTCGCTGCCGCCGACGCCGCGAAGAAGGCCGAGGCGCCCGCCAAGGACGGCGCCGGCAAGGATGTCGGCAAGGAAGTCGCCAGGGAGCCGGCGAAGGAACGCGCCAAACCCGTGCCCCGGCCGGCGCGCACGGCCGAGCCCAAGACAGGAGCGCCGCGATGATCATGCGTCCTGGCCAGCAGCAGCTGCTGTTGCCCGTCAACCCCTTCTTCATCTGGGGCAGCCTGCTCGCGGCCATGGTGTTCTGCATGCTGCCGCTCGGGCGCATTGCCTGGCTGCCCGACCTGCTGGCGCTGGTGATCGTGTTCTGGGGCGTGCACCAGCCGGCGCGCATCGGCATTGGCGCGGCCTTCGTGTTCGGCCTGTGCATGGACGTGCAGCAGTCGGCGCTGCTGGGCCAGCACGCGCTGTCCTACATCACGCTGAGCTACTTCGCGATCACCATCCACCGCCGCCTGCTGTGGTATCCGGTGCCCTCGCAGGCGGTGCAGTTGCTGCCGCTGTTCGCGCTCTCGCAACTGATCGAGCTGGCCATCCGCATGGCCGGCGGCGGCGTGTTCCCGGGCTGGTCGATGGCGGTGGCGCCGCTGCTGCAGTCGGTGCTGTGGCCGCTGGCCACCGCGCTGCTGCTGGCGCCGCAACGCCGCGCGCCCGAGCCGGACGCGAACCGGCCGCTTTGAACCTTCGCGGGCCGCGCACGCTCACAACGCCATGACCGAAATCCGCAACGTCGCCGCCGACATCGCCCGCTACCGGCGGCGCGTGGTCGTCATCGGCGTGGTGGTGCTGGCCGCCTTCGGCCTGCTGTGCGCGCGCCTGGTCTACCTGCAGGTGGTGCGCCACGTCGACCTGGCCGAGCAGGCCGAGAGCAACCGCACGGCGGTCGTGCCGATCGTGCCCAGCCGCGGCCTGATCACCGACCGCAACGGCATCGTGATGGCCTCCAACTACTCGGCCTACACGCTGGAAGTGACGCCCTCCAAGGTCGACGGCCTCGAAAAGACGATCGATGAACTGAGCGAGGTGATGGAGATCACGCCGCGCGACCGGCGCCGCTTCAAGCGCCTGCGCGAGGACTCGCGCAGCTTCGACTCGGTGCCGCTGCGCACCCGCCTGACCGACGAGGAAGTGGCGCGCTTTGCCGCCCAGCACTACCGCTTTCCGGGTGTCGAGATCAAGGCGCGGCTGTTCCGCAACTACCCCAACGGCGAAATCGCGAGCCACGTGCTGGGCTACATCGGGCGCATCAACCAGCACGAGAAGAAGACCATCGAGGAAGACTGGGACGAAGACGAACAGGCCAACTACAAGGGCACCGAGTACATCGGCAAGCTGGGCGTCGAGCAAAGCTACGAGAAGGCGTTGCACGGCACCACCGGCGTCGAACAGATGGAAACCTCGGCCGGCGGGCGTGCCGTGCGCATGCTGTCGAGCCACCCGGCGACGCCGGGCGACACCATCAAGCTGACGCTGGACATCAAGCTGCAGAAGCTGATCGAGGACCTGTACGGCGATCGGCGCGGCGCGGTGGTGGCGATCGACCCCAAGACCGGCGAGGTGCTGGCTTTCGTCAGCAAGCCGACCTTCGACCCTAACCTGTTCGTCGAGGGCATCGACACCGAAAGCTGGCAGGCGCTCAACGAGTCGATCGACAAGCCGCTGCTCAACCGCGCGCTGCGCGGCACCTACCCGCCGGGTTCGACCTACAAGCCCTTCATGGCGCTGGCTGCGCTGCAGACCGGCAAGCGCGGGCCCAACGTGCAGGTCAACGACCCGGGCTACTTCAACTTCGGCGGCCACCGCTTCGGCAGCCCCGAGGGCAACCTGGGCAACGTCGACATGCGCCGCTCGATCCAGCTGTCGAGCAACATCTATTACTACTCGCTGGCCAACGAGATGGGCGTGGACCTGATCCACGACTTCATGAAGCCGCTGGGCTTCGGTCAGATCACCGGCATCGACCTGGGCGGCGAGGTGCGCGGCCTGCTGCCCAGCACCGACTGGAAGCGGCGCGCCTACAAGCGGCCCGAGCAGCAGCGCTGGTATGCCGGCGAGACCATCTCGCTGGGCATCGGCCAGGGCTACAACAACTTCACCATGCTGCAGCTGGCGCAGGCCACGGCGATCCTGGCCGACGGCGGCATCAAGCACGTGCCGCACCTGGTGCAGGCCACGCGCGACACCGAGACGCAGGAACTCAAGCCGGTCGAGCAGCCGCCGCCGGTCGACCTGCACTTCAAGCCGGCCAACGTGGCAGTGGTGCGCGAGGGCCTGGTGGCGGTGATCAACGCCGGTACCGGGCGCACCGCCTTTGCCGGCGCCGGCTACCAGGCGGCCGGCAAGACCGGCACCGCCCAGGCCGTGAGCATGGCGCAGAACACCAAGTACAACGCCAAGTCACTGGAAGAGCACCAGCGCGATCACGCCGTGTTCATGGCCTTCGCGCCGGCCAACGACCCGAAGATCGCGGTGGCCGTGATCGTGGAGAACGCCGGCTGGGGCGCCGGCGCGGCGGCCCCGATCGTGCGGCGCGTGTTCGACTACTGGCTGATGGACCAATACCCCAGCGAGGCGGACATGGCGGCGGTGCGCTCGGGCAAGGGCGGCGCGCCGGTCGGCAAGCCGCGCGTGGCCAGCGAGATGCCCTGGCCGCCGAAGGAAATGGCGCCGGTCGAAGAACCCTGAAGCTCCGCGCTCAGGCGGCCGGTGCGACCACGGCGCCCTCGATGCCGTGGCTCGCCAGCGATGCCGCGACGAAGCCGCTGGCCTTCTGCATCTCCACATAGCGGCGCAGCAGCGCCAGCGCCTCCGGTGGCTGGCCCTTCGGCAATCCCATGGCCTGCTGGATCAGCATGAAGCGGCCGGGGAGCAATCGCAGACCAGGCACGCGAAGCGCGTCGGCTTGCATCTGTTGTTTCACGCCCGCGGCCACGTCGAGCTTCTGTTCGATGAACAGGTTGACCACATCGCTGGAAAGCGGCGTATGCACCAGGGTTGCGTTCTTCAACTCCCGGGTGAGGAACAAGTCGTAGGCGCTGCCCTTGGCCACGGCCACGCGGTGCGCGGGCACGTCCACTTCCTCGTTGGCCTTGAGGGCAGACCCGTTGCGCACCAGGTACGCGCCCTCGATCACGACATAGGCCATGGTGAAATCGATGCCCACGCCGCGCACGGGGTCGATCGCGAAGAAGCCGATGTCGCATTGCCGTGCCGTGACGGCCTCCACGGCCGCGGCGGCCGCCTTGAAGACCGACATCTCCAGTTCGACGCCCAGCGCATCGGCCAGGCCGCGCGCCATGTCGATGGACACGCCCATCGGCTTGCCGGCCGCGTCCAGATTGGCCAGGATGGGGTTGCCCACATTGATGGCGGCCCGAAGCAGGCCCTGGGGCGCAAGAAGGCGGACGAGTTCGGGCGTGACGCCCAGGGAGGAGTTGTTCATGGCCGGTGCCTGATCAGACCTTGATGGCGAAGGGGTCGCGGACATCATCGGAGAAGTCCACCATCACGTTCTTGCTGACGGTGAACTCCAGGAGGCCCTGTTCGCCGCGCTCGCGGCCGAAGCCGCTTTCCTTGACGCCGCCGAACGGGCCTTGCGGCGACACCATGCGGTAGGTGTTGACCCAGACCACGCCGCTGCGGATTTCCCGCGTCATGCGCATCGCGCGCGAGATGTCGCGGGTCCACACGCCTGCCGCCAGGCCGTAGGGCGTGTCGTTGGCGATGTGCAGTGCTTCTTCCTCGGTCTCGAAGGGGATCACCGACAACACCGGGCCGAATATCTCTTCCTGCGCAAGTTGCATGCGGTTGTCGACGTCGGCGAAGATGGTCGGCTGGACGAAGAAGCCGCGGGCAAGCTCCGGCTGTGCGGCGCGATCTCCGCCCGTCACCAGGCGCGCGCCCTCCTTCTTGCCCTCGGCGATGCAATTCATGATCCGCTGGAACTGGGGTTCGTTGGCGGCCGTGCCCATCTCCGTTGCGCGCTGGCGTGGGTCGCCCATCACGATCTTCTTCGCGCGCGCCGCCAGGCGGCGAATCATCTCGTCGTAGATCGGCCTCTGCACCAGCAGGCGCGAGCCTGCGATGCAGGTCTGCCCCGCCGCCGCGAAAATGCCTGCGAGCGCACCCACTTCGGCCTTGTCGATGTCCGCATCGGCAAACACGATGTTGGGCGACTTGCCACCGAGTTCGAGGATCACGGGCGTGAGGTTCCGGCCGGCCATGGCCGCGATCTCGCGGCCGCCGCGTCCGCTGCCGGTGAAGCTGATCTTGTCCAGGCCGCCACCGCTCACCAGCGCCTTGCCGATCGCCACGTCTCCCGTCACCACATTGACCACGCCCGGCGGGAAGCCCGCCTCCTCGGCAAGCCTGGCGAACTCCAGGGTGGTGACGCTCGCATGTTCCGACGGCTTGATCACGACGCAATTGCCGGCCGCAAGCGCCGCGGGCAGCTTGTTGCCCAGCAGGGCGATCGGAGAATTCCACGAGGTGATCACCCCAACCACGCCACAGGGTTCGCGCACGGCGTAGTCGAAAACGTCGCGTTGGTCCAGCGGGATCACCGCACCCCAGATCTTGTCGGCGTAGCCCGCAAAGAAGTTGAACGTGCGCGCGACGTAGAGCATCTGCGCATGGGTCTCGCGGATCGTCTTGCCGTTGTCCGTGCTTTCCAGCATCGCCATGCGCTCGGCGTTCTGCTCCAGCAGTTGCGCCAGTCGGTTGAGCAGTCTGGCGCGCTGCACGCCGGTGGTCTTGCGCCATGTGGTCTCGAAGGCGTGGCGCGCCGCGGCCACCGCGTCGCGCACGTCGGACTCGGTGGCCTCGGCAACTTGTGCCCAGACTTCCTGATTGAACGGGTTGACGGCGGGAAACGAGGCGCCGCGCGAGCCTTCCTTCCATTCACCGCCGATGAAGAGCCTGTAGCGAGAGTTCATGGGCCGGAAGAATAGTTCTTCCGCGCGATTTGGAATATTCCAGTTTGCGATGGCTGGATGCCAAAAGATTATTTTCAATCATGCTGGGTCTGCGACAGACTCGGCGTCGCAATAAAAATGGGGACAAAGTGCCGATGTATGTGCAGTCGCTGCCGCAAGGAGCCGAGTTTGATTTCATCGTGTGCGGGGCCGGCAGTGCCGGTTGTGCCGTTGCCGCCCGCCTCTCCGAGAATGGCCGCCACCAGGTGCTGCTGATCGAAGCGGGCGGCCGCGACAGGAACATCAATATCCGCGTGCCGCTGTTCGTCGTGAACCTGCTGAACGACCCGAACGTCACCTGGCCCTACATGACCGAGCCGCAGGAATTCCTCAACGGCAAGCCGCAGCGCTGGACGCGCGGCCGTGTCATCGGCGGCTCTGGCGCGATCAATGGCAACCTGTTCGCGCGCGGCGACCCGGCCGAATACGACAACTGGAGCGACAACCTGGGTTGCCGGGGATGGGGCTACGACCAGATGCTTGCGGTGTTCAAGCGCATGGAGGATTTCCCGGAGGGCGACCCCGCGCTGCGCGGCCGCGGCGGCCCCATCCACTGCACGCGGCTGGACAACTTCGACCCGTTGTCGGGCGCCTTCGTCCAGGCCTGCACGGAGGCCGGATACCGGCGCCTGAACGACTACAACGACGGCAGCTACGAGGGCGCCTTCTATCTGCAGTACTCCACGCGGCGGGGCCTGCGCGACAACACGGCCGCTGCGTACCTCAAGCCTGCCAGGTCGCGGCCCAATCTCACCGTTCTCACCGGCGCCCGGGTCGCACGCGTGCTGCTGCAGGACCGGCAGGCCACGGGCGTGGAAGTCATGCTTGGCGCGCAGCGTGTACAGGTGCGCGCCCGTCGCGAGGTGGTTCTGTCCGCGGGGCCGCTCGCCTCGCCGCAGATACTGGAGCTCTCGGGCATCGGCAACGAGACGATCCTGCGCGAGCACGGCATCCCGGTTGTGCACCACCTGCCAGGCGTGGGCGAGAACCTGCGCGACCACCCCAACACCCGCCTCACTTTCGAATGCAGCCAGAAGATCACGATCAATGACGTGATCCTCAGCCGGCGCATGAAGGTGCGCGAAGGACTGAAGTTCCTTTTCAAGCGCAAGGGCCTGCTCACGATCTCGTCGTCCACCGCCCAGATGAACTATCGCAGCGGCCCCGATGCCCGGCAAGCGAACCTCGTGCTGCGGCTGCAGCCGCTGTCCGGCGGCGACCGCTATGCCCGCACGCCCGGCACGGGCATGGATCTGTTCCCCGGCTTCACGTTCGGCGTGACGCCGCTGCAGCCCAAGTCGATCGGTCATGTGCATATCAAGACCGGCGACCCGCTGCAGCCGGCCCGCATGGACCCGCGCTATCTCTCGCACGAGGACGACGCGCGCTTGTTCGTGCGCGGCATGCGCGTGGGCCGCGAGGTTGCCCGCATGTCGGCGCTGAAGCCGTTCGTGGTGCGCGAGACGCGGCCGGGCCCGAACGTCTCGGATGATGCGGAACTCCTGGCCTACGTGCGCGAGACGCTGCAGACCTCCTGGCACATGGTCGGCACCTGCAAGATGGGCGTGGACCCCGCCGCGGTGGTCGACCCCGAACTGCGCGTGCATGGCATCCATGGCCTGCGTGTGATCGATTCATCGATCTGTCCCACGCTACCTTCGTCCGGCACCAACATCCCGACCATCGCCATTGCGGAGAAAGGCGCCTCCATGGTGCTGGCCTGACATGGCCACCTGACGATCGCGCGTGCGGGCACTTCCAAAACGACGGAGACATCCATGAAGCAAGTGCGGCTCCTGTTCCTGCTTTGGCTATCGCTGCTGGCGTGCTCGGTGGCCCTGGCCCAGGGCAAGTACCCTGACAAGCCGATCAAGCTGGTGGTCGGCTTTGCCGCCGGAGGTCCGACCGACATCGTCGGCCGCGTGCTGGCCCAGCACATGACCGAGCGGCTGGGCCAGGCCGTCGTGGTGGAGAACCGCGCCGGCGCAGCGGGTTCCATCGGCGCGGCCTACACGGCCAAGATGCCGGCCGACGGCTACACGATCTACCTGGCCGTGCAGACCACGCACGCCGTGGCGCCCTACCTTTATCCCAATCCCGGCTATGACCCGATCAAGGACTTCGTCGGCATCGGCCGCGTTGCGCAGAATCCGCTGGTGATGGTGGTGAACCCGTCCCTGCCGGTGAAGAGCCTCGCCGAGCTGGTCGCCTACGCGAGGGCCAATCCCGGGAAGCTGACCTATGCCACGGGCGGCAGCGGCTCGTCACCGCACATGTCGATGGAGATGTTCAAGAAGGCCGCAGGCCTGTCCATCATGCCGGTGCACTACAAGGGCGATTCCGGCGCGATCGCCGATCTGCTGGGTGGCCGCGTGGACATGATGATGTCCAGCATCTCCGGTCAGATCGCCCAGATCCAGGCCGGCAAGATGCGCCCCATCGCATTGAGCGGCCCGATCCGTTCGCCGCAACTGCCGGACGTGCCGACGATCGCCGAATCAGGCTACCCGGGTTTCGAGGTGCTCACCTGGTTCGGCCTTGTCGCTCCCGCGAAAACGCCTGCGGAGATCGTCGAGCGCCTCAACCGCGAGATGCGGGTGGTGCTCGAGCAGCCCGACGTGCGCAAGCAGTTCACCCAGATGGGCTTCGATGTCGTGCCGAGCTCGTCTGCGGAATTCACGGCCTACATCGCCGAAGAAGCCAACCGGTGGGGCAGCCTCGTCCGCGCCCTGAACCTCACCGCTGAGTGATGCCCGCCGCAGCCGGCGCCGACTCGACCTGCTCGGCCAAGGCAGCGCGCACCACCTCGCGCGTGAGCTGGGGCGAGAACATGCGGATGAAATCGTAGGCGGGGGTGCGCAGGTAGCTGTTCGCCCGCAGCGCGATGGACACCATGCTTGACGGAAACAGGTGCTTCGCATCGATGGCCCGCAGACCGGTGTCCTTGCGCCTTTCGTAGGTCACCGAGGTCATGACCGCGATGCCGACGCCCATTTCCACGTAGGTCTTGCTCACGTCGGCGTCCACCGCGCCGAAGACGATCCGCGGCGTCAAGCCGGCGGCCTTGAAGGCGTCCATGACCTTCCAGTGTCCGCTGAAGGTCGGCTCGTGCGTCATGATCGGGTAGGCGGCCACGTCCTCCAGCGTTGGCCGGCGCTTCTTGAGCAGCGGATGGCCGGCCTTCACGATGATGGAGCGGTCCAGCTCGAAGCACGGCAGGCGCGCCAAGCCCGGGAAGGGCTGCGTCGGCTCCGTGCCGACGGCGAAGTCGGCCTCGCCCGACTCCACCATCTCGCAGATCTGTGTCGGGTTGCCCTGGCGCAGCTGGAGCTCGACCGAAGGATGCCGGTGCATGAAGCGCTCGATGACCTTTGGCAGAACGTAGCGCGCCTGGGTGTGGGTGGTGGCGATCGCCAACGTGCCGCCGGTGCGCTGGGAGATCTCCTGGCCGAGGCGTTTGAGGTTGTCGACATCGGCCAGCACCCGGCTGGCGATGGCCACCGCCTCGCGGCCCGGCTCGGTCAGGTCGATGATGCGATTGCGCTTGCGCGCGAACACGGGGAAGCCGAGTTCTTCCTCGATCAGCTGGATCTGCCGGCTGATGCCGGGCTGCGACGTGTGCAGCGCCTCCGCCGTGTTGGAAATGTGGTTCCCATGGCGGGAGACCTCGACCAAGTAGCGCAGTTGCAGAAGCTTCATGACATTCCACTATACCCAATTCGCAGAATTCCATAACCCAATATTCTTGTATGCGATGAGGTCTGGGGCTACCGTAGCGGCCTAGAGCATGGACCTCTCAGACATGAACATGAAGCTGTCATCCAGACCACGCGCCGGCACTGCGAGCCGGCGCGAGGCGATGGGACAGGATCGTCGTGCGAAGCCGCATCACTGCGCGATGAAGGCTGAAGCCCTCATCGCGCGCATCCAGCCACAAGTCAAACTCCTATGAAACTCGAAACCAATCGCCACGACGTTGTCGTCGTCGGCGGCGGCAACGCCGCACTGTGCGCCGCCATCTCCGCCGCCGAGCAGGGCGCGAGCGTGCTGCTGCTCGAACGCGCTCCGTTCGAGCAGCGCGGCGGCAACAGCCGGTACACCGACGGCAAGGTGCGCTTCGCCTACGACGGCCCCGAGGAGATCATCGCGCTCTCGCACGACCTGACTCCCGAGGAAATCGCCATGAGCGATTTCGGTGCCTATCCGGAGGCTGACTTCTTCGATGACATGGGCCGGATCACGCTGCACCGGACCGATCCGGAGCTGTGCGAGATCCTTGTGCGCAAAAGCAATCCCGCCATGCACTGGCTCAAGGCCAATGGCGTGCGCTTCATGCCCAACTACGGCCGCCAGGCCTACAAGACCAACGGCCGCTTCACGTTCTGGGGCGGGGCGCCACTTGCCACCAACGGGGGCGGCCCCGGCCTGGTGGACGCGCTCTACGCGCGCGCCGAGAAAGTCGGCGTGCAGATCGCCTACGACGCATGGGTGAAAGACCTGATCTTCGAGGGCGGCCACGTGCATGGCGTCGAAGCGCGCCACGAAGGCAAGCTGCAGAAGGTGCGCGCCGGCGCGGTGATCCTCGCCTGCGGAGGTTTCGAGGCGAACGCTGAATGGCGCAGCAAGTACCTCGGCAAGGGCTGGGACCTCGCCAAGGTGCGAGGAACCAAGTACAACACCGGGGACGGCCTGGAGATGGCGCTGCGCATCGGCGCCATGCCCTACGGCCACTGGTCCGGCTGCCACGCGGTGAGCTGGGAACGTTTTGCAACCGACTTCGGCGACCTGGACGTGACGCCGCATTTCCAGCGCCACAGCTACACCTTCAGCATCATGGTCAATGGCGAAGGAAAGCGCTTCCTGGACGAAGGCGCTGACATCCGCAACTACACCTATGCCAAGTACGGGCACGCGGTGCTGGAACAGCCCGGGCAGTTCGCCTGGCAGATCTTCGACAACAAGGTGGCCCACCTGCTGCTGGACGAATACCGCACCAAGCATGTGACCAAGGTGAAGGCCGATACCCTGGAAGAGCTGGTGCACAAGCTCGACGACGTGGATCCGCAGCAGTGCCTGGAGACGATCCACGCGTACAACGCAGCGGTGATGCAGCAGGTTCCCTTCAATCCCAACGTCAAGGACGGGAAAGGCACGCAGGGGCTGGCCGTTCCCAAGACGAACTGGGCGCAGACCATCGATGAAGGGCCGTTCCAGGCCTTTGCCGTGACCTGCGGCATCACCTTTACTTTCGGCGGGTTGAAGATCACGGCGGAAGGCCAGGTGGTCGACACCAACCACGACCCCATTCCCGGCCTTTACGCCGCAGGCGAGATGGTGGGCGGCATCTTCTTCTTCAACTACCCGGGCGCGAGCGGCCTCACCAGCGGGGCCGTGTTCGGTCGGCTCGCGGGTGCCAGCGCCGGTGCGGCCTCCAAGCAACGGGCCGCGGCTTGAGACGCGCCCTGACGGAGAACTGACTTGAATCTACAGAAAATTGGCGTCATCGGTTTGGGACTGATGGGGGGCGGCATGTGCCGCCGCCTGTTGGATGTCGGCAACTTCGACGTGACGGTGGCCGATGTCGATCTGGCCAAGGCCCAGGAACTTGCCGGTCGCGGGGCCCACGTCGCGGCCTCGGCCGATGAGGTGGTCCAGTCCTGCGACATTGTGGTCGTCAGCCTGCCCAACCCCGCCATCGCGAAGGACGTGCTGCTCAAGGAAAGCACCCGCAACGCCATGAGGAAGGGGCTGGTGATCCTTGATTTCAGCACGCTCGATGCGGACACCAGCAAGGAGATCTCGGCCGCATTGGCGCCTGCCGGCGTGCTCTACGTCGACACGCCCGTCAGTGGTGGCCCGGCCGAAGCCGCCAAAGGCGCGCTCACCATCATCATTGGTGCGCGTGAAGACGAGTTGCCGACAGCGATGCCGGTGCTGAAGGCGCTGGGAACCTCCATCCATTTTGCCAACGCGCGCGGCGCCGGTACCACCATCAAGCTCGTCAACAACGTGATCTCGCTCGGCAACGTGCTGATCGCGGCGGAAGCCCTCGTGCTTGGCGCCAAGGCGGGTGTTGATGGCGGAACGATGTTCCGCATCCTGCAGCACTGCGGCGCGCGCTCCCTGGCCTTGGTCAAGCGCTTTCCGAAAGCGCTCGGAGGCGACTTTTCACCGGGCTTCATGGTCGATCTGGCGGAGAAAGACCTGGCGCTGGCGCTCGACATGGCCCACAAGATGAAGGTGCCCATGATGATGGCCAGCCTCGGCCATGACATCTATCTCACGACCAGCAGGAGCGGCCGCGGCAAGCTCGATACCAACGCCGTGCTGCAGTACCTGGAAGAGCTGAACGGCATCGAAGTGCGTGGCGAGACGGAAGTCGTCGTCAAGGCCTGACATCGCAACAAGTACCCGCGAATCATCAAAGGAGCAGCCTGCATGGCGCAATATCCCAAAATTCAACTCTATATCGGTGGAACCTGGAAGAGCGCGGACGGGGAACCGGTGATCAACCCGTCCGATGAAAGTGTGATCGGCACCGTGCCCCACGCCAGCCGCGCCGATCTGGATGACGCAGTCACCGCGGCCACTGAGGGGTTCAAGGTCTGGTCGCGCATGAGCCCATCGGAACGCGCCGGAATCATGTGCAAGGCGACCGCTCTGATGCGCGAGCGCATGGAGGACATCGCCTATGCCATGACGCTTGAACAGGGCAAACCGCTGCAGCAGTCCCGCATGGAGGTTCTCCGCGGCGGCGGGATCATCGAGTGGGATGCGGAAGAGGGTCGCCGCGTCTATGGCCGCATCATTCCCTATGACGCCGGCATGCGGGTTTCGACCATGCGTCAGCCCGCCGGTGTCGTCGCAGGGTTCTCGCCGTGGAACTTTCCCGTGACCTCGCCCGCCCGCAAGATTGGCGGCGCACTGGCCGCTGGATGCTCGATGGTGCTCAAGGCATCGGAAGAGACGCCGGCCGGCGCAATGCACCTGGTCAAAGCCTTCGAGGACGCAGGTTTGCCCAAGGGTGTGCTGAACCTCGTGTTCGGCGTGCCATCGGACGTATCCGAGACGCTGATCCCCGATCCGCGCGTGCGCGTCGTGACGTTCACGGGTTCGGTTCCTGTCGGCAAGAAGCTGGCGGCGATGGCGGCTGCGCACATGAAGCCTTCACTGATGGAGCTGGGTGGCCACGGCCCGGTCATCGTGTGCGACGACGTCGATCCGGTGAGCGTCGCCAAGGCTGCGGCGCTTGGAAAATCGCGCAACTCCGGCCAGGTCTGCACAGCGCCGACACGCTTCTTCGTCGAGGAGGCGATCTACGACCGCTTCGTCTCTGCCTTCGGACAAGCGGCTGCCGCCATCAAGGAAGGCGATGGCCTGGATGCATCCGTACAGATGGGACCGGTCGCCAACGGGCGGCGCCTGGCCGCGATGGAAGCCATGGTGGCCGATGCCCGCGCCAAGGGCGCAAAGGTGGTCGCTGGCGGCAAGCGCATCGAGGCGCGCGGCTTTCACTTCCCGCTCACCGTGATTGCCGATTGCACCGATGAGATGCGGGCCATGACGGAAGAGCCGTTCGGCCCTTTGGCGCTGATTGCGCCGGTCAAGAATCTGGACGAGGCGATCGCGAAGGCCAACGCGCTGCCCTATGGCCTGACCGGCTATGCCTTCACCCATTCAGCGCGCAAGGCCGACCAGATCTCCAACGAAATCGAGGTCGGCAACCTGTCCATCAATCACTTCACCGGTTCGATCGCCGAGGCGCCGTTCGGCGGTGTCAAGGACAGCGGCTTTGGCCGCGAAGGTGGCGTCGAGGGACTCTACAACTACACGGTCGTCAAGAGCATCATGCACCAGACCACCTGAGACTTTCCCCGCGGGCATCGCCATCGTCGTGATCGATTGCTGCTCACATGACCGTGAGATCCGCGCCTTGATGCGCGTGATTTCACTATAACCAAATCACATGGATTGATGGATTTTCATTCTTTGAATTAGACGGTTGAAACAATCAAGATGAGCAGATAAATCAATGCTCTGCAGGAGACAAAAGTGAAATTCTCTGTGGCTCTTCGCACCGTGGCGCTGCTTGCGGCCGCCGCCTTTGGCGCCGCCTCTGCAGGCGCGCAAACTTCCGATTTTCCCAATCGGCCGATACGGCTGATTTCCGGCTTCGCCCCAGGCGGTGCAACCGACCTCGTGGCGCGCATCGTGGCCCAGAGCGCGGCGGAAGTGCTCGGTCAAGCGGTCGTGGTCGAGAACAAGCCGGGCGCCTCCGGCAACATCGCCGCCGAAATGGTGGCGCGCTCACCGGCAGACGGCTACTTGCTGTACTTGTGCAATGCCACCATCGCGATGCCCGCGATGTTTCCCAAGCTGAACTTCAACGCACGCAAGGATTTCGCGCCCGTGGTCATGGTCGGCTATGGACCCCAGGTCCTGGCGGCCAACCCCAAGTTCCCGATCCACTCGATGCCCGAATTGCTGGAGTACGCGAAACAGAATCCAGGCAAGGTCGACTTCTCTTCCGCCGGCGTTGGAAACATCACGCACATCGCCATGGAGCTGCTGATTTCCATGACGGGCGCGAAGTTCAACCACATCCCCTACAAGGGCGGCGCGCCAGCCACGGTTGCCGCCATCGGCGGCGAGGTTCCGCTGGTGATGACGACGATCAACGACGTCATCCCCCATGCCAGGCAGGGCACGCTGATCCCGTTGGCGATTTCCAGCAAGGACCGAAGCAAGGCCTTGCCGGACGTGCCCACGATGGCCGAGTCCGGCGTACCGGGCTACGAGGCAAGTTCGTGGTACGGCATCCTGGCTCCAGCCGGCACGCCCAAGCCGGTCCTCGACGCGCTCTACAAGGCCATCGCCACCGGCTTGGCCAAGGCCGACAGGGGAGACAAGCTGGTGGCATCGGGCATGGAGCTGGCGCTCATGGACCCGGAGACCTTCACCCAATTCCTGGATCGTGAAACGAACAAGTGGAACGGGGTCATTACCCAGGCCCACATCTCGATTGATTGAGGGCTGCGTTTCCGCGATTCAACAAGCCCAGGAAACAACGGGCCGCGGCTTGAGCGGCCCGCCGACACACAGGAGATGAGCATGGCAAAGACGATGGCCGAGAAGATTCTCGAGAGCCACCGCATCGACGATAGCGAACCGGTGGAGCCGGGCCGGGTCGTTCGTTCGCGGGTGGATCGGGTGTTGATCAACGATGCGAACGGGCCGGTGGCTTTCCGTCATTTCGCCAACATGGGCGGCGGCAAGGTCATCAACCCCGACAAGGTGGTGCTGGTCTGCGACCACTTTGCGCCGGCGCCCAGCGCCGCGGGCGCCCGCATGCTGGGCGACATGCGGCGCTTCGCGCGCGACAAGGGCATCGGGCACTTCTACGACGTGGGCAAGGGCGGCATCGAGCATTCGCTGCTGCCGGAACTGGGCCTGGTGGGCCCGGGCGACTTGATCATCGGCGGTGATTCCCACACCGGCACGGCGGGTGCCTTCAACACCTTCGCCACCGGCATGAGCTGGTCGGGCATTGCCGCGATCATGATGCTGGACGAGACGTGGTTTCGCGTGCCGGAGTCCATGCGCTTCACGCTGAAGGGCAAGAAGGCGCCGCACGTCACCGGCAAGGACGTGATCCTGCAAATCCTGCACGACATGGGCGTGGATGGTGCGCTGTATCGCTCCATGGAGTTCGGTGGGCCGGGCCTGGCTGAATTGAACATGGACGAGCGCATGGCCGTGTGCAACATGGTGGTGGAAGCCGGCGCCAAGGTCGGCATCTTCGACGCCGACGAGCAGACGCACGCCTGGGCCGAGGCGCATACCAGGCATCCATGGAAGGCCGTCGAGGCCGATGCCGGCGCCCAGTATTTCTCGCGTCATGACATCGATCTGGGCCACATGAAGCCGATGGTGGCCAAGCCCTACTCGCCGGAGAACGTGGTGCGCGTGGACGAGATCCGCCACGTCAGGGTCGACCAGGTCTACATGGGCAACTGTGCCAACGGCACCATGACCGACCTGCGGCAGATCGCCAGCATCCTCAAGGGCCGAAAGATCGCGCCCCACACGCGCGCGATGATCGTGCCCGCCACGCAGCTGATCTACCGCGAGGCCATGGCCGAGGGGCTGATCGACATCTTCGTCGAGGCAGGCGCAGCGGTGAGCACGCCCACCTGCGGCGCGTGCTTCGGCGGGCACAACGGTGCGCTGGACGATGGCGAAGTCGCCTTCGCCACCATCAATCGAAACTTCAAGGGTCGCGCGGGGCACGCGGGCGCCCAGGTGTACCTGGGCAACTCGTACGTGGCTGCGGCGACTGCCGTTGCCGGCGAAATCATCGACCCGGCGAACCTGTAGGCGGACACGAACATGATCTTCCAAGGCAACGTGCAGAAGCTCGGCGACAGTGTCGACACCGACACCATGGTGGCCGGGCGCTATCTTTCGCTGATCAACCCGGCCGATATCGCCAAGCATATTTTCGAAGAGGTGGACCCGGGCTTCGTCGAGCGGGTGAAGCCCGGCGACATCATCGTGGCGGGCCGCAACTTCGGTTGTGGCTCAGGTCGCGAGCAGGCGCCTTTCGGGCTGAAGGCGCTGGGCATCGCCTGCATCGTGGCGGAGAGTTTCTCGCGCACCTTCTATCGCATGGCGATCGACCTGGGGCTGCCGATCATCATCAGCCGCGAGGTCGCCCAGGCGGCGCAGCAGGGCCAGTCGATCCAGGTGGATAGCGTGACGGGGCAGGTACTCGTGGACGGCCGCGCGTACCAGGCCGAGCCACTGCCCACCTTCATCCAGGAGATCATCGACATGGGCGGTGTGACGCCCTGGGTGAAGCAGGAACTGGACCGGCGCCGCACCACCGCCGCCGAGCACCGGGTGTGATCTGCATGCGCCGTCTCACACGCCGCGCGCTGCTCGGTGCGGGGGCCGCTTCGTTGGCGTTGCCGGTTTTCTCCAGCGAAAGCGAGTTCTCCAGACCGGTGCGCATTGTCGTGGTCTATCCGCCTGGCGGCGGCATCGACCTGCTGGCGCGCAGCCTGGGTCAGCGCCTGTCGACCGAGTGGAAGGTGCCGGTGCTCGTGGAGAACAGGCCCGGCGCAGGCACGACCATCGGCGCGGCCGCGGTGGCGAAGTCGCCGCCGGACGGCGACACCCTGCTCATGACGGACGTGAGCTTCGCCATCACGCCGAGTCTCTACAAGCGGCTGCCCTACGACCCCGTGCGCAGCTTCGCGCCCATCTGCCTGACCAACCTGGTGACGGACGTGCTGGTGGCCAACCCCGAGGTCCCGGCTCGCAACGCGAGAGAGCTGATCGAACTGGCCAGGCGCAATCCGGGCTCCTTGAGCTATGCCTCGGCCGGCAATGGGACGCTCAACCATCTCGCGCCGGACATGCTGCGCTCGATGGCGGGCATCAAGGTGCTGCACGTGCCGTACAACGGCGCGCTTGCCGCGCTCAACGACGTGATTGCCGGGCGCGAGCAGTTCTACATCGGCGCGTTGAACTCGGCCCTGCCGCAGATCAAGGCGGGCCGCCTGCGCGCGCTGGCCGTGACCGGCGAGCGCCGCTCGCCCTTGCTGCCCGAGGTGCCGACGATCGCCGAGTCCGCCGTGCCCGGCTACAGCGTGGCTGCCTGGTACGGCATGCTGGCGCCGGCCGGGACGCCTGCCGCCAGGGTGGAGCGCATCTCGCGCAACCTGGCAACGCTGCTGCGCGAGCCGGAGTTCGCGCAGCGCGTGGAAAGCGATGGCAATGAAATCGTGGCGAGCTCGCCCGCGGAATTCTCAACCTTCATCCACAACGAGATCGCCAAATGGGGCAAGGCGGCAGCCGATGCCCAGGTGATGATCGAATGACACACGACCTGGGTTTGCAGCGCCTGCCCGCCGTCTTCGTGCGCGGTGGCACCAGCAAGGGGCTGATGCTGCACCGCCGCGACCTGCCGGACGAGCGCGAGCGGTGGGTACCGATCTTCCTGGCTGCCATGGGCAGTCCCGATCCGTACGGGCGCCAGCTCGACGGCATGGGCGGGGGCTTGTCTTCGCTTTCGAAGATCTGCGTGATGGGGCCGCCCACCCGGCCCGATGCCGATGTGGACTACACCTTCGCTCAGGTCCTGATCAAGACCTCGCACGTCGACTTCCAGCCTGTGTGCGGCAACATGTCTTCGGCAGTGGGGCCCTTCGCGGTCGACGAGGGCCTGGTGACCGCGCAGGGCGACACCGCCACGGTGCGCATCCACAACACGAACACCGGCAAGATCATCGTGGCCAGCTTTCCTCTGCGCGGCGGGCGCGCGGCGGTGGAAGGCGACCTCGAGATTCCAGGCGTGGCTGGCACCGGCGCGCCGGTGCGGCTCGACTTTCTTGATCCCGGCGGCGCTTCCACCGGCAAGCTGTTGCCCACGGGCCAGGTTCGCGACACGCTCGAGGTGCCGGGCCTGGGGCGAATCGAAGCTTCGCTGGTGGATGCGAGCAATGCCTGCGTCTTCGTGCGCGCCGCCGACCTCGGACTGACCGGACGGGAGTCGCCGATGCAGATCGAGGAGGACCTGGATCTGATGCGCAAGCTCGGCGCGATTCGGATCGCGGCCTCCATCCGCATGGGCCTGGCGCAGGATGAAGCGCAGGCGGCCTCGCGCACCGCCGTCCCCTTCCTGGGACTCGTCGCGCCACCGGCCGATTGCAGCGCCCTGTCGGGAGAGACGATTGCGGCGCAGGAGATGGACCTGAATGCGCGCGTGCTGTCCAACGGCCAGCCGCATCGCGCGTTGCCGCTGGGCGTTTCCATGTGCCTGGCCGTCGCCGCACGCATCGAAGGCACGGTGGCGCACGAGGTCTGCCGTCCCCCCATGGATCCGGACGCCGACCTTCGCCTGGGAATGCCATCGGGCGTGCTGCGCGTTGCCGCCGAGGTGCGCCTGCAGGACGGGCAATGGCAGGTGCGCCGCGGGAGTTTCTATCGGACGCAGCGGCGCCTGTTCGAAGGCCACGTATGCGTGCCGTTGCCAACCTCCACAAGTCTCGGAAAGGTTCAAGCGTGAAAATCGAACGCATCGAAGTCTTCGTCACCGAACTGCCGGTGCGCGTTCAGCGCATCTTCTCCAGCGGCAGTTGGGACACCGGGCCGCAGGGCCGCATCCTGGGCAAGCCCGTGCTGGTGCGCATCCACGCGCAGGGCGTGGTGGGCTACGGACAGATCCGCCCGATCACCCCTGGCCACTTCATCGGCGACACCACGCAGAGCGTGGTCGCCGCCATCACCGAGATCTACGGGCCGCTGATGCTGGGCCGCAGCATCTCGGCGCTGGAATCCATCCACGAGTCCTTTGACCTTCGCCTGGCCGGGAACCCGGTGGCGCGGGCCGTGCTCGACATCGCCCTTCACGACGCGCTGGGCAAGGCGCACGGCGTGCCGGTGCACGAGCTGATCGGGGGCTGCAGCCAGCCGCGCATTCCGCTGGAATGGTCGGTCAGCCTGGCCGAGGAAGCCGCCACCATGGTGGCCGAGGCCACGCGGGCGGTCGACGAGTTCGGCGTGAAGGTGCTGTGCCTGAAGGCGGGCGACCGCCGGGGATGGCGCCAGGACGTGCTGAACTTCGAGGCCGTGCGCAGGGCGGTGGGCGACGACGTGGTGATCGGTTCGGACCCCAACACGGCCTGGTCGGTGTCGGACGCCATCAACGCGCTGAACGCGCTGCGCTCGCTGGACCTGGGCTACCTGGAACAACCCGTGGCCCGCCACGATCTCAAGGGGCTCGCGGCCGTGCGGCGCGCTGCCAACGGCGTGCCGCTCATGGCCGACGAATCGCTGTTCACGGTGCAGGATGCCTATGCGCTGGCGCAGGCGGAAGCCGTCGATGCGCTGTGCATCAAGCTCTACAAGGTCGGCGGCCTCACGCCCGCGCGCAAGATCGCCGCCGTTGCCGAGGCCAGCAACCTGCTGCTCAACTGCGGCGGGCTGGCCGTGCAGTCGCAGCTCGAAGCCGCGGCGGCGGCCCACTTCTATGCCGCGACACCGGCGCGCCGCATGATGGGCGCAGGCGAGTTCCTGTTCGGGTTGAACACGACGGCGCCGGATCCGCTCGTGGCCGCGACGGACTTCGTGGTTCGCGACGGCCATGTGGACGTCCCCCGCGGCCCGGGGCTGGGCATCACCCTCGACGAGACCGCACTCAAGCGCTTCACGCTGCGGCACGAAACGATCAGCTAATCCAAGGAGAAACACATGAAACTGGGCCTCATCGGCGTCGGAAATATCGGCATGCATTTCGCCAATCGCCTGGTGGCGTCGGACCACGAGGTGCTGGTCTACGACCGCAGCCAGGCTGCGGTGGACCGCGTGGTGGCGCGCGGCGCCAAGGCCGCCAGCAGCAATCAGGACCTGGCTTCGCAAGTCGAGGTGGTGCTGCTGTCGTTGCCCATTCCAGGCGTCGTATTGCAGGTGGCCGACGAGATCTCTCAGCCGGGCAGCAAGGTGCGCGTGGTGGTGGATCTGTCGACCACCGGTCCCTCGGTGACACACCAGGTGGCGGACCTCCTGAAGGCCCGTGGCATTGCCCTGGTCGGTGCGCCCGTGAGCGGCGGCACGGCCAACGCCGAGAAGGGCGCGCTGGCCGTGATGACCGGCGGCGCCGAGGCGGCATACAAGGAAGTGGAGCCGCTGCTTCGCGTGATCGGCAAGAACATCTTCTACCTGGGCGAGGACCCGAGCCTGGGCCAGACCATGAAGATCATCAACAACACGCTGTATGCCACGAGCATGATCGCCAGCTGCGAGGCGCTGGTGTTCGGGGTCAAGGCAGGCCTGGATGCCAGGACCATGCTGGACGTCCTGAACGTCTCGAGCGGCCGCTCGTTCGCGACCCTGGAGCGCATTCCGCAGTGCGTGATGGACCGCAGCTTCCCCGTGCGCTTCACCACCGAGCTCCTGCACAAGGACGTCAAGATGTGCATGGACGAAGCCGAGAAGCTGGGCGTGCCCATGCATGTCAACCCGGTCGCGCGCCAGTTTCTGGCCTTCGCCATCAGCCAGGGCGATGGCGACAAGGACAACGTCTACCCCATTCGCCACATCGAGGCCTGGGCGGGCGTGCAGTTCGGCGAAGCACCCAAGGCCTGAACTTCCCTCATTCAATTCCATCCACTCACCGGAAAGCACCCATGTCCCTGCTGCAGATCCGCAAGAAACTCCTCAACGTCGAATCCATCTACCACGAAGGTGGGCCGGTCCGCGACGACCCGCTGCTGGTGGGCTCGATCGCGATCGTGGTGAACAACCCCTACGCGGGTCGCTACGTCGAAGACCTGTCGCCGCTCCTCGAGAGCGCCATCGAACTGGCCAAGGGCATCGTGCCCGAGCTGATTGCCGCGCTGGGTGGCACCGACCGGATTCAGGCCTATGGCAAGGGCGCGATCGTCGGCGTCAACGGCGAGCTGGAACACGGCGCCGTGTGGCATGAGGCGGGCGGCTGGTCCATGCGCGCCAACCTGCCCAACGCCAAGTCGATCGTGCCGACCGCCAAGGCGGTGGCCTCCGCCGGCACACGACTGGCCATTCCCATGCACCACATCGCGGCCGCCTACGTGCGCAGCCACTTCAACAGCATCGACGTGGGCGTGATGGACGGCCCGCGCCCCGACGAGCTGCTCTATGCACTCGTGATGGGCACCGGCGGACGTGTCCACGAGCGCCTGGGCGGCCTGCGCGTGGATCAGATTTCGGTGGGAGACGGTCAGCGATGAGCTCGGGGGGCAAGCCCCTGCTGCTGGTCATGGTGTTTCTCTCGCAGGAGCACCAGGCGCTGGTCGCGCAGCACTACGACATGATCTACGTGCCCGCCCAGGGCCAGCGCGACGATCGTTCGGCCGCCGCGTCCGCCCTCGCGCAGCGCGGCCCGGAGATCCGCGTGGTGCTGACCAACGGCGCGCATGGTCTCCTGCCACAGGAGATCGATGCCATGCCGCGGCTGGAGCTGATCTGTTCACTGGGGGTGGGCTACGAGAACATCGCCGTTGCGCACGCGCGCGACCGTCGCATCCCCGTGACCAACGCGGCGGGCACGAACGAAGAGTGCGTGGCCGACCACGCCATGATGCTCCTGCTGGGCGCGACACGACGCTTGCCCTACCTCAATGCCGGCGTGCGCCGCGGACTGTGGCGCGACCAGCTTGCTCGTCCGCCGCAGGTGTCGTTCAAGCGCATGGGCATGCTCGGCTTGGGCGCCATCGGGCGTGCGGTGGCGCAGCGGGCAGGGGCTTTTCACATGGAGATCGGCTATCACACCCGCACGCGTCGGGCCGAGTCCGCCCATCGACATTTCGATTCGTTGCTGGAGCTCGCCCGCTGGTGCGATTTCCTGGTGGTGGCCGCACCGGGCGGTGCGAACACGCACCACATCGTCAACGAGCCGGTCCTGGAGGCGCTCGGGCCGCAGGGGGTTCTGGTCAACATCTCGCGCGGCTCGCTGGTCGACACGCAGGCACTGGCCCGGGCACTGCGTTCGGGCAAGTTGCTGGCCGCCGGTCTGGACGTGTATGAGGGCGAGCCCGCCCCGCCCGCACCGCTGCTGGATCTGGAGAACGCCGTCCTCACGCCACATATCGCGGGACTGTCGCCCGAAGCGATTCATGCATCGGTCGTGCGCTTCCTGGAAAACGCCGAGGCCCATTTCGCCGGTCGACCGCTCCTCACCCCGGTTTCCTGATGAACGACGATTCCGACTTCCTCGCCGAACTGCGCGCAAGCATGGCCGCGCCGGATGCGCTGCTCACCGAGCCCGCCGACATGCTGGCCTACGAGCGGGGCGAGCGCTACGGCGCCGGACGTGCGCTGGCCGTCGCGCGCCCGCGCACCACCGGAGAAGCACATGCGGTGGTGGCTGCATGCGTGCGGCATGGCCGCGCACTCGTGGCGCAGGGCGCGAACACCGGCCTGGTTGCGGCATCCACGCCCGATGCCAGCGGCACGCAGGTGCTGCTGTCCACGCGCCGCATGAAGGACATCCTCAAGGTGGACCCGACTGCCCGCACGGCACACGTGTCCGCGGGCGTGCTGCTCAGCGAGCTCAACGCGGCGGCGGCGCAGCACAACCTGTTCTTCCCCATCGACCTCGGCGCCGACCCCTCGATCGGCGGCATGGTGTCGGCCAACACGGGGGGCAGCCGTCTCATGCGCTACGGCGATGTGCGCCGCAATCTGCTGGGCCTGAAGGCGGTGCTGCCCCGGCGAGACGCACCGGTTCTGGATCTCAATTCGGCCCTGCGCAAGAACAACACCGGCCCCGATCTCAAGCAGCTGTTCATCGGCACGGGAGGGGCTCTCGGCCTGGTGACCGAGGCCATCGTCGCGCTCTCGCCGAAACCGATCCAGCAGGCCGTCGCGCTGGTGGGCCTGGACAAGCCGGAGGACGCGCTTGCGCTGTATGAATCCGTGGACGCACGGTTGCATGACTTCGCCTCGGCGTTCGAGGGCCTGTCGCGCCGAGCGATGGAATTTGCGCTGGCACATGTGCCGCAACTCGCCAATCCGTTCCGCGGCGGCCTCCCGCCCTATGCCGTGCTGGTGGAGGTTTCGTCCTCGCTGCCTGCGCCATCCGGCCTGGTCCTGGACGATCTGCTCGCCGAGTGCCTTGGCGACATCGAAAGCATCACGCTCGGCGAGACGGTATTGGGTCGTCCGGAGAAGCTTTGGGCCATCCGCCATTCACTCACCGAAGGCGCCCGGCATGCGGGCAAGGTGATCGCGATGGATCTGTGCCTGCCGCGCAGCCGGATCTTCGAGTTTCGAGAAAGGGCCTGCGCGTGGCTGTCGGGCAGCCATCCTGGTATTGACGTGGCCGACTTCGGCCATGTCGGAGACGGCGGCCTGCACTTCAACCTCGTGTGTCCGAAGACCCGTCCGATCACCGACGCCGAGATCGCCGACATCCGCGGCCAGGCCTACGAGATGGCGGTCCGCGAGTTCGACGGCAGCTTCTCCGCCGAGCATGGGCTCGGGCCGTACAACCAGGGCTACTACGATCACTTCACATCGACCGACGCGAAGGCCCTGGGCGGCGCGCTCAAGGCGATGCTCGACCCCTCCGGCGTACTGGGCAGCGTCCGTTTCGGCACCGCGGCGGCGTAAGCCGGAGCGGGCACCGATACGCCGGTCCTATCTTGCCGAGAAGCCGCCGTCCACCAGATAGGCCTGCCCCGTCATGAAGGACGCGCGGGAAGACAGCAGGAAGGCGATCGCTTCGGCGATCTCCTCCGGTTGCGCCAGGCGCCCGACGGCGCTCTGGTCGGCCATGGCCTGCCTTTCGTCGGCAGGGCGGTCCTTCAGCAGCGGCGTATCGACATAGCCCGGCGCCACGGCGTTGATGCGCAGTCCCCGCTGGGCGTATTCGAGCGCCGCGGACTTGGTCAGCCCGACGATGCCGTGCTTGGCGGCCGAGTACGCGGCTCTGCCGGCCTTGCCGTTGACACCCACGATGGACGACATGTTCACGATGGCGCCCCCACCAGCGGCCAGCATCGCGGGGATCTGGGCGCGCATCGACAGGAACGCGCCCGTCAGGTTGATGCCCAGCACGCGGGTCCAGGTGTCCATGTCGATCTCCGCCACTTCGAGATGGGGCGAGGCGACGCCGGCATTGTTGACGGCCAGCTGCAGGGGGCCCAGTTCGCGCACGGTCCTCGCAACGGCCTCCGACATCGCCTGCGGGTCGGTCACGTCGGCGTGGATGGCAAGCGCCTTGTGGCCTTGCCCGTGCAGGTCGTCCGCGACCCGCTGCGCGGCGCACAGGTCACGGTCGACCACCGCCACGGCGGCTCCCCGTACGGCCAGGAGTTGGGCGGTACAGGCGCCGATGCCCGAGCCGCTGCCGGTCACCATCGCCACCTGCCCGGAGAATTCCTTGTCGATGCTCATTCGCGTGCTTCTTTCTGATGGTTGGTGCGCGTCGGGTCCGGCGCGCAAGGACTCGCCGGCGCAACTCAGCCGCTGCGCGCGTCGACCGTGATCCGATATACCCGGCACGCTGTTTCGCGAAACAGCGCTGCGCGCTCGGTGGAAGACAGCGACCGGGTCGCCAGCTTGAAGGCGTTCCAGAGTTCGGTGTAGCCACAGGACTGCTTGTCCACCGGGAAGTTGCCTTCGAACATGCACCGCTGCGGGCTGAATACATCCACGCAGGCGTCGATCAGCGGCTTCCATGCCTGCACCAGCTCCGCGGCGCCGGGCGGGCGCGGCCGATGCTCGAACCCGAAGCCGAACACTGGCATGCCCATGCCGCCCACCTTGACGAACACGTTGGGGCGAGCCGCCAGGCGCGCCAGGTCGTGACGCCATCGCGTAAGGACCGCGGCCCGGTCGGCCCGGTAGGCGCCAACACCGATCACGCCACCGACATGGTTCAGCACGATGGGCAGATCGGGAAATGCATCTGCCAGATCGACGAGCTCGCCAAGCTGCGGGTGGTAGAGCCACGCATCGAAGCTCAACCCGAGCCGCTGCACTTGGGCCAGGCCTTGGCGGAATGCGGCGTCCGCGAGCAAATGCGGTTTTGCGGGATGCAGGGTGAATCGGCCCACGGCGCCCTCTTCATAGGCCACCGCGTGGCGCACCCCGCGCAAGCGGCCCCCAGCGGCCTCCAGTTGGGCTTCCAGCACCTCGGCGACGTCCTCGCCAAGCAGCAGATCGGCATGCGAAACGATGCCGGCAGCGAGATCGCGCGGCCCCTGCGGATGGCGGATCCCCGACTGCGCGAGCGCCGCGATCTTCTGGACTTCGCCGACCGGGCGCAGCGCCTGCGCCCCGTGGGAATACCAGCCCGACCGGTACCCCTCCACGTACACGGTAGCGATGATCTTGTGGCCGCCGGCAAAGTCACGCTCGAGGTCTTCCAGCAGGTAGTGATGGGGATCGCCAGCCGTGCCGTACAGGTGGTGGTGCGGGTCGACGATCGGCATCTCGGGCTCGAGCGCCTGCTCCCGGGGAGCGTTTCCATGCCAATCCAGCAGCTCGCTCGTGGTCCTGTGCAGGGTTCCGCGGTACGCGGTCAGTTCGGGATCACGCACGAACATCTCCTCGGGCATCGGCGTCCCGGCAGAACCTGGCGCCCCTGCGAAGGCCGGCATCAGCCGTGTCCGCCCAGGTACACCCTCTGCAGCAGGTCGCCTTCACGCAATTCATCGACGAATCCTCCTGCGGCCACGCGGCCTGTCTCCATCAAATAGCCATAGTCGGCATGGCGCAGCGCCTTCTCGACGAGCTGCTCGACCAGCAGGATGGCAACGCCGCTGTCACGCAACTGCGAGGCGACATCCAGGATGCGGTCGATCACCATGGGCGCCAAGCCGCCCGACGGTTCGTCCAGGATCAGCAGCTTCGGGTCGCCGATGACGCCCTGGCCGACGGCCAGGATCTGCTGCTGCCCGCCGGACAGACGCGAGGCCATCTCGCCTTTCCGTGAAGCCAGTTCCGGGAACATCTCGTAGATCTTGCCCAGCCGGCTTCGGCCCCCATGCGGATGGGTGGCGTAGGTCCCCAGCAGCAGGTTGTCCTCGACAGAAAGGCTGTGGAAGACGCGATGGCCTTCGAGCACCTGGACGATGCCGGCCCTGACGATGTCCCGTGGCGCGGCATGGGTGAGATCACGCCCGTTGAAGCGGATCGTTCCGGAGCGCATCGGCAACAGGCCGGAAATGGCATGGAGCAAGGTACTCTTGCCCGCTCCGTTGCGTCCCAGCATGACGACGAATTCGCCGGCGCGAACTTCGAGTGAGGCGCCATGCACGACTTCGGCCTTTCCATAGGCCACGTGCACGTCGCGTACCTCCAGCAGAGGCGCGGTACGCCGGTGGTGCTTCAGCATCGTTCAGGCTCCGAGATAGACACGAATCACCTCCGGATCGCAGCGCACCTCGTCGGGCGTTCCGGACTTGATCATCTTCCCCAAGTTCAAGGTCGTCACGCGGTCGCAGATCCGAAAGACAAAGTCGGTGTGGTGCTCGACGAGCAGCACGCCGATACCGGCGCCACGGATCGCCTGAACGACATCGGAGAGGTGACCGATCTCGATTTCCGTGAGACCGCCGGCAGGCTCATCCAGCAGGATGAACCGGGGGCGCAAGGCCAGCCCGCGCGCGATTTCCAGGAACCGCTGCTCGGCGTGATCGAGAAGGTTCGCGCGCCGGTGCAGCACGTGGCCCAGGCCGACCCCGTGCAGCAGTTCGGCGGCGCGATCCAGCAGGATCTTGTCTTCCCGCGCGACCGACGGCAGCGCCAAGCTCGTGGCGAGAAATCCGGCATGCGCATGGGGCCAGGCGCCGAGCACGGCGTTCTCGAGCACCGTCAGCATGGGCAGCAAGCGCGGCTTCTGGAAGGTACGCGCCAAGCCAACCTGCGCGCGCCGCTGCACCGGCTGCGCCGAGAGGTCTTCGTCGCCCAGGCGGATGGCGCCCGAGCTCGGCGGGTAGTAGCCCGACAGCAGGTTCAGCAGCGTGGTCTTGCCGCTGCCGTTGGGGCCGATCAACCCATGCACCTCGCCGGGACGCAGATCCAGCGAGACGCCGTCCAGGGCGCGCAGGCCGCCAAACAGCCGCGTGACCTGCTCGACCCGCAACTGCAGGGCAAGACGCCCGTCGCCGAGAGCGGGCCGTGGCATCGGCACCTGGGCCAGGTTCACCGGCTCGAAGGCAGGTATGTCGCTGCGCGCGTTCATGCCTGCTCCGCCAGGACGCGGGTGAGCCTCGCAAGGTCGGGCTTGACCGCCTCGTGGCGCGCGACGCGTGGCCGGATTCGCTCGCCTATGAGCTCCAGCATCCGGCCGATGCCCTCTGGAACGACCAGCACCACCACAAGCAGCAGCACCCCGTAGAACAGATTGCCGAGCTTCGCGAGCGGCGCCGCCATCTCCGGCAGCGCCGTGAGGACGACCACGCCAAGGAACGGGCCGATCAGGCTGCCGCGACCGCCGATGATGATGCAGACGAAGAAGAACAGGCTCAACTCGAACACGAAGGTGTCGGGCGTGATGTAGCTCTGAAGACTGGCAAAGGCCGATCCCGCGAAGCCTGCCGTGACGCCGCTGAAGACGAAGGCGGAGAGCTTCGCGCGAAGTACCGGCACGCCAACTGCCTGCGCCGCCACCGGGTTGTCGCGGATCGAGATGAATGCCCGCCCCCACATTCGGCGCGCGATGTTCCAGGTCAGCCAGGTCACGCCTGCCGCCAGTGCGGCGACGAGGTAGTAGAGGCCGGCGGGTGTATCGAAGGGCGCGGGAAAGGCCGGTCCCGGCAGGCCGATGCCGCCGCCGGTCAACTGTGGATTGGCGAGCACCAGCTCGTTGACGATCATCGCGAAGGCCATGGTCGCCATGGCGAAGTAGAAGCCCGGAAGACGCAGTGAAGGCAATCCCAGCAACAGCCCGCAGAGCCCGCCGAGGCCGCCTGCGGCGACCATGGCGAGGTAGGGATTCCAGCCGAGCGTGCCGCCCAGTATGGCGAACGTATATGCGCTGATCGACAACAGCCCCACATGGCCGACCGAGAGCTGACCGGTGAAGCCCACCACCAGATTCAGGCCGGCCACGAGGATCCAATAGACCGCGATCAGTGCTGCCAGGTGCAGCTGGTACTGGTCTCCCGCCCAGAACGGCAGCGTCACGACCAGCAACGCGCCCAGCACGAGGCCGATCTTTTTCGAATGCGCCGCCCCTGTCATACCGGCCTCACGTTCTTGGCGCCAAGCAGGCCTTCGGGCTTGAGCAGCAGCACCAGCATCAGCACGCCGACGGCGATGGTCTGCTGGTACTCGCCACCGAAGTAGTAGCTGGCGAAGGCGCTCAGCAGCCCCAGCGCGGCACCGCCGATCAGTGCGCCGACGTTGCTGCCAAGTCCACCCACGGCCAGCGCGATGAATCCGCTGAGCGTGAGCACGTGGCCGAGCGCGAAGAAGGCGAAGGTCAGCTGGCCCGCCGCGAAACCCGCGAAACTTCCAAGCACCCCCGAGACAACGAAGGAGAGCAGACGAACCCGATCCGTCGAGACGCCGCGTGCGCGCGCGGCGAAGGCGTCTTCCGACATCGCGATGAACAGCTTCCCGTACATCGTTCGGCGATAGAACTGGTCCAGGCCCAGCGCGATCAGAATGGCTGCGCCAATGGGCAGCCAGTACTTCTGGTCTGCGATGCCTGCGCTGAAGTCCTGGGGAATCAGCCTCGGGAACGGTTTCGGTTCGGTGCCCCACCACAAGCCGACTCCCTGTTGCACGGTGGTCGCCAGCGCAAGGGTGCTGAGCAGCCACAGGTGCTCGTCGCTGCGTTGCAATACACGGCGTACCGCCAGCACTTCGGTGAGTGCGCCGAACGCCGCCCCCACGACGACCGAGCCGGCGAGTGCAAGCACCCAGTGGATTTGCAGCACCTGCATGAAATAGGCGCCGAATACGCCACCCAGCATCGCAATGTGCCCGGTCGTCATCGACAGGACCTTCGATGTCGAGAACATCACGTTGTAGACGAGCGCAATGGCGGCGTACAGCATGCCGATCGCCAGCCCGGTGACCAAGACGGTAGTCATTCAGTGCCCCGCTCTCAGTAGGGAGCGCGCTTGAAGCTGCCGTCCTTGAACGTGTTGGCGGCGTTCATGACCATGTCGCTGTCGGGAAAGCCGTTGCGCTGCGTGGGCCCCCAGGAGTAGGTCGCAAACACGCCGGGGTAGGCCTTGGTGTTCTCCAGTGCCTTCTGCACCGCGGCCGGATCGGTGGAGCCGGCGCTCTTGACGGCATGTTCGATGACCTTGACGGTGTCGTACCCCATGGCTATCCACCACATGTTCACGTCGATCGCGCCGCCACCGAGCTTGGCGCGCATCCTGTCCTCCAAGGCTTGCGTGCGCTCGGGCAGCTTGCCGTCGGCGTCGTAGGTGATGGTCCGGTACCCTGGGGCGAAGGCGTTCTCCCAGTTCTCGGGCTTGTTCAGCAATTGGCGGACCTGCGGCGCCGTCATCGAGGGATGGCCGATCACGGGCACATCCCAGCCCATTTCGCCCCGGGTGTTCAACAGCCTGGCGAGCAGTCCGGTGGACGACGTCCAGGCCATCACGAGATCCGCGTTCGCTTCCCTGGCCTTGCTCATCTCGCCGGCCACGTCGGTCTTGTTCGGGTCAAGCAGAACCGTGTAGACAGGTGTCACCTGAGAGCGCGCCATCATGTCGATCGCCGTCTTGGCCGTGGCAGCGCCGAAGCCCGTGGTGTCGGCGATCACTGCAATTCTTTTCTTCTTCAGCGTCTTCAGTGCGTAGTCGTTTGCCGTCGAGATCCACTGCTGATTCGTACTCACGACGCGAAACGCGCGCGGATATTTGACGGGGTCGGTCAGTTCGTCGACGACTGCGATCAAGACGTTGGGAATGCCCGCACGCGCGAGGACCGGCGTGGTCGCGAGGGCCTCGCCCGAATTGACCGGACCGATGACGAACTGGACCTTGTCGCTGAACGCAAGCTGCTGCGCGAAATTGACGGCCTTCGTCGGATCGCCAGCGGTATCGCGCGTCAGGAGTTCGATCTGCCGCCCGAGGATCCCGCCGCCCTTGTTGATTTCGTCCACCGCCATCTGCACGCCCAGGTTCTGGGACTGCGCGGCCACCGACAACGGCCCTGTCAGCGACGAAAGCCAGCCGATCTTCACCGTCTGCGCCAAACCGAGGTTGGCCAACGCCATCAAGGTCGCGGCCATCATCGTCTTCTTGAATGCTCGTACCCAGCAATGCTTCATGAGTGTCTCCTTCTTTGTAGTAGTCGATCGCGTTCGAGGGAAAAGCGTCAAGGAAACCCTTGGATGAATGTCATGTACAGCGGGCTTCCACTCCGAGTGCTGTGCGTTTTGCGAAGCCGCCCGGAATCCCGATCGACACGGAAGCAGCAGATCGAGTCGCTGTCTTCGTTCAGCGCGTAGAGCCAAGTCCCGGACGGATCCAGCGTGCAGAACCTCGGGCTGCGACCATCCGACGGCGTCATCTCGACCTTGTGCAGCAGGCCGGTTCCCGCGTCGACGGCAAACACGGCGATGCTGTCATCGCCCCTGTTGGACGCGCAAAGGTGGTGCCCGCTCGGCGAGAGCGTGATCGCTGCCGCCCCGCTGTTGCCGGCGTGCTGTTCCGACAAGGTGCTCAGGGTCTGGAGCGGAACGACCTCTCCGCTGCCTGAATCGAAGCGGCAGGCTGTCACGGTGGAATCCAGGTCATTGAGGACGTAGACATGGCGCCCTCCGGGATGAAAGGCCGCAACGCGTGGACCGGCGCCTGGGCGCGTGTCCGTCCATGGCTTTGCAGCCGGGGCAAAGCTTCCAGCTTCGTACCGAAAGCAATACACCCGGTCCTGCCCTTTGTCGGAGATCAACAGGTAGCGGCCTGCCGGATCAAAGACGGCCGAATGCGGCTTGGAAGGCGATGGCTGCGCCCGATGCGGGACCTGCGTGCCTGGAAGCGCCAGGCGCTGAACATGCTCGCCCAGCATGCCGTCATCCTCCACAGGAAGGACAACGACACTCCCGCCTTCAGGCCCCTCGAAATTGGAAACCACAAGCCGCCGGCTGTCGGGCGCAAGCGCCAGATGCACAGGATTGATGCCATGGCACTTGCGTTGCTGCAGAACGCGCAATCCACCATCGCCTGCATCGAGGCCCAACACGCTGACCACGTCACCATCGCCATGGACCGCGTAGACCTTGCCGCGCGCGCGGTTCTGAACCAGGTGCGACGGATTGCTCACATCGCCGAAGACCGCCACCTGCTCAAGCCGGCCGTTTGCTGAATCCACGCGGTATGTCGTGATCCCTGGCCCTCTTCCCAGTCGCTCTCGCGAGCTGCGAGAGCCGACAAGCGCGAACAGGTTTGCCGCATCGGTCATCCTTGGTTCCACCAAGCCCGAATCCGACGACCACTGCGCACATGGGAATGAAACGACGTCATAGCCAGCGGAGTGTCAGCCGGCATGAGTACAACAAAAAATACTATTTTTGAATCCTACTATCGCTAGCAGTAATGGAAGACCTGGACTTCGCGCGGCACGTTGGCGTGTCGGTGGACCGGCGGGGAGTGGGGCTAGAGACGATGCCAGCCAGAGGGCGCATCCAGCGGTCCGGCCGCTCCCTCGCCTCGTTTTGGTGCGTTTCGTGCAGACAAAAGAAAAGGCGCCGACCAGCGGCGCCTTGATCAAAAAAATGGCATCTCGTTGCGGATGCCTTGTGTCTGTATTGCTTTTCTGAACCGAAACTTGTCTCCTCGGCCCTCGCGCGCTCTGGGCAGTGCCCGGTTGCGAAGTGCATGGACTTTAACCGGGCGCACCGGCCCAGTGCATCCGGATTTACCCCGCTTTGCGGAGCCAACCGGCGGCTTTTTCGGCCATCATCAGCGTCGGGCTGTTGGTGTTGCCGCTGGTGATGGTGGGCATGGCGCCGGCGTCGACCACGCGCAGCCCGGCAATCAGGCCGCCGCGCCCGTCGCGCACCCGCAGGCGCGCATCCAGCACCGCCATCGGGTCGCTGTCGGCGCCCATCTTGGTGGTGCCCACGGGGTGGAAGATGGTGGTGGCGATGTCGCCGGCCAGCCGCGCCAGCTCCTCGTCGCTCTGGTATTGCGTGCCCGGCTTCCATTCCTGCGGTGCGTAGGGCGCCAGTGCCGGCTGCGCCACGATGCGGCGCGTCACGCGCAGCGAATCGGCCGCAACCTTGCGGTCTTCGGCGGTATTCAGGTAGTTGGGGGCGATGGCCGGCGCGTCTTCGGCGCGGGCGCTGCGGATGCGCACGCTGCCGCGGCTGGTCGGATTCAGGTTGCAGACGCTGGCGGTGAAGGCCGGGAAGCTGTGCAGCGGCTCGCCGAAGGCGTCGAGCGAGAGCGGCTGCACGTGGTATTCGAGATTCGGCCAGGCGTAGTCAGGCGAACTGCGGGTGAAGGCGCCCAGCTGCGAGGGCGCCATGCTCATCGGGCCGGTGCGCCGCAGCGCGTACTCCAGCCCGATCTTCGCCTTGCCCAGCGTCGATGCGGCCAGTACGTTGAGGGTGGGCGCGCCCTCGATCTTGTAGACCGCGCGGATCTGCAGGTGGTCCTGCAGGTTGGCGCCGACGCCGGGCAGGTCGGCCACCACGTCGATGCCGTGCTGGCGCAGCAGGTCGCCGGGGCCGATGCCCGACAGCTGCAGGAGCTGCGGCGAGCCGATGCTGCCGGCGCACAGCAGCACCTCGGCGTTGGCGTGCGCGCTGACCAGTTCACGCCCGTCCCACACCTGCACGCCGGTGCAGCGCAGCTGGCCGTTCTCGTCGCGCGCGGTGATGAGGCGCCGCGCATGGGCGTGGGTCCATTGCTCGTAATTGCTGCGCCCATAGCAGGTCGGACGCAGGAAGGCCTTGGCCGAGTTCCAGCGCCAGCCGTTCTTCTGGTTGACCTGGAAGTAGCCCACGCCCTCGTTGCTGCCGCGGTTGAAGTCGGTGGAGTGCGGCACGCCGGCCTGCTCGGCTGCCTTGGCGAAGGCGTCGAGGATGTCCCAGCGCAGGCGCTGCTTTTCAACGCGCCATTCGCCGCCGGCGCCATGCATCTCGTCGGCGCCCAGGTAGTGGTCTTCGTGCCGCTTGAAGTCGGGCAGCACGTTGTCCCAGCGCCAGCTGTCGTCGCCGGTCAGTTGCGCCCACTGGTCGTAATCGCGCGACTGGCCGCGCATGTAGATCATGCCGTTGATGCTCGAGCAGCCGCCCAGCGTCTTGCCGCGCGGATAGCGCAGCGAGCGCCCGTTCAGCCCCGCATCGGGCTCGGTCGTGTAGAGCCAGTCGGTGCGCGGATTGCCGATGCAATACAGATAGCCGACCGGGATGTGGATCCAGTGGTAGTCGTCCTTGCCGCCGGCCTCGACCAGCAGGACCCGCTTGGCGGGGTCCGCACTGAGCCGGTTCGCCAGCAGCGCCCCCGCCGTGCCGCCGCCGATGATGATGTAGTCGAAGGTCGTATCACTCATAGAACGACATAGGTTGTGCCGAACACCAAGAGAACCAAGCCGGCGCTCTTCCACGCCGACAAGAATCGCTTGGGTTTACGCGCGGCGAGGCGCGTAACGGTTCCCCGGTTTCTTTGATCGACCGACCTACGGTCGATCAACGCCTCAAGCTGCGCTGCCGTGATGGAAATCTCCCTCCGAAGTTGGGCGGACTCTCCCTCCTGCGCCATTAGGAGCATCGTGGTGCCCAGCAAAGCAGACAGCGCACCTAGCTTGACATTGAGATCGCCGGCATGTTTCAGCATGACACCAATCAGCCCACCAAGAAGCACGACAGCCACGTTGGTCCAGCGCCAGCGAAGGAGCGCTTCAATCCATTCAACCCCTGAGTCGAAATCTTCTGAGCTCATTGGTGTTTCGCCCCTACTTCGCTGTTGGCATCACGAACTCGGCGCCTTTGCCAATGCTCTCGGGCCAGCGCTGCATGATCGACTTCTGCTTGGTGTAGAAGCGCACGCCTTCCTCGCCATAAGCGTGCATGTCGCCGAACAGCGAGCGCTTCCAGCCGCCGAAGCCGTGCCAGGCCATCGGCACCGGGATCGGCACGTTGATGCCGACCATGCCCACCTGGATGCGCCGCCCGAACTCGCGCGCCACGTTGCCGTCGCGCGTGAAGCAGGAAACGCCGTTGCCGAACTCGTGCGCGTTGACGAGATCCACCGCCTCCTTCAGGTCGTGCACGCGCACGCAGGAGAGCACCGGGCCGAAGATTTCTTCCTTGTAGATGCGCATCTCCGGCGTGACGTGGTCGAACAGCGTGCCGCCCATCCAGAAGCCATCGCCGCAGCCTTCGCCGGCGGCCTTGCCGTCGAAGGCGCGGCCGTCGACCAGCAGCTTCGCGCCTTCCTTCTCGCCCTGCGCGATGTAGCCGCTGATGCGCTCGTGCGCCGCGCGCGTGACGATCGGGCCCATCTCGGCGGCCAGGTTGGTGCCGTTGAGCACCTTGAGCGTCTTGGCGCGCTCGACCAGCTTGGGAATCACCTTGTCGGCCACGTCACCCACCAGCACCGCCACGCTGATCGCCATGCAGCGCTCGCCGGCCGAGCCGTAGCCGGCGCCGATCAGCGCATCGACGGTCTGGTCGATGTCGGCGTCGGGCATCACCACCATGTGGTTCTTGGCGCCGCCCAGCGCCTGCACGCGCTTGCCGTGGCGCGCGCCGGTCTCGTAGATGTAGTTGGCGATCGGGGTCGAGCCGACGAAGCTGATGGCCTTGACGTCCGGGTGTTCGAGCAGCGCATCGACCGCCACCTTGTCGCCCTGCACCACGTTGAACACGCCGTCGGGCAGGCCGGCCTGCTTGAGCAGCTCGGCCATCATCAGCGAGGCGCTGGGGTCGGTCGGGCTCGGCTTGAGCACGAAGGTGTTGCCCGCCGCGATGGCGACCGGGAACATCCACATCGGCACCATCACCGGGAAGTTGAAGGGCGTGATGCCGGCCACCACGCCCAGCGGCTGGCGCAGCGTCCAGTTGTCGATGCCGGTGGAGACCTGCTCGGTGTAGTCGCCCTTGAGCAGTTGCGGAATGCCGCAGGCGAATTCCACGATGTCGATGCCGCGCGTGACTTCGCCCTGCGCATCGGTGAAGACCTTGCCGTGCTCGGCGGTGATCAGGTGCGCCAGTTCGTCGCGCCGCTGATTGAGCAGTTCGAGGAACTTGAACATCACGCGCGCACGGCGGATCGGCGGCGTGTCGGCCCAGGCCGGGAAGGCGGCCTGCGCGGCCGCCACGGCGGCGTCGACGTCGGCCTTGGCGGCCAGCGCCACCTTGCCGGTGACCTGGCCGGTGGCCGGGTTGGTCACGTCCTGCGAACGGGCGACGGAATTGGCGGCCAGGCGGCCGGCGATGAAGTGGTCGATATTTGTCATGCTCATGATCTCAAGGGCCGCGGAAGGCGCGAGTTTGCAGTGCCGGCTTGGAAAAATCCAATGACTTTGGCAAAACAGCTTTATAAACACGGCAAATATGAGTCTGTCCTTGCCCGACCTGCACACGCTGCGCGCCTTCGTCGCGGTGGCGCGCACGGGCAGCGTTTCGCGGGCGGCGGCCCAACTGCACCTGTCGCAGCCGGCGGTCAGCCTGCAGCTCAAGCGGCTGGCGCAGGAGGCCGGGCTGCAGCTGTTCGCGCGCACCGCGCAGGGCATGGCGCTGAGCAACGACGGCGCGGCGCTGCTGCGCCATGCCGAGCGCGCGCTGGCCGCCGCCAGCGATTTCCAGCAAGCCGCCCAGCGCCTGCACAGCACCGTGCGCGGCGTGCTGCGCATCGGCACCATCCTCGACCCCGAATTCATCCGGCTGGGCGCTTTCCTGCGCGAGCTGGTGGAAAGCGCACCGCAGGTCGCCACCGAACTGCGCCACGGCATGAGCGGCAGCGTGCTCGACCAGGTCGGTCGCGGCGACCTGGACATCGGCTATTTCCTGGGCGACGCCAACCTGCAGTGGCGGCGCGCGCACCGCGCGCAGGCCGACCTGTTCGCCGCATGCACGCTCAGCCGCTTCACCTACCGGGTGGTGGCGCCCGCCGGCTGGGGCGCGCGGGTGCGCGGGCGCGACTGGGCCGCGCTGGCCGATCTGCCGTGGCTGGCCACGCCGCCGGCGTCGGCGCACCACCGGCTGCTGGCCGACGTGTTCGCGCCGCGCGGCCTGACGCCGCGGCACGTGGCGCTGGTCGATCAGGAGGCCTCCATGCTCGACCTGATCAAGTCGGGCGTCGGCCTGAGCCTGGTGCGCGATTCCGTGGCCATCCGCGAAAGCCAGGCCCACGGGCTGGTGATCGCCGACGGCGTGCGGCTCGACTGCGACCTCAGCATGGTGTGGGTCGCCTCGCGCGGCAGCGAGCCGGTGCTGGCCGCCGCACTGGCGGCACTGGCCCGCGTCTGGCCATGAAGGTTAGGATGCGATCGATTTGCAATTGCAGCGTGCGCCGCGCGTGCGCGCGCCCGCCGAGTCTTCCCATTCCATGAGTTCCTCCGTGCCTGCGCAGGCATCGCCCACCCCCCGCCTGCCCGGCGCTGCCGCGCAGCGCGCCGGCGCGCCCCGGCTCGATGCCGGGGCCGCCGCCGGCGAGGCCGGCACGTGGGTGCGGGTGGGCGGCGGCTGGACCGCGCTGGGCTTCTCGTCGGCGCGCGACTGGCGCGCGCTGAGCGAGATGCTGGCCGCGCACCCGCCGAGCGACGCGCTGGGCTGGGACCTGCGCGAGATGGCGCAGTTCGACCACATCGGCGCGCAGGTGCTGTGGAACCACTGGCAGCACCGCTGGCCGGCGCACGTGGCGCTCGACACGTCGCAGCAAGCGGTGCTCGACCAGGTGGCGCAGTTCAGCGTGCCGGTGGCGCCGGCGCCCGGGCCCACGCTGCTCGACCATCTGCGGCACTTCGCTGGCCAGGGCCAGCACCTGGTCGACACCTCGCGCCGCTTCACGCAGCTGATCGGCCAGTTCGTGCTCGACGTCGGCCGGCTGCTGGCGGCGCCGCACCGCGGGCCCTGGCGCGACCTGTCCGGCGCGCTCTACAACACCGGCGCCACGGCGATGCCCATCACCGCGCTGGTCGGGCTGCTGATCGGCGTGGTGCTGGCCTACCTCACCTCGCAGCAGTTGCGCCAGTACGGCGCCGAGAGCTTCATCGTCAACATCCTGGGCCTGTCGCTGGTGCGCGAGCTGGGGCCGGTGCTGGCGGCGGTGCTGGTGGCGGGCCGCTCGGGCTCGGCCATCACGGCGCAGATCGGCGTCATGCGCGTCACCGAGGAGCTCGACGCGATGCGCGTGATGGGCATCCCGCACGGCTTCCGGCTGGTCATGCCGCGCGTGCTGGCGCTGGCCGTGGCGATGCCGCTGATCAGCATCTGGACCTCGGCCGCGGCGCTGGTCGGCGGCATGATGGCGGCGCAACTGGCGCTGGACATTTCGCCTTCCTATTTCCTGCAGGCGCTGCCGCGCGCGGTGCCGATCTCCAACGTGATCCTGGCGCTGTCCAAGTCGGCCGTGTTCGGCATCCTGATCGCGCTGATCGCCTGCTACCACGGCATGCGCGTGCTGCCCAACACCGAAAGCCTGGGCCAGCGCACCACCTCGTCGGTGGTGATCTCGATCACCGTCGTGATCCTGGTCGACGCGCTGTTCGCGGTGCTGTTCAAGGGGGTCGGTTTCCGATGACCGAACCGATCGTGACCCACGGGCCGGCCGGCGGCGAAGGCGACGGGGCCAACGCAGTGGAAATCCGCAAGCTGTGGACCGTGTTCAAGTCGCCCGGCCGCGAACAGGTGGTGCACCGCGACCTCGACCTCACCATCCGGCGCGGCGAGGTGCTGTCGCTGGTGGGCGGCTCGGGCACCGGCAAGACGGTGCTGCTGCGCCAGATCCTGGGGCTGGAAAAGCCCACGCGCGGCGAGGTGTCCGTGTTCGGCGAGGCGCCGGCCGCGCTCAGCGCTGCCGGCGCCGCCAAGGTCGGCATGCTGTTCCAGCGCGGCGCGCTGTTCTCGGCCTTCAACGTGCTGGACAACATCGCCTTCGCGCTGCGCGAACTGAAGGTGCTGCCCGATGCCCTGATCCGCGACGCGGCGATGGTGCGCCTGCAGATGGTCGGCCTCAAACCCGAGCACGCCTGGAAGATGCCCTCGGCGCTGTCGGGCGGCATGATCAAGCGGGTGGCGCTGGCGCGCGCGCTGATCATGGACGCGCCGCTGCTGCTGCTCGACGAGCCCACCGCCGGCCTCGACCCCGAAGGCGCCGACGAGTTCTGCGACCTGCTGCGCGGCCTGCACCGCGAACTGGGGCTGACGGTGGTGATGGTCACGCACGACCTGGACACCTTGTTCGACCTGAGCACCCGCATCGCGGTGCTGGCCGACCAGAAGGTGATCGTCACCGGTACCGCGGAAGAGGTCATCGCCTACCCGCACCCGTTCATTCAGCAGTACTTTCAGGGCGGGCGCGGCCAGCGCGCGGCACAGGCCCTGCACGCGCCACCGGCAGCGCCGGCCCCCACAGGACGGTAGAAGGGAAGATCCATGGAAAACAAGGCTCACGCACTGGCCGCCGGCGCGTTCGTGATCGGACTGATCGGCGCGGTGATCGCGCTGATCGTCTGGTTCACGCGCGACGACACCGTGCGCAACATCTACGAACTCTCCACCTCCAGCGCCGTCAGTGGCCTGCAGCCGCAGGCCACGGTGCGCTACCGCGGCATCGCGGTGGGCAAGGTGACCTCGATCGGCTTCGATCCGAAAGTGCGCGGCAACGTGCGGGTGCTGATCTCGGTCGACGAGCGGGTACCGTTGACCACCTCCAGCTACGCCTCGCTGAGCTACCAGGGCGTGACCGGCATCGCCTTCGTCGCGCTCGACGACGCCGGCCAATCGACCGTGGCGCTGCAGCCCGACAACAAGAATCCGCCGCGCATTCCGCTCAAGCCCTCGATGCTGGCCAGCCTGCAGGAACGCGGCGAGGCGATCATCGACCAGGTCAACCAGGCCACCGTGCGCGTCAACACGCTGCTGGGCGAGGCCAACCAGCAGAAGATCGCGCAGGCGCTGGAGAACATCGCCCAGGCCGCGGCCAGCGCCAACACGCTGACGCTGCAACTCGACAAGACGATCCGCGAAGACCTGCGTCCCGCGCTGAAGGCGGTGCCCCCGCTGGCCGGCAGCACGCGCGAGGCGCTGGTCAGCGTCAAGGCCGCGGCCGGCAACGTCTCGCGCGCCGCCGCCTCGTTCAACAGCACCGTCAGCCGGCTCAACGAGAAAGACGGCGCGCTGGACCGCCTGGCCAGCGGCACGCAGGGCCTGGGCCAGGCGGTGGAAGCCTTCAACGGCAGCACCCTGCCGCGCATCAACCGCGTGGCCGACGACACCGCGCGCGCCGTGCGCCGCCTGGGCCGCACCGCCGAGAACATCAACGAGAACCCGCAATCGCTGCTGTTCGGCAGCGGCGGCGTGGACCCGGGGCCGGGCGAGCCGGGCTTCTCGGCCCCCGCTGCCGCCGGGCAGCGCTGAAAGACCGCCATGAAAACCGCCATGACGCACGCCTACACCTCCTTGCGCCGCGCCGCGGCGCGGCCCTTCGCGCGCGCCGGCACGGCGTGCGCCGCGCTGGCCGCCGGGGCCTTGCTGGCCGGCTGCGGCGGCTTGCCCGACAAGCCGCAGCGCGCCACCTTGTACGACTTCGGCCCGCCGCCGCTGGAAGCACCGGCGCCGTCGACCGCCGCCCCCCTGCCGCCGCTGCAACTGCCCGACGTCGAGGCCAATGCGCGCCTGGACGGCTCGCAACTGCTCTACCGGCTCGGCTACGCCGACGCCAACGAACTGCGCCCCTACGCGCAGGCGCGCTGGGCCTTGCCGCCGGCGCGCCTGTTCGAGCAGCGCCTGCACGACACGCTGGCCCTGCAGCGCGTCGTGCTCAACCCGCTCGAAGGCGGCACCATCTCGCGCGCGCCGGGCCAGGTGCCCAACACCTTGCGCGTGACGCTGGAGGAATTCACCCACTACTTCGAAACGCCCTCGCGCAGCGTCGGCCTGGTGCGCGTCAGCGCCACGCTGCTGCAGAGCACGCCGGGCGGCGACCGCGTGCTGGGCCAGCGCAGCTTCACCGCGCGCCAGAACGCGCCCACGCCCGATGCCGCCGGCGGCGTGAAGGCGCTGGCCGCCGCCAGCGACGACGTGGTGGCGCAACTCGCGCGCTGGGTCGACCAGCCGCGCCGCTGAGCAGCGCCATGAAACGCATTGGCCTGATCTCCGACACGCACGGCCTGCTGCGCCCGCAGGCGCTGGATTTCCTGCGCGGCTGCGACCACATCGTGCACGGCGGCGACATCGGCGGGCCGCAGATCCTGCAGCAGCTGGGCGCCATCGCGCCGGTGACGGCGGTGCGCGGCAACAACGACCGCGATGCCTGGGCGCAGGACGTGCCCGAGACCGATTTCCTGCAGGTCGGCACGACCTTCATCTACGCGCTGCACGACCTGGCGCTGCTGGACATCGACCCGGCCGGCGCCGGCGTGCAGGTGGTGGTGTCCGGCCACACGCACCAGCCCGCCGTGCAGGAGCGCGGCGGCGTGCTCTACGTGAACCCCGGCAGCGCCGGGCCGCGCCGCTTCCGGCTGCCGATCTCGATCGGCGATCTCACGGTGGCCGACGATGGCGCGTTGCAGGCGCGCTGGGTCGAACTGGACGTGAGCGCCAGCCCGTCTTGAGCGTCGCCGCCCGTGGCGCGCGCTCAGCGCCCGCCGGTCACGTCGAGAAAAGTGCCGGTGACGTAGCTGGCCTCGGGCGAGAGCAGCCAGACGATGGCGGCGGCGACCTCGTCGGCCGAGCCGGTGCGCTTCATCGGCACGGTGTGCGCCAGTTGCGCGGCGCGATCGGGCATGCCGCCCGAGGCGTGGATCTCGGTGTCGATCAGGCCGGGCCGCACGCCGTTGACGCGGATGCCCTCGTCGGCCACTTCCTTGGCCAGCCCGATGGTGAAGGATTCGATCGCACCCTTGCTGGCCGCGTAGTCGACGTACTGGCCGGGCGAGCCCAGCCGCGCCGCCGCGCTCGACAGGTTGACGATCACGCCGCCCGCGCCGCCGTGGCGCGTGCTCATGCGGCGCACCGCCTCGCGCGCGCAGACGATCGAGCCGATCACGTTGATGCGCATCATGCGTTCGAGCCGCGCCACGCTCATCTCGTCGACGCGCGCCTGCATGTCGACCACGCCGGCGTTGTTGACGAAGGCGTCGAGGCGGCCGAGCTTGGCGTCGACCTTGGCGAACATCGCCAGCACCTGCGCCTCGTCGCCGACATCGGCCTGCACCGTCATGGCGCTGCCGCCGCCGGCGCGGATCTGGCGCACCACCTCGTCGGCGGCCAGCGAGTTGCTGGCATAGTTGACGGCCACTGCGTAGCCCTTGCGCGCGGCCTGCAAGGCCACTGCGGCGCCGATACCGCGACTGCCACCGGTGATCAACAGAACCTGGTTCAAAGCCCGTCTCCTGCACGAACGTTGTGCGTCAGTTAAAAAGCCGTTCGCGCTGATTACAGCATTGCCGCTGCACGACATGACGGAGGACGACAGTACATGAGCCGCACCATCGATTATTTCTTTGCGCCCCAGAGCCCCTGGGTCTACCTGGGCCACGCGCGTTTTGGCGCGCTGGCCGCGCGCTTGGGCGCCACCGTGCGCCTGCGCCCGGTCGACCTGGGCGCCGTGTTCCCGGTCTCCGGCGGCCTGCCGCTGGGCAAGCGTGCGCCGCAGCGCCAGGCCTACCGGCTGGTCGAGATCGCGCGCCACGCGCGCTTCCTGGAGATGCCGATCCACTGCAAGCCGCGCTTCTTCCCGGTCGCCGGCGATGACGCCGCGCAACTGATCATCGCGGTCGATCGGCAGGACGGCACGGCCGCGGCGATGAAGCTGGCCGGCGCCATCTTTGCCGCCGTGTGGGCGCAGGAGCGCAACATCGCCGACGAGGCCGTGCTGGCCGAGCTGCTGGCGCAGCAGGGGCTGCCGGCCGCGCGGCTGGAGCAATCGCACTCGCAGGCCGTCAGCGAATGCTACGAGGCGTACACGCAGCAGGCGATCGACGCGGGCGTGTTCGGCGCGCCCAGCTACGTGATCGACGGCGAGATTTTCTGGGGCCAGGACCGCCTGGATTTTGTCGAACGCGCGCTCCAGTCGGGCACCGCCTGACGACGCGCATCAAGGAGAAAGCACATGGGTCAATTCATTCAACTCACCGCCAAGGATGGCGTGTCCGTGCCGGCCTACGTGGCCGAGCCGGCGGGCACGCCCAAGGGCGCCATCGTCGTCGTGCAGGAGATCTTCGGCGTCAACTCGCACATCCGCGCGGTGGCCGACGGTTATGCGGCGGCCGGCTACCTGGCGGTGGCGCCGGCCACCTTCCAGCGCATCAAGGCCGACGTCGAGCTGGGCTATTCCGAAGACGACATGAAGAACGGCTTCGGGCTGAAGACCGCGGTCGAGGCCTTGCCGGCGCCGGGCGTGATGCAGGACCTGCAGGCGGCCGTGGATTACGCGAGCAAGGCCGGCAAGGTCGGCATCGTCGGCTACTGCTGGGGCGGCCTGCTTACCTGGCGTGCCGCCGAGCAGCTCAGCGGCCTGGCCGCCGCCGCGCCGTACTACGGTGGCGGCATGACCACGCCGGAAGAAGCCGCGCGCCAGCCCAAGGTGCCGGTGCTGGCGCACTTCGGTGACCAGGACCACTGGATTTCGCTGGACAGCGTCGAGGCCTTCCGCAAGCAGCACCCCGAACTGGAAGTGCACATCTACGCCGCCAACCACGGCTTCAACTGCGACCAGCGCGGCGCCTACGATGCCGCCGCCGCCAAGCTGGCGCGTGAGCGTACGCTCGCCTTCTTCACCAAGCACGTCGGCTGAAACGAGATCTCCCCCCGTTTGGCCGATTCACTTCGTGTAATCGGCCGATACCCCCCGCTGGGGGGCGCACTCAGCGGCCTGGCAGTGCCAGTTCCGCGAGTGCTTTGGCATGGCCCGCTGCGCGGCCTCTCGGTTCGCGCCTTGCCAACCCGTTTCGTGCCCTGCGCGTGCTGCGCAGGGCCATGGGAGCCGAAGCGGCTTGATCACGCGGGCGCCTTGGCGCCCGTTGTCTTTTTGGTCGCAGCCTTGCCGATGCGCGTCTCCAGGAAGTCCAGCAGCGCGCGCAGCGCCGCGCTGTTGTGGCGCCGCTGCAGGTAAGCCGCACACAGCCACATGTCCTTGCGCACGAAATCCTGCAGCACCGGTTCGAGTTCGCCGTGGTCGATGTGCGGCTGCACCAGCAGGCCGGGCAGGTAGACCACGCCGAAGCCGCGCATCGCCACCTGGATCAGCGGCCCGCCCTCGGTCGAATCCATGCGGCTGGTGATCGGCACGTCGAAGCTGTCGCCCTCCGCCTCGAAGCGCCAGCGCGGCGCGTGGCCCAGCGCCGACGAAGTCAGCGTGACGTGTTTGCTCAATTCGGTGGGGTGCGTCGGCTTGCCGTGCTTGCGCCAGTAGACCGGCGAGGCGCAGACGATGAACTTGACCGGCACCAGCCGGCGCACGATCAGGTTCTCGTTCTCGATCGGGCCCAGCCGCAGCGCCAGGTCGATGCCCTCGTCGACCAGGTCCGGGCTGCGGCTGGTCAGGTGCAGGCTGATGGTCACTTCCGGGTAGTGGCCCATGAACTCGGCCAGGATGTTCGGCAGGTCGCCCTGGCCCATGCCGTGCGGCGCGGAAATGCGCAGCCGGCCGGCCGGCTGGCTGGCCCGCTCCTGCAGCGCCGATTGCGTCAGCTCCACCATTTCCAGCATCGGCGTGCTGCGCTCGAGCAGCAGGGCGCCGGCGTCCGTCAGGCTCACGGCGCGGGTCGAGCGGTTCAGCAGGCGCACGCCGAAGCGCGTTTCCAGCTCGGCGACGTACTTGCTGACATTGGCCCTGGACATGTGCAGGCGCGTGGCGGCGCGCGAGAAATTGCCCTGTACCGCCACTTCGCGGAAGGTTTTGATGAGTTCGAGACTGTCCATGGAGCTGCTGGTTGGGAGGGGGCAAAGGCGAGGGTGGCGGCAGGGAAGGCGCCCGAAGTGTCGGTCGCATTCCCGTCATTGTTTCCAATCCGTGAACACCGTGATTCATTTTCTGCGGGTTTTTACTTAGAAATCGCGCGCAAAATTCGTTGCACAGGCAAGCAATTCAGCAAGTCTGATGTGAACCCGGCCCGAGCGCGCTGGCCGCCCACAAGGCGGCGAACCACCCAGACCCCGTTCTGATTTTTTGTGAACCTAAAAGGAAACCAAAATGACGACCTCTTCCAAGATCATCGCAGCCGCAGCCGTTGCCCTCTTCGCCGCTGCCGGCGCCGCCCAAGCTGAAACCTACGAAGGTGTTCAGCAGATCACCAACAGCACCGTGAGCCGCGCCGAAGTGCGTGCCGAGGCTGTGCAAGCTGCCAAGGCAGGCAATGTGTATGGCGACGTGACCTACGGCGCCAACGAGCCCTTCGTGTCGACCGCCAGCCGCAGCGCCGTGCGCGCCCAGGCCGTGGCCGCTGCCCATGACCCGCTGCAAAACCTGGACCGCAAGGCTTTCGTGAACAGCGAAGTGCCGGCCCAGTACAAGCAGAACACCGCTGTGCGCGCTCAAGCCGCCCTGTAAGGCCTGGCGCGGATTCGTTTCACTGAACCCGTTAACCATCCCAAGGAAATCATCATGACCAAGTCCAAGTTCATCGCCGCCGCTGCCGTGGCCCTGTTCGCCGCTGCGGGCGTGGCCCAAGCCGAAACCTACGAAGGCGTGCTTCAGTCGAGCAGCACGGCCAGCCGTGCCGAAGTGAATGCACAGGCTGTGGCTGCCGCCCAGGCCAAGGACCAGAACGTGCCCCGCGGCTCGCGTGGTGCCGAAACGGTGGCCGTCTCCGGCCCCCGCGGCCCCGTCGCTGCCGAAGCCGTTCGTGCTGCATCGGCACCGGACCAGAACGTTTCGTCTGGCTCGCGTGTGAACAGCAAGGTCATTTCCACGATGGCCAACCCGGTGGACGCATCCGCCCAAGCTGCCAAGTAAGCAGCACGCGCCGCGCGGCCCTGGCCGCGCCCGCACGAAAGCCGCCCGGCGCGTCAAGCCCGGGCGGCTTTTTTCATGCCTTCGGCAATCCGGGAGTTGTCACTCACTTGGTCGCGGTGGCCAGGTAGCGCTTGCGCCAGAACACCATCACCAGCGCCACGGCGATGAGGCCCATGGCGCCCATGGCGATCCAGAAGCCGTCGGCCTTGTGCAAGAGCGGCACGTTCTCGAAGTTCATGCCGAAGATGCCGGCGATCAGGTTCAGCGGCAGGAACACGGCCGTCAGCACGGTGAGCACCCGCATGATGTCGTTGGTGCGGTGGCTCTGGATGTTGAAGTGCATCTGCACCGCGGTTTCGGCGTTTTCCTCCAGCCGGCGCACGTGGTGCGCCACGCGCTGGATGTGCTCCAGCACGTCGCGCCCGCGCACCAGCAGCAGTTCGTGCTCGCGCGCCTCGGCCGCGTTCTGCGCCTCGGGCAGGGTTTCGAGCGAGTCGATCCAGTCCTGCACGGCGCCGCGCTGGTCGTCGCAGATCTCGTCGAGGTGGCGCAGCGCCTGGCGCGACTGCATCAGCGCGCCCCAGTTGTAGAAGCGGCTCTTGGGGTCGATCAGCTCGGCCTGCCAGTGGTCGAGCTGGCGCGTCAGGTCGCGCCGCAGCGCCAGGTAGCCGTCGACCATCTGGTTGACCACGCGCAGCATCAGGTCGGAGGGCGAGGCGGGCAGGCGGGTGGAGGTGGCGCGCGCGTCGATCGCCGGCGCCCCGCTCGGCAGGGTGGCGGCCAGCAGCTTGGCGGCCAGCGCATCGCGCATGGCGCCGTCCTGCGGATGGACCGACAGCAGCACGCGATCGAACACCGCAAAGCCGACCGGCCGGGTGTCGATGCGGCGCAGCGCGGGCGGACCGGCCACCGGCGCGGGGCCGTTCTCGTTGCCGCCGCCGTTGCCGGCGGCGAGCCGGCGGAACACCAGCACGTCGTACTGCGAGGTGTAGTCGTACTGCGAAGGCAGCTGGTCGTTCAGCAGGTCGACCACGTGCAGGTCGACCAACTGGGTGCCGCACAGCGCCTGCAGGCAGTCCTGCACTTCCGGCAGGCTGGCGGCGAATTCGTCGCGCGTGAGCGAAATCCACAGGAAGCCGTTGCCGCAGGCGCCCGGCTGCGCAAAGGCGTCGAGCGTGTGGTGTTCGCTGACCTGGGTGGCGTCGATCTTGAAAATGCGCATCGCGGGTTCGTCGGCTCGTGTGGGTTCTGGCCGGCCCCGCCAGGCGCGGGCCGCCGGCGGGCGCTCAGGCCTGCTGCTTGAGCAGCTTGACGGCGTCCAGCGCGAAATAGGTGAGGATGCCGTCGGCGCCGGCGCGCTTGAAGGCCAGCAGGCTTTCGAGCACCACGGCGTCGTGGTCGAGCCAGCCGTTCTGCGCGGCCGCCTTGAGCATGGCGTATTCGCCGCTGACCTGGTAGGCGAAGGTCGGCACGCCGAACTCGTCCTTCACGCGGCGCACGATGTCCAGGTACGGCATGCCGGGCTTGACCATCACCATGTCGGCGCCCTCGGCGATGTCGATCGCCACCTCGCGCAGGGCTTCGGCGCCGTTGCCGGGGTCCATCTGGTAGACCTTCTTGTTGCTCTTGCCGAGGTTGGCGGCGGAGCCGACGGCGTCGCGGAAGGGGCCGTAGAAGGCGCTGGCGTACTTGGCGCTGTAGGCCATGATCCGGGTGTGGATGTGGCTGCTCGCTTCCAGCGCTTGCCTGATGGCGCCAATGCGCCCGTCCATCATGTCGCTCGGCGCCACGATGTCGACGCCGGCCTGCGCCTGCGCCAGCGCCTGCTTGACCAGCACCTCCACCGTCGGCTCGTTGAGGATGTAGCCGTCGTCGTCGAGCAGGCCGTCCTGGCCGTGGCTGGTGTAGGGGTCGAGCGCCACGTCGGTCATCACGCCCAGTTCGGGAAAGCGCGACTTGAGCGCGGCCACCACCTTGGGAATCAGGCCGTCCGGGTTGAAGGCCTCGTCGCCGTTGGGTGTCTTGAGGCTGGCGTCGATCACCGGGAACAGGGCCATCACCGGGATGCCGTGCTGCACGCATTGCTCGGCCACCGGCAGCAGCAGGTCGAGGCTCAGGCGTTCGACGCCCGGCATCGAGGCCACCGCATCGCGCCGGCGCTGGCCGTCCTGCACGAACACCGGGTAGATCAGGTCATGCGCGCTCACGGCGTGCTCTCGCACCAGGTTGCGCGTGAACGCGTCGCGGCGCAGGCGGCGCGGGCGGCCGGCCGGGAAGGGGGCGAGGGGAAGGGAGGCAAAGGTCATGTCGAAAATTGTGCCCGAATCATGTCCATCGGGTCGTCAGACATCTGTACGACCGTTCGTACAAAAAGCACCGAACAAAGAATACAAAAGTATTCTTTAGCGCTCATTTGTGTTGCAAAAATGTCTCCTCGCGCCTTGAAGGGTTGGTTCTACTTTGTTAAATTTCGTCTTGGATGGCTTGCCATCCCCCGCTTTTCCTCCCTGAGCGGGTGCCTTGATGTGTGACAGCAAAAGGGCTTACCAGCCCGGCGCCTCTTGCGTCGGGCTTTTTTTTGCCCGCCGGGCCGACCCCGGGCCATCGGGGCGTCGCCTGCCGGCCGCGCAGGGCGCCACTACACTTGGCCCGATGCTCTGGGTCAAGTCGCTGCACATCGTCTTCATCGCCAGCTGGTTCGCCGGCCTGTTCTATCTACCGCGCATCATGGTCAACCTGGCCATGGTGCCGCCCGAATCGGTGGCTGAGCGGGCGCGCCTGCTGCTGATGGGGCGCAAGCTGCTGCGCTTCACCACCTTGCTGGCGCTGCCGGCGCTGGGCTTTGGTGCCTGGCTCTGGCTGGGCTACGGCATCGGCCGCGGCGCCGGCAACGGCTGGATGCACGCCAAGCTGGCGCTGGTGCTGGTGGTGATCGGCTACCACCACGCCTGCGCCGTGCTGCTGCGCAAGTTCGAGGCGGGCACGAACCGCCGCAGCCACCGCTGGCTGCGCTTCTTCAACGAAGCGCCGGTGCTGCTGCTGCTGGCCATCGTGATCCTGGTGGTCGTGAAGCCGTTCTGACCGTGGCCACGCGGCACAAGACCACCGCGCTGCCGCTGGCACTGGCCTATGCGGCACTGATCGTCTATGCCAGCCTCTATCCCTTTTCCGAATGGCGCGACCAGGGCATCGCGCCCTGGGCCTTCCTGACGGCGCCCTGGCCCAAGTACTGGACCGGTTTCGACTTCATCACCAACGCGGTGGGCTACATGCCGCTGGGCTTCCTGGTGGCGCTGGCCGTGCTGCGCAGCCATGCCGACGACGGCCTCGGCCGCGCGGTGCTGCGCGCCACGCTGGTGGGCGCATTGGTGGGTGCGATGCTGTCCTTTTCCATGGAAACGCTGCAAAGCTACCTGCCCTCGCGCATCCCCTCGAACGTCGACTTCGGTCTGAATTCGCTCGGCGCGCTGGGCGGCGCCATCCTGGCGGCGGGGCTGGAGCGCCTGGGCGGCGTGGCGCACTGGCACCGCACGCGCGCCGACTGGTTCGTCGACGAGGCGCGGGGCGCGCTGCTGCTGCTGGCGCTGTGGCCGGTGGCGCTGCTGTTCCCGGCCGCCGTCACCTTCGGCCTGGGCCAGGTGTTCGAGCGGGTCGAGGACGGGGTTGCCGAGTGGCTGATCGACACGCCTTTCATCGAGTGGCTGCCGATCCGCCAGTTCGAGCTGGAGCCGCTGGTGCCGGCGGTGGAGTTGCTGTGCGTCATGCTGGGCGCGCTGGTGCCTTGCCTGCTGGCCTTCGTGGTGGCGCGTTCGGCGGCACGCCGGGTGGCGCTGCTGCCGCTGGTGCTGGGCGTGGGCATCGCGGCCAGCGCGCTGTCGGCGGCGCTGAGCTACGGGCCGGAACACGCCTGGGCCTGGTTCGACGCGCCGGTGCAGGTCGGCCTGGCGGCTGCGGCCATGGTCGGCGCCTTGCTGCTGGGCGCGAGCCGCCGGCTGTGCGCGGCGCTGACGCTGGTGGCCATCGTGATCCACCTGAGCCTGCTCAACCAGGCGCCCGAGAGCGCGTATTTCGCGCAGACGCTGGCCACCTGGGAACAGGGCCGCTTCATCCGCTTCCATGGCCTGGTGCAATGGCTGGGCTGGCTCTGGCCCTTCGCCACGCTGGGCTACGTGCTGATGGTGCTCTCGCGCGACATGCGCCAAAACTAGAATCGGCGAATGAGTTCCCCGACCCCCACCGGTGGCTATTACGAGCGCCACATCTTCTTCTGCCTGAACGAGCGCAAGGGCGGCGAGCAGTCGTGCGCGCAGTACGCCGCGCAGGAGGGCTTCGAGCACTGCAAGTCGCGCGTCAAGAAAGAGGGGCTGACGGGCCCCGGCAAGGTGCGGGTGAACAAGGCGGGATGCCTGGACCGCTGCGCCGGCGGCCCGGTGGCGGTGGTCTACCCGGAGGCAGTCTGGTACAGCTACCTGGACACCGCCGACATCGACGAGATCGTGGAGTCGCACCTGAAGAACGGCCAGGTGGTCGAGCGCCTGCTGCTGCCGCGCGACGTCGGGCGCTGAGGGATTGCCGATGAATGCGCAAACCGAGAAGCTGCAACTGCAAGGCGCCGCCGGCGTGATCGAGGCGCTGCGCGACCAGCCGGCCGCCGGCACGCCCGCGCTCGGCGTGGCGGTGATCGCCCATCCCCATCCGCTGTTCGGCGGCACCATGGACAACAAGGTGGTGCAGACGCTGGCGCGTGCCTTCGTCGGCTGCGGCTGGACGGCGGTGCGCTTCAACTTCCGCGGCGTCGGCGCCAGCCAAGGGGTGCACGACGAGGGCCGCGGCGAACTGCAGGACATGCTGGCCGTGGTCGAGCAGGCGGCGCCTGCGGGCCCCCTCGCGATTTCCGGCTTCTCCTTCGGCTCCTTCGTGGCCTGCGGCGCCATCGACAAGTTGTGGGGCACGCGGGAACTCGAGCGCATCGTGCTGGTCGGAACAGCCGCAGCACGCTTTGCCGTCTCGCCCCTGCCCCCCGAAGCCCACGAACGCACGCTCGTCGTGCACGGCGAGCAGGACGACACGGTGCCGCTGGCTGCCGTGCTCGACTGGGCGCGCCCGCAGACCTTGCCGGTGACGGTGGTCCCTGGGGGCGGGCACTTCTTTCACGGACAATTGCCCTTGCTCAAGGGCCTCGTGACGCGTCACCTTCGCGCGGCGTAGTTTTCTTTCCGGTTTGCCTTTCTTCTTCTTTTCATGACCCGTTTATCTCAGGCTTTCCGCGCCCTGGTGCTGGCTGCAGTCACCCCCTTCGTTGCCTTCACGGCCCAGGCCCAGGTGCCGACGCCGCCCGACATCGCTGCGCGCAGCTACATGCTGGTCGACGTCACCGCCGACGACCAGGTGCTGGCGCAGAAGGACATCGACATGGAAGTCGAGCCGGCCTCGCTGACCAAGATGATGACGGCCTACCTGGTGTTCGACGCGCTGCGCGCCAAGAAGATCACCCTCGACCAGAAGCTGCCGGTGAGCGAGCGCGCCTGGAAGACGCCGGGCTCGCGCATGTTCATCGACCCCAAGATGCAGGTGCCGGTCGACGACCTGCTCAAGGGCCTGCTGGTGCAGTCGGGCAACGACGCCGCGATGGCACTGGCCGAGGGCGTGGGCGGCACGGTCGAGCACTTCGTCGAACTGATGAACGAGCAGGCCAAGACGCTGGGCATGAAGAAGACCGGCTACAAGAACCCGGACGGCCTGCCGGCGCCGGGCCACGTCACCACCGCACGCGACCTGAGCATCCTGGCCACGCGCCTGGTGCATGACTTCCCGCAGTATCTGGAGTACGCCGGCACCAAGAAGTACCGCTACCCGGGCACGCCCAAGAGCAACGACACCAATCGCAACACGCTGCTGTTCCGCGACCCCACGGTCGACGGCATGAAGACCGGCCACACCGATGCCGCCGGCTACTGCCTGGTGGCGACCGCCAAGCGCGATTTCCCCAACCTGACCGGCGGGCGCCGCCTGCTGGCGATCGTGCTGGGCGCCGACAGCGAGAACATCCGCGCCAACGAGACCCAGAAGCTGCTGAACTGGGGCTACACGTCATACGACGCGGTGCGCCTGTTCGACGCCAACCAGCCGGTGGCCACGCCCAAGGTCTGGAAGGGCAAGGCCGACACGCTCAAGCTGGGCCGCCGCGAAGCCATCGTGGTCGCCGTGCCGAGCGGCAGCGCCAGCAAGATCACCACGCAGATCGCGCGCCCCGACCCGCTGGTGGCGCCGTTCACCCGCTACCAGAGCGTCGGTTCGCTCAAGATCATGCTGGGCGATGCGCCCGTGACCGAGGTGCCGCTGGTGGCGCTGGAAGGCGTCGACCAGGCGGGGGCAATCGGCCGCGCCTGGGACGCCCTGCGCCTGTGGATCAAGTAGTAGTAGCGGCCCGCTGAGGCGGCGCCCGAACGGTCCGAAACCCTGAACGCGCACGGCCTGGCCGGTGCGCGTTGCCGTTTCTGGAGCCGCTTGCTATAATCGAGGGCTTTTCGGAAAACTCCGAAGGGTTTCACGTTCTCGTCATCTTCCGGTTCGCTCACGATTTGAGCCGGGTCAAAAGCTGACTTTTTGGGATTTATTCATACATGCCTACCATCAATCAATTGGTGCGTCAGGGCCGTGAAGTCGAGAAGATCGCTTCCAAGAGCCCTGCCATGCAGAACTCGCCGCAACGTCGCGGTGTCTGCACCCGGGTCTACACCACGACCCCCAAGAAGCCGAACTCGGCACTTCGCAAGGTTGCCAAGGTTCGCCTGACCAACGGCTTCGAAGTCATTTCCTACATCGGCGGCGAAGGCCACAACCTGCAGGAACACAGCGTCGTGCTGGTTCGCGGCGGTCGTGTCAAGGACTTGCCCGGTGTTCGCTACCACATCGTGCGCGGTTCGCTCGACTTGCAAGGCGTGAAAGACCGCAAGCAGTCGCGCTCCAAGTACGGCGCCAAGCGTCCCAAGAAGGCTTAATCGCCCGATTCATCGGTGTTCGACCTGCCGGGCTGGCAGTGCGAACGTAGTGACCCCAAGCGCAAATGGTTTGCGTGGGTCGAGTAAGTGAGGGTCTTGATGACTCCTCGCGGTGTTGCCGGAAGGCGATGCCAACTGAAGCAAAGAGGTTCAGAAAATGCCACGTCGTCGCGAAGTTCCCAAACGTGAAATCCTGCCGGACCCGAAGTTCGGCAATGTCGAGCTGTCCAAATTCATGAACGTGATCATGGAAGGCGGCAAGAAGGCTGTTGCCGAGCGCATCATCTACGGTGCGCTCGACTTCATCGAGCAGAAGAACCCGGGCAAGGACCCGGTCGAAGCCTTCACCATGGCCATCAACAACGTCAAGCCGATGGTCGAAGTGAAGTCGCGCCGCGTCGGTGGTGCGAACTACCAGGTGCCGGTCGAAGTGCGCCCGGTGCGCCGCCTGGCGCTGTCGATGCGCTGGATCAAGGAAGCCGCCCGCAAGCGCGGTGAGAAGTCGATGGCCCTGCGTCTGGCCAACGAACTGATGGAAGCGACCGAAGGTCGTGGCGGTGCCATGAAGAAGCGTGACGAAGTTCACCGCATGGCCGAAGCCAACAAGGCGTTCAGCCACTTCCGCTTCTAAGAAGCAAGAAGCCGTCCTTTTACAGAACTGGCTGGAAGCCCGACCCACCGTTTGGTGGGCGGGCTTTCATCCGTTAACGGAGTAATTTTCATGTCCCGCAAGACCCCCATCGAGCGCTACCGCAACATCGGTATTTCGGCGCACATCGACGCCGGCAAGACCACCACCACCGAGCGCATCCTGTTCTACACCGGTGTGAACCACAAGATCGGCGAAGTGCACGATGGCGCTGCCACGATGGACTGGATGGAGCAGGAACAAGAGCGTGGCATCACGATCACCTCGGCTGCCACCACCTGCTTCTGGAAGGGCATGGCGCAGAACTTCCCCGAGCACCGCATCAACATCATCGACACCCCCGGCCACGTGGACTTCACGATTGAAGTCGAGCGCTCGATGCGCGTGCTCGACGGTGCCGTGATGGTGTATGACGCCGTCGGCGGCGTGCAGCCCCAGTCGGAAACCGTCTGGCGCCAGGCCAACAAGTACAAGGTGCCGCGCCTCGCGTTCGTCAACAAGATGGACCGCACCGGCGCCAACTTCCTGCGCGTGCGCCAGATGATGATCGACCGCCTGAAGGCCAACCCGGTCGTGATCCAGATCCCGATCGGCGCCGAGGACAAGTTCCAGGGCATCGTCGACCTCGTGAAGATGAAGGCCATCATCTGGGACGAAGACAAGGGTGTCACCTTCACCTATGGCGAGATCCCGGCCGACCTGGTCGCCGTCTGCAACGAATACCACGAGAAGCTGGTCGAAGCGGCCGCCGAAGCCAGCGAAGAGCTGATGAACAAGTACCTCGAAGGCGAGAAGCTGAGCGAGGAAGAAATCAAGGCGGCCATCCGCCAGCGCACCATCGCCGGCGAAATCCAGCCGATGCTGTGCGGCTCGGCCTTCAAGAACAAGGGCGTGCAAGCCATGCTCGACGCGGTCATCGAATACATGCCCGCGCCGACCGACATTCCGCCGGTTGCCGGCACGGATGAAGACGAGCACGCCGTGGTGCGCAAGGCCGACGACAACGAAAAGTTCTCGGCCCTGGCGTTCAAGCTGATGACCGACCCCTTCGTCGGCCAGCTGACCTTCGTGCGCGTCTATTCGGGCGTGCTGAGCAAGGGCGACAGCGTCTACAACCCGGTGCGCGGCAAGAAGGAGCGCATCGGCCGTATCGTGCAGATGCACGCCAACAACCGCGAAGAAGTCAGCGAAATTCGCGCTGGCGACATCGCCGCCTGCGTCGGCCTGAAGGAAGTGACCACGGGCGAAACCCTGTGCGATCCGGATGCGATCGTCACGCTCGAGCGCATGGTGTTCCCGGAATCGGTGATCTCGCAGGCTGTCGAGCCCAAGACCAAGGTCGACCAGGAAAAGATGGGCATCGCGTTGCAGCGCCTGGCACAGGAAGATCCGTCGTTCCGCGTCAAGACCGACGAAGAATCGGGCCAGACCATCATTTCGGGCATGGGCGAACTGCACCTCGAAATCATCGTGGACCGCATGAAGCGCGAGTTCGGCGTGGAAGCCAACGTCGGCAAGCCGCAAGTGGCCTACCGCGAAACCATCCGCAAGACCGTCGACGCTGCCGAAGGCAAGTTCGTTCGCCAGTCGGGCGGCAAGGGCCAGTACGGTCACGTGGTGCTCAAGCTCGAGCCGCAGGAAGCGGGCAAGGGCTTTGAATTCGTCGACGCCATCAAGGGCGGCGTGGTGCCGCGCGAGTACATCCCCGCGGTGGAAAAGGGCATCATCGAAGCGCTGGGCCAGGGCGTGCTCGCCAACTACCCGGTGGTCGACGTCAAGGTCACGCTGCACTTCGGTTCGTACCACGACGTGGACTCGAACGAAATGGCCTTCAAGATGGCCGCCATCTTCGGTTTCAAGGAAGGCGCACGCAAGGCCGATCCGGTCATCCTCGAGCCGATGATGGCCGTGGAAGTGGAAACGCCTGAAGACTACGCCGGCAACGTGATGGGCGACCTGTCGTCCCGCCGCGGCATGGTGCAGGGCATGGACGACATGGTCGGTGGCGGCAAGGCCATCAAGGCCGAAGTGCCGCTGTCGGAAATGTTCGGCTACTCGACCACGCTGCGTTCGATGTCGCAAGGCCGCGCCACCTACACGATGGAATTCAAGCACTACGCGGAAGCTCCGCGCAATGTGGCTGAAGCCATCGTCGCTGCGCGCGCCAAGTAACAAGCCAGGACCCGCGCGGCATGCCGCCGCCGGGTCCCTTTGTCGGTCTGCGATCGTGTGCCCCCCGCTTGTTCCGTGGCGGGGGAATCAGCAACACGGTGCAGACCTAAAACCCCAGCACGGACATTGCTCTTTCAAGGATTGAAAAATGGCAAAAGGAAAATTCGAGCGCAAGAAGCCGCACGTGAACGTGGGCACCATCGGCCACGTTGACCACGGCAAGACCACGCTGACGGCGGCCATCGCCACGGTGCTGTCGACCAAGTTCGGCGGCGAAGCCAAGAACTACGACCAGATCGACGCAGCGCCCGAAGAAAAGGCCCGC